>JABAHO010001691.1_pt3 | contig 11352 bp, 9 predicted proteins | sample 7062071 | NCBI WGS metagenome assembly JABAHO01 (sample SAMN14534356, study PRJNA622989) | marine sediment metagenome | biome: marine biome [ENVO:00000428]; feature: marine pelagic biome [ENVO:01000023]; material: deep marine sediment [ENVO:00002113] | place: India: Gulf of Kutch | collected...
ATCATGATGACCTCCATCTACATGCTGTTCATGCCGCCCGAGGGCGCGGGCTGGCTGCACATGCTCACCTGGAGCATGCTGCTGTCCATCGCCATCACCATGATGCTTATCCCCTACTACGCGTGGGGCGCGGAGCTTTCCCCGGACTACAACGAGCGCTCACGGATCACCGGTGGACGGGCCATGGCCGGCGTGTTCGGCAGCCTGAGCGCGCAGCTGATCCCCGCGGGCGCTCTGCTGCTCTTCGGCCTGGGCGGCAGCGACGTGGTGCTCACCCTGGTGGGGACCACCATGCTCGTCATGATGCCGATATGCGTTTCGCTGACGTTGCTGAAGACCGCCGAGCCCGCGGCGCGCCAGAAATCCACGGTTCCGGTGATCAAGGGCCTGAAGCTGATGTGGGCCAACGGCCCGTTCAAGCGGCTGGTCCTTGCCTTCATGATCGGCTCCATCGGCCTCAACATCACCACGCCGCTCTACATCTTCTTCATCGCCGACGTCCTCAATGCCGAGGACCAGGCGATCTACATGCTGACCTTCTTCTTTCTCGTCAGCTTCGGCTCGGTGCCGTTCTGGGTGAAGCTCGCGCGGCGCATCGGCAAGCACAAGGCCTACCTGACGTCCTTTTTCGTTCTGGCTTTTGCTCACCCGTTCTACCTGCTGCTGGGCGAGGGGGACTTCTGGTGGATGCTGCCGATCACCTTCGCCACGGGTTTCGCCAGCGGCGGTTTCTCGCAGACCCTTCCCAATTCCATGAAAGCCGACGTCATCGACCTCGACACGCTCGAAAGCGGAGAGAACCGGGCTGCCCTTTTCTTTTCGGCCTGGTCGTTCGCCCAGAAGGCGACCGCCTCGGTGGGCAGCTCCATCGCTTTGTTCGGGCTCGCCCTGTTCGGCTTCGATGCCGCCCCGGAGGCGGTGAACGGGGCCGACGAGCTCTTCGGGCTACGTTTTCTGTTCTCGACCTTTCCTTCCCTGTTCTTCCTGACGGGCGCGGCCATCGTCTGGCGCTACCCGATCACGGAGGCGCGTCACGAGGAGATACGAAGGGGCATCGAAGCCAGGCTCAAGGCGAGCCCGTAGCGCAAGCTCAAGCCGCTTTGGAGTCCTGTCCGATTTTGTGGGGCGCATCCTCAGGCGCGCCAGGCTGGTCCGGCTCGCCAAACATCCGCTCCAGGTCCTCGGTGGACACTACGTAGCGCTGGGCGCTCTGAAGCAGCTGGATCTGCAGGTGCGACAAACCATGGGTAGCGCCAAGCACACCCACGGTGGGAACTTCCGGAGCCGTACGCCTGGACATGTTGCGGTAGCGGAAGAAGGAGACCACGGCCCACGTCATGTACACCGTCACCAGCGCCAGAATTCCGCCGCCGTAGTAGCTGGCCTTTTGAATCAGGTCGTTGACACCGAGGTCTTGAAGCATCAGCGTGTGCACCGTGTGAGCACCGACCACCCAGGCCAAGAGGCTCAGCAGGGGCACCACTAGATAAACCCAGATGGCCCAGCAGATGAGGGTCAGGCTGACGCCGCCAACCCGTTGCACGGCCGTCTGCAGCTCGGGCCGCTCGATGATCAGATCGGGTTCATTCTGCGGCAGCATGAAACTGCTCTCCCCGGTCCGGGCTCGTCCAGACGGCGCGCTCCTCACGTCGCTTCAACAACGCCCTCGGCACGGCGACGATGGTCGTGAACACGTTGATCAGCCAGTAGACCAGCGGGTACCAGATGATCCAGTAGTACATCTTCGCCAGCCCCTTTTCATAGCGGCTGTCGATGACGAGGCTAACGGCGAACTGCAGAAGACAGGTCACTCCGATCATGGCGCCGCCCCAGCTGGGCAGCCACTCCTCGAAGCGAGGCAGATCGGGGGCATGGGTGACCTGAGCGATGACCAGGCTCACCGCGAGAAAGAGCATGGTGTAGGACCAGGCGACGCTGAGCCAGAACTCCACGAAGACGGGCCACATGTAACGCTGTCGCCATTTGAGCAGGCTGCGCCCGTGATCGAGAGCGACCTCGACGCCGCCTTGGGCCCAGCGCAGGCGCTGCCGCCACAGCCCCTTGATGGTTTCCGGCATGAGGATCCAGCACACCGCATTGCTTTCGAAACGCACCGCCCAGTGGTCTTTCTGCAGCCGCCAGCTGATGTCGATGTCGTCGGTGAGCTTGGTCAGGTCCCAGAACCCGACACGATAAAGGGCCGTCTTTCGAAACGCCGACACCACGCCCGAGACAGTGAACAGACGCCCGTAGATCCGCTGGGCCCGTTTGATCAGACCGATGATGGACGAAAACTCGGCCACCTGAATCTTACCCAGCAGCGTCGAGCGGTTCCTGACCCGCGGGTTTCCTGTCACCGCTCCTACTCTGGGGCCAATCAGAAAGTGCCGCATGATCCATTGGACGGCATGGGGATCGAGGATGGCGTCCCCGTCGATGCAGACCAGAAACTCGTGGTTCGAGGCCATGGCGCCCACCCGGAGCGCCGCCGCCTTACCCTGGTTAGAGGCGAGATGAATGACCCGGATGGCCGTTTTCTCCGCCAGCTCATCGAGAATGTCTGCGGTGTCGTCGGTGCTGCCGTCATTGATGACGATGATCTCGTAGTCCGGGTACTTGAGTCTCTGCAGCGACCGGATGGTCTCCACGATGGCGAAGGATTCGTTGTGCGCGGGCACCAGAACGGAGACCCCGGGGTACTCTGGAAGCGGCGGAGGCCGGTCGACGCGGGCGTGCCCGGCGCGCTCCCAGTGAAAGAGGTAGTAGATCCCACCCACCATCCACAGATAGGCCATGAACAGCGGGTAGATGAGTGCGAACTCCNNGTCACGTCACTACTCCTCCAATGCCGGGTGGTAGTTGACGGACAGGCGCGAGCGCACGAGGGGCACCGGCGGGTAGCCCTGGATGAAGTCGTCGGGATAGTAGGCGATGTGCTTCACGCCGCGGTCGAGCAGAAGATCCATCTGGTTCGCGAGCGTCGCCGCCCGCACGGGATTGCCCTCGCGCCAGTCGACGGTCTGGAGCTCGAAGACGGTACGTTCCATCGCTCCGGGTGTTGCCTGAACCGTTTCGACCAGCCGGCTCAGCCAGGCCTCTGGATCCTTCGCGCCTTCCAGATACGGCATGGCCATGATCGCCGTGTAGTCATAGCTGCGCGTAAAGCGCGCCAGGCTCTGGGCAAACCAAGCCTCGCTCGCGGGCTCAATCACGGGCCGGGCGTAGATGTTCCGGGCGGTGAGCAGGGCAGGCTGATGCCGTCGCAGCTCGTCCGCCAGACGCTGGGTGAACTCGATAAGATGACGCGTCCTGCGCCGGGCGAGCTCCAGATCCGCAGGCTTCCCGCCGCCGTCGATACCCGCTGCCCGTGCATCGTCGCCGAGATGGGCGAGCGCTTCGACGTTGACGTCCTCACGGTCGGTAATGAAGGCGTCGTCGTGAAAGAGCACGCCGAGAAACCGGCTGCTGCGGCCCAGATCGTCGTATATCTCCCGCACGATGCGCCGCGCGTCAGGGTGATAGGGAGACAAACGGTGATACTGCGAGGCGTGCGAGCCGTCGTAGGCCTTCACGGCGAGAGCCTCATTCAGCTCCTCGTCCGGAAGCTCGAAGGCCATGACCGGCATCCAGGCAAACACCTCCACGCCTGCCCGGGTCTTCAGCTGCCAGGCGACGCGGTTGAAGAGGTCCGCGCGCACCGGCAGGTGTCGATTGGGAAAGTACAGCGCGTCCGCGACGCCATTACCGTCGGGGTCGGCAAACGCCTGCAGAAAAACGAACGAGAGCTTCATAGCCTTGATGCGGTCGAGCAGGCGGCCGAGGTTCTTTTCGGCCTGCACCGGATCCGGGTCGTAGACGTAATCCATGTCCACGTGAGCCGCGCGAACGGGCCTTTCCTGGTAGAGGCCGAGCGCGGACGAAGTGAAGGAAAGCATCGAGGTGTCGGCGCCCACCAGCACGCGATGTACGCGCGCAATGTCGGATCGGGGATCGTTTGCGATCCCATCCAGGGTCAGCGAGATCTCCATGCCGAGGTCCCGGGCGATCTCCATGCCCGGCCGGTTATACGCGCCATAAGGCCAGACGATGGCGCGCGGGGCTTTGCCGACCTGCTCGGCAATGACGGCGCGGCTGCGCGTCAGATCCTGCCGCAGCCTCGAAAGGTAGGCCTCCTCCAGCTCGTAGGAGCGCGACTCGTCATCCCATATGCGGGATACGGCCGCGGGCAGCTCGTTGCCAAAGGCGTTGCCCGTAAGCCCCCGATGCATGTCGTGGGTGTGCGATGCGATCTCGACGAGCCCGGAGGCCGCAATCTCCCGAACCTGGTCCCAGTTCAGGAACCGCTCGCGGGGGACCTCCTCGGTTCCGTAGCGGACTGTGGAACCGGCGGGCGCGTCGACCCAGCCCGTGACCGGCGCCAGCACCGCGTGAAAGTCGAACAGCTTCAGAATCGGCAGGACCTGCTCGGCAAAGCTTGCGTAGCCGTCGTCGAAGGTGAGCAGCACGGGGCGCGGCGGCAGCGCAGCACCGGCCGCGGCCGCNNAAGGGTAATGGGCTCGAAGCCGTGGGCATCCAGCCAAGACAGCTGGTTGATCAGCTGCTCGACGGTGATGGTGGTGCGCTCCTGACCTATCTCTCGGGCGTGTTCCACCACGTCGTGGTAGGAGACCGCCAGCACCCGTACGCCCGGGGTCGGCTCGGCGGCAACTGCGCCGGCGATCAGCGCGAACGCGAGGAGCAGGGCGACCAGCCGGCTCATAGATGCCCCCTGAAGGTCAAGAACACTTCGGCTACGTGCTCGCGCTCGCCGTCATACCTGCGGCCCCCCCAGCTCGCGCCCCAGCTGAGCCCGACGCGCCGGCCGAGCTGCCAGTCGTGCTCGAGGCGGACGGTCCAAACGGGCCCACTGCCATGGTTCTTCTGGTGATAGGTGCCGCCGTTGAAGCTCAGGCGCTGCACGAACGAATGCCGGTAGCGGCGCACGATGCGCCACTCGTGGGTAACCCCGGCGCCGACCTGGTAGTCGTTCTCAGGGTTGTAGTAAACGGCGTCGCCTCCGGAGTTGCTGCTGGCGTAGGCGCCCAGGTTTGCCAGCAGCTTGTGTCGCGGCGCGTTGAAGACTCGCTGCTCGAAGCCCGAGTCCACCCACTTACGGTCGTTGCCGTCGTTCATCTTCATCAGGCCTGCACGGGCGTATGCCCCACGCGACTCGTGCCAGCGGTAAGTGGCGCCTCCCTGGGCCTCGTCGGCGCGGATGCCGACACGCGTGCCACGCAGGGGCATGCCCGTGGTGTTGTAGGACACCAGGCCGTCCCAGGTGAGACGGTCAGACTGCCGCCAGCTCGCCGATGCGGTGACGCCCGCCTTGCGGTTCTGCTCGATGCCCTTGTGTACCTCTGCACGAGCGCTCCAGCGGTTACTGCGGAAATCCACGCCGGCGCCTATGCGATGGTCCAGGCCGGTCCCTTCGGTGAACTCGCCATGGCGGATGGCGTCGTGGACGAACCACCGATAGCGGTACGCGATGGGGCTGGAAAAGTAGTGCGCGTCGGTTCGCCAGCTCTTGCCGGCAAACGCCGATCCTTCCGAACGTTCACCGCGGGCGCTGAACTCGAGCACACCGCGATTGTGCAGCTCCCAGCGCTCACGCAGATTCAGTGCCGACTTGTCGTAAGGCTCAGCCGCGATGACCCGCTCGACCTCCTGCTCCGCCTCTGGAAAGCGCTGGGTCTCCAGGGCCACCGTGCCGCTGAGCACCTTGACGCCAACGTTGTCGGGATCCACGGTCATGATTCGGACCACCTCGCGTTGAGCCGTGTCGTTCCAGCCCCGCCACTGCATGACTTCTGCCCGGGTGAGGCGGACGCCCGTATTGGCCGGCGCGATGGCCAGCATGGAATCGAGATCGGTCAGCGCTTCGGTGTAGCGCTCGCGGTAGGCGAGCTCCCGTGCCGAGATCACCCTGGCGATGGCGTACCGATCGTTCGGCACCCAGATACGCGGTGTCGGCCTGTCGAAGGGCTCTTCATGAGCGAGAACGTCCTCCGCAACCAGGCGTGCCCGTTCGAACTCGTCAGCGTCAGAGAGGGCATAGAACAACCCGATCTTGAGATTGAAGGAGCCCGGGCTGAGCTCGAGCGCGCGATCGAAACAGGCAACGGCCTCGCGGGGGCGCTCTGCGTAGAGATAGGCGCGAGCGGCCGCAGCCAGCACGTAGGCAGGCAAGCCAATCAGATCGCCCGGCTCGCTGCTCTGCAGGGATTCGTAGAGCTCGATGGCTTCCGTCATCCGGTACGCCGCGGCATGCGAGACCACGCGATCGAACTCGAGCGCGCGGCGGTTACTCGGAGCGGCGACCTCCGGAGCATCGCTGCTCGACAGCGCCACGTGGCTGTCGGCCGCAATCTCCGCATCCGCCAGCGGCGAGCGCGGATTGGGCAGATCGGCCCAACGGGCCCGTTTGGCCGCGGCATCAAGCTGCAGACGCACGACGTCCTCTGCGCTCAGGACGTCAGGGTGTGCTTGCGCCGCCTCGAAGGCCTCCAGCGTCGCACCCAGGGCTGAAGCGAGCATGATCCAACGGCGGCGCGCCTCGTCGTACCCTGGATCGAACGCGATGGCCTGATCGTAGCAGGCCAGCGATCGGGCAAATCGCGCGTCTGTTTCCTCGACGTAACCGCACACGAACTCAACCTGAGCCAACGCCTTCGAGTCATCCCCCGCCAGACGTCGGGCGTCCTCGAGCGTCTTTCGCGCGGCGTTCGCCTCGCCGCCATCCGCCAGCGCGAGAGCAAGGCCCAGCCGATAGCCCACGGATTGAGGGTCCCGCTCGATCAGCCGGTCGTAGAGGTCGAAGGAGAGTTGCCAAGAGTCCTGATTGCGCGCCGAACGTGCGTACGTCTCCAGCGCATAGGTGGGCAGGTCACCCGGTTGCAGAGCGCTCAGGAGTTCGAGGGTGCGGGAATCGTTGCCGGCCCAGGAAGACACGACTGCGAGGTCCAACCGTAGCGGGATCGATTCCGGCGTGTCAGCGTGGAGTCGTTCAAGGGCGTCGACCGCGGCGGCCAGTTCACCGGCACGCGCCAGCGCCACCGCCTCCTCACGGGAACGGTCCACACTCGCGGTGGCGATGGGTACGACCAGCGCAAGGAGAAGAGCGGCCCAGCTTCCTCCTCGCCGGCCGCGATGTCTGGTGGGCCAAATAGACACCAGCAAAAGCGGTTCCTGCAGCGATCCTTTGCGTGGACTCCATTCTCCGGATATCGATGCTGGGCTTGTGATCGCGGTGCCCAAACCGTGACGGTTTGCACACCGGTTTTGAGAATTGTTCGCCCCCGGAGGGCGTTAGGCGTCGGCGGGGCCGAATCCGGGCGGAAGCCAAGCTTCCGCCCGTTCGGGACGGATCAGGGCTTGGTGGCGGTGACGGACTCTCCAATGGGCGAATCGGAGGAATCGTGGTTGTCCCCAGGCGCGTAATCCGGCGCACCTATCGAGCTTATCGAGTAGGTGACGCTGCCGTTCTTCTTGTGCTGAAAGACGGGTTCCGCCGTACAGAAGCCCGAATCATCGGTCGTGCAGGAAGGTGTTGCGCTCGTGGTCGTATCGAAGGTCACCAGAGCGCCCGACACAGGCGCATGGTTGATGTCGTGGATCCTGACACTGACCTCCGAGGACCAGGTGTTGCCGCCCGCGGCAGCGCTCGAAACCGTCAGCGCCGCGAGGTGGCTGCCCGTGGCATCGGAGCCACCGCCACCGCCACCGGTATCTCCGCCTCCGCCGCCGCCTCCGCCGCAGTTGAGCGCAGCAGCCGCGTTCAGTCGGCCGTAGCGGCTCCAGACGAGCATGTCCTGCCCGATGGCGCCGGTTGCGTCCGCACAGTCCTGCATGCGCCGGCGCACCTCCACGCGGTTGGCGTTGGCGGCGTCCGTCCTCTGCAGATAACTCAGCACCAGGGCGGCAACCCCGGCTACGTGGGGAGAGGCCATGGAAGTTCCGCGCTTCCAGCCGAAGCACTGTGTGGCCGTGGAAGAGCAGAAGCTGTTGGGCACGGTGGCGATGATGGAGTCACCGGGCGCAAGCAGATCGACCCAATCGTCCACCTCCGTGCTGAACGTGGAAAATCCAGCGCGGTCGTCCCAGGAGTTGGTGGCGCCCACGGAGATGACCTCCGGGTAAGCGGCGGGATAGAACTTCTGCCAGTTGCCGTTGTTGCCGGCGGCGGCGACGAGGATGAGCCCCGCGTCCGCCGCATCGTTGAGCGCGGCTTCGACGACGGCCGACGGGGCAGCCTGACCGAAGCTCATGTTTATCACGTCGTAACCCAGGAAGACGGCCCGGCCGATGGCGGCAGCGATGTCTGCGTCCTCACAGGCAGAACCGAGAATGACGCCAACGTACTCCACCTGATAGCAGACCTTGAACGAGCCGATGCGAACGTTCCAGCCGACGCCCGCGCCGCCCGCGTCGTTGTCCGTATCCATGCCGATGGTGCCGGCTACGTGGGTGCCATGGCCGATGCGATCCACCAGATCCGGGATGGGAGTGCCGTACGGATCCACCGTCCGCGTAACCCAGTCCTCGTTGTCGACGCACTTAGCGACCAGGTCGCCGTGCTGGCAGTCCACGCCGCTGTCCGGCACGGCCACGAGCACACTCGCATCGCCCTGCTCGACGTCCCACGCCTCGGGCATGTTGATGTCTGCGCCGGCGGCAGTGTAAGGATATGGCGATTCCCCAGTGGTCGGGTCCGCATGGGTGGTCAGGGTCTGACCGCTGTTGTGCAGGCTCCATTGCTCGCTGATGACGTCCGTGCCGTTACCGAAGGAACCTTCCCCCGGTAGAATCAGGGGGCGCAGGTAGTTGGGCTCCGCAAACTTGACGTTGGAATTGCTGCGATAGACCTGCAGCATGGCGGGCACACTGCCCGCCGGAATCGAAAGAACCTGCACACCGATGGAGTCGATGGTCCGCTCAATCTGAGCCCCGTTGCGGCGATGGGCAGCGGCGATCTCGGAAGCTGCCGTTCCCGGCTCGAACGCCACGAGCAGCTGTCCGTCCACGTACTGCGGGATGGATGGCGTCGCTGCGCCCAGCGCAGCGCCGGACCAGAAAACAACGGCGGCCGCGGCCATGAGAGAGAGTCGCCTCACCTGCCCGAGAAAGAGGTAATACATCCTGAGTGTCGCTCCCCAACATGACTCATGACCTCCGGGTCAAATTGCACCGGAACGTCTCGCCATTGCGCAGTTAATCGAACACCCGATATTAGATGTCGGAAGATCCGCGGTGGGTGACCGGTTTCACAGCGGTTTGTAAACGCGGGGCTACAACTTGCGAATCCGGTAGGGCCGCTGTCCGGTTTTTCGCTGAGCCCGAGCCCAGTAGCGGCTGGGCGGTGAAGACAGGAAGAACGACGCGACGCCTCCGTGCGCCGCCATGTCATAGGTCGGTGCCTACACCGACTCTTCGGCCAGATGTCCTACCGGCTCGAGGTCGCTGATCTTGCGGACGTTGTCGCGCCTGCGCCGCAGCACGATGTTCTTGTGGCTGCGGGAAACGCTGACCTCGTCACCGAGCTCCGTGATGCACAGGCGTTCCACCTCGGACTCCGGCTCGAAGGTGATGCTGACGTCGCCGTCTTCGATCTGAACTCTGGTTCTCATGTCTTTGTCCTCTGGGGTTATGGATCCGACAGCTGGATTATCTGAATGCTTCCCGTGCCCTGGTATGGGCGACATGTCAGCGGGGTTTGCTGGAATTTTTGGCGAGGACGCGGTTTGAGACCCGCGTCATGGAAAAAAACGGTACCAAGATACTTCTTGAAAACGTCAAGATAATTTGCATAATAATCGGATGGTAGATCGGCCGGGGGGGCCGACGGGGGACCACCATGTTGCAACGTGCTGTCCGCAACGCATTAAAGGGCCTGAGCCTGGGATTCCTGACCGCAACCGCCGGGCTGGGATCCGGCGCCGCGCTGGCGGCCGATGAATCAACCGATCTCGTCGTCTACCTGAGCGCCTATCTTTCCGGCGACTATTACTATGCCGAGCTGCCACCGCTCGCCACGTCGAACCAGCAGCACNNATTACTACGCCGAGCTGCCACCGCTCACCGAGTCGAACCAGCAGCACATTCAGCCTCAGAAGCTGAGCCTGCCGCGGGATTTTCGCCGCTCGGTGGATCTGGGCAATCACGACATCTCGAGGGACGGCCGCACCATCGTCTTTGCTGCCCGGACCAAGAAGGGTCAGAACTGGGACATCTACACGGGCCAGACGGATTACGCCCTGGGCCAGATCGTCAACGTCGAGCGCATCATTCACCAGTCCGGCGAACGCGAGGAAGACCCGCGCTTCGACTGGTCGCGTGACGACGATGGCCTTCACGAGATCGTCTACAAGTGCAGCGGCGACATCTGCATCTACGACGCTTACGGCCCTCGTCGGGTGATAGAGAATTCCGATTGCGAGCTGTGGGCGCCCTCGTTTCATTCAACCACCGGCACCGACCGCCGGGTATCCTACGTGGCACGATGCGGCGGAGCGGAAAGCGACCGGATCCGGTACAACTATCTCAGCGCGCCGGCGTTCGACGACGGCGAATCGGTTCCACTGGCGACCAGCGGAGGCGGGCCGGACCGGTTCGCTCACTACCTGCACGGCAACAGTCTCGTCTACTCCCACATCATGGCGGATTCGGGCGCGGCGGCGCTGTGGCGCTACGACGAGGCCGGCAGCCTTAGGCAGCTCACCGAAAATGAAATCACCAACTCCGACGACGACGCCTATCCGCACAAGGACAAGACCAATCTCATTGCCTACATCGGCTGGCAGTCGGGTACCGGTTACAACCTCTTCATCTACGACCAGAATAACGACCGTTCTCACAAGCTGTCCCACGGCGTGCCCATGCTTGCGCCCGTCATCTTCTCGACCCTGGTCTCACCGCCACCGGAGCCACCACCCGAGCCGCCGCCGTCCGATGACGCCGTGCACGTCGGCAACCTGGACGCGACTGCGGGGTCATCGAAACGCCGCTGGTGGTCGCGGATTACGGTAACCGCTCACAATGCCTCGCACGCCCCGGCCGCCGGCATCACGGTGACATTGAGCACGGGATCCACGAGCGTCAGCTGCCAGACCGATACGGCCGGCGTATGCACCACCAAGCGCATGCACCACGATCTGAGCGCTGGCAGCGTTACCTACTCTGTTCAATCGATATCCGGCGCGAGCTACGACGCAACCGCCAGCGAAATGACGAGCATCACCGCTGACAAGCCCTGAGGATTCCGGTCGGTCCTCGGTCACGGCCCGTCAATCATTCATGACCCCAAAAAAAGGACCCCGC
>JABAHO010007432.1_pt1 | contig 11349 bp, 10 predicted proteins | sample 7062071 | NCBI WGS metagenome assembly JABAHO01 (sample SAMN14534356, study PRJNA622989) | marine sediment metagenome | biome: marine biome [ENVO:00000428]; feature: marine pelagic biome [ENVO:01000023]; material: deep marine sediment [ENVO:00002113] | place: India: Gulf of Kutch | collected...
CGACGCCGCTTCCACCGAAGATCAATGGGTCCGCAGGCAGGCCCATCAGCCAGGAGCCGGCCATGTAGCTCAGAGAGAGCACGGGCACGATAGTCACCGGATTCGTAAACCAGCAAGACGCGACGGTGACTGCCAGATTGGTCCGAAACAGCAGCGCACCGACGATAGCTGCAACCGTATGTCCCGGCAGCGGGACGAACGCGATGATCAGTCCCAGCCAGACACCGCCGGCAACAGCTTGCCGGGTTACGGCGAATGCTGCGCGCCGCCCGAGCATGCCTTTGAAGGGACGCAGGTACCAGGCGTCCTCATTCATGCGATATGCGCGAGAAATCCGGCGAAAGTGGCGGCGCGGCATCAGCTNNTAACTCTATTGCCTGTGTCACGGCTTCGGCTTTCGTGGGAGTCCAGTGTTGAATCCCGCCAGAATCGCCATCGGACTCCTTGCGGGGTCAGTCAGCGCCTGGGTGCCTGTCGATACGCCAGAGTGGACGTACGGCATTGCGCTGGCCGGTCTGATACCGGCCTGGTGGATAGCCGGAGCAGTGGGTTTCTGGCTGCTCGCCGGAGTATTCTGGGTCCAGTTGGCTATCGGGATCGCGATGGCTGATCGTCTGCCCTTCGACCTGGAGGGGCAGGACATTCTGGTGGTGGGGAGTATCGTCGATTTCCCGGCCTCTGGTGCAGAGCGAGTGTCGATGGTGTTCGATCCTGTGCCGTTGCGGCCGGATTCCCTCCGTCTGCCCCGAATGCGTATCACCTGGTACGACAATCCGGCAATTCCCCAATACGGTGAGCACTGGCAATTTCTGGTCAGATTGCGTCGCCCGAGATCGTCGCTCAATCCAGGCTCGACCGACTTCGAGAGGGTCGCTCTGGTTCATGGGACCGGTGCCGTTGGATACGTGCGCGTTTCGCCGCTGAACAAGCGGCTGGAAAGATACGGAAATCCGTTCGCGAAATTGCGCCACAAGGCGCTCGCCGGGCTCGGCAGCGNNGGAATCGACGATGATCAATGGGGTGCGTTCCGGCGAACGGGAACGGCTCACCTCATGGCGATATCCGGCTTGCATGTCGGTCTGGCTTTTGCGTGGACCGCAGCTGCATGGGGATTGTTGTGCCGGGTTGCCGGACATCCCGGATTGGTCCGGCTGACGCTGCCCGCGGGCGTCGCAGGCGCGATTCTCTACACGCTCATGTCGGGTGCCGGCACACCCGGTTTGCGGGCTCTTTTCATGCTGTCGATCTATGCTGTACGAAGCTCGAGAGGCCAGGGGCGTGACGCCTGGTTGGCATGGTATTCCGCACTGGCCGGCATGCTGTTGCTGCGACCGCTGCAGGTTCTCTCGGCCGGCTTCTATCTCTCGTTCGGAGCGACGGCTCTGCTGATCGGTGCCATCGAAGGAGCGGGAAGAGGTGATCCGTCGAGGCTGCATTGGGTGGTCACGAGAGCCTTGCGTGGTCAATGGGTGCTTACCGTGGGTCTGCTCCCGATCGTCCTGTCGGCCTTCGGCGGCGTGCCGATTCATTCGATAGCGGTCAACGTCGTCGCTGTGCCCGTATTCTCGATCCTNNCCCTTGCTGCTGACGGGTTTGGCTGCAACGGTCTCGACGTCGGATTCCTTGATCTGGCTCCTGCTACCACTCGATGTCTTCGTCGGTACGCTCGAGACGATCGACGACGCCTGGTCCGGCATGTGGTATGTCCCGAATGCCGGTATCACTGGATTCATGCTGCTCGTCAGTGGTGCGGCGGCGCTGCTCGCTCCGGCGAGTACTCGCTGTCGGCTGGCCGGCCTGGCGCTGCTCGTTTGCGCCGTTATGCCGGACAAGACGTCGTTGCGTTACGGTGAGGCCGACGTCTTCGTGCTGGATGTCGGTCACGGGCTGGCCGTGATCGTTCGGACCGCATCCTACGTCATGCTGTATGACACGGGACCCGCGTGGAGCGGCGGCGATGCCGGCGACCGCGTCGTCACGCCCGCTTTGCGCTCCCTGGGGATTCGGGATCTGGATAACATCGTGCTGTCGCATCCCGATAATGATCATGCCGGCGGTCTCGCGTCGGTGCTGGAGGCTTTTCCGGCCGCCCGGGTCATCAGTTCGGCCGATGTGGACAACGTTGCCCGCCGCGCACCGACACCGTGCAGCGCCGGGCTCGAGTGGCTGCGGGACGGCGTCAGGTTCCGAGTGTTGTCCGAGAGCCGGCCGGGGCTCAGCGATAACGATGCGTCGTGCGTCGTCGCAATCGAGGCGGCATTCGGTACTGCAGTGCTGCCTGGAGACATCGAGAGCCGAAGCGAGAGGCTTCTGGCCGGCCGACCGCGACCAAGGCCACCCGTTCTCGTGATCGCGCCGCACCACGGCAGCCGCACTTCGTCGACGCGCGCGTTCGTAGACTGGTCGAATGCGAGATACGTGTCCTTCTCTGCAGCCTGGCGGAGTCGCTGGAATCTGCCCGCCGCGACGATCGTGTCGCGGTGGCGCGACGCCGGTGCGTGCACTCGCAATACGGGCGCCACCGGCGCGCAGCACTGGCGGATCGGATATAACCGGGCGATCGAACTCCGGAATGCGTGGCGCTTCGCTATGGCCGGATCGTGGCGTGAGCCGCCCAAGAAGGCGAGAGCATGCCAGTCTCGCACGGCTATAATGGCGGCCGACCGGTATCGGGAGTGACAGGGGGCGAGGGCCTTTGCTCGAGATAATCCAATCGGGTGGCTGGTTGATGCTGCCCATCATCGTCTGCTCGATACTGACGGCCGCGATCATCATCGAGCGATTGTGGACTCTTCAGGAGACCCGGGTTCTGCCGCGTGACCTGACCAGGCAGGTTTGGGAGTGGGTCAGCCGCAACGAGCTGACGCACAGTCATATCCGTGATCTCAACGAGGGATCGCCCCTGGGTCAGATCCTGGCTGCCGGACTCGTTAACCGGCATGCAGATCGCGAAGTCATGAAGGAGAGTATCGAAGATACCGGGCGGCACATCGTGCACGAGTTGGAAAGGTATCTGAATCCGCTGGGTACGATTGCCGCGATTTCTCCGCTGCTCGGTTTGCTCGGGACAGTCATCGGCATGGTCAAGGTCTTCGCGGCGATCACCACGCAGGGCGTCGGAAATCCGTCGGTACTCGCAGGCGGGATCTCGGAAGCGCTGATAACGACCGCTGCCGGTCTCACCGTCGCGATCCCCGCACTCATCGGGTATCGGTATCTGCGAGGCCGCGTCGATGCGCTCGTCGTCCAGATGGAGAAGGAGGCTATTACGCTCGTCGAAGCACTACACCGCAAGCAGTTCCTCTCGAAGCTCGGAAATCAGGATGAATCTGAGAGCCGGTAGCCGCGAAGAGCCGGAGATCAACCTGACGTCGCTGATCGACGTCGTTTTGCTGCTGCTGGTGTTCTTCATGGTCACGACCAGCTTCGTCAGACAGTCCGAGGTGGCGATCCGATTGCCCGAGGGAGGCTCGGCCGGTGAGGTTGCGGCGGTTGCCGACGTTCTGGAGGTCATGGTGACAGAGCAGGGCGGCTACGTCGTCGACGGCAAGTCGTTGCTCGATTCGAGTCCGGACACCCTCCGCGCAGCGATTCTGAAGGTCCGCAGTGAATTCGACGAAACCAGGCTCGTTCTGACCGCCGACGCCGGCGCTCGGCATCAGTCTGTGGTTACAGCCATGGATGTCGCGGGCCGGCTTGGCTTCAGCGAGATCAGTATTGCGACAGTTCAGCCTGAGCGGGATACACGCTGATGTCCACTAACAGTCCGGGCGACGAGTCGCCAAACGTCTATTCGAGATTACTGGCCTACTGTCGCCCGCATCTCGGCGTATTCATACGCGGTTCTCTCGCAATGATCGTATTCGCGCTCACCTACACCGGGTACGCGATGCTGATCACGACCCTGGTGGACGTGCTGCAGTCCGCTGGTGATACCAGTGATGTTGTATTCCGAAATCTGACTATACCGGTCGGCTGGCTCCCACTGATCGTGCTGGCCTTGTTCGTCGTTCGCGGTGCCGCTGGGTTCGTCGGCGTTTACGATCTCGGCTGGATCGGGCGGCAGGTCATCAAGGAGATCCGGGAGGAAGTATTCGCAAAGTATCTCGAGCTGCCGACCGGTCGCTACGATCGCAGTTCCGGCGGAGAGTTGTTGTCGGTGCTAACGTTCAATATCGAGCAAATCGCCGAAGCCGCCACCAATGTTGCGACAGTCGCGGTCCGCGACACATTTACGATCCTGGGGCTCGTCGCATTCATGGTCTATCTCAGTCCGCAGCTCGCCGCGCTCGTATTCGTGGTCGCGCCGGTCGTCGCATTGATCGTGCGATACCTGAGCGTCGTCTTTCGCCGATACAGCGGCCGCATACAGGACTCGATGGGCGATGTGACCCGGATCGCCGAGGAAGCTATCCAGGGACACAAGGTCGTCAAGGTGTTCAATGGNNCCAGGGGCACAAGGTCGTCAAAGTCTTCAACGGGCAGCGTTATGAGAATCGAAGGTTCGATGAGGCCAACGAGAACAATCGGCGCATGCATATGAGACTGATCACGGCGAGGGGAGCCGGTGATGGCGTGACCATATTCGCCGCGGCGATCGGTGTGGCGGCTGTCGTCTATTTCATTACGCTGGATTCCGTCAGGACGACTCTGGCGATGGAGACGGTAATCGGATTCATATCGGCTATGGTGCTGCTCATGACGCCACTCAAGCGTCTGACAACGATCAATGTCTCGCTGCAGCGGGCCGCGGCAGCGGGGCAGAGTGTGTNNNNGATCGTCGGTCGGTCGGGCAGTGGCAAGTCGACCCTTGTCAGCCTCATACCTCGTTTTTACGAACCTGATGCTGGTCAGATCCTCGCCGAAGAGACGTCGCTGAGCGACTATTCTCTGACATTTTTGCGCAATCAGATTAGCCTGGTCACACAGGAAGTCACACTCTTCAATGACACGATCGCGAGCAACATTGCATACGGTGCGCTGTCCGGTGCATCTCGTGAAGACGTCGAGAGCGCGGCGCGCGCTGCGCACGTCGTCGAGTTCGCCGAAGAATTTCCGGACGGGCTCGATACGCTGGTCGGAGACCGCGGGGTGCTCTTGTCGGGTGGTCAGCGCCAACGTATCGCGATCGCGCGGGCGCTCCTTAAGAATGCGCCGATTCTGATCCTTGATGAGGCAACCTCCGCCCTGGATACAGAGTCTGAAAGGCATATTCAGGCCGCTCTGAAGGAGCTCATGACGAATCGATCGGACTACTTTTGTCATCGCGCATCGACTTTCCACGATCGAGAGTGCGGACAGGATCGTCGTCATGGCAGACGGGCAGATCGTGGAGCTCGGAACTCATGCGGAGTTGCTGGCGCTCGGCGGCCATTACGCGACTTTGCACAGTCTCCAGTTCCAGGAGGGTGAATAGACTGGCTTCCGGACGCAGCCCGCGATTCGGCGAGTGGCTGCAAGGCCGCTGGTATAGCGAGCAAAGCGGTCCGCTGTGGCTCGTGCCGTTCGAATGGCTCTTCGTCGCCGTATCGGCCGTACGGCGGCTCTTCTACCGCACCGGGCTCTTGTCGGTCCGGTATCCGGGAGCACCCGTCATCGTCGTTGGCAATATTTCTGTCGGTGGTGCGGGCAAGACGCCCGTTGTCGCGTGGTTGGTGGGTGCCCTTGGTGCCAGCGGATTCCGTCCGGCAATCCTTAGCCGGGGATATCGAGGTCATCACCGCGGGGCGCCGATAAGGGTAGATAGTGGCGCCGACCCGACGGTAGTGGGCGATGAGCCTGTCATGCTCGCCCGAGCAACGGGGTGTCCGGTTTTCGTGTGCCGGGATCGCCTGGCCGCAGCCGAGGCGGCCACGGCCAGCGGCGCGGATGTGCTGGTTGCGGATGACGGTCTTCAGCACTACCGATTGGGCAGGGATATAGAGGTCGCGGTGGTCGATGCCGCGCGCGGGGTCGGAAACGGCTCGAGGCTGCCGAGAGGACCCCTGCGAGAATCGACCGAAAGGCTATGCACGGTCGACTTCGTCTGGGTCAATGGCGAGAGCTGGCGGGAATGGAATGCGGGGTTCCGACTCGCTCCGACGTCTCTCGAGAGTCTGGATCGCGGCACGAATCTTCTGCCGGAGGAGTTCGCTGGACGGCGCGTCAGGGCTCTAGCGGGCATCGGTGACCCGGACAGGTTCTATCNNATGAAGCCCATCGCGATTCCGGTTTCTGATCACGGTGTCGTCGATGTGGCGTCACTGCTCGAGGCAGGCGAAGGACCTTTGCTGATGACGGCGAAGGACGCGGTAAAATATGCCGATCTCGGCCTGCGCGATGCGTGGGTATTTCACGTCGGCGTAGTTCCGAACGATGCAATGAACGACGACTTTGAGGCCATCTGCAATGAGCTGGGAGGCGGGCGCCAATGATGCGTTCGGCAGCTGGTTTCCGGGTCGTCATTCCGGCACGCATGGGTTCGACCCGGTTCCCCGGCAAACCACTGGCCAAGATTGCCGGACGAACGATGATCGAGCGTGTCTGGCGACAGGCGTCGCACTCTGGTGCCAGCGAAGTCATTGTTGCCACGGACTCGGAGGAAATCGCCGATGTTGCGCGAGATTTTGGCGCAACAGTGCAGATTACGGGTACTGATCTTCAGTCTGGTACGGACCGCGTGGCTGAAGTGGCGCGTCGACTCGGCTGGGACACGCGAGACGTCGTCGTCAATGTCCAGGGCGATGCGCCACTGATTCNNCTCCGCTCGAGTCAAACGAGGCATTCGAATCCACAGACGTCGTCAAGGTCGTTCTCGATCGATTCCAGCGCGCTCTCTATTTCAGTCGGGCTCCGATTCCAGCCAGGGCACACGGCCGATCGGACGGCATTTCGGCATATCGACATATTGGTCTTTATGCCTATCGCGTCGGTGATTTGCTGACACTGGCCGACACCCCGCCCTGCGAACTCGAGTTGGCGGAGAGCCTCGAGCAATTGAGAGCACTGTGGCTTGGCATGAGGATCATCGTCGCGATGGTCGAGACGCCATTGCCGCCTGACGTCGATACGCCGGATGATCTGGCACGCGTCGCCGCGTTGCTGGAATAGGGCAGAGGCTACGCGGCAATCAGGTGCTCGTAGGCCTGCTCGGCGCAGTCCTCAGTACGAGGTAACCGACGAGACCGGAAAGCAGCGAACCGCATACGATGCCGACTCGCTCGTCGAACAGCAGGTTGACGCCGGTGAATTCGAATGCCAGCGAGCCAATGAACAGGCTCATCGTGAAGCCGATGCCGCACAGCAGACTCACACCGTATATGTGCCGCCAGGACAGTTCGGCGGGCAGCTGCGCGAGCCCGAGCCGAACAGCGAGCCAGCCGCCCAGCGTTACGCCAATCTNNGGCCTGCGATGATGCCGAGCGGGACCGGGTGAAGGAGATAGTCCAGGGTCAGGGACTCGAGGCGAATACCGGCATTCGCGAAAGCGAACAGCGGCAGGATCAGGAATGCGACGCCCGTGTGCAGATCATGTTCCAGCTCGCGGAGCGGTGATTCGATGCCATCGCTGGATCTGATCGGGATGAAGAATGCGACAGCAACACCGGCCAGGGTTGCGTGTACACCGGACTTGAGAACAGCGGTCCACATGATCAGCCCGATCAGAAGATAGGGTGCCCGTTCGGTGATGCCCCGTCGATTGAGCATGTAAAGGGGTATCAGGCAGGTCAGCGCCACGACGAGTGCTGTCGTGGACAGGTCGGATGTATAGAAGATGGCGATGATGGCTATCGCGCCGATATCGTCGATGATGGCGATGGAAACCAAGAGGACGCGCAGCGCGAGCGGAACCCGATTGCCGAGCAGTGCCAGAATTGCCAATGCGAATGCGATGTCCGTTGCGGCCGGGATCGCCCACCCCTGCAGCGCAATCGGGTCCGCGCGGTTGATCCACGCATAAATAGCAGCGGGGACGACCATGCCGCCGATAGCCGCGAATGCGGGTAATGAGAGGCGGCTGCGATCGGACAGCTCTCCCTCGAGAAGCTCTCGTTTCAGTTCGAGTCCGACCAGCAGAAAGAAGACCGCCATCAGACCGTCGTTGATCCAGAGCAGGAGCGGCTTTGCGATCTCGAATTCGCCGACACGGACTTCGACGGGCAGATCGATGAGCCCGTCGTAGTAGCCATAGAGTGGCGAGTTCGCCACCAGCATGGCCAGGATTGCGGCACCGACCAACAGGACGCCACCGGCGGTCTCGAGTTTCAGAAAGTCGCGAATTGCAGGGACCATGGGCGTGTAAGCAGAATTTCCGGGCGAGCGGGTGAATCCTTGGTTGTGATGCTCTATTCTTCGCGTTCCGATTGCAATTCGCCAATTGATCGGGCTGCGATTCTCTTCCGGGATCTGAATGCAATGAACACGAATTCAAGGACGAGCGTGCTCTTCGTTTGCATGGGCAATATCTGCCGTTCTCCAACGGCCGAGGGCGTCATGCGACATGCGCTGGTGGCACGGCAACTTGATCACGGTTTCGAGATCGATTCGGCAGGTACACACGCCTATCACGCCGGCGAGCCGCCCGATCCAAGAGCGCAACGGGCAGCAGCGGAGCGTGGCATCGATCTTTCAGACCTGCGGGCGCGTCGCGTGACCGAGCTGGATTTCGAGCGCTTCGATCTCATCCTGGCGATGGACGAGCATAATCGATCCGAACTCGAAGCGATCGCCGAGCCGCACCAGCATGCCAAGATCCGTCTTTTTCTGGAGTTCGGCGCAGGCGGAACCGGCACCGAAGTGCCCGACCCCTATTACGGTGGACCGCTGGGTTTCCAGAAAGTACTGGACCTCGTCGAAGACACCGTCGACCGGTTGATCGACGAACTGAGCGCTCGGACGGCGCGATAGGGTCCGCCCCGCCCTGAAGCGAATCGCTGTCAGCCGTCTGTCGGTGTCGGCGGTTTGTTCTCCGGACGGTCAGGCACAGTTTGCTGTGCGTCTGGTGCTGGCCTCGTGGCCGTTCCGCCGCCCTGGTCAGATGGTCCGCCTGCACCCGTGCTTTCAGGCTTCCGGGTCGGCGATCCATGGCCCGCTTTTGGCTGGTCCCTCGAGGCGGGTGCGTCGCTGGCAGGAGCCGGTCTGGCGGAGACGCGTTGTTCCGCGGCCGTCTCGCGCGGACGTGCATCGTCCTTCGCAGGTGCGTCCTTGTTACGTGCAGGCCTGTTCGACCCGCCTTCCTTAGGAGCCGGTTTCGAGTCGGCGTGCGGTTTTGCGTATTCAGAGGCTTCCACCTGCTCGCGGGGGGCATTGTCCCGCTCGCCTGCTTTGGCATCTGGTGATACGCCGCTACGATCGCCGCGGTTCTGAGGCCCCTTGGCCGCCTGACCGCCCTGTGAGGAATCACTNNCGGCCTCGACGACGGCCACCGCGCCGTCTGCCACGACCCGACGGCTTCTTCTCGTCCTGGCCGCCGGCTGCGCTCTGATCTTTCTGTCCGCGTCCCTTGCCCTGACGAGCGGCATTGTCGGACTTCTGGTTGTCTTCCTTTTGCTGCCCGGACTTCTGGCCCCGGCCGCGACGGCGGCCAGAGCGCTGATCGGGTTTCCGGCTGTCCTTTCCGCGTGAGCGCTGGCCGCCTCGTTTCCTGCGGCCGTCTCCGCGTCGGGTCGCTGCCTTTTTCTTGCCGGGCTTCTTCTTTTTCTCGCCGGCGCCAAATACTTCGGCGAGCCACGCGAAAAGTCCCCGTCGCTGACTGGTGGCCTGCTTTTTCCTTTTCGGCTTCGACGGGGCAGGTGCGGGTCCGGATGGGACGATGGCGGTTATCGCGGGTACTTCCGCCTTGGGCCGTTTTGCAACAGCCTGCACGGCTGCTTCGTCCTCTTCGTCCGGATCGCTCAGCTTGTAGCTGGCCCCGGTGTTTTCCGGGAGCACCGTATGGTCGTCGCGTACCCGACGGATCGAGTAGTTCGGCGTCTTGAGATCGGGATCAGCAATCAGCAGCAGCTGCACATCGTCTCGCGCCTCTGTCTGCGCGATAGCGTCGCGCTTTTCGTTGAGCAGAAACGTGGCAACGTCGACGGGGAGGTGAGCGATGACCTTTGCGGTCCGCTCCTTGCGGCCCTCCTCGCCGAGGAGGCGCAGGATCGAGAGCGCCAGCGATTCGACCGTCCTGACATTGCCCAGCCCGTTGCATCGCGGACAAACGCGATGGGCCGATTCGCCGAGCGAGGGTCTGAGGCGCTGACGGGACATTTCGAGTAACCCGAATTTCGAAATCCGACCGATCTGGATACGGGCCCGATCCATCCGGACGGCATCTCGAAGACGATTTTCGACCTCGCGTTGATTTTTTTGCGGGCCCATATCGATGAAATCGATGACGATGAGTCCACCGAGATCCCTGATCCTGAGTTGGCGTGCTATCTCATCTGCCGCTTCGAGGTTCGTCGCCAGTGCGGTGGCCTCGATGTCGCCGCCTTTCGTTGCGCGGGCAGAGTTGATATCGATCGATATCAGCGCTTCCGTGTGATCGATAACGACGCTGCCACCGGAGGGCAGGACGACCGTGTGGGCGAATGCCGACTCGATCTGACTCTCGATCTGATACCGCGTAAAAAGTGGTACCGGCTCGTCGTAGAGCTTGAGCTTCCGCATGTTCTGCGGCATGGCGTGTTCCATGAACTGCCGTGCCTCTTCGAACGACTCCTGATCGTCGACCAGGATTTCTCCGACGTCACCGGACAGGTGATCGCGAAGTGCTCGAATGACCGCGTTGCTCTCCTTGAAGATCAGAAAGGGCGACGGATGGCTGACTGCAGCCTTCTTTATCGCCTCCCAGACACCCAGCAGGTAGCCGACATCCCAATTGATTTCTTCAGGGCTGCGGCCGACACCAGCGGTCCGCACGATGACGCCCATGCCGTCCGGTACCTCGACGTCAGACAGTGTTTCGCGTAGATCGTCGCGTTCCTCGCCACTGATTCTTCGTGACACACCGCCGGCCCTTGGGTTGTTGGGCATGAGTACGATATATCGCCCTGCCAGGCTGATGAATGTCGTGAGCGCCGCGCCCTTGTTGCCACGCTCTTCCTTCTCGACCTGGACGACGATGTCCTGTCCTTCCTTGAGGACATCCCGGATGTTCAGACGTGATCCCTGTTCCGGTTCGGATACGAAGTACTCGCGGGAGACTTCTTTCAGGGGCAGGAAGCCGTGTCGTTCGGCCCCGTAATCGACGAATGCCGCATCGAGACTGGGCTCGACACGGGTTATCTTTCCCTTATAGACGTTGGCCTTTTTCTGGGCCCGCGAGGCGACCTCGATGTCGAGATCGTAGAGTTTCTGGCCATCTACCATGGCCACACGCAACTC
>JABAHO010010250.1_pt2 | contig 11346 bp, 10 predicted proteins | sample 7062071 | NCBI WGS metagenome assembly JABAHO01 (sample SAMN14534356, study PRJNA622989) | marine sediment metagenome | biome: marine biome [ENVO:00000428]; feature: marine pelagic biome [ENVO:01000023]; material: deep marine sediment [ENVO:00002113] | place: India: Gulf of Kutch | collected...
TTCAAAGAGCCCGCGCGCGAGACCTACACGGGCGTGCTCGAAGACGCGGGGCTCGAACACGGTGACGACTTCGAGTTCGCCTATTTCGGCAACTGCGCGATGCACGGGGCCAAACAGGGGACGATCCGGGGTCAGGTGTGCACCATCGAGCTGGTCGACGAGGGTCTCTTCCCCAAGCGCACCCCGCTGATCAACGTCGAAGGGGCCTGTGCGACGGGCTCGATGGCGTTCCACAGTGCGTGGAAGGACGTCCTCTCGGGGCAATCCGATCTGGTGCTCGCGATGGGGGTCGAGAAGCTCTATCTGCCCAAGGCCGCAAAGAGCCCCGAGATGAAGAAGAAGATGATGAAGGGGTTCATGAACGGGGTCGACAATTTCGACCTGCCGCGCCTCGTGAAGGAATACGAGCGCGCCGCCGACCTCGCCGGGCGCCTCTTCGAGACGGGGCCCGACCACTCGTTCTTCATGGACACCTACGCGATCCAGGCGGCGCTCCACATGAAGAAACACGGCACCACCCAGCGCCAGATCGCCATCGGCGCCGCGAAGAACCACAACTACGGCGCGCAGAACGACAAGGCACAGTACCGCTTCACCCAGACCGTCGATCAGGTGCTCGAAGACCGCGAGATCTCGTTCCCGCTGACCCGTGCGATGTGCGCCCCGATTGGCGACGGCGCGGCTTCTGCGGTGCTCTGCTCGGAGCGCTACCTCGAGCGCGTCCCGCAAAGGGCCCGCGAGCGCGCGGTCAAAGTCCGCGCGAGCGCTCTCACCGGCGGCTACTACCGCCACGAGGACGAACCCTCGCTCTCCCACGTGGCGGCCAAGAAGGCCTACGCATTCGCCGACCTGCGCCCGGAGGACGTGGACGTCGCCGAGGTGCACGACGCCTGCTCCTTCTGCGAGATCTACCAGTCCGAGATGATGGGTTTCTGCGAGATCGGTGAGGGCGGGGCCTTCGTCGAGTCCGGCGCGACCGGGCCCGGCGGGAGCCTCCCGATCAACACCTCGGGCGGGCTGGTGTCGAAGGGTCACCCCGTCGGTGCCACCGGGCTCTCGATGCTCTACGAGCTCTGCACCCAATTGCGGGGCGAAGCCGGCGAACGCCAGGTCCCGGGTGCGCGGATCGCGCTACAGGAGAACGGCGGCGGCGTGATCGGGCTCGAGGAAGCCGCGTGCTCGGTGATCCTCCTGGAGGGCTCGCGTGGCTGAAGCCACCGCACCCCCCGACGACGTCGTCGCCCCCGAGGCGGTGCGCGATCCCCACGGCTTTTTTCGAGCGCTCCGCGAGCATGCGCCGGTGCACTGGAGCGCCCGACACCGCGCCTGGATCGTCACGCCCTACGACGAGGTGATCGCGGGGTTTCGCGACGAGCGTCTCTCGACCGACAACATCCGTCCACTCCAGGAGCGGATGTCGCCGGCGGATCGCGAGCGCTTTGCACCCGCAGCGCGGCTGCTGCGCGACTGGATGATCTTCAACGACCCCCCGGAGCACACGGCTCTTCGCGCTCCGGTGCGCAATGCCTTCAAGCCCCGTGCAGTCGCCGGCCTCGCGCCGCTCCTCGAGCGCCGCGTCGACGAATTGCTCGACGAGATGGAAGCGCGTCGCGAATTCGACGTGGTGCGCGATTTCGCTTTTCCGTTCCCCGCGGATGCGATCGCCATGCTGCTCGGTGTCCCCGCGAGCGAGCGAGACCGCTTCAAGAAGATGTCGCGCATGCTCGGCGCTCTCGTCACCGGGAAGATCGGGCGCGGAGACGCCTGGGAGCGCGCGCTCGCCGCGGAGAAAGAATTCCACGACCTCTTCGCCGGGCTGATCGAGCGTTACGAACGCGAGCCCGGGGACAATCTGATCACCGAGCTGATCCGGGCCCGGGACAGCGGTGAGTACTTGAATCCGGACCAGATGATCGGGGCTTGCGCGCTGCTGCTCTTCGCGGGCCACGAGACGACCCTCAACCTGATCGCCAGCGGTGCGCTCGTTCTCCTCGAACGCCCCGAGGCGCGCGAGCGCTTCGTCGACGACCCCGATTGTGTCGCTGGCGCGGTCGAGGAGATGCTGCGCTTCGAGGGTCCCTCGAAAATCCTGGTGCGTCGGGTCCGCGAGCCCTTCCGCTGGCAGGAGCGCGACCTCGGCGTCGGAGATGCGGTGTTCCTCGCGGTGGCGGCCGCCAACCGCGATCCCGCGGAATTCCCGGAGCCCGACGAATTCCGGATCGATCGCAGCCCGAACCGCCATCTCGGGTTCGGTTGGGGATTGCACTTCTGTCTGGGCGCTCAGCTGGCGCGTCTCGAGGCGCAGATCGCGCTGCCCCGCTTGCTGCGTCGTTTCCCGAAGCTGCGACGCACCGGCGGCGAGCCCCGCTACCAGCCGATCATCCTCGGTCGATCGCTGGTGGAACTCCCCGTCTCCGTCGAGTAGGCGTCGACGGCCCGACCCCACCCTCTGCGCGTTCAGGAAGGCACGCGGTTGCACTCCTTCGCGGCCGCATATGCGGGGCGGGCGCGGTGCGACGCCCGGTATCCGGAGAGGGTGTCGTCGACTTCGATGTCGCAGTATTCCGCCCAGTCGAGGACGCTGGTGAGCAGGATGTCGGCGGGTGAGAGCGTGTTGCCGTGCAGGTAGGCTCGTCCGTCGGAGAGCGCTTCGGAGGCCACCCGCACCTGGCGTTCGTAGTAGGCCACCGCGCTTTTGCACGCCTCCGGCGCCTTGCCGTAGATCGCGTGGAGGTCGACATGGCGCCGCAGGATGTAGAGCGAGGTTGCGTCGAGCTCGGTGGCTGCGAAAAAACACCACTGGTCGTGGAGCGCGCGTTCGAGGGTTCCCGGCGCCGGGGCACAGAAGCGCTCCGGGTCGCCATAGCGATCCGCCAGATAGGACAAGATGGCGCCGCTTTCCGCGATGGGCGTGCCGTCCTCGACGAGGACGGGGATCTTGCCGCGCCCATTCACCCGACCGAGGAATTCGGGCGTCTGGGTTTCCCCACTGCGGGACTGGACGGGTCGGGTGTCATAGGGGAGTTCGAGCTCCCGCAGCGCCCAATGGACCCGGAAGGTGCGTAGGGTTCCCACCCCCCAAACGGTTCGAAGCGGGGCATCGGTGGACTCGCGGGTCATCAGGACTCCCTCGGGGCCGTGCAGGCCATCCTGTAACTATCTGACTTGATTGAACTTTATCCCATCCTCAAGATCCCGCTCGGGAGACCCGACCCGTAGGGGATGGGAATGCCGGAGGCCACGGAGCAGGGCGCCCTCGCGGGGCCCGCGGCCGGAGACGACTGGCTGGAAACACCGGCCGAGGCTGCGCGAGACTCTGCGGCGATGGATCTGGCCCTCTCCGAAGAGCCGGTCGACGAGCTGGTCTCTCCCTTCGACCCGCAACGCGCCGGTGTCGCACCGCTTCCCGATCGCTACGAACTCCGGGACTCCGACAAGACCCGGGTGCTTCTGTGCGAAGAGGCGCCACGGGTCCGCGTGCTGGTGGACCGGACCTTCTCCTTCTCGGAGAGCGAAGCCCGGGAGCTCGGCGAGCGGGTGATCCTGCTGGACGGCGCCGGGCGCTTCGGGCCGATGCTCGACAACACCGCCAAGCTCTACAACCTCGACCACCACGAGGGCTGCGAGCGCCTGTTCACGCTTGCCACCTGCGAACAGGCCCTCCTCCTGGTCCACAGCGGCCTCAATCTCTCCGAGGGTGACTGGACGATCTACGCCAACGAGCCCGACCTCGACACGGTGTTGGCAATCTGGATCCTGCTCAACTACGACCGCGTGCGATCGCTGTCGCCGGCCGCGCGCGACGTGCTGCTCCCGATGGTGCGGCTCGAAGGCGCGATCGACGCCAACGGCTCCGAGCTCGCGACGAATTGCGGAATCCCGCAAGCGGCACTCACGCAGGCCAACGAGCGCCTCGAGTGGTTGATGCGCCGCGAGCGCGCCTTCAAGGCGCGCGGGGTATGGGGCTCGACCGACCCCGCCGAGTTCACTGCCGACGTGCTTCGCGAAATCGACGCACTGATCTTCTCGAGCCTCGACTTCATGGAGTACGACCGACTCGAGGAGGTCTACGGCCACGCCGAGATCGGAGACGGCAAGGTTGCGGTGGTGTGTCGCGACAGCCGCGGGATCTACGAGGTGGAGCAGCTCCTCAAGAAGCGCTGGGGCGATCAGCTCGGGATCGTCGCACTCGAGCGCGACCAGCGGCACTACACCCTGCGTCGCGCAACGCCGCTTGCCGATTTTCTCCTGCAGACCGCGTACGACCGCTTGAATCTCCTCGACCCCGCCGTCGACGGCCGCCCGGCCGGCAAGTGTTGGGGAGGATCGAACGAAATCGGTGGCTCTCCGCGGCCCGCCGGGACCCGTCTGTCACCCCAGGACCTCGTCGACGTTCTCGGGCTCTCCTACACCAAGATTCCGCTGTCCTGGCATCTCGGGCATCTGGCTCGAGCCCTCTTCCTGGCGCTCGGGCTCTGCCTGTCGGGGTGGTCCGCACTGCTCTACGCGCCCGAGTTCGAATCGCTGGTGCCCTGGTTGGAGCGGTTCCCGACCTCGGCCCGCATGGTGGCGTGGGCGCTGCCCGTGCTGGTCGGCTCCCTCGCCCTTTCGGTGGCGTTCTCCCGCCGGCGTTTCTGGCTCTACGGATACCGCGGGGCGGCGGGTCGCGATTGGCTGCCGCTGGCACCCCTCGCCGCCCTGGGCGGTCTGCCGATCGCCGGACTCCTCCCCACCTCGCTTCCCGACGCGCCTGTCGACCTGGCGGTGTTCTGCGGGGCGCTCGGGCTCGTGGTGCTGGCCACGGAGGCATGCTTCCGCGGCCTCGTCCACGGGGTGATGATTCTCGACGCCCCGGTGCAACGCGCCGGCGGCCGCTGGTTCGTCTCTCGCCCGACGGTGTTGTCCGCCATCCTCTTTGGCCTCGCGGGTGCGGTCGCGTGGTTGCCCACGGTCGTCCACGGGCCCCGCGTACTCGCCGACGTCGGGTTGGAACTCGGGGCCGTGGCCGCACTCACCACGCTCGGCGGGCTCACCCTCGGCATGCTCCGAGAGCGCTCGCTGTCGATCTGGCCGGGTGTCGCGCTGCTCTTCGCGGGCACCTGGATTGCCGCCGTGCTGCTGCGTCTGCAGGGAGGGCTCTGAGCGGACGGGCCGGCGCGCCGGGCCGAAGGTTATGCTCTTCCTCCGATGAACGACCCCGACTTCTACGCGGCCCTCGAGGTTCCCCGGGACGCCGACGCCGACACGATTCGCAGCGCGTATCGAAAGCTCGCGCGGAAGTATCACCCGGACGTGAACCCGGGGGACAAAGCCGCTGAAGAGCGCTTCAAGGAAATCTCGCGCGCCTACGACGTGTTGTCCGACGAGGAAAAACGAGGCCTCTACGACGAGTTCGGCGCGGTGGCCCTCGAACCCGGCTTCGACGCCAGCGCCGCGCGCGCGCACCCCTTTGGGCGACGCACCCGAGGTCGCAGCCCCTTCGAGGATCTCTTTGGTGGCACCACCTCCGACGGCTTCGAAGAGCTCTTCGGTTTTGGTCGGAGCGGCGGATTTGGCGGCGGCCCCCGGCCCACGCAGGGCCGCGACCGCAGCACTCGGGTCGATGTCGATTTTCTCGACGCGGTGCTCTCGAAGTCGATTCGAGTCACGCTTCCCGGCGGTGAAGCCCTTCGCGTGAATCTGCCCCCCGGCGCCCAGAACGGCACCCGGGTGCGCCTCGCCNNAGGCGGGCGGGCACGGCGGGCCGCCCGGCGATCTCTTCCTCGTGTTGCGGGTGCGCGGGCACGAGCGCCTGCGACGCGATGGGGACGACCTGGAGGTGGACCTCGAGCTCAGCGTTCCCGAGTGGATTCGGGGCGGATCCTTTCAGGTCCCCACACCCGAGGGCAACGCCTCGCTCCAGGTGCCGCCGCGTGCACCCGTCGACAAACGCCTTCGCTTGCGCGGAAAGGGGGCGACGCGTCGCGAGGGCGGGCGCGGCCATCTCCTCGTGACCCTGGTTCCCCGACTCCCCTCGCTCGACGACGAGGCCTTCGAATCGCTGGCCAAGGCGTTCGAGACCGCGGCCGACGACAGCGGAGCGGCCCNNCCGGGTCCCGGCGAGGTGGTGCTGCGCGTCTTCGCCTGTGGGGTCTGCGAAACCGATGTCGCGATCTATCGGGGTCGGGTGCCGGTTCCGCCCGGGATCGTGCTCGGACACATGGGCGGGGGCGAAGTCGTCGCGGCGGGCACCGACGTGGATCTGCGTGTGGGGGATCGGGTTGCGGTGGACCCGCGGGTCGTGTGCGGAGAGTGCGAGATGTGTCGCGCGGGCCACGCGACGCTGTGTTCGGCGCGGACCGAGAGCGGTCTCGGTGTATTCATCGGGGTCGACGCGGCCCGAGATGCGGCACACAGCGACCCCTACCACGGCCTCCTCGCGGACCTCTGCTGTGTGCCCGCGGCGGCCTGCTACCGGCTGCCCGACGCGGTCTCCGACCGGCAGGTCTCCGCCGTCGAGGGGGTGGCGTTTTCGGTTCGCTGTATGCGCGGCGCCGGCCTGCGACTCGGGGACAATGTCGCCGTCTTCGGCGCTGCGGATTTCTGCCTCGAATGGATGCTGTGGGCCCGACAACTCGGCGCGCGCCGCGTCGCCGTCGTGGAGCCCATCGCGGTGCGCCGCGCGATGGCCCGCGAACTCGGCGCCGACCTCGTGATCGACCCCGAGCGAGAAGAGGTCGCGACACGCCTCCGCACTCTCATGCCCCTGGGCCCGGACATCGTGGGTCTCTACCCCTGTTTCCCGCGCGCACTGGCGCTGGCCCAACAGGTGCTCCGCCCGCGCGGGCATATCCAGGTGTTGATCTGTTACGACGACGCGCATCTCCACGGTACGCAGCCCCTCCTGCCCGTGATGAAAGAGATCCGGATGAGCTACCCCGGTCTCTTCGAGGCGGAGCCGGGGCGCGGCGGGCGTCCCCGCGGCGATTTCGCGCTGGCCCTCGAGATGCTCGCGGAGCGGCGGATCGAGACCGAGCGCTATGTCACCCGCTGGATCCCGTGGGGGGATGTCGACGACATCGAGCGGCTGGCGTTCCAGCGCCTGCCCGAGCACGAGGTCAAGGTGCGGGTGGATATGGGCGATCGCTAGCGCGGTCGGCGGCCGCCCGAATTCCTCGAATCATTTGCAACGGATTGCGGTCGAAGGGCGTATTGCGGGGCGGAGGTGATCCCATGCAACGCTATGAGCAATTCGTCCGAACCCATCTGGGTGCGCTGTATCGCGAGGCACGCGCGGTTCTCGGCGACGAGGAGGAGGCCGCGGTGGCGGCGCAGTTCCTGTGCCTCNNGTGCCTCCTCGCGTTCCGCCACCAGGAAGAGGAGGAATGGCTCGCGTAACCCGCGGCCGCTTCGCGGCGTACTCTCCCCCGGCGTGTGACCTCGCGTCACCGCGGCCGGAGGATTCAGTGAGGGGCGCCGTTTCGCTCGCCGGGTCACGAACATGCGCGCGGGCCCATCCGCGGGCACGCGCGCGGGCGGTCCTTGGCACCGCGGTCTGCGCGGCCCTTCTCGCCGCGGCGTGCGGGCAGGAACCCGTCGTCGCGACCTCGAGGGATCTTCGAATCGGAGCCGAGTCCGAAGACCTTCTCCCGATCGACACGTTCTTCGAGATCTTCCATCCCGAGCCGACGATCGGACGCGAAACCATCGACCGCATCTTCGAGCGGTGGCGTCCCGCCTACGCGTCGATCGTGATCGAGGCCGCGCGCTTCAGCCAGCACCGCGTGCGTCTGCCGCGCGGCCTCGAGAGCGCGGTGGGCGAGCGCTTCGACGGCGATTTCGACCGCGCCTATCGGTGGCTCTGGGCTCGGCCCGCGGCGCTCCATCCCGACTACGCGCGCTGGAAGGCGATNNTTTGCCGGCTATTTCGAAGCCGCGGGGGAGGGCGCACGGATCCGCCTCGACGAGGTCCGCAGGGGCGGAGTCGAGCGCGGCGGCATCCCACCCCTCGATCACCCGGCTACGATCCCCGCCGCCGCGGCCGATTATCTCGACCCCGCGGATCTGGTGTTCGGAATCGAGATCGAAGGCGACCGCCGCGCCTATCCGAAGCGCATCCTGGCCTGGCACGAGCTGTTCCGCGATGTCGTGGGCGGTGTCCCCGTGCACGGGGTCTACTGCACGCTCTGCGGAACGATGATTCTCTACAAGAGCGAGGCGGGGGGGCGGCGCCACCGGCTTGGGACGAGTGGATTTCTCTATCGCTCGAACAAGCTGATGTACGACGCCGACACCGAATCGCTGTGGTCGACGATTCACGGAGCGCCGGTACTCGGGCCGCGCGCCGCGGCCGGGTTCCGCCTCGAGGCGCTGTCGGTGGTGACCACCACATGGGGTGCCTGGCGGGATCGCCACCCCGACACCCGGGTGCTGTCCCTCGACACGGGGCACCGGCGCGACTACCGCGAGGGCGCCGCCTATCGCGAATACTTCGCGACGGATGAACTGATGTTTTCGGTCCCGTTCTCCGATACCCGTTTGCGCAACAAGGACGAAGTGCTGGCGCTGCGATTTGGCGACTCAGCCGCGCCGACCGCGATCGCGGTGCGTTTTCTCGGCGCTTGAGCGCTCTACACGGGGACGCTGGGCGACACGCCCTATGTCGTCCTCACGGATCGCGGCGGAGCCCATCGGGTGTACTCGCGCGCGGAGCTGCATTTCGATACCTGCGACCGCGTCGACACCGTCCGCGATGCGTCGGGTCAGGCCTGGGAGGTCCGGGAAGACGCTCTCGTGTCACCGACGGGTCGCCGCCTCCCGCGCCTTCTGGTTCGGTTGGCACGCGGCGCACCCCGACACCCTGCTCCTCGGCGTACCGGAGGGCGACCGCTCCTAGTCGGAGGGCAGCTCGAGCAGGCGTTCCGGGTCCGGGATCTCCAGGATGCGCCCGNNGAAACCCCTGCGATGTTCGCGAGGTCGCGATGGGTGAGCCTCACCGCGAGGCGCACGCGGCTGCCATCGAGCCCCTCTCCCTCGCGTTCGCACAACTCGTGGAGGGCCATCCGGATCCGCGCCTCGGCGTTGCGGTGGGAGAGGATTTCGATCTGTTGCCACGCGTCGCGACACCGCGCGCACAGCGTCTTCATCAGCGCGTCCGCAAACGAGGGTTCGTGCATGACCTCGCGGAACCCGGCGCGCGAAAGCGACAGGATCGACGAGGGCAACACGGCGGTGATGGTGGCGCGCGGGCTGTAGCCGTCGATCAGCGACATCTCGCCAAAGAACTCGGCGGGACCGCGGAAGGCGAGGATCACCTCGCGACCATCCGGGAGCCACCGCGAGACCTTTACCCGCCCTTCGCGAACGATGTACATGTACTCGCCCGTCTCTTCCTCGGTGAACACCACCTGACCCCGGTCGAAGCGGCGCTCGATCAGTCGTTCGGCGAGTGTCTCGAGCACACCGGAATCGATGGTCTCGAACAAGCTCACCCGGCGCAGGAACCCGGCGTCGATCGTCATGGCGTGGCCTTTTCCGATGGGCGTTCGGGTTTGCGTTGCGTAGCGGTCGCCAGCGGGAGCGCGGTGCGTTCGCGCTCCCGGGTTCCCACGCTAGGCGTGGGCGTGTGCCTCTTCACCGCGCGCCTGCGGTGCGGCGTTGCGGTAGAAGATGAGGGCGTCGTCGAGGCGGTTGATCATGCGGTGATAGAGACGGATCTTGAAGCCCTCGAGCGCCGCGTAGCCGATGAGCGCGAAGATCGAGGAGGTGAGGGCCAGCGCGAGTGCACCCATCTCGAGGGAGTCGTTCGCGATCCGCATCGAGAGGAAGAGGATCAAGAGACCGCAGGTGGTCCCGATGAAGCCGATCGGCGGCAGGATGTTCGCGAACATCGAGATCGGCCGGGCGTAACGGGCCTCGTAATCGTTGGTGACGAACTGTTTGGACGCGTCGATCACGAACTCGGTCGGGTGCCCACTCTGATTCTCGCGCAGGGCCTTGCGCAGCACCAGGAGCATCTGCACGGTGATCGATTGCGTACCGCCCGTGCTGCCCTGACGGACGCGGCGCTCGATGTCACCCGAACTCAACTGGCGCGTGACGCCCAGCGCCTGCAGGGCGAGCTTCCCGCCTTTGAAGAGCGGCACCCACACCGCGATCATCGAAATGACCGAGACGAAGAAGGTGACCGATACATCGCTATTGAACATCGCGGATCTCCAGGATTCTCGAGGCGGAGGGGCTGCAGGTCAGAGGAACTAGTTCCACTTGCGGTCGGAGATGTGTTCGATCGCTTCCGCCAATGTGGACTGCTCACCCACCGGATAATCGACGAGCATCGTCTCCCGACCCTTGTATCGATCTTCCACCTCGTTCAACACTTTCTGCATCGCGCCGGGTTTGCTCATCAGCATGTAACACTCGGCCTGGACGAGACGGATGTTGGCGTCCATACCCAGCAGCTCCGGGTGATCGCTCTGCCAGTCGGCGTTCAGGATCGGCTGGAGATGATCGTCCATGTAGCTCACTGCGAACTGCCGGAAGAGGGTGAGACCGTTTCCGTCGCGGCGGCGGCGCAGCGTCTCGAAGGTGTCGCGGAAGTGCACGAGGTCGCGGTAGGCCCGCTTGACCTCGTGCTTGCGCACCGAGAGGGATTCACCCCCGAGCGGCGCGTTGCGTTCGATCGTCGAGCCCCGCTCGAGATAGTGATCGGCTACGCGCTCGTCGTTGGAGGCGCAACCGAGCGCGCCCACCACCAGGGCCGAGCCGAGCGCGAGACGAATTAGCGTACGATGCATGGGACTCTCCTTAGCTCCGCGCTTCGTGGTACATGCGTCGCAGCAGCACGTGGAGCGGATGGTCTCGCCGCGACCGCAGGTCGGTGGCGAGGCCGTCGGTTTTGAGCGTCGCTTTGTAGATGGGCAGGGTGCGCTTGCGGGCCGCCAGCTGTTTGTCGAGGCGTTCCAGAAGCGTTTCGGTCTCCGCGATGCGGATGTTCAGATCCTCGAGCTGCGCGGCGTCGAGGCCCGAGGGATCCATCGAGGCGGGCGTGTCGTCGCCGCCAAAGCGGCGGGACTTGAGGTCATCGAGAGTGTTCGCGGCCTTTTCGCGCTTTGCCCGCAGATTCTCGATACCGCCCTCGAGCTCGTCGACGCTCTGCGACTCGGCGAAGCCGAGGTACATGAGTGCCTGGGTGTCCGAGAGCGCCCGGCGCAAGGTCTCGAGACGCTTGGCTTCCGGCTCTCCGCCACGGATCCAGGTCTCGAGGGCCTGGGAGTGAATGGCGTCCTCCGCGGCCGGCAGCACCAGACCCAGATACTCGCTCTCGCGGCCCGGGTGCGCGAGGGCGGACGCCAGCGAGGAGAAGAG
>JABAHO010007194.1_pt1 | contig 11342 bp, 9 predicted proteins | sample 7062071 | NCBI WGS metagenome assembly JABAHO01 (sample SAMN14534356, study PRJNA622989) | marine sediment metagenome | biome: marine biome [ENVO:00000428]; feature: marine pelagic biome [ENVO:01000023]; material: deep marine sediment [ENVO:00002113] | place: India: Gulf of Kutch | collected...
GCTACATGCCACCCAAGGGGGGCCGGCTGGATCTGTCGGATGAGGAAATCCTCGCTGCCCTGGACTTCATGCTCGAAGAGGTTCAGTAAGACGGGTCAAGCAGCCGCTGCGCGGCGAACGACGCGTAACCGGCAGCTTCGCTGGCGGATGCCGAAACGACCCGGCTGGGGCCGGGTCGATCGAACATCGCTGGCCTTGAGTTTGGCCGCAGCGCGTCATGATGGCACCTCCGGCGGCTGCTCCCGAGTCCACAGCACCTCTGGATCAATGTAGACGCCGGTCCAGGCCTCAGGCGCCGCCATGAACCGGGGGAATTGCTTGGCCGCATATTCCGGAATGGGACCTGGTACGTCGTCCAGACTGGCCGCCTTCTTAGACACATCGCGCCGATAGGTGCGGCCAGGCGCCTGACCCATTTGCATCCAGGGATACCAGGGCCCGTGGCGCTGACCCATGGTGAGGGCATTCACCGACGTCAGTTCGGGATCCTGCAACTGCGCAAGACTGGCGATCATCTGGCTGGACTGATTTTTGGTATACCACTCGCCCACGGAGGCCAGCGGCCACTTATCCGGGGTAATAGGGTTCTTCTTGCGCATCCGGCCATCGGTCCAACGGATCACGTTGTCGCCGTCCACCATCCACTGCACCCGCGCGCTGGTGTGTTGGGAAACGGCGCTGCGCGCCCGGGCGGTGGTGTCAATGCGGCTGGCGTAGTTCACCACCGGCACGGTGCGCTTAAGCCAGGGGTTGTACCACTCCTCCAGCACCTCTTCCGTTTCCAGATCCAGATAGCAGATGACGAAGTTGGAGGTGTTCTTGTAGCTGTCATCGGTATCTTTCCACGACCGCGAGAAGGCCAGGGAACCCGCATAGAACAGCGGCTGCATCTCGCCGCCGTCGTGGAAGATGGACCACACGGTGCCTTTCATCCAGCTCACCACCTGCTTGCCGTCGGTCAGGTCGCCGGACATCTTCCGCACGGCGTACAGCGCATCGCGCGGGTCATCGAAGTCCAGGGACCTAGCGTCTGCCGGGGCGGCGCGAGTGGTCGTTCCGGCAAGCCCGGCCAGGCCGGTAGCGGCGGCGCCAGCCAGTAACTCACGTCTTTGCATCATTCTCTCCCTTGTTCGCCGATTGCCGTCACGATCCCGCGGCGCTCAGAGCACAACAGCCGCTCGCGGATCGCCCGGGCCCCGCGGTCGCGCGTCAAACACGATGCCGTCTCCTCGCCACGCCCTTGGGCTTGGTGCGTATTGTCGGCACCGTCCTGAAATTGCCCCATGCCACCCACCGCGCTTAGCATACATCCTTGACCGGAACGCCCCGGGAGATCGGAAAGCGCCGACAATCCCACTATGAAGACTGGCTGGAAACATGTGCTGCTGCTGCCGGCGTTATTGATGGGTTGTGCGCCGGATGAACCGGACATGACCCCTGGGGCCGAGCCCACTGATGTGCCTGCGGCAACCGAGGCCATCGCTGTGCGCAGCTATCGCATGACCAACCTGACCCGCAGCGTCCACCGGGATGGTTATGCCACATTCTCGCCGGACGGAGAGCGCCTGGCGTTTTCTTCCGTGCGCAACGGCAACCGTGATCTCTACCTGATGACCCTGGCAAGCGGTGCCGTGGAGCGACTGACGGCGCATCCGGCCGATGACGGCGGGCCGCCCGCATGGTCTGAAGACGGCGCCACGCTGTATTTTCGCTCCAAGCGCGACGGTGACGAGTACAACCTCTATCAGCTGGAGCTGGCCAGCGGCACGGTCACCCGCCTGACGACGGCCGACGGTGGTGAGGGCTACGTGGACGTCAGCCCCGATGGTCGATCCATCGCCTTTCATTCAGAGCGCGACCGCACGGACGCGGACGATAACCTGGAGGTCTACCTGCTGGACCTGGCCAGCGGCGCCCAGCGCCGGGTGACCCATCAGCCCGCCATGCGGAACGGTGGGCCGGACTGGCTTCCCGACGGCGAGCGCCTGATCAACGTGGCGCGCAGCGCGAGGGGCACCAGCGTGCAGATCACCGATCTGGGCGGCCGGGTGCTCCAGGAACTGGCCGCAACCGACCAGCAGGATACCTTCATCGGGTCTCTGGGGCCGTTGGGCAAACGTTTCGTGGTCTATTCCAACCGGGAAGGCGGCGCGATCGGGCTTTATTCCTTAGAGCTGGGCACGGGCGCCCTCACCCGGATAACTGCCGGCCGGGCCACATTCTCTACGGCTCAGTTCTCCCCCGGCGGCCGCTACCTGGCCTTGCAGTACGACGACGGCAGCCCCTCGGATATCGCTCTGCTGGATCTGGGTCAGCCGGTGCCGCAAAGCTACGCGGAGGGGAAAGACCTGCTGCAGATGGCCGCCACGCGCTTTGAATTCCCCAACGCGGTGGCGCTGCTGGAGCAGGCCGTGGCCGAGCATGAGGACTTCCCACCAGCACGCCTGTGGCTCGCGATAGGCTATGCCAAGCTCGCCCGGTGGGACCAGGCCCGGGCGCAGATCGACCAGGCCGAGCGCCTCGCCTCCGGTTTAAATGAAGGCGAACGAGCGCTGCTGGCAGCGGTCGGCGCGCAAGCTGTTGGTGAACCGGCCGCCGAGATCGCCGCCTGGAAGAGCTTGCTGGCCCACGATCCGGGTGATCGCTGGGCCTGGTACAACCTGGCCGCAGCTCACATGGTCGTGGAAGAATTTCAGGCGGCGGTGGCAGCGACGGATGCGGCCTTAGCGCTGGTGGAGGAGCCGGCTCGCTGGGAGGCGTCATGGCTGTATTACCTCCGCTCCAAGGCGTTGTACCGCATGGGGGAATTCGAGCAGGCGATCGCCGCTGCCGAGCCGGGACGCAGTACACAGACCACCTGGCGTTCCACCCTCTATCGTCAGGGCATCGCCCAGTTTGGCGCCGGCGATTCTGATGGGGGCAACGCCGCGATCAACGAGTACATCGACTGGTCCCGTCGGGAAGGCCGCATCAGCGAGTCTGACCTTGCTGTCAATGTGGGTCTGTTCTACTACGAGATCGGTGATTTTGAACAAGCGGAAAGCTACGCACGCCGCGGCTTTGACGGCGCCGGCGGGGCCAGCACTGCCTACTGGGCTCTGGGCTACACGCTGGTGGAAACCGGCAAGCTCGCCGAAGGCATGGCGCTGCTGGAACAGGGACTGGACCGGCATCCGGGCAACGCCGATCTGCTGGAGGCCTACGGCTGGGGTCTGTATCGCCAGGGGCGCGTGGAAGCTGCCCGGGACTATCTCCTGAAGGCCAAGGCCGCCTACGGCCGCTACAACCATCGCCTGGAGGCACACCTGGCGGCCATCATGCTCGCCATCGCCAACCCGGATGCGCCGCCCGCACCGGCAACCGGGTGGTTATCCTGACCCACTGCCGATCAAGTCAGCGCCAGGACAAAAGGGACAGCTTCTCCGACTCGAACGCCCCTTGCATACGCCTCGTCATGGTACGCCCGATGGTGACTGCGTACCGCTAAGAGCTGGCTTCGCTTCGAGGGTTTGTGGCTGTGCCGCGAAGCTGCGTGCGCCGCTTGCTTCCGGCCCACGCCGTGGCGCGCAACGCAGTAGGAAGCCGACCACAGGAACGCTATTCTTGATCTGTCCCGGCCTCCACCGGACCAGGGTCCGGCTGCCCGATACGGTTATCGCATCCCAGGGAGACGCAAACGGCGTGCTGAGCAAAGCGACCGCGTTTTTCGTCAACATTTTTCAGCGCTGGATGCCCGACTCCTTCGTGGTGGCGGTGGTGCTGACGCTGTTGACTTTTCTGCTGTCAGTAACCGCAGCCGGCTTCGGCCCCAGGGAGACACTCATGGCCTGGGGTGACGGGTTCTGGGGCCTGCTGACGTTCACGAACCAGATCGTGCTTACCCTGATTTTCGGCTACGCCGTGGCGCTCACACCGCCGGTCAACCGCCTGCTCAAGTGGATCGCCGCAAAGCCGAAGACCCCAACGGGCGCTTATCTCCTGGTGAGCTTCATCGGCGGCGTCACGGCGCTGCTGTCCTGGGGCCTGAGCCTGGTGGCAGGGGCCATCATGGCCCGCTTCACGGGGGCGGAATGCCTGCGCCGGGGTGTGCGCGTGCACTATCCGCTGCTGGTGGCGTCCGGCTTCTCGGGCTTCGTCATTTGGCATCAGGGGTTGTCCAGCTCCGTTGGTCTGACCATCGCCACGCCGGGTCACTTTCTCGAAGAGCGCATCGGTCTCGTGCCCTTCGCGGCCACGATCTTCACGCCCTGGAATATCGGCGTTGCCCTGGCCGTGCTGCTTACCCTGCCGGTTCTGATGTCACGCCTGCATCCGAGGGACGGCAACGTCGAGGCCTTTCCCCACGCGGACGAGGGCGACCTGGGTGAAGCAGCGCCGCAGCGCGACGACCCGGGCAGTCCTGCCACGAAGCTTGAAAACGAGCGCTGGCTCAACTGGCTGATCGTGCTGGCGGGCAGCTACTACCTGATCATGGAATTCGTCGTCGCCGGCACGGGGCTGAACCTGAACCTGCTGAACTTTTCCTTCCTCATGCTCGGTTTGGCATTGACCAGCTCGCCCATGCACTACGTCAATCTGATCATCGGTGCCGCCAGAGTTGCCGCGCCGTTCCTGCTGCAGTATCCGTTCTACGCCGGCATCGCAGGGGTGATGGCCGCGTCCGGCCTTGCGGAAATGGTCGTGCAGGGCTTCGTGGCCATTGGCGATGCCCAGAGCATGTCCCTGTGGGCCTTCTTCTCCGCGGCCATTCTGAATTTCTTTATCCCCTCCGGCGGCGGTCAATGGGCCGTCCAGGGACCGATCATCATGGATGCCGCCAATGCCGTGGGTGCCGACGTCGCTGACATCGCCATGGCTGTGATGCTGGGCGATCAGTGGACCAACCTGGTGCACCCCCTGATCACCATTCCCGTGGTGGCCATCGCGGGGCTGCACGTGCGGCAGATCCTGGGGTTCTGCATGGTGGCGCTGCTCTTTACCGGCGTCGTGTTCATGATCGGCATTGCGTTTCTGTAGGCAGCGAGCGCAGCAGACTCGAATGAGTGACCACGCCAAGTCCGTCCCCTTCGTGCCCGCCACCATAGGCTTCGGGCTGCGCGCGGCGGCGGCCCGCCAGCCGGGCAAGATCGCCTTCACGGATATGCACGGCCGGGAGCGCTCCTACCGGGATCTGATCAGCCGCATCAACAAGGTCGCTCATCTGGTCAGCGCAGGACTGGGCATGGAAAAAGGCGCAACGGCGGCGCTGATGTCCGCCAACTCCATCGAGTTCGTGGAGCTGTCCTTAGGTCTTGCGGATGCCGGTGTGCCACCGGCCATGCTCAATCCCAAGTCCACCGTGCCGGAGATTGAGTACATCTGTCACGACGCGGCTGCCCGGGTGCTGTTTGTGCAGAAGGGCCTGGAGGAGCGCGCCCAGGCGGCTGACCTGCCCAGCGTGGAACATATCATCGTCATCGAGGACGAGCTGGACGGACTGCTGGCGCGGGCCAGTGGCGCGCACCCTGAGATACCGCTGGGCGAGCGGGACGTGTTCTGTATTCCCTACACCTCCGGCACCACGGGTAGACCCAAGGGCGTGCTGCTGTCCCATCGCAGCCGGGTGATGATGATGCTGTTCGCCCAGGCCGCCAGCTACGGCGTGCACAACCCGGACTGTCGGGCCCTGGCCATGTCGCCATTTTTCAACGGCGGCGGCTTCGCCAACGTGCTCGCTCCGGTGTTTTTCGGCGGCACCTGCCATATCTTCCCCCGCTTTCTGGCCGAGCCCATGCTGGCAGCGGTACAGGAGCGGCGCATCACCAACATGTTCATGGTGCCCACCCAGTTCCATGCCATGTTCAACCTGGGCGAGCAGGTACTTGAAAAATACGACGTGTCGTCCCTCAAGGTGATTCACTCCAACGCCGCGCCCCTGCCCCAGCCGACCAAGGAGNNGACCAGCTGCGCAAACTGGCCTGCGTGGGCGTGCCTCATCCAGGCGCTTTGGTGCGCGTGCTGCGAGAGGACGGCACCAACGTCGCGGTGGACGAGGTGGGCGAGGTATTCGTGCGCACACCCTGGATGTTTGAAGGATATCTGGGGCGGCCCGAGGAGACCCGGGCGGCCTTTCACAATGGTTGGTGTTCCGTGGGCGATCTGGGCCGCCTGGACGATGAGGGCTATCTGTATCTGGTGGACCGCAAGAAGAACGTGATCATCTCCGGTGGCCAGAACGTCTTTCCCAGGGAAGTGGAGGATGTGCTCTATGCCCATCCGGCCATCAAGGAAGCCGCTGTTGTCGGGCGCCAGGATGATTACTGGGGTGAAGTGGTCACCGCCTTTGTGGAGGTGGCCCAGGGCGCATCCGTGGATGCCGATGCCTTGAAGCGCTTCTGCGCAGAACGCTTGACAGACTACAAGGTTCCCAAAGCCGTTCACGTGCGGGACGCCCTGCCGCGCAGCGCCGCCGGNNGGCGCTGCGGGACGAGCTGAACACGGGTGCGGGCGACGACTGATGCTATCGCCCGCAAACCTTCCGCCGCTTCCCGCGCACCTCCTTGGTCTCAGTCCAGGCCCAGGTTGCCCGGATTCAAGCGCCGCTGGGGATCCAGAACGTCCTTGATAGCCGTGGCCACGGCAACCGCACCCGGATCCATGCGGCCCGAATAATCGTAGACCTTGCCCAGCTGCAAATGCACGGCACCGAGCTCGGCGAACAGCTCAAGCAGCTGCCGCCGGCAGGCGAATACCGCTTCCCGCGCCGCCGGGTTATCCCCAGCAGCGCCGAAGCGCTCCCGATTGCGCGCGCTCAAATGGGCCAGGTGCAACGGCGTCAGCCCATCCCGCCAGTAGAACATGGGCTCGATCAGCCAGTGGGACGCGGACGCGGCCGAGACGATGTAGGAATGCTTGATGTCATGAGCGGCGAGCGCGCCATCATGCTCGGCGAAGAACATTTGCACCCGGGACACCACCTCGTGCGCCCGGTCGTAGGAAAAAATACCGTGCACCGGCAGCCAACGCTCGCCCGTCAAGCCGACGAAACCGCGGATGGAGAAGGGCTTGCCGTAAAGCGCCTCGGGGACACTGGCCTGGATCTCAACGCCCGCCTGGCGACAGATGGCGCGCGCCTGATCCATCTGACTCGCCGCATCAACCTGGCTGAAACTCTCAGTCGTTAAATGCAACGACCATTTCACGTCGGCCATGACGTTGCGGCCGGCGCGCAGTATGCGTCCCGCCCTGGCCAGGCCCGCGCCCAGCGTGGGCGCGCTTGTTATGACCTGCCACAGGGTGCCGATGCCTTCCCGGGTGTCCACCCGAGCTGCCGTTTGGCTCTTGAGGGGATCCATGCCGAAGGCCCGCACGGCACCGCCCATGCGCGACACCCTCACCATCGCCTGCACCATGTCGGTCAGCGTCTCAAAGGCAAAAGAGGCAAACGCCACGCCAGCAGGGCGCGGGACGATGCGCAACCACACGCGGGTCTTGATACCGTAAACGCCGCAGTCACCGACAAACAATCCGGTCAGGTCGGGCCCGAAGCATCGATAAAAGCCGCCCGCGCCGGCCAGCCCGGCCGCGCCCGTGACCACCCGCTCGCCCCGGGGCGTAATCACCTCCAAACCGAGCACGCCATGCAGATCGCCCGGCACACCCTGACTGACGGCACCACCGATGGTAGACACGCTGCCGGAGATGGGTCCGGACAGGATACTGCACATATTTAAAGGCTTGAGCGCATCGTTCAGCTGCTGCCAGGTACAGCCGGCGCCCACAGCCACATAGCCGTCGGCGGCGTTGATCTCGTGGATCTCGTTGAGCCCGGTCAGATCCAGCAACAAGGTGCCGGGCGCTGCGGACAGATAGCCGCCGGTATAGGACATGCCGCCACCGCGCACTGCGAGCGCCAGGTCCAGCTCCCCCGCGGCCTGCACCGCCGCCATCACCTGCTCGGTGCTGCGCGGCGCGGCGGCGAACAGGGGCAACGCAGCCTGGGCGCCGGAGACGTCGTTGGCGAACAGCGCCAGCGCCTCAGGATCCTGGATGAGTTGCTCGCCCAGACGGGCGGCCAGAGCGGTCCCCAGGCTGCTCACATCCAATGATCTCGTCTCTGCATGGCGTGTGCTTCTTCGTTATCCGGGCGGCCGGGCCCCAAGATTAGCATCCAGGACTCGGACAACCGCGGCTGCCGGAGCTGGAGGCGCCTTGCCAGCCCGGCAGTGCAGGCTCATCATGGTTGAAGGAAACATCCCGCCAGGATGGCCCTAGAACACCAACAGCAGGGGAAACATCCATGAGTTCGAACACCACCCGTCGCGGCTTCATCACCTCCGCCGTCACCGGTGCCGCTGTGCTGGCCAGCCCCGTGCAAACGAGCAATGCCCGCCTCGGACGCAGGCTCGATCTGGAGGACACCCGGGATAATCTGGATGCCTACATCAAGACTCGCTCAGACGTGGCAGGCGCCGATGCGCCCCTGTGGACCACCGGCTATATCTACAGCTTTATTCCAGGTCAGCGCAGCAAGCTGCTCTTCAAGACGACCGGTCTCGCGATTTCCCGCACCGTCAAGGACGACGAGGGCTACGCCTGGTTGAACCGGGAGTGCCTGTACTTTCAGGATCCGGAATCCGGCGAGGTGCTGGACAGCTGGTTCAACCCTTATCTCGAGCGGGAGGTGGAGGTTTTTCATATTCGCAACACCTCGGTGAACAACCGCTACGAGTATGAAGGCGAAAACGGGCCGTTTCATGCGCCCTACGTGGAGCATTCGGGGGATGTGATCTTTTACTCCGATCTGATGTTCTTCGGACCCTCACCCTTGGACGTGGAGGAATACCCCGCCTACGTGGGCAGCCCTCACTACCAGGGCGCAGCCGTCTACAACCATCACGCCAAGCGGGCCGACCTGGAGAATCCGGATCTCGGCGCCGCGCCGGCCACACTGTCCTGGGTCTCCAACCGCCAGTGGGCCCCCTGGATGGAAATGGGCAGCTGGGCCGGCGGCATGATCGCCTCCACCCACGGCAAGAAGCTGGTCAGTGTCAAAGACCTGCCCCGGGACATGCTCGATTACATGGAGGCCAATGATCCGGAGTATCTGCGCTCCCCGGAGCAGGTGGACATGTCGCGGACGTCGTTCTACGAGGAATTCAAGCGGCACGTGGAGAACAAGCGCCGCGGGGAACAGTGATGNNTGGCGAGCACCGCAAGCGCATACCCGCGGCTGCCCAGCGAGCGCTACGACTTCACCCGGCCTCAGGACAATCTGGACGCCCTGATGCGCATCCAGGGGGACACCAGCGGCGCCGCCACGTTCATGTATGCCCAGGGCCGCGCCTACGCAGCGTTACCGGGAGAGCTGCCGCGCTACATGAGCAACATGCAGGCGGTGCGGGCCAGCCGCTTTTTCCGCAACGACGACGGCAGCTACGATCAGCACTACTTTGCCGTGGTCTATATCGTTGATCCCGTCAACGGCGAGTATCTGGAGGCGTTCGAAAACCCGATCAACGGCCACGTGGGCAAAACCTACGGCCGCNNAATATCTGGAGGAATTCCACAATCCCATCAACGGCCATGTGGGCAAAACCTACGTCCGCGGGGCGCGCCTGTTGATCCTTCGCCATGGCTACAACGGCTCACGCTGGATCGATCCGGAGACGGGCGCAGTCAACCCTGAGAATCCCTGGGCCTATAATTACCTGGATCCCTTCCTGCTGATCTGGTCGGGTGCCGGCGATGTGGGCTGGTGTTTTCACCAGACGCCGTTCGTGGCCCAGAATTTTTCCTGGAACGACCACAACAAATGGCGTTTCTCGATGACCGACCTGGATGGCGAAAAGTCGTCTATCCCCGCCACCTTCTCCTTTCACGGCGAGGGTCCCTACTGGTCGTGGACGGGCCTTGCCGAGGGTTATCAGACCTATCAGATGTACGGCGGGAAATGCGCAACGGCGCAGGACATCCCCNNGGAACGGCTGCATCCGGAAGTGCTGGCGGGACCGCCGGCGCCCTAGGCACCGTCACCGCGCTCAAGCTGCGGCGGCTGCGGACGTGGCCGCCATGCCCAGGGCCCCGGCGAAGCGCGCCGCCGGGTCGTTTTTCATTCGCTCATGTGGGTCAGTTGTGACTTGGGCATTCGCGTGGTGCTCCTTCAGATTTGCTCCAGAACCTCCAGCGCAGCCCGCTCACCCGATTCCATGGCGCCTTCCAAGCCGCGATTTGACAGTGCTGTGTGCTCGCCGCAGAAGTGCAGCCGGCCGGCCGGCTCACCCAGGGCCAGCAGGAATTGACTGATCTGCCCGGGTCGCCAGTAGACCCAGTCGCCCCCGGCGAAAGGATCCAGCTGCCAGGACTTGAAGCCCGCCACCTCCAGCTTGCCTTTGGCCGCCGGGCGGAGCTTTTCAATCTCCGATACCACCAGCTCGCTGGCTGCCTTCTCGCCGAGCCGGTCCAGATGCAGGGCCTGGAACGACCGGGCCCAGGCAGTGATATTGGTGACCTCCTTAGGGTCAGAACCAAAGCGCCCGGCGATGATCTGACCGGCAAAGCTGTCGGTCCACATGCTGGGCGCCAAACCATCCTCCTCCCAAAAAGGTGCCCTGGGCACCAGATGCACCTGGGTGATTTTCACCGACGGCACGGAGCGNNATGGAGGAGATCACCCGCTTGCCCCTGAACACGCTGCCGTCGTGGCAGTGCACTTCCACACGCTCCCCCGTGGTCCGGATGCCGTGCACCGTCTTGTTGAGCATGACGTCACCCTGCAACGCCGCCGCCATGGCTTCAGGAATAAGCTGATTGCCGCCGATGGCGGCCATCTCAATCGGCGCTATCTCGTTCTGGGCGCGGAACCACAGCTGCACGAAATACCACATCAGCGCCGATGAATCGTGGGCCGAGGTGCCGTAGCCTAAGTTGGTGTTGTAGATGAGGTCGATGGCGGCATTGNNGATTGTGCTCGCCGATCAGCTTGAACATATAGCCCTGGGGAATGCGCTCCCGATCAGCCGCCGGCATCAGGTTGAGCGGCGAGTTCGGCCACTCGGATTTCGGGATCACCCGCCCGCGCAGCGCCACCTCCGCGCCGGGTCCCCGCCGCGGCCGATAATCCCGCAGCTTGATGTCAAGCCGCTGGCAGATGTCCAGCAGCCGACCGTAGCCGCCCAGCATGGAATTGGCGCCAGCCTCCGGATGGCCCGGCACGTTCTTGAAGGAGAGCACCCGCCCGCCGATGCGGTTGCGGGCTTCAAGCACCGTTACCGACGCGCCGAACTCTTCCAGCAGCAGGGCTGCATTCAGGCCCGCAATGCCGGCGCCGATAATGATGACATCAGTTGCATTCTGGGCCCGGC
>JABAHO010003438.1_pt2 | contig 11341 bp, 11 predicted proteins | sample 7062071 | NCBI WGS metagenome assembly JABAHO01 (sample SAMN14534356, study PRJNA622989) | marine sediment metagenome | biome: marine biome [ENVO:00000428]; feature: marine pelagic biome [ENVO:01000023]; material: deep marine sediment [ENVO:00002113] | place: India: Gulf of Kutch | collected...
CCGGTTCCCGAGAGATCGGCACCGCTCTCGCCGAAGGGGTCCTCGTCGTCGATTTCACTCGCGATGGACGCCGAGACGGAGGGGCTCGAGACGGGTGCTTCGTCTTCCGGCGGCGCTTCGTCGAGCTCGGGCGCCGCGTCTGCGGCGCTCGAGCGATCGTCTCCGTCCTCGGAGGAGACCAGGTTCGCGAAGGCGTCGTCGGCCTCGGCATCGAGGCTGCCGGGCTGGGGGTCGCCTTCGACGTCGTCGGTCTCCTCAGGAGGCGATTCCGCGGCGCTCGCATCGGCCTTGGTGCCGGTGGGCACGTCGGCCTCCGAAGGCCCGAACTCCCAATCGTCATCCTCCTCCAGAGACGAATCGCCGGAATCCCGGTCGGCCTTGGCGCTCTGGGTGATCGCGTCGGCGACCGAGGGAGAGGCGGACGCGGACGATTCGGCCCCCACCGAAGAGACCGCCGCAGCCGCAGCTTCCTCGGCGACCGCATCGTCGGCGGCGTCACCACTCGGGGGGCGAACCACGAAGGAGGCATTGCAGCGGGAACACCGGACGCGTGCGCCGCGTTCGGGAATGCGCGCTTCATCCAGGCGAAAACGCGTTTCGCATTCCTCGCAGCAAATGATCAAACTCGTCCCTCCGACCTCGCGCCCAACGTGCAGCGATGCGGCAAGTCTGCGACCCTACGTACCTTTCGGACGTGCTGGCGCGCTCCTTGAGAACCCCCGCGCCGTTTTCGAGGCCTTTGGCTCTCAATTTGCCGTGAGCGTTTCCCCTCGGCCGGAGCGAATGTCCGCAACCCGCAGCGATACGCCGGACGCCCCGAATCCGGCGCCCACCGGGCTCGGAGGGCCTCCCGAGCGCTCCCTGCTGGATCGCCGNNTGACGGGCAAAGGCGGGGTCGGAAAAACCACGATCTCGGCGGCGCTGGCCCGGGGCGCAGCGGGTCGCGGTCGACGGGTGCTCTGCGTGGAGCTCGGCCTCGACGCCGAGCTTCCGGAGCGTGTGGGGCCCGGGGTCGACTGCCTCCTCCTCGACCCCCACGAAGCCCTCGCTGAATATCTGAGCCTGCAGATCGGCATGAAGGGGCTCCTGCGCCGCGTGCTCGGTCACCGCGGGTTTCGGCAACTCCTGGAGGGCGCGCCGGGTTGGCGGGAGCTGATCAGCGTGGGGAAGGTGTGGCAACTGGTCGAGCGTGCGGATCCCGAACGGGGGCCCGATTTCGTCGTCGTCGACGCGCCCGCCACAGGGCACGGCCTGACCTTTCTCGACGTTCCGCGGGTCGCGGCGCAAGCGGTGCACTCGGGCCCTCTGCACCGCCACGCGGGCTGNNCTGCCGGCGCTCGAATGCGTCGAGCTGGTCACGCGACTCCGCGGGGAACGCGGGTTGCCGATGGACCGCATCATCCTGAACGGAGCCGAGACGGCGCCCGAGGTTCCCATCGCGAGCGTGATCGAGGCGCTCGAGCGGTCGACGCTGCGCGAGACCTTTCCGTGGCGCGCTGCCCTCGAACAGTTGGGAGCGCGGGCGGGCGGCACCGCCACCTACGGCGCATTGCTCGCACGCGAGTGCGAGCTCCCGCTGGTCTCCCTCCCCTACGCACCGGAGCTTTCCGCCTCGATCCTCGATGCGATGGGCGCAGTGCTCGTCACACACCCCCCGGCGGCCCCACTCGCATGACCCTCCAGACGGTGCTTCGAGACGAAGCGCTCGCGGTGTTCCTCGGCACCGGGGGCGTCGGAAAAACCACCCTCGCCGCCGGCGCCGCGATCCGCGCGGCCGGTGATGGGCGCCGGGTCGCGCTGATCACCATCGACCCGGCGCGGCGCCTGGCCGACGCACTCGGGCTCGAGTCGCTCCGCGATCTACCCCGGCCGGTACCTCTCCCCGGCGCATCCGGTTCCCTCGAGGCGATGATGCTGGCGCCCGAGCGCACCTTCGACCGCCTCGTCGAGCGCTACGCCGGATCGCGCGAGGCCCAGCACCGGATTCTCGAGAACGGGATCTACCGCCACCTGTCGCGCTCGCTCGCGGGGAGCGCCGAGTACGCGGCGATGGAGCGCGTACACGAGTTGCTGGTGGGCGGAACCTACGACCTCATCGTCGTCGACACGCCGCCCTCGCAGCACGCCCTCGACTTCCTGGACGCGCCGCAGCGCCTGTTGTGGCTCTTCGAGAGCAGTGTGCTCCGGAACCTGCTGCACCCCGCCTTCGTGGCGGGTCGCTTCGGGATGCAGTGGTTCGGGCGCGCCACTTCGAGCGTGTTCAAGGTGTTGGAACGGGTCACGGGTGTGGGTTTTCTCGAGGAAGTCTCGGAATTCCTGCTCGCGTTCGAGGGCATCTCCGTCGCGCTGCAGGAACACGCGGAGGAGGTACGCGAGTCGCTGCGTCGGGCGGCGTTCGTCGTGGTCGCGGCGCCGTCGCCACAGGCCGCGGCCGGCGCGGAGCGGTTCTGGGATCGTCTGGTCCGTGACGGGTCGACACCCTCCGGTGTCTTGTGGAATCGCTGCCACCCGATGCCGGCGAAGGCGCGTTGGCCCGCTCCCGATGAACCCGCGATCGCGCGCGCCCTCGAGGCAGCGGGCGTGGACACCGGGCGCACCGAGTGGGCGCGCGCGGCGGCGCGCGCGGCCCATCGCTACGGTACGACCGCCGCCGCGGAAATAGAGGCGACGCGGGCGCTCTGTGAACGTGCGGCGCAGGAGGGCGGCTTCGTGCACCGGGTTCCCGAACTCTCGGAAGAGATCCACGACCTCGCGGGGCTCTCGCGTCTCGCCGGTCTCCTCGGTCGTCGCCGGGCGGAGGACGGAGACGCGGCGTCCGCATGAGGGGCACCCCGCCGCACGCTCGCTCCCTCGCCGAGGCCCTGGAGCGCTGCTCCCGTCGGGGCCGTGGGGCGCTTCAGGAGGGGGGTGCGGCCCTCGCTGCGGCCGTCGACGCCCTCTCCTTCGTGCTCTTTGGCCATTCCGCCGAGGGCAGTGCGCTGGAACCCTTCTGGCTCCTGGCGGTCGAAATCGGGGAATCCCTGGGGCCACGCCGCGACGCCGACGGGCTGGCGCGCGAGTTCCTCGAGGCACTCGACCGTGAGATCGAACGCTGGGAAGTCCGCGCGGAAGACGACCCGACGGCCCGACTCGTCGCGTTGGCCTTCACAGAATTGCGCGCGCTGCTCGGAGTCGTCGACGGCTTTTCGTCGTTCGGGGAACGCCGTCGGGCGGGTCCCTCCACACGCGAATCGCGCGCAGAGCGGAGCCGCAATCCGCGCAGCGGGACACGCGGGCGCGTCGATCGTCGCCCGACGGCCCGGAGTTCCGGGTAGCGCCCCGAGCCCTGTGGTAGGTTGGTTCGACCGTGGATCCCGACCGCACACGCGACGCGAGCGAAGCCACTCGCGAGCCGGTTCTGATCAAGCGCTACGCCAACCGCAAGCTCTACAACACCGAGACCAGCCGCTACATCACGCTCAAGGGCATCGCCGAGCTGATCGAGGACGGTGAGGAAGTGCGGGTCATCGACAACGAGACCGGCGAGGACATCACGTCGGTCACGCTGTCCCAGATTCTCGTCGACACCGAGCGCAATCAGCGAAGTGTGCCCGGTCCGATCCTCAGTGATCTGATCCAGCGCAGTGGGGACGCACTCTACGCGGCGCTCAAGCGTGGCGTGGGGGATGCCTCGGGGAGTCTCGAGGATCTCCAGGAAGGCGTGCGCCGCTTCCTCGACGACAAACTCGACGACGCGCGGGGTGCGCGCGAGGCGGGGCGTGAGTGGATCGCCTTCGCGGTTCCCGACTTCGAGCAGACGGTACAGGGCGCCCTCGAGCGCGCCGCGAGTGCCCTCAACCTGGTGCGGCGCAACGACCTCGACGCGCTTCACCGCAAACTCGACCGCGCTCTCGATCGCCTCGAAGAACTCGAACGCCGCGAGCGGGACGCCGCAAACGAGTGAGCCGCGCACCGCACCCGAACGACGGCCGGCGGTCTCGGAACGCGCACCCGCTCGAACCCTCGCGGCCGCCAACGGCGCCCGAGACGGACGACTAGGAAACCGCCGTGCGAACCCTCCGTGTCATCGATGACCGCCGGCAGGAAGCACACGAAGCTCCGCCCGGACACCCCGAGTCGGCGTCACGCCTGCGGGCCGTACGCCGCGCCCTCGACGCCCGCTCGGAGTCCCTCGACCTCCACCCGGCGCGCGCGGCGGAGGACCCCGAACTCCTCTCCGTCCATCCGGCGGAGCACCTGGCCCGGGTCGAGGCCGCCGCCGGGCGGGCGCCCACCCAAATGGATGCCGATACCTTTGTGTCGCCGGCGAGCGCCGAGGTCGCCCGCCTCGCCGCGGGTTCCGCGGTGGACGCGCTCCGCGCTGCGGCGGGCGGCGAATGCGACGCGGCGTTCGCGGCGGTTCGCCCACCGGGTCACCACGCCGAGGCCGATCGCGCCATGGGCTTTTGTCTCTACAACAATGTCGCCGCCGCCGTCGCGACACTGCGCGAGCGAGACGGGATCGAACGCGTCCTGGTCCTCGACTGGGACGTCCATCACGGCAACGGGACACAGCATCTCTTCGAAGCCGAACGCGACGTGCTCTATTGCTCGCTCCACCAGTTTCCCTTCTACCCGGGTACGGGAGCCGTGGGTGAAATCGGAATCGGTCGCGGGGAGGGATCGACGATCAATGTTCCGCTCCCGGCCGGTTGCGGCGACATCGCCTACCTGAACGCCATGGACCGCATCATCGCGCCGGTGGCGCGCGGTTTCGCGCCCGAGTTGATCGTCGTCTCCTGCGGCTTCGACGCCCACCAAAGCGATCCACTCGGTCAGATGGAGGTGAGCACCGCGGGCTATGCGGCGATGACCGCGCGGCTGCGGGAGCTCTCGGAAGCGGTCTGCGGCGGTCGACTCGCCTTCGTCCTCGAGGGCGGATACAGCCCGGTCGGTCTCGAGGAAAGCACGGGGGCCGTGCTCGATTGCCTGCTCGCGGATCGGCCCGAGGCCCCTGCGTCGGCGCCCCTCCCGCTCGCGCACCCGCTCTGGGGCGTCATCAAAGGCCTCCGCAACCAGGTCGGCGACCTCTACCCGGACCTCGGCGCCCAGGACTAGTGCGCTCGCGCGAGCGGTCTGGTGACCCCGGCTCCCCACCCGGCCGCGCGCAGTAGCCGATCGCGGCATGGGCCCCTGCGCCGCACCGGACCGGGCTTCTACGGGCGTTTCATCCGCGGCGACCGCCATCCATATCTGGACATATGGGGGCACCGCGACACCAGATATTGTGGGTCTTTTTTGAACTCAAAAAAATTATGAAAAAACGCACCCTTGGACGTTTTTCTGCTTGCGGGTGGAGGTAGGTGGGGATATAAAAATCCCAAGTGGGGAAAAGTGGTGGACAGTGGGGATTTCGTTCCCGACCTCGACGCCTCCCACTTCGCACGGTGTTCCCAGGAATGGCAACCACGCTCCGGCACAGGAGAGACGAAGTGAACGATGTTCCGCGGCCGCTTCGTCCACACCGTCGATACCAAGGGCCGCGTCGCGATTCCGGCCTCCTTTCGCAGCGAGCTCAGCCGCCGCAGCGAACGCGCACCCATTCTGACAAATATGCTCGACTGCCTCGCCCTCTATCCCTACGACGACTGGGCGAGCTTCGAGGAGCGGCTGGTGAGTGTCGATCCGCTGATGACCGAGGGACAGGACATGCAGCGATTCATGATTTCCGGCGCTTCGGACACGCCCCTGGATTCACAGGGACGAATCCTGATTCCGCCCTTTTTGCGGGAACACGCCAAGATCGAGCGCGAAGTGACGCTCGCGGGTGTGGGGCCGCGGATCGAGATCTGGGACAAAACACGCTTCGACGAGCAGCTCGCGAATACGCAGGCCCGCTTTCACGAAATCTCCAAGGAGATCTCTCGTGGGCCGGGAGCATCGTCGTGAGCGTGACGCTGGGGGGGACCGGAGGCTTTTTGGCCTCCGGTTGAGAGGGGGTGTCCCCGGAGCCCTGTTTGCGACTGTGGTGAGAAAAGGGGGGTTCGAGCCACAGACGCTTTGGTAGGGCTTCGGGGCATCCCTGTCTCCCGCGCTTCTGTCCCCGCCGACCCAATCGACGCCCGCAGGGACGCCAACAGGGACACCGACAGGAGAGCCCAGGGAGACCCCGCGTGCCCGGTCCTTCCTATCACCGCCCGGTGCTGCTTTCCGAAACACTCGACGCGCTCGCGCTGCGCGCGGGCGATCGCGTGCTCGACGGAACCCTCGGCGGCGGCGGTCACGCAGAAGCCATCCTCGAACGAACCGCACCCGACGGCCGGCTGATCGGACTCGATGTCGACGACGAGGCGCTCGACGAAGCCGGGCGACGACTGGCGCGTTTTGGCGAACGCGCGCTGCTCGTCCGGAGCTCGTTTCGCGAACTCGCGGAGGTGCTGCGAGTGCATGACTTCCCGGCGCTCGACGCCGCGCTCTTCGATCTGGGTGTCTCTTCCCACCAACTGGACGATCCGGCCCGCGGCTTCAGTTTCCGGGACGATCCCGATGCGCCCCTCGACATGCGGATGGATACGCGGCTGGCGCGAAGCGCCGAGCACTTCCTCGCAGAGGCCAGCGCCGGCGAACTGGCGCGCTGCTTTCGGGAGTACGGCGAGCTCCCAGGGGCGGGTCGCCTGGCGCGCGAGATCGTCGAAACCCGCCGAGAGACGCCGCTTCGCAGCGCGCGCGATCTGGTCGCGGCCGTGGACCGCGCCGGCGTCGGCCGCGGGCGCCGCCATCACCCGGCCACATTGGTGTTCCAAGCTCTTCGGATTGCCATCAACGAGGAGCTCGAGGCTCTCGAGGAAGGCCTCGAGGCCGCCGTCGCAGCCCTGACGCCCGGGGGTCGGCTCGCGGTGATCGCCTATCACTCGCTCGAAGACCGCCGCGTGAAGACCTTTCTCCGCGACGAGGCGCGCGGTTGTGTGTGCCCGCCCAAGCAGCCCGTCTGCACCTGTGGCCGCAGCGCCCGCCTTTCGCTTCCGGGCCGCCGGGCGCTGCGCGCTTCGCCCGCGGAAATCCGCGACAACCCGCGCGCGCGATCGGCGAGGCTGCGGCGCGCCGTGCGGCTCGCGGNNGGGCCCGGAGATGCACCCGCGAGACAGCGTCGCCGGTGGTGGATCGGATTGGGCGCGGGTCTCCTCGTCACCGCGATCGGGTTGGCCCATCTGCGGGTCGAGACCCTGCGCTTGCGCTACCAGCGCGCGGAAGCGCAACGCGCCGAGGCCGCGCTGCGGGACCGCGAGCGGAGCTTGAGCCTCGAGCTCCGCAGACTCCGCGACCCCGTTCGATTGGAAGCCGAGGCGCTCCGCCTCGGGCTGGTCCCTCCGGCGCGAGTCCTCCGTGTGGCGCCCTACGCGGCACCGGCACCGCCGGAAGGAACGCCGCCGGTGGGAGCGCTGCAGTGAGGGCGCCGGACCTCCGCTCTCCGCGTCGACGGGTGCGGGTGGCGCAGGTCGTATTCGTCGCGGTGTTCGCCGGGCTCGTGACGCGTGTCGCGTATCTGTGTCTCGACGAGCGCGGGGAGCGTCGTGGGGATCGCCAGCTCCTCACCGCCATCTCGGTGGCGCCCGAGCGCGGGCGGATCTACGACCGGGACGGCGAGGTGTTGGCGCTCACCGTGCCCGCCCCGTCCCTCTACGCCGTTCCCGGGGAAGTCACGGAGCCCGGGCGAAGCGCACGGCGCCTGGCTGCAATTCTCGGAACGGACGCGGCAAACCTGCGCCGGCGGATCGAGAGCGCGGGGTCCTTCGTCTTCTTGCGCCGCTGGATTACCGAAGAGGCGGNNACGAGGCGGCCAAGAAGATCGAAGCCCTTGGTCTCCGGGGATTCGGCGTCGTGCGCGAACCCCGGCGGGCCTATCCCCTCGGCGCCGTCGCGGGTCCCTTTCTGGGCTTCGCGAACATCGATGGCGTCGGCGTGCGGGGTGTCGAGCGCCTGGAGAACGCCTGGTTGGCGGGCCGCCGGGTGCGGGTGGCCGTCGAGCGGGATGCCCGGGGCAACCTCTTGATCGGCCCGGGTCTCGACCCCGAGCAGTCGGCGGGGGGCGACATCGCGGTCACCCTCGACGCCGCCATGCAAGCCCACGCGGAAGTCGCGCTCGCGGAGGCGGTGCGGCGCTTCGACGCGCGCGGCGGTTTCGTGATCACGATCGAACCGGAGAGCGGCGACATCCTGGCGCTCGCCGAGTGGCCCCGCTTCGACCCCAATCGCTTTCGCAAGGTGGCCTTCCGGGACACCCGCTCCCGCGCCTTTCTCGATGCCCTCGAGCCGGGCTCCACGCTGAAGGCCTTTCTCGCGGCGGCTGCCCTCGACAACGGTGCCGTGTCACCGGGCGAAGCCCTCGATGTCTCCGGCGGCGTGAAGGTCCCGGGGAAATGGATCCGCGACCGCGTCGAGCGCTCGCAGCTCGACCTGGCGGAAATCCTGCGCGTGTCGAGCAACGCGGGCGCGGTGCGGGTGGCGCAGCGCCTCGGCCCGGCGGCGCATCACGCGGCGCTTCTGCGCTTCGGGTTTGGACGCACGACGGGAAGCGGGTTTCCCGAGGAGAGCAGCGGGTTGCTCCGGCCCTGGGATCGCTGGCGCCCCGTCGATCACGCCACCGTCGCGTTTGGCCAGGGGGTGAGCGTGACCCCCATCCAGCTCGGCGCCGCCACCGCCGCGCTCGCGAGTGACGGACGCTGGCGCGCCCCCCGTCTGGTGCGCGCGCGGCGCCAGCGGGGCGGCGATTGGGTGCCGGTACCGAATGCCCCGACACGCGTCGCGGTGTCGGCACGCAGCGCCGAGATCACCCGGGACATGCTCGTCGCCGTCACCGAAGGGGGCGGAACCGGTGCTCGCGCCGCACTCGACGGTGTGCGCGTGGGCGGGAAAACGGGCACGGCACAGAAGTTCGATGCCGCCGCCGGGCGCTACTCCGACGAGGCGATGATCGCGTGGTTTGCCGGCTTTGCGCCGGCGGCGGACCCCCGGCTCGCCATCGTCGTAGGCCTCGACGAAGCGCGCGGCGAAGTGCATTCGGGTGGCGAGGTCGCGGCCCCGCTGTTCGCGGAGGTGGCGGCCGCGCACCTGACGCATCTCGGTCATCCGACCACGCCCCGCAATTCCTGGGCGAGCCCGCGGCGCACCCCGACCCGCATCGCCAGCCAGACGCGGGCGGCCGATCGGCACACATCGCCGCCGCCCGCGCTTCCGGCCCCCGTCGCCACGGCGCCGCCGCGCCCGCGTCCGGCCGCGCGGGACCGTCGGACGGGCTCGGGCTCCGCGGCGGATCCCGGGTCCGGCGTCGATTCCCGGCCCGCCGCCGAATCGACACGGGCCGCGAGACCGACCCCGCGCCCCGACCGGGCGTCTGACGGCCCGACCAAAATCGGATGGATCCGGGTCGGCGAGCGAATTTTTCTACCGGACCTGCGCGGGCTCGGAGCGCGCGAGGTCGGCCGTCTCGCCGCGGAGGTGTCACTGCAGGTCATCGTCGAAGGCGAGGGCCAGGTGGTGGCCCAGGATCCGCCGGCGGGCACCATTCTCGCAGCCGGCGAGACTCCGGTTCGGGTCCGCTGTGCGAAAGCGGCCGCCGTCGCGACAGGAGGTACGCCCTAGTGCGCTTGGGAACCCTGCTCGATGCCCTCCCCGCCGAGGAGGCGGCGCTCGAAATCCTCGCCCGCGACGGAGATTCGAGTGAGCTTCCGATTCGCGGTCTCTCGATGGATTCTCGCCGGGTGGCCCCGGGCGATCTCTTCGTCGCGCTCCGGGGCGCGGAGAGCGACGGTCACGAGTACCTCGAGCAAGCCCTCTCGCTCGGCGCCGTCGCGATTCTGGTCGACACGCTCCCGGCGGCGGACATCCTCGGCGCGGCCGTAGCGGTCCGGGTCGCAGATACCCGCAAGAGTCTGGCGCCGCTCTCGGATTGCTTCTTCGGATCGCCGTCTCGAGAGCTCGACCTGGTGGGGATCACCGGAACCAACGGCAAGACCAGCACGAGCTATCTCGTCGAATCGATTCTGCGCGCCGCCGGCCGCGACACCGGCCTCATCGGAACGGTGGAAGTGCGCTTCGCCGGCGAGCGGCGCCGCGCCATCAACACCACCCCCGAGAGCCTCGAGTTGCAGCAGCTGCTCCGAACGATGCGCAACCACCAGGTCGACGCCGCGGTGATGGAAGTCTCGTCGCACGCCCTCGAGATCGGCCGCACCGGTGGCTGTCGCTTTCGCGTCGCGGCGTTCACCAACCTGACCCAGGATCACCTCGATTTTCATCACACGATGGATCGCTACTGCGAGGCCAAGCTACGGCTGTTCCGCGATCTGCTCGCCGACGACGGCGCCGCCGTCGTGCACGTCGACGACCCCTACGCGCCGCGCTTCCTCGCGGCCAGCCGACACCGCGGACCCGGCGTGCGCGTCGTCGGGGTGGCGCGCAGAAAGCGCAGCGACGCCGACCTCTGGCTCGAGAGCGAGGACACCTCGCTCGCGGGCACCCGCGCCACGCTGTCCTGGACCGGGCGCCGCGTGGACATCGAATGCCCGCTCCTCGGTGACTTCAACCTCGACAACCTGCTCGTCGCCTGCGGAATCGCCGAGGCCCTCGGCATCGACCGCGACGATGCGGTGCGCGGAATCGCGCGCTGCCCGCAAGTTCCGGGGCGTCTCGAACGCGTCGACGAAGACGGTGATGGAGGCCCCACCGTGCTCGTCGACTACGCCCACACGCCCGACGCCGTCGACAAGCTGCTCGCGGCGGTGCGCCCGCTCGCGTCGGGGCGCCTCATCGTGGTGTTCGGGTGCGGGGGCGACCGCGATCGCAAAAAACGGGCGCCGATGGCCGAAGCGGTGGCGCGCTATTGCGACCGGGCCATCGCGACCAGTGACAATCCCCGCACCGAAGACCCCGAGGCGATCCTCGCGGACGTCGAAATCGGGTTGGCGTCGATGCGCCGCGTGGCCCCGGAAGAGTTCGACGCGACCGAGCGCAGCTATCTCTCCTGTGTCGACCGCCGACGCGCGATCGAGCTCGCGCTCCGCACCGCGGGGGACAAGGACACGGTGGTGATCGCGGGCAAGGGACACGAGGACTACCAGATCATCGGACGGGTGTTGCGCGATTCACGGATGTTCGAATGAGCGCGCGCTTCACACTCGAAGAGGCCGCGGCGTGGTGCGGCGGCGCACTTCGCGGGGGCGACCCGACGCGCACCTGCGTCGGGGTCTCGATCGATTCCCGCAAGGTCCCCGCCGATTGTCTCTTCGTGGCGATTCGGGGCGAACGCCACGACGCGCACGACTTTGTGGACGACGCCGCGGCGGCTGGCGCCGCGCTGCTGGTC
>JABAHO010004465.1_pt4 | contig 11338 bp, 9 predicted proteins | sample 7062071 | NCBI WGS metagenome assembly JABAHO01 (sample SAMN14534356, study PRJNA622989) | marine sediment metagenome | biome: marine biome [ENVO:00000428]; feature: marine pelagic biome [ENVO:01000023]; material: deep marine sediment [ENVO:00002113] | place: India: Gulf of Kutch | collected...
TCTCGACGGGCCTGGCACGGCCTCCAGCGCGTGGGTCATCGAGGCAAACGGCAAGCGGACCACGCTGCCGGGATTCGACGTCATTGCCCGGGACATTTCAGCGGGTGGCGATATGGTCGTCGGCTATCGGCGCGAGGCATGCCCCGAACCGTGTGGCAGGTACCCCGTCCCCGTTTACTGGACGTTGCAGTCGAACGGCACGTGGGCCGGACCGGTCGATCTGCAGGCGCTCGACGGTGTAGACAGTGAAGCCAGCGCCATCGCGGATCGTGACGGCCAGCGCCTGATCGTCGGCCACGGATTCACGAAGAAGGACGCGATCATGCGTGCCGTCGCCTGGGTCGAGGACAGCCCGGGGCAATTCTCGCTGCATCGACTTGCGGCGATAGACGGCAGAGGCAAATCATGGGCTCAGGCAATGGATGTGAATTCCCATGGACAGGTTGCGGGCGCGTCGCAGGCGACAGGCTTGTCTCATTACGCAGTGCTGTGGCAATTGCCTTGAGATCGAAACTGATATGTCTCGAACACCGCGTTCAACGAGACAGGTATCGAGAGTGTGCACAGTAACGGTGTCGAGCTTGTCGACCCTCCGGGCTAGTTCTCGAATAGTTCGGCTGGCACGGCAATTGAAAGGGCGACGCGCGGATTTTCAGACTACTTGAATCACTATGCTTAGGAAGGTTTGAAACATCACGCCGGATGGGCCCTACCCGATAAATACTCACGCGCTCAGGATTCACCCACCACAGCTGCAGCACGACTGGCGCGCGCGGATACGAAATAGAAGACCAGGCCCGAGGCAATGACGGCCAGCCCGAACAGGCCCTCCACGGGCTTATTGACGAGCACGAAAGCAAGCGTCCAGCCGGTGAGCGCCAGGTACAACAGCGGTGTCAACGGATAGCCGAACGTCCGGTAGGGTCGTGGCAGCTCCGGCTGTCGCCAGCGCAGGACGAANNGCGGTCAGGATGAAGATGACCGACAGGGCCGTCTGCGTGTAAATCGCAGCCGCCGGGATGCCGTCACGGTTGGTGCGCGCAAAGAAGCGCAGAGCATGGAAGTCCTCACCAACTACCTGCAGTACCCTGGGGCCGGCGAGCGTCATCGCGCTCACCGTGGAGATGAGCAGCGCGGCCAGAATGAGTCCGGTCAGCCTGCCCCCCATCTCACCGAAGGCCGAGCGGGCAGCGATGTAGCCGACCTCCACCTCGCCACGCATCGCGTCCACCGGCGCGACGCTCAGGAAGACATAGTTCAGGGCGATGTACAGCAACATCACGACCAGCGTGCCGCTGAACAGGATAAACGGCAGCGTACGCTGCGGGTCTTCGAGCTCGTTGCCGAGATAGGTCGCGGCGTTCCACCCCGTGTAGGCATAGCTCACGTAGATCAGGGCCACGGCGAACTCGGCGCTGAACAACTCCCCGGCATCCCCGGCGGCCGGCAGAAAGCTGATCGGTTGTGGTTCGCCGGCGAAGACCAACGCCGTCGCGCAGAAGACGACGATGACTGCAACCTTCAGGACGGTGAAAACGACCTGGGTTCCACCACTGGTGCGGTGATTCGACGCGTGTGCCAGGCCCAGTGCAATAACCAATCCGGCAGCGAGCGCCGGGCGCACCCATTGTGAGCTGCCAGCGTCAAATACCGACGTCGCGTAGGCGGCGAAGGTCATCGCGGCCAGCGCGCACGGCCCGGCGAAACCGATGGTGGCGGAAACCCAGCCGGAGACGAAGCCCGCGGCCGGGTGGAATATGCGGGCAAGGAAATTGTATTCGCCGCCCGAGCGCGGCAGGGCAGCGCCAAGTTCGGCGTACGTCATCGCCCCGCACAGCGCGGCTATGCCGCCGACGGCCCACAGCGCGAGCAACGCGAATCCGGAGTGGATCTCCAGCAGCTGGAAACCGAGGCTCGTAAATACCCCGGTTCCAACCATGTTCGCGATCACAACCGCAATGACGGTCGTGGAGCGAAACTTGCCTTTCGTGCAGCCTGACACTTGGTGAATTAGAGCATGGCCCGAATTACGGCGATACGGTCAACCGGCGCAATTCGACCCGAATAAAGAGGGCCCCACACGGGGGCCCTGGCATGGTTGATACCCATTGCCGCGTTACGGCAGCGGCGGCAAATCCTCGACGATGTCGGTCCATGACGGCCTGGGCACCAGGAAATCGCCCAGCCACTCGTAGAGCGGCACGCCGTTCGCCGACTCGTAGAACTGGTCGTTCTGCAGCGCGGTGTGCGAGAAACGCGCGGCGCGGATGAAGCGCTTGTAGCGATCCGGGAACAGCATGTTGATAATGCCGTGCTCGCTGATGATCAAATTTCGATAGATCAGCCCGCCGACGACAAAATCGACAAAAGGCGGCACCAACTTCAGGAAGAAACGATTTGTAAGGTCGAAGTCGGTGGAGTAAAACGCTTCACGGATGGTGTTGTCGTTTTCGAGACGCCACTTGATCAGTTCCGTGCTCTGGCCCATGTCGCTGCAGCTCGTACAGCTGGCCGGGTAAAACTGTCCGAACTGCCAATCGGCCGCACGTGCGGCAATTGCGCCCGTGTCTTCCAGGTTGATCGCTACCGGCCCGGCGTCATTGAAGACCATGAGCTTCTTGTTGTTGCCGTAGGCCATACGTGCCAGGAACGGTGCAAATGCCGATGCACCGANNCAGGAACGGTGCAAATGCCGAAGCACCGACGCCTCCGGCGCTCGAGCCCGCGACAAGTATGCGACTAGCTCCGGGGAACATCTCGTGTGCGAGATCGATTCCCGCGGTTACGTTACGCAGGCCGCGGTGGAAACGCACAAGCGGTCCTGCGCCTGGAGGCAATCCCAGCTCGCCTTCGATATACGCCTGCCAGTTGGGATCGACGACGTCGTTGTCGCCGGAGAACACCGAGCCGTCGCAGTAGGGCATGTAGACTACCGACCAGTCCTCGAGCGGGTTCAATCCCGAGACGTCGTCCCAGATTCCGAGCGGCGCCGGAGGTGGCGGCTCCTGGTCCTCGGCGAGGACGTTGCAGTTGTAGAAGTCCTGCCAGCAGGCGCCGCCGCCCTGCAGCATGATCAACAGCTTGGCGGGATTGCCGCGCTTGGTGAATGCCGAAAAGGGCGTCCCGGCGATGCAGATCGGGCCTGCGCCACCGGCGGTATCAAAGATGTGCTTGGTCCAGCCGGCACCTACGTCGACGGAAGCCACCGGGGAAAACATCCCGACGTACTTGTCGACTTCGGCGTCTCTAAGTTCTTGTTCCGCCTGCGGGTTCAAACCGCGCGGGTAGACTCCACCCGGGTTTGCCGCGGCGGCGCCAAAGACCAGTAACAGGCAGCCGGTCACTGCCAATGCGCGTATCTTTCTCATGGTGTCGAACCCCCCTGGTTCCGTTATTGTTATCGCGCCAACACTTGCTGCAAAAGTACAGTTTAACTTGGATCCCGCCAATGCGGCACTACAGTTCGAAGCAGATCCACAAGTTCGAGGCGATGCTTCAATATCCGGGTCAAGTCGGAGGGGCCGGGATCAGGCCGTCTCCAGCCCGCACCAGTTTGCGACGAACAATGCAATCGACTTCGTGACGCGACGCATTGACTCTACACTCACGCGCTCGTCGAAACCGTGGATCGCCTCCGCCACCGGGCCGTAGACGAGCGCCGGGATATCGGCATAGAGGCCGAAGATTCGTGCGTCTGTAGTGGCCGTCACGGGTGTCTGCACAAGCTCATCGCCGGTGACCGTCTTGTGCGCACTCGCCAGCGTGGCAATCGCGTCGTGCGTTTCGGGTTTGTGATGCTCGGCAAGCGCATAGCCCTCGGCCAGGAAGCCGTGGTACACGATCTCCGGCGGGTTCTTCACCAGGAAGTCGTCATTGCTCGCGGCATCGTGAATGCAGGCCTCCAGCTCCGCGCGCGCCGCGGCCAGGTCCTGGCCCGGATAGATCGCCATGCGCACGTCGAAACAGCACCACGCGGGTACACTCGACGCCCAGTCGCCGCCCTCGATGCGCCCGATATTCAGGTTGAGCGGATGATCCACGTGCTCGTAGGCCGAGTGCTTGCCGGCTGCATTCCAGCGGCTTTCGAGTTCACGCAGCGCGGCAATCAGTGGGAATGCCGCTTCGATGGCATTGACGCCACTGCCGGCCTCGAGAACATGAACCGGTACACCGCGCAGGTGAACCTGCAGCCAGATGACTCCGATCTGCGCCGATATCAATCCCTCATTGAACGGCTCCGGGATGAGTGCGGCATCCGCCGTGTAGCCCCGCTGCAAACAGGCGAGCGCGCCATTACCCGTGCATTCCTCCTCGACGACCGANNACAACGCCGCCTTTCATATCTCCGGCGCCGCGCCCGACCATCCAGTCCCCGCTGATGGCCGGCTCGAATGGCGGTGTCTTCCACATGTCGACCGGCCCGGTCGGTACGACGTCGATATGTCCGTTCAGGATCAGAGATTTGCCGCGCGTTGACCGGCTCCTGTAGACGCCCACTACGTTGATCGCGTCGTCGTAATCGCCAAGTACCGGCGAGAAGCCCGGAAGACCGGCGATGTCGTTGACGTCGATATTCCAGACATCCGTCTCGTAACCGCGCTCACCCAGCTGTTCCGCCATGAACCGCTGTGCCGATTGCTCGTTGCCGCGCGTCGACGGGTGACTCACGAGCTCGGCCAGGAACGACACCTGCTCGTCGAAACGTCTGTCGACGGCGTCCAGAATGCGTTTTTGCTGATCGCTGTTCATGGTCCTGGTCTCAGAACGTGGTGATCTCACTTTCGTCGATTGTCAACGGTGCGTCGGTCGCGGCGACAATATCGTCGATCCCGATTCCGTCCGCTATTTCCCGCAACACCAGTTTACCCTCGTGGACATCGAGTACGGCCATGTCAGTGATGATCCTGGCAACACAGCCCGGCGCCGTGAGTGGCAATGTGCACCTGCGAACGACTTTCGACTGCCCGTTCTTGTCGCGCTGCGTCATCATGACCACGACGCGACGTGATTTCTGCGCAAGCTCCATGCCGCCGCCGACACCCGGCGCGAACCGTCCCGGAATGATCCAGTTGGCGAGATCGCCGTTGACCGCCACCTGCATCGCACCGAGCAGCGCCAGGTCGAGGCGACCGCCCCGGACGAGAGCGAACGACGTCGCGCTGTCGAAGTACGATGCGCCTGGCAGCACAGAAACGTAGTTGCCGCCGGCGTCGATCAGGTTCCGGTCGGCCTGATCGCGACCGACGACGGAACCGACACCGGCAATTCCATTCTCGGAATGCAGGCAAACGGCAAGCTGCGGATCGAGGTACGTTGCAACCTGCGTCGGCAGGCCGATACCGAGGTTGACGATCATGCCCTCGCGCACTTCCTGCGCGGCACGCCGAACGATGCGCTCTTTAGCGGTCGACAATGCCGTAAGCCTCTGTCAGTTCCGGCAGGTGAACGACGGTATCCACGAACGGACCCGGCGTGTGCACGGATTCCGGAGCAATCTCGCCCTGCTCCAGCAATTGTTCGGTTTCCACGATCACGGTTTTCGCGGCCATGGCCATCAACGGTGAGAAGTTTCGCGCGGTGGCGGCATAGGTGTGGTTGCCGAACGTATCGGCACGTTCCGCATGAAGCAGCGCAAAATCAGCGGACAGGGCTTTTTCGACGAGGCAACGGCGCCCCTCCACTTCCACAACGTCCTTGCCTTCGGCCAGCAGGGTATCGACGCCGATGTCGCTGAGAATGGCGGGTATCCCGGCGCCGGCCGCGCGTATGCGCTCGGCGAGAATTCCCTGGGCGCAGAATTCCACGGTGATGTCACCCGAATTCTTGAGGTCGATCGCATGCGCGTTCAATCCCAGGTGCGTAACGATCAGGTGCTTCACCTGGCCGTTCGCAAGCAGGTGATCGATGCCCATGCCGGCTTCATTGGCGTCGTTCTTTATCAGTGTAAGCTGCGCCTGGCCCTGCCGTACGAGTTCGTCGATCAGGCAAAATGGCGTCCCGGGTACGCCGAAACCGCCGACCATGATCGATGCACCGTCGCTGATTTGTGCGATCGCGTTCTCAATGCTGCTGGTCTTGTCGATCATGCTGCGCAGCTCACGCTGCCGCGTTACTTGCAGGCAGGCCCGCTTCGTTCGCAAACGCTGCCAGGCTCTCCCCGAGCAGGCCGAGCAGCTCGTCAAGCTGTGCTGCGTCGATGATCAACGGCGGGCAAACCATGAAATGGTCCCCTTCCAGGCCGCCGCGCGTGCGCCGCGAATAGATGATCAGGCCGCGTTCGTACGCATGTTCGACCAGGCGTGAATACGCGTTCAGTTCCCGGGGCAGCGGTGCCATTGTCTGTCGATCGGCGACCAGTTCGAAGGCAAGCAACAGCCCTTTGCCGCGAACGTCGCCGATCCAGGGAAAGCGCTGCATGAGCTCTTCAAGGCGTGCCTTCAGCATGGACCCCATGCGACGCGCGTTTGCGTACAGGTCCTGCGTATCGAGTTCGTCGAGCACGGCGAGACCGGCCGCGCAGGCCAGGGGATTTCCAGCACTCGTGAAACCGTGCTGGAAACCGCCGGCGTCGAGCACCGGTTCGACGAGACGGCCGTCGGCGACCATGGCACCCAGCGGCGCGTACCCCGCCGCGAAGCCCTTGGACAGCGCAACGAGATCGCCGCGAAGCTGCCAGTTGTCGGCGCCGAGAAATCGTCCGGTGCGCCCGGCACCGCTCATGACCTCGTCGAGTATCAGGAGCACCCCGAACTCGTCGCAGATCTCCCGAACGCGGGAGTAGTAGCTGTCAGGCGCAACCAGTGCACCCGTCGACGCACCACCGACAGGCTCCATGATGAACGCGAGGACCGACTCGGGCCCTTCTTCGAGGATCGTTTCCCGAAGCCGCTCCGCCGCCCGCAGGCCTCGCTCGTTCATCGTCAGTTCGTCGCGGTCGAGATAGCAGGTCGGCGCGGGTATCTTCGGCATTTGCACCATCATCGGCAGGAACGGCCGGGACAGCGGCGTGTATCCCGTGACGCTGAGGGCGCCGAGCGTTGCGCCGTGATACGACGGGAAGCAGGAGACGATCTTGTAGCGCGAGTCCTGCCCGGTCACCGTCGCCCACTGGCGTGCCAGCTTCAGGCAGGATTCCACCGCCTCGGAACCGCCCGAGACAAAGAACACACGATCGAGACCGGCGGGCATTTTGGCAACGACACGTTGTGCCAGCGTTTCGGACGCGTCGTTCTCGAAGTGCAGCCGGTACGCGAACGTACCCTTTTCCATTTGCGCCCGCATGGCAGCGAGAACACGCGGGTTGCCGTGACCAATGTTGGACACCATGGCACCGCTGCAACCATCGATGTAGCGTTTTCCGGAACGATCCCAGCAGTAGATACCCTCTGCGCGGTCGAACACCGGCCGGCGCAGGCGACTCTGGTAGAAGAGTGCCGGCTGCTCGTTGCCTTGCTCGTCCGGGGTCGGGGTTCTTTGACTCATTCTAAGTCCGGTTGGATTTACGAGTGCCCACCCAATAGTATCGAAACCGCACTTCGCATGTTCGCCACACCAGGCTTTCTGCGCCGGAGCCATAATCAATGACAACACTGCAAGGCCTGGACCTGTTCGCGATGGGCATCTACTTCGTCGTTCTGATCTGGATCGGCGTCAGCGTTGCCCGCAAGGAACACGGTGCTGGCGAGAGCGAGTCCTTTCTCGCCGCCGGCCGCAGCATGAACCTGCTGCAAACGACGTCCTCGACCGCAGCGACCGACCTGGGCGGTGGCTTCAGCATCGCGATGGGCGGCCTCGGCTTCACGCTCGGCATCTCAGGCTCCTGGCTGATCGCGATATCGGGACTGAGCGTCATCATGGTGTCGTTCCTGATGGTGCCAAAGGTCAAGCGCTGGGCCGACAAGGTCAAGGGCCTGACCACCGGCGACCTGTTCGAGGCGCGCTACGACCGGCGCACGGGGACCGTTGCCGCAATCGTTATCGGCATTGCATGGTTCACGTTTGTCGGCGGCCAGATCATTGCTGGCGCCAAGCTGATCCAGGTGACGGTCGGCATTGGCCTCACGCTTGCCGTCGTGCTGTCGGGTGCGATCGTCCTCGCGTACACGGCGATGGGCGGCCTCAAGGCAGTCATCTATACCGATGTCTTCCAGATGATCATCCTGCTCGTCGGGGTCATCTTCATTGCCGTGCCGATCGGCCTTTACCGCGTCGGTGGCTGGGAAGGCATCGTTGCGCACTTCACGGCAAACCCGGAGACGGCGTCGCTCGTGGACTGGGGGGCGGTAGGCTGGAAACGCATCGTGGGCTGGTTCCTCGCGATCTTCCCGATCTGGTTTATTTCGATTGCGGGAATGCAGCGAATCATTGCCGCACGTGACGAGAAGACTGCACGGCGAGCTTTCTTGCTGACGGGCGTTCCGATCGAGTGGCCGCTGTTTGCCATCGGCAGCACCTTGATCGGCATGATCGCACGCATGTTGCTACCGGAGACCACCGACCCCGAGATGGCCACGCCGATGATCATCCTCGAGCTGTTGCCCGCAGGCATCACCGGCATCGTCATCGCGGCATACGTGGCCGCGGTCATGTCGACCGCCGACTCCGTTCTTATGGGACCCGTGGCCATTTTCACAAACGACATCTACCACAAGCACATACGGCCGGATGCGAGCGAACAATCCCTCGTTCGGGTGGCAAGAATAATGACCATCGTGCTCGGCGTGCTGGGCATCGGCCTTGCCTATCTCGTGCCGAACATCCTGGACCTTATTCTTTACGCGTACACGTTCGGCGCCGCGGGACTGTTCTTCCCCATGCTCGGCCTGCTGTTCTGGCGGGGTACGACGGCGTCCGGCGCATTCTGGAGCATGATCTGCGGCGGCGGCGCGGCCGTTATCTGGTCGCTGCTGGGTGAACCCTACGGTTTCGCGGCATCGTACACGGGATGGATCATCGGTCTACCCGTGCTTGTCATCGTATCGATGCTGACGGAGCACAGCCCCGAAGAAGATCGCGAGCTGTTCTACGACAACAGCAATGCCTGACGCCGCAGACACAAAAACACCCCGTAAAAGGGTTTTTCGTACTAGGTGGCCGGGGGATGCAGCCCATAGATGGCGTGTATCATCGACCACCGTCACGCGGATTCTCAAAATTGTAAGTGGTTAATTCCGTTTAAATTTGTCGACCGGCTGACGGGGCGTCCGTTGCTTCTGTTGCGTAACTGCGCATAAGCACGCATAGCTGATACACGCAAATCTCACGCATGAGACCGAAATCGCAGTAGCACGGCACGTCGCGCCGGGAGGCCCGAACTGGATCGAAAAACGCTGTTTCCATACGATTATCTAATCGGTTTACAGGGTTCCGGCATCTAAAGTAACGCTCATGTTCAAATTGCACAGAAATGGCCGTAGCGCCACCCTGCTACTCGAGATTCTGATGATTGTCGTTGGCATCAATATTGCGCTGTGGTTCGAGAGCTGGTTCCAGGAATTGCAGGACGCCGAAGTCGAGGCACAGTACCTCGCCGATCTGCGCGACGACTTGCTGACCGACATCGAGAACCTCGACATTGTCATCAGAAGCGGCGAAGAAAAATTGCAGCAAGTAGCGCGGTTTATTGACCTGCTGCCGACCATTGCTGATCTGTCGCCTGAGGAGCAGGCGCAGGCCATCTACACGCCGTCCAGTTACCAGTTCTTTGTCCCTTCTGACTTTACCTATCGTTCGATGCAGGAGAGCGGGGACTTTCGGCTGCTGCGTAATACGGAGGTCAAGAAAAGCATCCTCAGGTTGGACAGGCGCCACAAGGACATCGCCATGATCCAGAAAAACTATCTCCAGGCGATGGATGACGGCTATGTCCCCCTGATGATGAATTACTTCGACATCGCGACCATGACCGTGACAGATCCGACGCTGCTTCAGGATCAGCTGTTCCGAAATTTCTTTATGTATACCAAGCAGGACACGAGTACGATGGTGGCAATGTACCGATTAACGCGATCCCAGTCTGAAGAACTCATCGAACTGATCGAGGAAGAACTCGCCAAGTGATCTCGATATTAGCGGATCGGGAACGCGCTGCTGCCTGCGGTTGAGCGGTGTCCAGGGGTGGTGCGATTTGCGAAGCAAATCACGACGTACGCAGTGCGTCCCGAAGGGGTGAGGATCGCGGACAGGCGATCCGAATCAATGGGCTCCATGCCGCTCCCGACCAATCCGCTGCTCTCAACACTGGCAGGCGCGCAACAATGAACGCAGAATGTCGGTTTGGAGGTCGCGGAGTATTCTTCGGCAGGACACTAGCGTCGTTCGCTCGCTGATATCTTCTACTTGCGACGTCAGAGCTGCTGGGAGCGTTCATGCAAACAGACTACCTGGTCCTCGGCAGCGGGCTCTCCGCCCTGTCATTCGGCGCCTTGATGGCGAAGGCGGGCAGAAAGGTGCTTGTGCTGGAAGCCCACGAATTCCCCGGCGGCTACGGGCACACGTTCGCGGAGAAAAGCAAGCATCTTGAATATCGCTTCAATGCCCAGTTCCACTACGTATGGGATTGCGGCAAGGGCGAACTCGTGGACCGCGTTCTCGCAAAGCTCGACGTTAAAGATCGCGTACCGTTCGTGACCTTGAACGAAGATGGTTTCGATCACATGCGGATCCCCGGCTACTCGCTGGACATTCCAGCCGATTACGATCTGCTCGCCGAGCGGCTCTTCGAGCTTTTTCCCGGGAACCAGCGGGAGATCGGTCGCTTCCTGGATGAAATCCAGGACCTGGCCTACCTGATCCGGCGCATGGCGCCGCTCAACAAGACGAGGTCGATCGGCGGCGCCATTCAGAATCTCAAATGCGTCAAGTTATTGAAGTATTACGGCAAGACCTTGCAACAGGTATTCGACGCATTCGACCTGCCGCTGCCCGCACAAAGCCTGCTCGCCAGCCAGTGGCCCGATTTCCTGTTGCCGCCCCGGGATCTCGCGTTTTACTGCTGGCTGGTTCTTTTCGACGGTTACATGCGGGGGCCGTATTACCCCAAGCACCACTTCGAAAGCGTCATCGACACGCTGGTAGACGTTATCGAGGAAAACGGCGGCAACGTGCTCTGCAACCAGACCGTCGAGCGTTTCGTCCGTGAAGGCCGAACAATATCCGGCGTGGTGGCCCACGATACCAACGATCCGGCCAGTCAATCCGAGTATTCAGGAAAGACCGTGGTCTGCAACTTCGATCCGAAAGTTGCGGCACAGATGATCGGTTTCGAGTATTTCTCCGGCGCGTTGCGGAAACGGCTTTCTTACGACTATTCCTACTCGAACTTCATCGTTTACGGCGC
>JABAHO010010325.1_pt1 | contig 11334 bp, 14 predicted proteins | sample 7062071 | NCBI WGS metagenome assembly JABAHO01 (sample SAMN14534356, study PRJNA622989) | marine sediment metagenome | biome: marine biome [ENVO:00000428]; feature: marine pelagic biome [ENVO:01000023]; material: deep marine sediment [ENVO:00002113] | place: India: Gulf of Kutch | collected...
CGCCTGCACCGTGCCGCGAACGCTCGACAAGGTCTCGGTGCGAATGCGCGCATAGGTCTCGGCATCGACGACCTTGTCACCCGAGATGCCGAGCAACCTCAGGCCGAGTCCGTCGTTACCCGGCGGCAATTCGCCGCGGTACTCGGGACGTTCCCGGCCTTCGAACCAGGCGTCCATGATCCGCTCGGCCTCGTCCCAACCTCCAGTTTCCGTGAGATACTTCTCGATCTGCTGGTCGATCGCTGTATTCATNNCGGCGCCGGACCGTTGATCGTCATCGACACCGAGGTCGTCGGATCGCACAGATCGAAACCCGAATAGAGCTTCTTCATGTCGTCCACGGTTGCGATCGAAACGCCCGAGTTGCCGACCTTGCCGTAGATGTCCGGCCGCTCGTGCGGGTCCTCGCCGTACAGGGTCACCGAGTCGAATGCCGTCGAGAGACGCGCAGCGTCGTGTCCCAGCGACACATAGTGGAATCGGCGATTGGTCCGCTCGGGCGATCCCTCGCCGGCGAACATGCGCGTCGGATCCTCGTTGACGCGTCGATAAGGATAGACACCACCCGTGTACGGATAAGCGCCGGGCAGATTCTCCTGCAACAGGAACCGCAGGATCTCGCCCCAGTCGTTGTAACGGGGCGGCGCGATCTTCGGTACACGCTGCTGACTCAGCGTCTCGCGATAGTTGTCACCCCGAACTTCGCGGCCACGAACCTCGTAACAGAACTCGTCGGACTCGACCCCCGCCCGCCGCGCGGGCCAGTCGCGGAGCAAAGCACAACCGTCTTCGCCGATCTCGTCCAGCGTTGCGTTGTAGCGCTGGCGGAGCACCAGCACGGACGCATCGCCACCATCCGTCAACTGTTCCGCCCCGAAGCGTGTCAATGGGTCCGGCAGTGAGTCGGCGTCCATTGCCCGCAGCGACTCGTAATAGTGCTGCGCGAGACTCGCGGCCTGGGCCCGCTCGGCTGATCGGGCGTTGACGGCCCGCCCCTGCTCGGAAATCTCTGCCAGGTAGCGTTGCCGTTGGCCCGGGATCATCAACGTCGCCCGGGGCTCCTTGTCCGAGATCTCTATCTGCGGCGTCCATGCGTCGGCATCCAGATCGAGTTTCTCCCGCATCAGCCGACAGAGTTCCGAGAACATCCAGCTGATGCCGGGGTCGTTGAACTGGCTCGCGATCGTCGGATAGACCGGGACCGCTTCGTCGGGCTCATCGAATGCGATGTGGTTCCGCCGCCATTGCTTGCGAACGTCTCGCAATGCGTCTTCGGCACCGCGGCGGTCGAACTTGTTCAGCACGACGAGGTCGGCGAAATCGAGCATGTCGATCTTCTCGAGCTGGCTCGNNGCGTCTTCGAGCATTTCGCTGGTAGCCAGGTGCTGGCGTCGCGTCGCGATCGAACGCATGTAGACGCGGTCGCTCCGCAGGCTGTTCATGCGGATGCGATCTCCGAGGAGCGCACCCCCGGTTCTACGGCGAGTCGGATCGACAGCGACGACGGCGATGCGCATCTCCGGGAAAGCGCGCAGGAATCGGTTGAGCAATTCGTCGGTGACGCTGCTCTTGCCGGCACCGCCGGTACCGGTGATGCCGATAACGGGCACCTTTCCTGCCCGCATTCGCCATTCGCGTCTCAACTGCTCGAGCTGGCGACCCTCAAAGACCGCCTCCTCGATCGCCGTCAGCATTCGGGCAACAGACAACGGATCGCGATCACCCGCTCCAGGCAGCGGTACGCCTGTCAGCCGCCCCGCCAGGGTACGCTCGACGAGATCCTCGATCATGGCCGTCAGGCCCATCGCCATGCCATCATTCGGGTGGTAGATCCGCTCCACGCCGTAAGACTCCAGTCCGGCGATCTCTTCCTGTGTGATCGTGCCGCCGCCACCGCCGAAGACCTTGATATGCAGAGCGCCGGCATCGGCAAGCATGTCGACCATGTATCGAAAAAATTCGTTGTGCCCGCCCTGGTAAGAACTCACCGCAATGGCATCGGCATCTTCTTGTATCGCCGCGCCGACGATGTCGTCAACGCTGCGGTTGTGACCGAGGTGGATGACCTCGACGCCTTGCGCCTGGATCAGGCGCCGCATGATATTGATCGCCGCATCGTGGCCATCGAACAGCGATGCGGCAGTTACGATTCGAAGCGGAACGGAGGACTCACGCCCGGCAACGCCGGGGGCTTCTGACGCGGATGTACTCATCGTGCCTTGCCTCGGTGACGTCTCACCGCACGGAGATGACTTTTAATGATGATTAAAATAATTTAATATGCATAAAAATGCAAATCGAACGCGTCACATTTTTACATGAGTACGACCCTCGAAGCGCCCTTCGATCGCAAGACCCGCCATCAGGACAAGCTTGACAGCATCCTCAGGGCAGCGGCCGAGTGTTTCAACCGCAAAGGTTATAGCGGGACATCGCTCAAAGACGTCGCGCGCAGGCTCAATCTGACCGACGCCGCGCTCTATTACTACGTGAAAAACAAAGAGGAGCTGGTATTTCTCTGTTACATGCGCGCAGCCGACATAGGCCAGGCTGCGCTCGAACGGGGACTCGCCGAGGGAAATACGGGGCTCGAGCAGGCACAGGCCTATGTCCGCCACCACATCGCGGCCATNNGCTGAGCGAGGAGCACGAGACCATCATCCTTAAAAGATCGCGCTCACACAGCCGCAAATTCGAGAGCATCCTTGAAAGCGGCATCGAAGACGGTAGCATTGCGGCACTCGACGTGCGCATGACAGGCAATGCGATCATGGGTGCGATCAACTGGATCCCGAAATGGTTTCGAGGCGACCAGGCGCTCGCAGCGAAGGTTATCGCGGAATTTCCCGATATCCTTACGCGCGGCCTGATCGCGTCGACCTGACGACAGAATAAGGAAAAAGAACATGGACCTGACGGGGAAGACCATCGTCGTTACGGGTAGCGCGCGCGGACTGGGTGCCGCGGTCGCATTACGCCTTGCAGGCCAGGGCGCCAATCTGGCGCTGGTCGACCTCACGAAAGACAGTATCGAGGAAACGCTGAACCGCTGCCGCGAGGCAGGCGTCGAAGCCCGCGCCTATGGGGCGAACGTCGCCAGCGAAGACGACGTCGTCGGCGTGTTCGAAAAGGTCGTCGCCGATTTCGGCGCGCTGGACGGACTGGTCAACAACGCCGGCATTACCCGCGATGCGCTCATGGTCAAGTTCAGGGACGGCGAGCTCGTCTCGAAGATGTCGCTCGAACAGTGGCAGGCTGTCGTCGACGTGAATCTCACGGGTACATTCCTCTGCGGACGCGAAGCCGCGGCACAGATGATCGCGCTGGGCTCTCAGGGCTGCATCGTCAATATCTCGAGCATCTCGCGCGCCGGCAACATGGGTCAGACCAACTACTCGGCCACGAAGGCCGGCGTCGCAGCCATGGCTGTCGTCTGGGCCAAGGAACTGGCGCGATTCGGGATCCGCGCGGCCGCGATCGCGCCGGGCTTCATGAACACGGAGATGGTTGCCGCAATGAAGGAAGAGGCGCGTGACAAGCTCACAGCCGGCATACCGCTGCGACGCATCGGCGACCCCGATCAGATCGCGCATACGGTGCAATACATCTTCGAGAATGATTACGTGTCCGGCCGCTGTATCGACGTCGACGGCGCGCTACGCATGTGACTTCCTCTGACTGGCCATCGCCGCGTGCCGGCTGGTATGCCGTCGGCATCCTGTTCATCGCGTACACATTCTCGTTCGCGGACCGGTACATCCTGAGCCTCCTCATCGCGCCGGTTAAGGCCGATCTCGGACTCACGGACACGCAGGTCAGCCTGCTGATCGGATTCGCATTCGCCATTTTCTATACCGGCATGGGCATCCCGATCGGCCGGATGGTCGATCGCTACAGTCGTCGCACGATCATTGCCGCCGGCGTAGCGCTCTGGAGCCTCATGACAGCCGCCTGCGGCCTCGCGCGATCTTTCGGCACCCTCTTCCTCGCCCGGATCGGCGTTGGTGTCGGAGAAGCGGCACTGTCGCCTGCGGCCTACTCGATGATCGCCGACCTCTTTCCACCGAATCGGCTAGGCCGTGCGCTCGGCGTTTACTCCACCGGCGTGTATATCGGTGCGGGTCTTGCCTTCATCATCGGCGGCACCGTAGTCCAGGCCATCTCGGACGCCGCGGGTATCACGCTGCCCATCGTCGGTACGGTCAAGCCGTGGCAGGCAGTCTTCATCTTCGTGGGACTGCCTGGCCTTTTGGTCGCGGCCATGATGTACACCATCCCCGAGCCGATTCGGCGCGCCGATGCCGCCGGATCAGACGACACACCGCCGCTCGGCGATGTTTTCCGGTTTACGTTGCAGCATATCCGGCTTTACGGCTGCCTTTTCACCGGCTTCGGGCTCCTTGCTGTGGTCTTCAACAGCATCGTGGTCTGGACCCCGGCCCTGCTGGCAAGATTGCACGACATGCCGCCGGGCGTTGCAGGCCCGCTGCTGGGGCTCATCATCATGGTATTCGGTTCGGCAGCCATCTTCGGCGGTGGCTGGCTTGCGGATACGCTGCTGGTTCGTGGCCACAAGGATGCAATCGTCCGGGTTGGCATGATCGCTGGTATCGGCACGGCACCCCTCGCGCTTGCACCCCTCGCATCGTCGGCAACGACGATGCTGCTGCTCTACTGCCCGCTCATGTTCTTTGCGGCTTTCGGCTACGCAGCGGCAGCAGCAGGTGTTCAGCAGGTCACGCCGAACCGCATGCGAGGCGTCATGTCCGCCCTGTATCTCTTCGCCGTCAATATCGCCGGGATCGGCCTCGGGCCTACGCTGACGGCCTTGCTGACTGATTACGTGTTCGGAAATGAAGCCGATGTCGGCAAGTCTATCGCGCTGGTCGTCGCAACCGCGAGTGTCGGGTCGGCACTGGTGCTCTATGCGGGGATCAAACCGTTCCGTGCGCGCGCCGAAGCGCTCGCGTCACAGGAAACTGCCTACCAGCCCTAGCGCGGACCGGCGCTGCGTTCGCGGGCCTCGTTGATCCGGAGCGTCCGGCCCTGAAATTCCTGTCCGTTGAGTTTTTCGATCGCGCCGGCCGCGTCCGATTCCGGCATGTCGACGAATCCGAAGCCCCTCGGCCGGCCGGTTTCCCGATCGGTGAGAAGACGCACTGCGTCGACAGTGCCGTGCTCCTCGAAAAGCTGTCTGACATCGTCCTCCGTGGCGCTGTACGGGAGATTCCCGACGTAAATGCTGGCCATCGTTTGGTTGACCTGTGTTGAATTAGCGTTGCGGTCGAGCCGATGGTAGCACGCAGCCGAGCGCCGGTAGTATCTTAGCCGGGTCGTTTGGGAGGCATTGACATGGGCACGATCGTCATCACGGGCAGCACACGAGGCATCGGCCGCGGACTCGCCGTGGAATTCGCGGCGCGCGGCCACGACGTCGTCGTCTCGAGCCGCAGTGGTGACGACTCGCGACGTGTCGCCGAAGAACTCTCGTCGGACCAGGGTCAGGTCGTCGGTACGGCATGCGACGTGAGTGACGCCGATGCGGTCGAGAATCTGTGGTCGTTCGCGGTCGGTGAATTCGGCGCGGTCGATATCTGGATCAACAACGCTGGCTTCGCGACGACTCGTTTCCAGGTCCACGAGCAGCCGCGGGATTCCGTCGAGACACTCGTGGACGGCAATCTGAAGGGGGCCATCTACGGCTCGCAGGTCGCAGTGCGTGGCTTTCGCGCTCAGGGTGGAGGCGCGCTGTACAACATGCTCGGAGGCAGTTACACGGGCGAGCGTCTCACTGCCAATATGGGCGTCTACAGTGCCACGAAGGGTGGCATCTACGTGCTGACCAAATACCTTGTCGAGGAAAACAAGGGCTCATCGGTGCTCGTCGGCATGATCAGCCCCGGGATGCTCATCACGGAGAACTTCCTGTCGGAACAGCGGAAGTTGTCGGCCGACGAGTGGGCGAAGTGGCGTCCAGTGCTCAACGTGCTATGCGACCATGTGGAGACCGCGACGCCGTGGATCGTTGAACAGGTGCTCGCCAATACCAAACACGGTCATCGCATCGCCTGGATGACCGGCGCGTCGATCGGGTGGCGATTCCTCAAGAGCAGGTTACCCGGTGGCCAGCGTGATCTGTTCACCCGGTACGGTATGTGACGTCGCGAGCGTGATCCGCGTCGCAGCAATTCTGATCTGCCTTGCGATGCTCGCCGGGTGCGCGGCCGCACGACCAGACCTGCCGCGCCTGTACGGCATTGAACAGGGATCGAGCCAGCAACCACCCGTCATTCTGGTGCATGGCGCGTTGGGCAGCCGCCTGACCCAACGTGAGACCGGCACCGAGATATGGCCTGGATCGATAGACGATCTGCTTTTCAGCGACTATGCGGAGTTCCGGCTCGAGATCGATCCGGAAACGCTGGAGCCGCTGCCATCCCCCATCGTCACCGACGGTGTCACCGACTACCTCGCAGGCTTCGAGTACTACGCCAGTATCCATCGAGTCCTCGAGGAAGCGGCCGGTTTCGTGCGAACCGAGCCGGGCACAGTCGCGCATGTCGGTCAACGACGTTATTACGTTTTCGAATACGACTGGCGCCAGGACAACCTGGAGAGTGTCCGCAGACTGCATGCGTATATCGAGCAGATCCGCCGCGACTATCGGGATCCGGGGCTGCGTGTCGACATCATCGCGCACAGCATGGGCGGACTGATCACCCGCTACTACGCCCGATACGGCACCGTGGACGTCATGAACGAGAATGACTTCCCCGTCACCGGCGACGGCGCGCGAAGGCTGAGGCGCGTCGTGCTGCTCGGGACGCCGAACCTGGGAACGGCGGAGGGGCTGAGAACACTCGCCGAGGGTTACCGCGTCGGACTCGGCGTCGTGCCGGCGGAAGTGGCCGCGACCTTCCCCAGTACGTACCAGGTGCTGCCACACGCGCTGAATGACTGGATCGTTACACCGGACGGCCAACCTCTCGACATCGACATATTCGACGTATCGACCTGGCGGGATCTCGGGCGCGCAATATTCTCGCAGGAGGTCCGCGACCGGATTTTCGAAGCGTCCGAAAGCGCAGGCGAGGCCGAGATGCGCCTCGATACGCTCGCGGCATATTTCGAGAAGCACATCGAAAGAGCGCGGCGTTTCACGTGGTCACTTACGGTCCCCGTGCCCGAGGAGATACCCTTCGTTCAATATGTCGTCTTTGGCGGAGACTGCCACAGCACACTTGCGCGAGTGATCGCCGAACGCGAGGGCGATGGCACGCGCCTGCGCTGGTCACCCTCCGAAATCAACGAACCACTCGCCGGGATCGACTACGAGGCACTCATGTTCGAGCCGGGCGACGGCACCGTAACGAAGGCCTCGCTGCTGGCCCGCCAGTCAGCAGATCCGGGCATACGCCGACACGAATACATCTCCTTCCCGCTGCATTACCCGCTGTTTCTCTGCGAGAGCCACACGCAGCTGACGGGCAACATCAACTTCCAGGACAACCTGCTGCACGCGATCTTGACTGTAGACGACTGGTAGACTCTGCCGGCGGCCGCGGACACAGCGAATCTTCGTTTGAGCCTCCAGTACCCCTTCAGAAAGGAACGCCCGGAAACCGGCACGATGAAGCCAGTCGCCGACGGCGTCTGGTGGGTTCGAATGCCACTGCCGTTCGCGCTGCAGCACATCAATCTCTGGGTGCTCGACGCCGGGGACTCGTGGGTCATCGTCGACACCGGCGTCGGGACGCCCGAGGTACAGGCGGCATGGCTGTCGATCGAGACGGCTCATTTCGACGAAAAGCCCGTCTCGCGGGTCTTCGTAACCCACATGCACCCGGATCACCTCGGCCTCGCAGGATGGATGGTGCGCCGATGGGAAGCCGAACTCTGCATGAGCCGGGGCGAATTCCTGATGGGCCGCTTACTCGTCGCCGACACCGGGCGTCCGGCACCCGATGTGGGATGCACGTTCTACCGGCGCGGCCGGGTTCGGCGACGAAAAGATAGAGATGTACCGACAACGATTCGGCGGCTTCGGGATGATGATATCGACGATCCCGGACAGCTACAGAAGGCTTCAGGATGGCGACACGTTCGATATCGGGGGCAACGAGTGGAAAGTCGTCGTAGGCTACGGGCATTCCCCGGAACACTGCTGCCTCTACTGTGAGGCACTGGGCCTCGTGATATCAGGAGACCAGATCCTGCCGCGCATCTCGTCGAATGTCAGCGTCTGGCCGACGGAACCTTTTGCCGATCCGTTAACAGAGTGGATCGACTCATGTCATCACCTCCAGGCCGCATGGCCCGACGATGTGTTGACGCTACCCGCGCATGGCGACCCGTTCGTCGGCGCAAATATACGCCTGCAGGCGTTGATCGACCTGCACGAGGCCGGGCTCGAGAAGCTGCTCGATGCCTGTCGCGAACCGAAGCGCGCAATCGACGTCTTCGGCGCCCTGTTCCGCAGTGCGATCGACGATGGAAATCTGATGATGGCGACAGGCGAGAGCATCGCTCACCTGAACTGCCTCAAGACCCGCGGGCAGATTTCGGTCGAACGCGATGCTGACGGCGTCGACTGGTACGCAACCATCTGACCGCCTTCGAACACGATGTCCACGCGCATAGCCATGTGGTCCGGGCCGCGCAATATCTCGACAGCGATGATGCGTGCGTGGGAGAACCGCCCGGATACCATCGTTTGCGATGAGCCGTTCTATGCGCACTGGCTGACTCGAAGCGATATCGAACACCCGGGCCGAGCAGAGATCATTGCCCGATGCGAAACGGACTGGCGTACCGTCGCCGAGGATCTCGTGGGGCCTGTACCGGGTGGTCACTCGATCCACTATCAGAAGCACATGGCCCATCATCTGCTCGGCGACATGGTCGGTGACTGGCTGGACGCACTGAGTCATGCGCTCCTCATCCGCCATCCCCGCGCGATGCTGATCTCCCTGTCGAAGGTCGTTCGACGACCGTCGCTCGAGGAAACGGGCCTGCCCCAGCAATGGCAACTCTATGAGCGATTCGCGGAAGCAGGGTGTCCGCCGCCAGTCATCGATTCGCGCGACGTACTCGAGCATCCCGATGAGATGCTTGCAGCATTGTGCGCGGCATTGGACGTGCCCTTCGTGCCAGAGATGCTCGCGTGGCCGGCCGGGCCTCGGGACACCGACGGCATATGGGCCAAACACTGGTACGCGTCCGTCGAAGCTTCGACCGGATTCGGCCCCTACAGGCCACCGGCGGACCCGCTGCCTGCTTCGCTCGAATCGCTGTACGAGACCTGCATGGAATACTATCGCCGCCTCAGCGACGTAAAGATCCAGCCGAACCCCTGACAGCGATGCAGCAATCCTACGATCCGAGAAACGCCGACATACTCGTCAACGTCAATGGCAAGCTGTCCCACAGGGACGAGGCCCGTGTCAGCCCGTTCGACAGCGCGGTGCAGGGTGGCGATGCCGTGTGGGAGGGCCTGCGGGTCTACGACGGCACGATCTTCCGGCTCGAGGCTCACCTCGACAGGCTGCGGGCGTCGGCGAAAGCACTGGCATTCGAAGAGATACCGTCNNCCGATCCGCGACGAAATCCGGCGTACGCTGGAAGCGAATGACATGTACGACGGGGTCCACATCCGGCTGACGCTGACGCGGGGCGTGAAGGTCACCTCGGGCATGGACCCGCGACTCAATACGAGTGGTCCGACGCTGATCGTCCTGGCCGAGTTCAAGGCGCCGGTCTACGACAAGACCGGACTTACGCTCGTCACGAGCTCGATCCGGCGCTTCCCGCCCGATTGCCTCGACCCGAAAATCCATCACGCCAACCTGATGCAATCGATACTCGCGAAGATCGAGGCCAACGTCGCGGGTGCAGACGACGCGCTAATGCTCGATCAACGCGGATTCATCGCCGAGACCAACGCAACGAACGTCTTCATCGTGGAAGACGGCAAGGTCGTCACGGGATTCACGCATGCCTGCCCCGAAGGCGTCACGCGATCCACCGTACTGGCCCTCTGTGCCGAGAACGGCATAGACAACGAGGTCCGCGACCTCTCGCTGACGNNGCGTTCTGCACCGGCACGATGGGAGAACTGGCCGGCATCGTCGTTGTCGACGGACGCACGATAGGATCCGGTGCCACGGGCGCCGTGACTGAGCGTCTCAGCAAACTGTACAGCGCACTGACGCGGAGCGACGGCGAGAGAATCCTGCCGGAACGTTCCCGCTAGACGTCGAAGCCGGGCAACTCTCGTTCGACCTTGCGCAGTACCGAAGCCCAGGCGATCGCCCCACCCTGGCCTGCAGTGGCGTCACGCGTATTGGCAAAGTTCCTGTCGATGATGGCCTGATCCACGTTGATGACCGCGCCACCCGCCTGCGCCATGACCTGGATCTCGCAGGCTCGCTGAAGGACGAACATCGCAACGAAGGCATCGGCGATCGACTCACCGACCGTCAAAAGACCATGGTTGCGCAGTATGAGGTTCTGCGTGGCACCCAGGTTCGCCGTCAGCCGGGCCTTCTCGTCTTCGTAGAGCGCGATGCCCTCGTAGTCGTGATACGAGAGCGAGTTCATGACGACGGTGGCCTGCTGCGAAATCGGCAGCAGTCCGCCGGCTTGCGCCGATACGGCAACACCCGCGTTCGTATGCAGGTGCATGACGCAGTTCACGTCCGGGCGTGCTTCGTGGACAGCGCTGTGGATGACGTAACCGGCAGGATTGATCGGATAGGGAGACCCGCAAAGCGTTTGCCCGCCCAGATCGACCTTCACGAGTGACGACGCCGTGACCTCTTCGAACATGAGGCCGAACGGGTTCAGCAGAAAGTGGTGATCGGGACCCGGCACCCGGGCCGTCAGATGCGTGAACACCAGGTCGTCCCAACCATAGAGTGCGACGATTCGATAGAGCGCCGCGAGATTGACCCGCGTTTCCCACTCTTCGGCCGAAACGTCCTGGCTAATGTCCCTGGCCACGGCAACCATGGCTGTCCTCCCGAGAAAACGTCACCCCAATATAACGAGTCTCAGCCCCAGCAGCATCAAAACGCCGAGGACGAGACGACGAAACCAGGTGGTCGATATCCGTGCGCGCACCCGTATGCCGACCCACACGGCGATCGCGACCGGGATTCCGGTCACGACCGAAAATTTCAGAACTGCGGCGTCGAGAATGCCGATCGCACCCAGACCGGCAGCCATGGTCAGGCTGCCCGCCATGAACGACAGATTTGCGGCCTGCACGAATCGGTCCCTGTCGAGATCGAGCGCGAAAAGATACGGAATGAGCGGGATCACCTGGCAGCCCGT
>JABAHO010004550.1_pt2 | contig 11328 bp, 12 predicted proteins | sample 7062071 | NCBI WGS metagenome assembly JABAHO01 (sample SAMN14534356, study PRJNA622989) | marine sediment metagenome | biome: marine biome [ENVO:00000428]; feature: marine pelagic biome [ENVO:01000023]; material: deep marine sediment [ENVO:00002113] | place: India: Gulf of Kutch | collected...
TGCTGCCGGTACGTACCCGCTTTGACGACTACGTCCGTGCCGTCATCGACGATGACCAGCAAACGCAGCGAGTCGTGTTCAACAATGACGAAATCCTCGGATTACAGCTCTTTATCGGCGCAGCGCGCTGCACGGAATGCCATAACGGACCGTTACTGACTAACGACGAGTTTCACAATACGGCCGTGCTGGCGTTTCCCGGCGACCTGCCCGATCGTGGCCGTATCGACGGCGTTCGTGAAGTCATCGAAAGCGAATTCAATTGTCTCGGGAAATACAGCGACGATTCACAGCATCGCTGCGCGGAGCTTACGTTCGTCCGCACCGGTCCTGAACTGGTGGGCGCGGTACGGACCCCGTCGCTCAGAACCCTCGCCCGGACCGGCCCATACATGCACAGGGGCCAGATTGACACGCTGGCCGGGGTGCTCGAGCACTACAACCAGGCACCCGATGCAATGATCGGGCACAACGAGGCGAAACCGTTGGGTTTGAGCCGGCCGCAACTCCGGCGCCTGGAAGCGTTCCTGGAAACATTGGCAGCCCCGCCATCCAGGTAGGCCCCCGGTACGGCAGGGCGCGCCGGACGACGGCGCAGCAAATTTCGCTGGCAGTGCGGCGTTAGCCTAGTGGTGTGGCGGTGCCTGNNGGCGGTCCGAGTATCGCCAGCTTGAGCGCGACTCGCTCCCACTGCATGTGCATGAAAATGGCGATGATGAAACCGGCTTTGACGAACATGAAGATCAGGATCAGCGTCGGTCGCCAGAAACCCTGGATATTCAGGTAGTCGACCATGTACGAAAAGAAACTAACGACGAATAGCAGCACCCAGATCCAGAGGTATATCTTGATCGGATGTTGTTGTCCTTGTTCGTGAGCCATGGGACGTCCCTTACCAGAGATAGAAAAACGCGAAAATGAATACCCAGACGAGGTCGACGAAGTGCCAGTAGAGCCCGGCGATCTCGACGATCTCGTAATTGCCGCCGCGACGCTCGTAGACACCGCGTTTGACCCTTACAGCGACCCACATCAGGTAGATAACGCCGGCCGATACGTGCAAGCCGTGAAATCCGGTGATCATGAAGAAGCTGGAGCCGAACTGCGCCGCGCCCATCGGGTTACCCCAGGGCCGCACGCCCTCTTCGACGATCAGCTTGGTCCACTCGAAGGCCTGCATGCCGACGAATGAAGCGCCGAGGACGGCCGTTGCAACCATGAGCCAGAAGGTCTTGTTCTTGTCCCTGCGATAACCCATGTTGACGGCCATCGCCATCGTGCCTGACGACGTGATCAGGATGAAGGTCATTATGGCGATGAGCATCAGCGGAATCGGGTCACCGCCGAAAGACAGCGCGAACACCTCGCTCGGCAAGGGCCAGGGATCGGTCGTCGATATTCGCACGGTCATGTAGGACACGAGGAAGCAACTGAAGATGAAGGTGTCGCTCAGCAGGAAGATCCACATCATCGCCTTGCCCCAGGGGACACCGAACACCTGCATGTCCCGCGAGAAGTCGCCGGCAACGCCTTTCAGGCCAGGCGCTTCAGTCGCGCTATCCACCACTATTTCAGACATAGATCTGATTCCTCATGTGTCAGGTCGACAACAGCAAGCCGAACATCACAAGCCAGACGATCAACAGGAAATGCCAGTAGACCGTGCACAGCACCACGCTCTCTCGAACCATGTCCGGGTGCGCGCCGTTCACGACCCGCAGTGTGGCGCGTGCCCACACGTACATGCCTCCGAGGATATGCAGCGCATGTACTACGGTCATAAGGTAGAAGAAACCGTTTGCGGGATTACTCCAGACGTACTGCCCCGAGGCTGACAGCATGCGCCACGCGGCAAATTGTCCGGCAAGAAATGCAAGGGTCAGGAGCCCGGTCACTATCAGACCCGGCTTGAGACGCCAGTCGCGGCCCGAGACAGCGCCATTGCGGGTCCACTGAAAGGCGAAACTCGCGAGAAACAGCATTCCCGTGTTTAACCACAGCAGCCGGGGTTCGTTGAGCGGCACCCAGTCGCCGTAATCCATGCGAAGCCCGTAGGCGCTCATGATCAGGGCAAAAAACGAAGTCAGGACGGCCAGTAGCGCCGCCAGTGCGACAAGCTTCGCATTCGCATTCATCGGCGCCTGGTTGGCCGTCTCGTCGACCGGCTCCGCCACCCAGGGCTGCACGTTGAACGACGCCTTGAGCAGCCAGCCGAGGAACGATGCCAGCATGACGGCGAGGATAACGAGGATGAATTCCACTAGTGTGACTCACTGCCGTGATCGCGTCCGGCCGGCGCCTTGTCCGGCGGNNAGCGTCGTCGCGCCCCACGGGTTCGGGTCGGCTTTCTTGCCGCTCTTGAGAGACCAGATCATGTTCACGAAAAACAGGATCTGCGTGGCCGCCACGAACAGCGCCGAGAGCGTGATACTCGAATTGAGCGTCTGCGCGGACTCAGGCATGAACTCGGTATTGCCCATCGCGAAGTAACGCCGCGGCACGCCCTGGAAGCCGAGGTAGTGCATCGGCAGGTAGATCGCGTACGTGCCGAGGAACGTCATCCAGAAATGCCACTTGCCGAGCGTCTCGTTGTACATCTTGCCGGTAATCTTCGGGAACCAGTGGTAGATGGCCCCGAACACGACAAGGACCGGCGAGACGCCCATCACCATGTGGAAGTGCGCCACGACGAAATAGGTGTCGGACAGCGGCAGGTCGATCGTGACGTTGCCGAGGAACAGGCCGGTCAGGCCGCCGTGGATGAACGTGAAGATGAAGCCGATCGCGAACAGCATCGGCACGCGTAGATGGATGTTGCCCTGCCACAGCGTCAGCACCCAGTTATAGACCTTGATCGCCGTCGGCACCGCGATGATCAGCGTCGTCGTCGCGAAGAAGAACCCGAAGTAGGGGTTCATGCCGCTGACATACATGTGGTGCGCCCAGACGATGAAGCTCAGGCCGCCGATGGCGACGATGGCCCAGACCATCATGCGGTAGCCGAAGATGTTCTTGCGGGCATGCGTGCTGAGGAGGTCGGAGACGATGCCGAAAGCCGGCAGCGCGACGATGTAGACCTCGGGGTGGCCGAAGAACCAGAACAGGTGCTGGAACAGGATCGGGCTGCCGCCCGTGTGCCCGGGGTCTGCGCCCATGGAACTGATCGCCGGCATGAAGAAACTCGTCATGATGGTCTTGTCGAGCATCATCATGATGGCGCTGACCAGCAGCGCCGGAAACGCCAGCAGGCCCAGCACGGTCGCCATGAAGATGCCCCAGACCGACAGCGGCATGCGCATCAGCGTCATGCCCCGGCAGCGCGCCTGCAGCACCGTCGTCACGTAATTCAGGCCGCCCATCGTAAAAGCAACAATGAATACGGCGAGTGACACCAGCATGAGTATGATGCCCATATCGATGCCGGGCGTGCCCGGCATGATTGCCTGCGGCGGATACAGCGTCCAGCCGGCGCCGGTCGAACCACCCGGAACAAAAAAGCTCGCGAGCAGGATGATCACCGACAGCAGATATACCCAGTAACTGAGCATGTTCATGTACGGGAACACCATGTCCCGCGAACCGCACATGAGCGGAATCAGGTAGTTGCCGAAGCCGCCGAGGAACAGCGCCGTCAGCAGGTAGATCACCATGATCATGCCGTGCATGGTGACGAACTGGTAATAGTTCTCGGGATTGATGAACGAGAACGTATCGGGGAATCCGAGCTGCAGGCGCATCATAGCCGACAGGATCAGCGCTACGACGCCTACGAAAATCGCCGTAATACCGTACTGCACCGCGATGACCTTGTGGTCCTGGCTCCAGATGTACTTGGTAATGAACGTCTGCGGATCGTGATGTTCGATTTCGTGATCGCGATCGGCAATTGATACGTAGGCCATCCGGTTTAGCTCCTAAAGCGTGTTGATGTAGGCGACAAGATCATTGATCGCCTGGTCGTCCATGAGAATGCGTCCCATGAACCCCATCTGCATTCCGTAATAGTCCTGCGGATGTGATCCGCGAACACCGTCCCTGAAATTCTTGAGCTGGCGCACCAGATACCAATCGGTCATACCGGCTGCACGAGGCGCGTTGAGCGCCTGTATCCCCATGCCATCCGCCCCGTGGCAATACGCACAAACCCGGTACAGGCGCTCGCCCTTTTCGACGTTGCCCTCGATGGTGGCGGGCGCAGGTTCGTCCGGAAACTTCAATATATGTGCGATTACGTTGTCGATAGCTGCTCCGTCAGCGAGCGCATTGGCCATCTGCGCCATCTGTCTGCCATAGGTGTCGTCTTCGTGCGCACCACGCAAGCCGCTCTTGTAATTCTCAATTTGCCGCCTCAGGTACCATTCGCTCTGGCCGGCAAGCTTCGGCGCATTGAGCGCCTGCATTCCCTGCCCCTCGGTGCCGTGACAGGCCGAACAGACGCCATAGAGACCGCTGCCGATCGTGGCGTCGCCTGCCTGCGCGTCGAGCGTGTCGGCATACGTCGGGTAACCGGCCAGCCACGCTTCGAAATCACCCTGTTCCTCGACTACCACCGCACCACGCATCGTATGGTGGGCAATACCACAAAGCTCCTCGCACAGCACCTCGAATCGGCCAGGCTCCGTAGGGGTCAGCCAGAGATAGGTCTGCATGCCGGGAACCAGGTCCATCTTCACCCGAAACTGTGCAACAGCGAAGTCGTGCAGAACGTCCTTGGATCGCAGCACGAACTTGACCGGACGGTCGATCGGGATATGCACCTCCGGATTGTAAACGAGCACGTCGTCCCGCCCGTTCGGGTCTTCGGGCACCATCCCGAACGGATTATCCATGGTGATGAGCTCCGCCCTGACCTCGCCGAACTTGCCGTCTTCGCCGGGGAATCGGTACGTCCAGTGCCATTGCTGGCCCACCGCCTCTACTTCGTGCGCGTCCTCCGGCACCTCGACGAATTTCCCCCACACGACCAGGCCCGGAGTAAGCATCGCGGCAACGCCGATCGTGGTAATTACCGTCAGCCAGGTCTCGAGTTTCTTGTTTTCCGGTTCGTAATTGGCACGCGCGTCTTTCTTGTGCCGATACTTGATCACGCATGCGGCCATGAACAGATTCACCGCAACGAATACCGCACCGGTAACCCATAGCGTGACGTCGACCGTGAAATCGACCATGCCCCAGTTCGAGGCCAACGGCGTAAAAGTCCAGGGACTGAGCAGATGAAACAGGACGGATCCGACAACGAGCAGAATCAAGACCAGAGCTAGAGGCATACTTCGTGCATCCTTCAGTTGGTGTTCGCGAATTGTCGCCGACAGTGACAGGGGGTCCGTCGGATTTGTTTTTGTACTCAGTTCGCCGGCGACTCGCGGCAACCCCCATTCACGCTTTTGATGTCGCTTCGAACGAACTGATCGGTGTTGAGGATAGAGGAATCACTTTCGGATTTCCACAATTGACAACGGCTCGAGAAGCGATCGTCACAATCCCGCGAGTGGCCTCATCAGCCCCCTCGAAGGGCTGCCTCGGGCTGCTCCAGCCAGCGAATTCGTGAGCATCGCAGTGTCTCCATTCGGGCCGAGGACAGCGATTGCGGTTTGTTGCGCTGCATTATCAGTCGCACGGTATGACAACAGGGCCAGTCTGTCGCCGTCGACCAGCCAGCGCTCGATATGCCGCGAATCCTGTTACGTCTTGCAACGGTCTCGCTTTTACCACTCCTGGACGCTCGCTTGGCGGCATTGCCGATTCGTGCGATAAATCGGGAATGGAGTTACAGGGCGAATATCAGATCGGTGCGATGCGGGATGTGGTCTGGCAGGCGCTCAATGATCCCGACGTGCTCAAAGCCTGTATTCCCGGCTGCGAGGTTTTCGAAAGAGAAAGCGAGAACCAGTTCCGTGCCAGCATCAAGGCGACGATCGGTCCGGTAAGTGCCAACTTCGAGACCACCTTGTCCCTGGAAGACCTGAATCCACCGGAGAGCTACCGGCTGGTTGGCGAGACCAGGGCGGCGGCGGGCTTCGGCCGCGGCAGTGCCAACGTCAGTCTTGTCGAGTCAGGGGACGGCACGTTGCTGCACTACGATGCGGACTTCAAGGTCGGTGGCAAACTCGCGCAAGTGGGGTCCCGTCTCGTCGTGGGCGCCACGAAGAAGACTGCCGACGAATTCTTCGGCGCGTTCAGCACGTCGCTCGATCCCGACGCATACCGCATTGACGCCGAGCCCGGGGCTGCAAAGAAGGGCGAACTGCGGAAGACCTGGCTTGCCGTGGCAGCCGCCACGGTCGTCTTGCTGATCTGGTGGTTTCTGCTACGCTGAAAATTACCGCCCCTGCGGTCTCCAATAACAGCTTTCGTCTCCGGGCAGAGCCGAAGGTACAAACAAGCAGGAGGATCTGATGCCGACAAAAGTCTCGTGCACACTCAACGGGGAAACCGTAAGCGTTGACGTCGATTCGCGAACGCTGCTGGTGGACATGATTCGCGAACAACTCAATCTCACCGGCACGCACGTTGGCTGCGATACGAGCCAGTGCGGAGCCTGTGTCGTCCACGTCGATGGNNATCGCTTCGAATGGCGACCTGCACCCGATGCAGGCTGCGTTTCGCGAACACCACGGTCTGCAATGCGGTTTCTGTACGCCGGGGATGATTATGAGCGCGCTCGATCTCGTGCGGCAGAATCCGGATCCGGACGACCGGGAAATCCGTGAATGGCTCGAAGGCAACCTGTGCCGCTGCACGGGCTACCAGAACGTCGTGCGGTCGGTGAAAGCCGGTGCCGAGTCGATGCGCGCCGGCGGAAAGGAGGCGGGATAATGGCTGAGAATGGTATAGGCGCCGCGGTCCGCCGCAAAGAAGACTACCGTTTCATTACCGGCAAGGGGCTGTATACGGATGATATCAACCGGCCGAACCAGGTATATGCGTATTTCGTGAGATCGCCGTTTGCGCACGCGCGGATCAAGGGCCTGGATGCTTCTGCCGCGCTCGCGACGCCCGGAGTCGTGGCCGTGCTGACCGGCGCGGACATGGCGGCGGACGGAGTGGGCAGCCTGCCCTGCGGCTGGGGCGTCAATAACAAGGACGGCTCGCCGATGTCCGAACCCGGACATCCGCCGCTGGCAACCGATACCGTGCACCACGTCGGTGACCAGGTCGCCGTGGTCGTTGCGACGAGCCGGGCCATCGCGAAAGACGCCGCAGAACTCATCGAGGTTGACTACGAGGAGTTGCCGGCAGTCGCAACGCTGGAAGACGCCAGCGCTGACGACGCCCCGCTGGTCTGGCCCGATGCACCCGGAAACGTCTGTTTCGACTGGGAAATCGGGGACAAGGCGGCCACCGATGCGGCATTCGAGCAGGCGACCCAGGTCGCCAGCATCGACGTCGTCAACAATCGCCTCGTCGCCAATGCCATGGAGCCGCGTTCGGCGATCGGCGAATACGACGCCGGCAAGGACGAGTACACCTTGTATACGACGAGCCAGAATCCGCACGTCATCCGCCTCCTGATGGGCGCCTTCGTGCTGGGCATCCCCGAGCACAAGCTGCGGGTGATCGCGCCCGACGTCGGCGGCGGCTTCGGCTCGAAGATCTTCCATTATGCCGAAGAAGCGATCATGACCTGGGCGTCGAAGAAACTGGAACGCCCGATCAAGTGGACGGCAGAACGCAGTGAATCGTTCATCAGCGACGCACACGGCCGCGATCACATCTCGCATGCGGAACTCGCCATGGACGACGACGGCATGTTCCTGGGACTGCGCGTTTCCACGCGGGCGAACCTGGGCGCATACCTGTCCACGTTTGCGCCGTCCGTGCCGACCTACCTGTACGCGACACTGCTCGCGGGCCAGTACAAGACGCCGGCCATCTATGCCGAGGTCAAGGGCATGTTCACGAATACGGTGCCGGTCGACGCCTATCGCGGCGCCGGGCGTCCGGAGGCGAGTTATCTCCTCGAGCGCCTCGTGGACCGTGCGGCAAAAGTCGCCGGCCTCGACCCGATCGAGATCCGCCGCCGCAATTTCATCAAGCCCGAGGACTTCCCGTACCAGACGCCGGTGGCGCTCGAGTACGACACCGGCGATTATGAGGCGGCGGTCGACCAGGCGCTGGAGCTTTCCGATTACGACAACTTCGAGTCGAGAAAGAAAGCGTCAGCCGAGCGCGGCAAGCTTCGTGGTATTGGTGTATCCACCTACATTGAAGCCTGTGGTATCGCACCGTCGAACGTGGCCGGTGCGCTGGGCGCACGAGCCGGCCTCTACGAGGCGGGCACGGTACGCGTCAACCCGACCGGTTCCGTCACGGTATTGACGGGGTCGCACAGCCACGGCCAGGGGCACGAGACCACGTTCGCGCAGCTGGTCACCGAGGCGCTGGGCGTCGATTTCGATGCGGTCGAGATCGTGCACGGCGACACCGGGAAAGTGCCGTTCGGGATGGGCACCTATGGCTCCCGTTCCGCTGCGGTCGGCGGCGTGGCACTGGTCAATGCGCTGGAGAAGATCCGCGCCAAGGCCAGGAAGATCGCCGCGCACCTGCTCGAGGCGTCGGCGGACGACATCGAGTTCAAGGACGGACAACTGACGGTCGTCGGCACTGACAGGAGCGTCGCCTTCGGCGATGTCGCGATGGCCGCCTACGTTCCTCACAACTATCCGCTTGACGAGCTGGAGCCGGGACTCGAAGAGACCGCGTTCTATGACCCGAAGAATTTCACGTTCCCTGCGGGCTGTCACATATGCGAGGTCGAGGTCGATCCGGACACGGGCATCGTGGACGTGGTGAGCTTCACGGCCGCGGACGATTTCGGCCACATCATCAACCCGATGATCGTCGAAGGACAGGTCCACGGCGGCGTGACCCAGGGTATCGGCCAGGCGCTCTACGAGAACTGTGTCTACGACGAGTCGGGCCAGCTCCTGAGCGGCTCGCTCATGGATTACTGCCTGCCCAAGGCCGACAACGTGCCCGATTTTGCGGTCACGACCAACGTGACGCCGTGCACGCACAACGTGCTCGGTGTCAAGGGATGCGGCGAAGCTGGCGCCATCGGCGCGCCGCCGGCGGTGATCAATGCCGTGGTCAACGCGCTGGCGGACTTCAATGTCGACGACATAGCCCTTCCGGCGACGCCGGAACGTGTCTGGCAGGCAATCCAGGCGGCGAAATAGGAGGCCCACGATATGTATGCATTCAATTATCACCGGCCTGCATCGCTCGATGAGGCCAAGCAAATACTGGCCGCCAATGCCGACGCCAAGATTATCGCCGGTGGCATGACCTTGCTGCCGACGATGAAGCTGCGCTTCGCGCGGCCCTCGGACCTGGTCGACCTGTCTGCGATCGACGGCCTCGATACGATCAACGATGCGGGATCCGCAATCGACATCGGCGCCATGACGACGCACGCCGACGTAGCGGGAAGCGAGATCGTCCGCGGCGCGATTCCCGCGCTTGCCGACCTGGCCGACGCCATCGGCGACGCGCAGGTGCGCAACCGTGGCACGCTTGGCGGGTCGATCGCCAACAGTGACCCGGCTGCGGATTATCCTGCGGCTGTCCTGGCCCTGAACGCGACGATCAGGACGGATCAGCGCGAGATCGCTGCGGACGACTATTTTCTGGGTATGTTCGATACAGCGCTGGCCGACAATGAACTCGTGGTCGCCGTGTCCTTTCCCAAACCGAAGAAGGCGGCTTACGCGAAGTTCCACAACCCGGCATCGCGGTACGCGATCGTCGGGGTCATGGTGGCCGAGACGGACAGCGGCGTGCGCGTCGCTGTAACCGGCGCCGGGGCGTGTGCGTTTCGGGCGATCGATTTCGAGGCGGCACTCACCGAGTCGTTTTCGGCAGGCTCGCTGGACAGCGTATCGATCGACGCCGTTGATCTGAACAGCGACCTGCATGCCAGTGCGGAATTCCGCGCCCACCTGGTGAAGGTCATGGCAACGCGCGCCGTCAAGGCTCTCGGTGGCTGAAACGAAGCCGCTGCCCGAGGACGTATCTGCGGCGGAGCAACTGCTGGCGGCAGGCGACTACGTTGCCGGGCGCGACCTCGCCACAGTGATCTTCCTGGCCCTGCACATGGGGCGGCCGCTTTTGCTCGAGGGCGAGGCAGGCGTTGGCAAGACCGAGATCGCCAAGGTTCTTGCAGCAACGCTCGGCCGAGACCTGATTCGGCTGCAGTGCTTCGAGGGCCTGGACCTGGCAAGCGCGGCATACGAGTGGAACTACCCGCAACAGATGGTCGCGATCCGTCTCGCCGAAGCGGAAGGCAGTGGCTCGAAGATCAGTGACAGCCTGTATAGCGGCGACTTCCTGATCGAGCGGCCATTGTTAAAAGCGCTGCAGCCGCATGCGAGCGGCCCGCCGGTGTTGCTGATCGACGAGATCGATCGCGCCGACGAGCCGTTCGAGGCGTTCCTGCTGGAGCTGCTGTCTGATTTCCAGCTGACGATTCCGGAACTGGGTACCGTGGCAGCCGACGAAGCGCCCATCGTGGTCATTACCTCCAACCGGACCCGCGAGGTGCACGATGCGTTGCGGCGGCGGTGCCTCTATCACTGGGTCGATTACCCGACCCTTGAGTCGGAAACGAAGATTCTCGCTCTCAAGGTACCCGGGCTCGCCGCCGAACTCCGCGACATGCTGGTCGCTTTCATCCACAAGCTTCGCGACGAGGACCTGTTCAAGCGCCCCGGCGTCGCCGAGTCGATCGACTGGGCGCACGCGCTGACACAGCTGGATGTCGTCACGCTGACCCCGGATGTTGTCGACGACACCCTCGGATCGTTGCTCAAGTACCAGGACGACATCGCCAGGATCCGGGGAAGTGAAGCCGCCAGATTGCTGGCGGAAATTCAGGCTGCCGCGTGAGGGAAACAAGCCGCATCGCTGACAATATCCTGCTGTTTTGCCGCACGCTGCGGCAGGCCGGATTGCCTGTCGGGCCCGGCCAGGTCATCGAGGCCAGCCAGGCGATCCTCACGACCGGCATAGAACGTCGCGACGACTTCTACGTCGGGTTGCGGGCGGTGCTGGTCAAGGATCCCGGGCAGGCGCGGCTGTTCGACCAGGCGTTTCACATCTACTTTCGCAATCCGCGATTGCTGGAACGCATGATGGGACTGCTGTTGCCTACGATCGTCGCGGAACAGGACGGCGGCGCGGGCGACGCGACGGTCCGCCGACTACTCGAGACCCTTGCGGGAGACGATGAGCCTTGCGGGGACGATATCGTCATAGAGGTCGATCGATCCGGCTCCTATTCACGCAACGAGATTCTGAGGGACAAGGATTTCGAACAGATGAGCCTCG
>JABAHO010013979.1_pt1 | contig 11319 bp, 12 predicted proteins | sample 7062071 | NCBI WGS metagenome assembly JABAHO01 (sample SAMN14534356, study PRJNA622989) | marine sediment metagenome | biome: marine biome [ENVO:00000428]; feature: marine pelagic biome [ENVO:01000023]; material: deep marine sediment [ENVO:00002113] | place: India: Gulf of Kutch | collected...
ATCGCCGGCGAGCGCCACCGCATTCAGTGCGGCCTTGAGGTCTTCCATGACGGCTCGTATGGCATCGCGCGGGTCGCTGTCGGGGCAGGGGTTCTCGGGTCGCTCGCCTGCGCACATCGTCAGCAGGTAGTCGCCGAGTGCGGAGACCTCCAGGCGACTGCCGCCTACCGTCGTGCGCGCGCCCGATGCAACGGTAGCGTCGTAGGCGGGTTGAAGCGCGGCCATCTCCTCGCGAAACGCCTCCTCGAGCCCGTCGCGCGGATCCGTTGTCCCGAATGGCGGTATCCAGTCCGGGTCATCGATCCGACCTGGCGCTTCGGATTCATAGTCCTCGAGTACCGGTCCGCTGTCGCGCTCCAGCAGTGACAGCGCCGCTCGCACGACGTCCCGCTGAAACGCCGGATCGCCGGGTTCGCCCAGAGGTCTGCCGAGTTCGAAGGGAACCCACAATGCTCGCGGTGGCCGGATACGTTCGGCATGATCACGGATCAGCGCGACGAGTGTCGTCGCGAGACCCGCAGCCTCGAACTGGTGTGCAAGCCCGCTCACGGCGCGCGTGCAGTGGGGTCATATCGGGACGAGCAGGACGGTGTCGACCTCGTCGGCGTGCATGGCCTCGATGACACCCTCCGCTGCGTCGGCCATTTTTACAGGGTCCGTCGCGCCCATGAACGAGTAATGGCGACTCGCCACGCAGCCGATTAACCCGTCTGCCGCGAGTTCGTGCAACCGGGTCCTGGGGAACGCGACATCCATATCCTGCTGGAAACCGGTCCGGTCGAAATTGACCGAGATGTGGTTCATCAGGACGTCTTCGACGGGCGTGTCGTCGGGGATGACCCGGAACTCGGCCGACGGGAGTCCGTGGAGCGCGTCACCCCGAACGATGAGTCCGGCAGTCGAGACGATGGCGACACGTCGTTCGGCGAGTGGGGACCCGATCGTAAAGGGCGTCGATTCGAACGTCTGGCATTCGAGCGCGAGCAATCTCTCCTGGCTGGCTCGAGGGAAGTCGCTCAGGCGTGCCATCGTGTTCTGCGTTTCTCGAGAATCCGGCGGTCAGTCGCGCTCGCTGTCGACGATGCCGGCGACGGTTTCCGCGTCGGCGCCGGTCACGTTGCGTGCGATCTCCATGTCCAGCAACCCTCGGGCATTCTTGCCGAGCGCCGCGCGCAGCAGTCCGAGCATTTCGGGCGTGGCGATGAGCACCAGCGACCCGAACGAGCCGTCGGCAGCAGCGCCGTCGACGCGCTCGGCGATGCTTTTCGCGAATGCTTCGCGAAGCTGCTGGCGGGCGCTGCCCGCTTCCATCGCGTGGCGTCCCTTGCCGTGACTGTCGAAGCTCCTGCCGGGCTCGTCGCTCGTCAGCTCGCCCTCCCGTGCGCGGCCCCCGGGCTCTGTGAGCGAGCCGACGGCCTTCAGGGGCCCGAATTTCTTCTGCCGCGCGTAGATCTGCGCGCTCGTTGCGCTGGCGACCACTACCCAGGATGTCCGGTGTTCGGTGGGGTCTCGGCTGTCGTAGGTCACGGTGCTACTCGTCCCGGAATCGATTCTCATACGTTATCATGCGCGGCCTCCGATACTAGTGCTAAAGCGGCGAACCAGCTGCCGCCCCGAAACGTGAATGTAGCCTACAAGACAAACGGTCCGGCCGATCCGGCCCTCGCGAGCGATGTGGCAACGCGCCGTACCTTTGCCATCATCTCGCACCCGGACGCGGGCAAGACCACGCTGACCGAGAAGCTGCTCCTCTACGGCGGCGCGATCCAGCAGGCTGGGGCCGTGAAGGCGCGGCGTGCCGCAAGACATGCGACGTCTGACTGGATGGAGATCGAGAAGCAGCGCGGCATTTCCGTCAGCAGCGCCGTGATGCAGTTCGAATACGGTGACCACACCATCAATCTCCTCGACACACCCGGGCACGAGGACTTCTCCGAGGACACCTACCGCGTACTGACGGCGGTCGATGCGGCGGTCATGGTGATCGACGCGGCGAAGGGCGTTGAAGCACAGACCATCAAGCTGCTCGAGGTCTGCCGGCTCAGGGATACGCCCATCATCACGTTCGTCAACAAGTTCGACCGCGAGGTCAGGGGTCCGATCGAGATCCTCGAGGAGATCGAGGCGACGCTCGGCATCGACTGTTCGCCGGTTTCATGGCCCATCGGTATGGGCAAGACGTTCCGCGGTGTGTTCGATCTGCTGGAAGACCGGTTGCGACGATTCACGGCGGGCCAGAGCAAGCGGGACGACGACAGTGAGCTGATCGAGGGTCTCGACAACGAACGCCTGGACGCGCTCTTTCCGAACGAGGTCGGCACGCTCCGCGAAGAGGTCGAGCTCATCCGAGAGGCATGTGCGCCGTTCGACCTGGAGCTCTTTCTCGCCGGCATGCAGACGCCGGTCTTCTTCGGGTCCGCGATCAACAACTTCGGTGTGCGAGAGGTGCTCGAAGCACTGATCCGATGGGCGCCGCCGCCGCAGGGTCGTGATGCCGGCAAGCGCATGGTGGCCCCGACCGAGGCGCCGTTCACCGGATTCGTCTTCAAGATCCAGGCGAACATGGATCCCCGCCACCGGGACCGGGTCGCGTTCTTCCGGGTCTGTTCGGGCCGCTACGCGCCAGGCATCAGAACGCAGCACCTTCGTCTCGGACGCGAGATGCGCATCCGCAATGCGCTGACGTTCATGGCCAACGAGCGGGTTCGCAGCGAAGACGCCGTGGCCGGCGATATCATCGGTNNACCGGGATTCCGTACTTCGCGCCCGAACTCTTCGTCAAGGTACGCGCAAAGGATCCGTTCAAGACCAAGCAGCTCGTTCGCGGACTCACCGAGCTCGGCGAGGAGGGCGCCGTGCAGGTGTTCACACAGGACGGTGGTAATGTGCTGCTCGGCGCCATGGGCCAGCTCCAGTTCGAGATCGTCGCCCACAGGCTGCGGGGCGAGTACAAGGTGGACGCCGTGTATGAACCGGCCAGTCTCTATACGGCTCGCTGGCTGGTCTTTCCGGACAACGAAACGCGCGAAGGGTTCGTAAAGCGCGAGAGCCGGTCGGTCGCTACCGACGTCGATGGCAATTTCGTGTTCCTCGCCACGAGCCGGAACAATCTGGACCTTGCACAGGAAAGATGGCCGGATGTCGCGTTTCTCGCGACGCGCGAGCACGGCGAGGTCATCGGCGACGACTGACTCTCTGCCCGGACCGATCGTCGGCCGGGCCGTCGCTCAGACCCACGTGACGATAATGGCCGTCAGCGCGAATATCGTAGCGAACGGCAGCATGAGATAACCCATCACGTCGCGTGCGCTCAGCCGCATGCCCGCACCCATGACAGGCAGCGTGATCAGCAGGAAAAAGGGCTGCAGCAGATTCGTCGACGTCTCGCCGTAGGCGACCGCCATGGCGACACGCGCGACCAGTGCCTCGAATTCACCANNCCGCGGACGGGATGGCGAAATTGACGACCGCCCCGGACAGCTGCGCGATGAATGGCAGCGACGCGATGCTGGCGCTCTGCGCCATCTCACTGGCGATCAGATGCCCCAGGCCGGTGAATGTCATGATGCCCATGATCCCGGCGTAGAACGGGTACTGGAACACGATGCCCGAGACGTTGGCACATGCCCGGCGCATGGCAACGACGTAGTTGAGCGGCGTGCCATGGACCACCAGTCCGACCATGACGAAGATGAAGATCATGATGTTGAGGTCGAGGTCGAACCCGCGCGTCGCGAAGTGCCGTGTGATGTATACGAAACCGGCTGCGGCGATAGCGAGCGAGAGCAGCCGCGAGTGGTTCATCCGATTGGAAGGCGTGCGCTCGCTGCCCGACTCGCGACTGGCTTCCTCGGCGACCGTGATCTGGACCGTGGTCGAATCAGCGGTCGCAAAAGTCGACATGTCCGCGGTCTTCCGCGGGCGCATCAGCAACATGAATGCGGGGAACACGAGGAAGAACATCGCGAGAAAAGCGAGATTGACTGTGCTGCCGAGCGTCATCGACACCGGGATCGTCGATTCGAGCGTGCCCTGTTCGATCAGGAAATTGCCGGGCGTATTCAGCAGCAGGGGGATGGAGCTCGACAGCCCGCCCACCCAGGGTTGACCTGAAAAATAGACCACTGCTGTCAGGAACGCGTAATCGAGTCCGCGAACCCGTTGCGCGAGTTCCCTGGCGAGCACGGCGGTGAGTACGACCCAGCCCCAGCTGATGAGCGAGAACAGCCCGCCGATGACAGTGATGGCGACGTAGACGCGTATCGGAGAATTCACGTGCCGGGCAATCCAGTCGATCAGCCGCGCTACCGGTGACGACAGTGCGATGGCGAAACCCGTGGTCAGCATCAGTACGCACTGCATCGCGAACTCGAGGAGCTGCCAGAACCCGCGATACCAGCCGTCCAGCACGCCGATGGGGCCGGCGTCGGTTAGTGCAAGCGCCGTTATACCCGTCACGAGTGTGAGTCCGGCCGCAAATATGAAGGCGTCCGGCATCCAGTGACGGAAGCGGTCCGTGAGAACGTCGCCGAGGGCCTGCAGCATGGCGGGCAATATCGGCCTGCGCGCCACTGCTGTCAATGCGCGCCGGACTCACTCGAACGGCGCCGGATTGCCCGCCGTCGCCGTGGCGCCGCGCATACAAATGCCGGGGCTTGCCGATCGGTATGCAGTTCGGCATGCGGTTCGGTCGGGGAGATCCGCTGCTGCAACTCGCAGCGCAGCCAGAGGCTGAGCTGCGGCGCTCCGACCGCCGGTTTGCGCCGCAAACGCATGGCTGGCAAGGCTTTCCGCGCATTAAGCAATCGTTCAGCTTGGGTGGTCTAAAGTGTTAGGCGAGAAAAAAACCGCCCGGCGGCAAGGGGCACATTATGTTAAATAGAAGAAATGACGTGACGCTAGTGCGACGCTTCGTGCCGGCTGCATGCCTGCTGCTGTCATTGCTCGCTTTCGGTGTGGGGTCCCTGGTCGCGGATACCGTCCCCGATAACCAGATAGAGCCCCCCGCGCGGTACACGGCCGATGAATTGGAGGCACTGGTCGGACCGGTTGCCCTTTACCCGGACGACCTCGTCGCCATCGTGTTGCCAGCCGCTGCATTTCCCATCCAGATCGTCGAAGCGGCGCGTTTTCTGAAGGCGCTCGAGGAGGATCCTGATCTCGAACCTGATGCCGACTGGGACGACGCGGTCGTCGCGTTGCTGAACTATCCGGAGATCATCGAACTCATGAACGAGGATCTTCAGTGGACCTGGCGTCTCGGCGAAGCCTTCGTCTACCAGCAGGGCGATCTGCTGCAGGCTATCCAGGACTTCAGGGGTCACGCTTACGCAGCGGGCAACCTGAAGACCGACGACCACCAGGTCATCACCGACGTCTCCGGCTCGATCTCGATCGAGCCGGTCGAGCCCNNTTACCGGTATCACCCGGTCGCAAGACCGCTCTACTACTACCCTCATGAGCGCAGCATCTGGTTCAACAACGGCTTCTTCTTCGGCGTGGCCACGGCCTACCATCTCGGGTGGGGCCCGCGAAGACTGCATGTCTACCACCACTGGCACCCGCTGCACCCCTATCACTATCGGCCGTATGCGGGATACCGCTATCTGCGTTACGGGGGCTTCCGTCAGCGCCAGCCGGTACCAGCGCGCGGCCGCGGATTCGCGAAACCGGTGGTCGAGACCCCGGAGTGGGTGCCGCCCGTCCGGCATGCCGGCAACAAGAGCTGGCAACGGGCGCGCCGCAAGATTGTCGATCGCCAGATCGACCGGCTTCGCGATGGTGCGGGTAAAACCGCCTTGCCGATCACAGGCGGGCATACCCGAAAGCGCAGGCCCGGAACCACGTCCGAGGTGCCCGGGGCCGCACGTGCGCCAGTCGCCAGATCGCCGGTGCCGTCTTCGGCGGGGGCCGGCCACTCGCTGAAGCCGACGCGACGTGGCGCGCCTGATCGATCGGCCGGCAAGTCGGCACTGACAGGGACCGACGCGCGCCCGGCGCTTCGCGTTACGCGTCCGTCCAGGCCGCGGCAGGCGACTCGTCCGTCGTTGCCCGCCGAGGCGAATCGCCCGGCAGTGAGGACGCGGCCCAAAAGCAGCGCCCGGGATGTGACAAGGCGGGGCGTGCCCGGGCAATCAGCGAGACCATCTGTGCGCGTACAGCAAGGGTCCGTGACCAGGCTACGAGCAAATACAAAGGTGCGCCCGGCAGCGCCCCGAACGACAGCGCGTCCCAAGGCGCGTACGCCACAGCGGCAGGCCTCGACGCCCCGTCCGACCGCGGCCGCTCCGCGCAAACCCCACCAACCCGCCGCGTCAACGAAACGACCGGTTTTCGACCGCGCAAATGTAGCGAAACCGCGATAACCGCCCCGCTACAATGGGGGTATGCACCCATTGCGCATACTCATGGTTGCCGCCGAGTTCGCCCCGGTGGCTAAGGCTGGCGGGCTCGCCGATGCGGTTGCCGGGCTCGCCGGGTATCTGGCATCGCGTGGTCATGACGTTCGTGTCCTGCTGCCGGACTATCGCACGGCGCGCGCTGACAACTATGCGTACGCGACGTCGCCGGCCGAGGCTAGCGTGTTGTCCGGTTACAAGTACGAGTGGCGGGCGCTCGAAACCGACGCCGGCCCCTCGATATGGCTCCTGGACTGCCCGGCACTATTCGGCAATGGCTCGATCTACGCTTCAGGCGACGACGAGGCACGTCGGTTCGCATTCCTGTCGGCGGCTGCCGTGAAATATTGCGAGGAACAGCACTGGTCGCCGGACATCGTTCACTGTCATGACTGGCACGCGGCACTCATGATTCCGCTGGTCCATCAGGCTCGAGAGACAAGGTCCGAGCTCTCCGGCGCGTTCACCGTGTNNTATCGGCTACCAGGGCGTTTACTCGCCGGCCGTGCTCGACGAACTCGAGCTGGACCTGCCGGTCGTCAGCGGGGACCTGAATTTTCTCAAACTCGGTATCCGCTCGGCCGACGTCCTGGCGACAGTCAGCCCGACACATGCCCGGGAAATCGTGACGCCTGAGTACGGCATGGGGCTCGCCGGCGAGTTGAGGGAAAGAGAACATCGACTGGTGGGCATACTGAACGGTATCGACGCTGGTGAGTGGGCGCCGGAGACAGATGCCTCGATCCCCGCTCGATTTTCTGCCTCGGACCTGAGTGGCAAGTCCGTGTGCCGCCGTGCTCTGGTGGCCGAACTCGGCCTGNNCGGTTGTCGGACTCGTGTCCCGGTTCGTGGCCCAGAAGGGCATCGATCTCGTCCGCGACGCACTGCCCGGGCTCATGGCACAGCATCGTTTCGTCTGTGCGTTCCTGGGGGATGGCGATCCGGACCTTGCGGGCGCCATCGAATCGATCGCTGCCTCGGATCCGCGTCGGGTCGCCTTCAGGCGCGGCTACGATGAGGGTCTCGCGCACCGGATTATCGCCGGCAGCGACTTGCTGATGGTCCCGTCGCATTACGAGCCGTGCGGTCTCACCCAGCTCTATGCGATGCGATATGGCACGATCCCGATAGTCAGAAAGACCGGCGGCCTCGCCGACAGCGTCTCGCACTTCGACCCATGGACGGGGGAGGGCACGGGCGCGGTATTCGAGCATGCCGACGGCCCGGGGCTGGCATGGGCCACGAGCTCTGCCCTGGAATGGTGGGGCAATCAGGATGCCCGCCAGCGTGTCGTCGCCAACGCGATGTCCACTGATTTCTCCTGGCAACGGCAGGGACGGGAGTACGAATCTCTTTACCTGCGCCTCGCTGGCTGATCAGCGTCCGGTCGCCTCGATAAGCGCCGTGTAACGCGCGCCTGCCATCGGGTCGAGTTCTTCCCAGTCGAAGCGCCAGGACCAGTTGCCCTCGCTCACCCCCGGCGTATTCATGCGCGCTTCGCTGTCGAGGCACATGACGTCCTGCATCGGGACGATCGCGAGTTTCGCCCGCGACCCCATCGCTGATCGGACCAGGCCATGGGGCATCGGTTCGCCGTCAACGAGACGGTCGACCAATTCGCGCGTCGGGTCGTCCAGGCTGGCGTACCAGCCGAGCGTCGTGTCGTTGTCGTGCGTGCCCGTATAGACGACGGCATTTTCGACATGATTGCCGGGCAGATACGGATTGTCCGGAGAGCCGTCGAACGCAAAGTGCAGGATGAGCATGCCCGGGAGACGATAATCGTCGCGCAGATCCGTGACCTTGTCGTCGATCGTGCCGAGATCTTCTGCGACCAGGGGCAGAATGCCGAACCGCTCGCGCGCGCTATCCAGCAAGGCTTTCCCGGGTACTTCGTGCCACGCGCCCTCGCGTGCACTTTCGGCTCCGGCCGGGATCTCCCAACAGGCCGCCAGCGCGCGGAAGTGGTCGAGCCGGATGAGATCGAACCAGCGCAACTGCTGAGCCAGCCGGTCGAGCCACCAGTCGAAACCGCTCGCCGAAAGATGCGCCCAGTCGTAGACGGGGTTGCCCCACCACTGGCCGTCTTCGCTGAAATAGTCGGGCGGCACGCCGGCGACCACGTCCGGCTGCCCGTCTTCGCCCAGCCGGAAACATTGCCTGCGCCACCATACATCGGCGCTGTCGCCGTCCACGTAGAACGGCATATCACCGAACATCAGGACGCCGCGTTCGTTGGCGTAGTCCTTCAGCGCGCGCCACTGCCGGTCGAACAGGAACTGCTCGAATATTGCGATCTGGATGCGATTGCGATGTTCGCGCATTGCCGTGCGCAGGGTTTCCGGATGGCGATCCCTCAAGTCCTCCTGCCAGTCCCACCAGGGCGTATGATCGAAGGATTCGTGCAACGTGCCGTGAACAACGCGTACGGCATGAGCCAGGCGCGGTGCTCGCGGAAAAAGGCGTCGAGTTCCGCCTTCGATTCAGTGTCGGCCTGCGTCCGGAACGCACGCCAGGCCATCGCGATATGCGCACGGCGATCCGACCACGTGTCTCCCGGATCGCCCTCAGGCCACCAGGCGACGTCCTTTTCGTCGGCAATGTCGATCAGACGCGGATTACCGGCGAAGGCGCTCTTCTGCGCGTAGGGGGAACCGACCTGATCGACGGGCCCGACCGGCAGCGTCTGCCAGACCGTGAATCCCGACTCGGCGAGGAAATCCACGAATTGCCGAGCATCTGCGCCGATCAGGCCCTGGTTGGCAGGGCCGGGCAGAGAAGTCGGGTGGAGCAGGACGCCGGCACGACGCCTGTCCAGGGGCCGGGACGCTCTCGGCATGCTGTCAGGCGGCAGGTTCGGCCACGGAATTGTGTTCGAATCGCGAGTCGGCCAAGAGCATGTCGGCCGTCACGAGAACGATACCGCGATCCGTCACATGGAACCGGCGGGCGTCGGCCCCCCGGTCCAGACCGATCACGGTCCCGGCCGGAATAACGACGTTCTCGTCGATAACGGCGTGACGGATTCTACAGTCGGCGCCTATAAGGGTATTGGGCAATATCACGGAGCGGTAAATCTCGCTGCGCTCGCCAACGGTGCAGCTGTACGACAGCAGGGACTCGCGGACCGCTGCGCCCGAGACGATGCACCCGCCTGCGACCATTGAATTGATGGCCGATCCGCGACGGCCTTCCTCGTCCAGGACGAATTTCGCGCTAGGAACGTGCTGCTGGTAAGTCCAGATGGGCCACTCAGCGTCATACAGGTTCAGTTCCGGCTCGACATCGACGAGTTCGAGATTCGCTTCGTAGAACGAGTCTACGGTGCCTACGTCGCGCCAGTAGTACTGCGCGCGGGTCTCGACATTCTCGAACGGATAGGCGAACACGCGGTGCTTCTTGATCGCTGCCGGGATGATGTCGCCGCCGAAATCGTGCGCAGAGTCGGGATCGGCTGCATCGCCCGAGAGAAGATCCATCAGGAAGTCGCGCGTGAACACATAGATGCCCATCGAGGCGAGCGCAACATCCGGTCTGCCCGGTACGGACACCGGGTTGGCCGGCTTCTCCTTGAATTCTAGGATCCGGTTCTCTTCGTCGACCGTCATGACGCCGTAGNNATCTTGTAGACATGGTCGCCGGCGAGTACCAGGACCAGATCGGCGCCGTAGCTGTCGATGATGTCCAGGTTCTGGTAGACGGCGTCGGCGGTGCCCCGGTACCACTCATCGCCGATCTGTTGCTGGGCGGGTACGATCTCGACGTATTCGCCGAGCTCTCCGCGCAAAAACCCCCAGCCACGCTGGATGTGCTGGATCAGCGAGTGAGCCTTGTACTGGGTCAGCACCACGATCTTGCGGATGCCCGAGTTGACGCAGTTCGACAGCGTGAAATCGATGATCCGGTACTTGCCGCCGAACGGTGTTGCGGGTTTCGCGCGATGACTGGTGAGGTCGGCGAGTCGCTGGCCCCTGCCGCCTGCCATGATGATGGCCATGGCGCTCCCCGACAGGCGGCGCTCAACGCGGCTGGAATGGTTTTTCTGCATGCGTCAGACCCGGAGCCATGGGTGACCGATGCCAACGAAAGACAGGATACACCATCAGCGTTACAGTACGAAGAATCCACCACTGACACGACCACAAGAACACACCGTGAACCAGGACAAACCGACAGAATCGATGCCGACACGGCGCCGCCGTGTGCGCGATCTGCGCGCGGTGCCTGACGACGGTTTCCTGTCGGTCGAGATTGGTCGCCTGCTGGAGGGGCGGCTGCACGATCCCTTCAGATTGCTCGGTCGGCACGAACTCGTCGATGACATGGTCGTCGTCCGCGCGTGGCTGCCGCAGGCTGAACGCGTCGACCTGGTGGAGGCTGCGGAGTCCATGACGCCACTCGGTGATACCGGCGTCTTCGAATGGCGCGGTCCGGCGTCGCAGGTTCCGCGGCGCTACCAGTTCAGGACCTGGCGTACCGGGCGGCCTGTGCAGCGGGCTTACGACCCGTATTGTTTTCCGCCACTCATCAGCGACGATGATCTCATCGCGTTCTCCGACGGTCGGCATGACAGGATCCACCGGTTCCTCGGCGCGCACCCGGGCGTCGTGGATGGCATCAGCGGTGTCCGGTTCGCAGTCTGGGCGCCGAATGCCGAGCGTGTCAGCGTGGTCGGTGCGTTCAACGACTGGGATGCGCGTATCCACCCCATGCGGGTCCGCGGCATCTCGGGCGTGTGGGAGTTATTCGTGCCGGGCATCGGTGCGGGCGAGCCATACCGCTACGAACTTCGTAACCGGGAGAGTGGCGAGTTGCTCGTCAAGAGCGACCCCTGCGCACGCGCGACACAGGAACGGCCGTCGACGGCCTCGATAGTCGCCGACCACAACGACTATCACTGGCACGACGCCGAGTGGCTCGA
>JABAHO010033059.1_pt1 | contig 11316 bp, 10 predicted proteins | sample 7062071 | NCBI WGS metagenome assembly JABAHO01 (sample SAMN14534356, study PRJNA622989) | marine sediment metagenome | biome: marine biome [ENVO:00000428]; feature: marine pelagic biome [ENVO:01000023]; material: deep marine sediment [ENVO:00002113] | place: India: Gulf of Kutch | collected...
GGCATGTCTTTGTCGCCCCGGCCGGACAGGCCAACGAGCACCCGGGTCCCGGGATTGGCCTCGAGCCAGCGGCGTACGCCCACGAGGGCGTGTGCCGACTCGATGGCCGGCAGAATGCCCTCAGTTTCGCAGCAGATCTTGAGCGCCTCCAGCGCCTCGTCGTCGGTCGCGGTCTGATATTCCACCCGCCCGACGGTCTTCAGCAGTGCATGCTCTGGTCCTACCCCAGGGTAGTCGAGCCCGGCTGAGACTGAATGGGTCTCCTGGACCTGGCCGTCGGCGTCATGCAGGAGCATGGAATAGCTGCCGTGCAGTACGCCGGGCGTTCCGGATGCGAGCGTCGCCGAATTGTCGCCGAGCGCATCACCGCGCCCGCCGGCTTCGATGCCGATCAGCCTGATGTTCGTATCGCCGAGCAGCGGATGAAAAAGCCCGATCGCATTCGAACCGCCGCCGACACAGGCGATCGCAGCGTCCGGCAGCCCGCCGAACGTATCGATGCACTGCTGGCGCGCCTCGCGCCCGATGACGTTCTGCAGCTCGCGGACCAGGAGCGGGTAAGGATGCGGCCCGACGGCAGAGCCGAGCAGGTAGTAGCTTCCCTCGGGATCGCTCACCCAGTCCCGGAATGCCTCGTCTATCGCGGCTCGCAGAGTCTGATCGCCACCGTCGACCGGGACCACTTCGGTGCCGAGCTGATGCATGCGATCGACATTGGGCGCCTGACGGGCGACATCGATGGAGCCCATGTAGACCCGACACGGGATACCTACCCGGGCACAGGCAGCGGCGGACGCGACGCCGTGCTGGCCCGCTCCAGTCTCTGCTATGACACGCTCCGCACGGAGATGACGCGCGAGCAAGGCCTGCCCGATGGCATTGTTGATCTTGTGCGCGCCGGTGTGCGCAAGATCCTCGCGCTTGAGGTAGATTTCGCCGCCCCACAGCTCACCGAGCCTGTGCGCAGCCGTCAGTGACGTCGGGCGACCGACCCACGTTGTAAGCTCGGACTGCAGTTCAGCCTGGAATACCTCGGATGGCACGATGTCCCGGACGCCCACCTCGAGCCGTTGCAGCGCAGGCATCAGTGTCTCCGGCGCATACCTGCCGCCGAACGGTCCGAAACGACCGCGTTCGTCCGGCAGCGCGCCATCGACCAGCGCCGCCAGCAGCGATGCCTGCTCGTCAGGCGGAATCTCGATTTTCATACTGTTTCTCCACGAAGCGCACTGCTTCGATGAATGCGTTGATCAGGTCAGGGTCCTTTTTGCCCGGCGCGCGTTCCACGCCACTGCTGACGTCGACACCCCAGGGTTCTACCTGCGCGATTGCTTCGCCGACATTGCCCGGATCGAGGCCGCCGGCGAGTATGACGCGCGTGCGATCGGCGACTCGCGCGGCAACGGCGCGATCGACCGCCTGGCCGACGCCGCTCGCCGCACCCTCGAACACGATGGGCCCGGCTTCCTCGACCTCCTCGACGACGAATCCCGGAACGTCGCGATACACCGGCACGGCCTTGACTGAGCCGGGCAACTCGATCGATTCGAAGTCGACAGCGTCGGTCTGAAACCAGTCGGGCTCGAAGCCGTCGAGAACGGCGGCTACATCCCGGGAAGTCGGATGGCACATGACCGCAACTCGTTTGATGTCGGGCGGAATGACCGACGCGAGCACCCTTGCCTGCGCGGGTGTTACGCGGCGTGGCGACTCTGCGAATACGAAACCGACAGCGTCCGCACCGCCAGCGACCGCGGCAGCGACGTCGCGCTCGGTCGAGAGTCCGCAGATTTTCACGATCAAACGCAAGATGCGGCCTCAGCCCTGCCGGCGTCGATCATCGCTCTCGCTGCCCCGGCCGGGTCCCCGCTTCGCATCAGCGCAGTACCGACTAATGCCATCGAATATCCGAGCCGCGCCACATCGGCTGCATCCTCCGGTCCGCCAATGCCGCTCTCGGCCACGGCGACAGGTCCCGCTGGCAGCGAAGCGGCAAGCGACTCGAATCTCGCGGGATCGACGTCGAGTGTCCGCAGGTTCCGGCAGTTGACGCCGACCAGAAGCCACGCGCGACTGTCCGGATACTCATCGAGCAGCGCCGAGACGTCCTCGAGATCAGCGGCGGAGAAAGCTTCCACCAGCACGAACATCTCGAGCCGCCGGGCAGTCTCGACGAGTTCGGAGAGTGTGCCCACCGGTACCATGCCGGCGATCAACAGGATNNGCGCCTCCAGCACCTGGTACGCATCGACGACGAAATCCTTCCTCATGACCGGTACGCCGGGAATCGCAGCCGCAACGGCTGCGAGGTCGGCGAGCGATCCCGCGAAGTATTCGGGTTCGGTCAGGACCGACAAGGCGTCTGCGCCGGCTGCCGCGTAAGCGCGACCCTGGCCGACGGTATCGAGTCCCTCCTCTGCAATTCGGCCCGCGGATGGGGAGGCTCGCTTGATCTCCGCGATCAACCCGAATCCCCCGGCCGGCGAGGGCAGTAATGGTTGCCCGAGCGCTTCGATAGTCTTTTTGAGCGTCGACTCCGGCACCGTCTCGCGCGCACGCCTCGCGCGCTCGGCACTCGCAATGGCCATGCCCGCCAGAAAGTCGCTCCCGCTCACTCGGGGTCTCCGTCGCCGGATGCGAGCCTGTCGATGAGGGAAACGGCCGCGCCCGAAGCAATGACCGATCGAGCAGTCTCGACGCCGGCCGCGAGGTCATCGCATGTGCCGGTGACCTCCAGCATGAGGCCGGCGCCCAGCACGAGCGCGTCCGCGTGGGCACTGGTCTCCTGGCCGGACAGCGCACGCAACATGGCCGCGGCGTTGAAGTCGGCATCGCCGCCCTTGAGCTCGGATGCGTCGCAACGCGGAACGCCGCAGTCCACCGGATCACGGACCTCGTGACGCACTTCGCCACCGTGCACGTCAAAGAGATCGAACGGACCGACAGGCGATGCCTCGTCCCATCCAGGCTCTCCGTGGACGACGAATGCGCGCTCATGGGGCATGCCGGCGAGCGTCTCGGCCATCAGCTTCGCCATATCCCGGCTGAAGGCGCCGATTACGTGAAACGGCGGCTTTGCCGGATTCATGAGCGGACCCATGATATTGAAAACCGTCCGCACGCCGAGTGCCGCGCGAACCGGTCCGATCGCCTTCATTGCCGGATGGAAAGCCGGCGCGAACAGAAACGCGAACCCGTGCTCCCCAAATAGTTCCGATGCCCTCGCCGCCGTGTCAGGTAACGGAATACCCAGCGCTTCGAGCACGTCCGCGCTGCCGGACCTGCTCGATATCGACCGGTTACCGTGTTTGATGATCGGCACGCCACACGCGGCGGCAAGGATTCCGGATCCGGTCGACAGGTTGAGGCTTCCCGAACCGTCTCCGCCGGTACCGACGATATCGGCTGCCCGACTGCCGGCCGGCAGCGGCACTTCGATAGCGAGCCTGCGCATGACTTTTGCGAATCCGCGCACCTCGGCAGCGGTCTCGCCCTTGGCGCGCAATGCGGCGAGCAATGCCCCGGCCTGTGCGTCGCTGACTTCGCCGCCGGCAATGGTCTCCAGCACCGACTCGGCCTGGGCCTCTTCGAGATCCCGACCTTGGAGTAACTGTTCCAGACTGTCTCTGATCAACATGAACCTGACCTCATCTTCATACCGTGTCCCGCGACCCGCCGCTGAACTCGAGGAACCGCCCCATGAGCTCGGGTCCGTCGGGAGTCAGTACGCTTTCGGGATGAAACTGCACCCCGTCCACGAGCCACTCCCGGTGCCTGACGCCCATGATCTCCCCATCGGATGTCGTCGCACTGATGTCCAGGCAGTCCGGCACCACTTCACGGTCGGCGGCGAGCGAATGATAGCGACCCGCCTCGAACGGACGCGGCACACCCTCGAATATACCGAGGCCGTCGTGATCGACCGCGGACGTCTTGCCGTGCATCAGGCGCGACGCGTGGATGATGCGCCCCCCGAAATGCTGAACGATGCACTGGTGACCCAGACAGACGCCGAGCACCGGTATNNGAGATATCACGAGATGGGTCGGCTCGATTTCACGTGCCTCTTCCACGGTCAGCTCGTCATTTCTGAATACCCGAACGTCCGCGCCAAGCACCAGGAAAGCCTGCACGAGGTTGTAAGTAAACGAGTCGTAGTTGTCTACGAGCAGCAATCTGGCACTCACAGTCCGTCCTCCGCCATGCTGAGCGCGCGACGCAAAATCGCACTCTTCGCCATGACCTCCTCGTACTCGGCGTCGGGCACGCTGTCGGCGACGATGCCCGCGCCGGCCTGGAAGCTGTACTCGTCGCCGTTGAACACGAGCGTGCGGATCGTGATCGCCTGATCCATGTCGCCGCCATGGCCGAAGTAGCCGACGGTACCGCCGTACATTTGCCTGCGTACCGGCTCGAGCTCGTCGATGATCTGCATGGCCCGCACCTTCGGTGCGCCGACCAGTGTGCCGGCCGGGAACGCTGCCGCGAACAGATCGAACGCGTCTGCATCGTCGCGCAGCTCGCCGCTGACGCCGCTGACGATATGCATGACGTGGCTGTAGCGCTCGATCGCCCGGTACGGATCGACGTGCACGCTGCCGGCCCTTGCCACGCGGCCGAGATCGTTGCGCGCGAGATCGACGAGCATGACGTGCTCGGCGTTTTCCTTCGCGTCGGCCAGAAGTCCCGCTTCGAGCTCCAGGTCCGCCGCTTCCGTGTCGCCGCGAGGTCGAGTCCCGGCGATCGGTCGTAACGAAGCGGTCGAACCATTGAGGCGCACCAGGGCTTCGGGCGACGAGCCGACGATCTTGAGATCACCCAGATCGCAGAAGTACATGTACGGCGAAGGGTTCAGAAGGCGCAGCGCACGATAGGTCTGAAAAGGGTCGAGCTCGTGCAGACCCGAGAACCTGACACTGAGTACGATCTGGTAGATGTCGCCGTCCCGGATATAGGACTTTGCGCGGCCGACGGCTTCCTTGAATGCGGCCTCTGACATGCTGCCCGATTCCGGGCTATAGGCGGGCCGCTTCGGACTCTCGGGCAACGGGCCGGTCAGGAGCTTTTTGACTTCCTCACGGAGGGCTTTGCGACTTTCGTCCGATCCGTCGTGCAACAACGCGATGCGGCGCGTCAGATGATCGAATACCAGCAGAGACCGGGTTGCCACCCAGGCACCATCCGGACTTGGAGAACCTGAAATCGGCGGTGGCGTATCGAGCCTCTCGAACTGTCGGACGAGATCGTAGCCTGCTGCCCCGACGANNGACGAGGCCCCCGTTGAAAGGCAGGCCGTCGATAGCCGGACCTGGCCGCGGCGCCAGCTCGAGTGCTTCGCGCAACGCATCGAGCAACGCGTCCCTGTCTCCCGGTACGGGGCGCATATCGTCACCGATCTTTAAGCCATCGCTATCGAGCCTCACCTCGAAGGCGTCTCCGAAGCCGAGGAACGAGTACCGGGCCAGGCGCGTTCCACCCTCCACACTTTCCAGCAGAAAACGCGGGGACAGCGGACCCAGTCTGAGATACGTCGATACCGGCGTATCCAGGTCGGCAGCTATATCAAAAGGCGGTTGCATGCGTTGTCACTTTCCGTTATCAAAAAAAAGCCCATCCCCGCGGCGCGGAGATGGGCTTTTGCTGTCCTTTTTCGCTACGCGTCAGCCAGCCACCCTCTCCGCGGAGAGGATGCGCCACCAGTTTCGGGCTGTTGCGGAGCGGATCATGAACGAAGTATCACCGTCGAAAGCGGATGGCGTCAAGCGGGCTGTCGGCGCGCGGCGGCGTTTCAGAGCTCATACATCATCGGCAGCAGTATCGAAAAGACGGCCAGCATCACGATCGTCAGCGGTATGCCTACGCGGATGAAATCGGTGAAACGATAGCCTCCGGCGCTCATGATCAGGAGGTTCGTCTGGTATCCGATCGGCGTCGCAAAACTCATATTGGCGCCGAATATCACGGCCAGAATGAAAGGCTCGGTCGGCGCGCCGAGCTGCTGACCGATGCTGATGGCGATCGGTGTCCCCACAACGGCGGCTGCGTTATTGGAAACCACATTCGTCAGTATCGTCATCAGCACCATCAGCCCGGAGAGGATCACCGGGGTGGGCGCCGACTGCATGGCCCAGACGAAGATTTGCGCGATGTAGTCTGCGCCGCCGGTGGCCATCATCGCGGAACCGAGCGACAAGCTCGCCACGATGATNNTCACGCCACTGGAGGCATCCCGTTCCGAGCATCAGCGCCACGCCACACAGCGCGCTGATGGATATCGGCATCAGACCGGTCGCCGCGAACGCGACCACGCCGACCATGATGGAGAGTGCCCTGCGTGCGCCCTGCGTGCGAGGCAGGTCCGTACGACCGTCCAGTACCAGCATCGTGCCAACTGCCCGGAGTTCCTGTACGGCTTCGCGCGAACCCTGCACGAGCAATACATCACCGGCACGAAGCCGCGTCGCATCGAGATCCCCGGTGACATCCGACGTAGACCGCGCGCGGTGTATCGCGAGCGGCACCAGCCGGAATCGGGTCGAAAACTGCGCAGCATTCAAAGTGCGATGATGCAGCGGCGATCCCCGGGTGATGACCACTTCGGCGAGTTGCTGATCTGCGGTGACCAGCGGCACGTCGTCACTGATCGGATGCTCGAGATCGCTGCTGTTGTAGAGCGTCGCACCGAGCAGGCGCTCGAACTCCTTCAGCCGCTCTGCCGTGTCCTTGACGTACAGCCGGTCACCCGGCTGGATCACCACAGAAGGCAGCTTGGCGACGAACAGGCTTTCACCACGCTGAATCCGGTCGACGCGCATGCGATTCTCGGTCCGGGCGAGCACCTCGGTGAGTGTCTTGCCCTGCGCGAAACTGTCCTCGTTGATGTGCAGCAGCGAATTGAATACACGCGGCGCCGTATCGGACATCGGCGGTTTTCTGTCCGGCAGGATTCTCGGCGCCACCAGCCACAGGAAGAGCATGCCGAAAGAGCCGGCGATCAGTACGGGCAGCGTGAAATCGAACATCCCGAACCTGGGCTGCCCGAGGTCGGCGGCAATACCCACCGCGAGAAGATTCGTCGACGTACCGATGGTCGTCGCCATGCCGCCGATCAGCGTCGCGAGACCCATCGGCATCAGTGTGCCCGATGGCGCGGTGCCCGTCCGGATACACACGGCCACGAGCATGGGCAACAACATGACGACGATGGGCGTGTTGTTCAGAAAGGCGCTGCAGATCGCGCCGACCAGGAGCGTAACCAGGAGCGCCAGCTTTGGCCGCTCCATCCATGCGCCTGCCATGAGCGTCGCAAGCGGCTGCAGTGCACCGGTCGACTCGATGCCCTTGCCGACGACCAGCAATGCGCAGATCGTCACGAGCGCCTCATGGCCAAAGTGGCTGAAAAAGTCCGTGGGCTGGATCAGGGCCCCGCTAGGCGACTCGTAGGGAAATACGAAGAACATGACGACGAGCACGACGAGCACCGCAAGACCTGTGGTCTCGAGCGGTATCCGGTCTCTCGTGAACAGGAAGAGCGCCGCCCCGGTCAAAAGGAGCGTAGCTATCGCATGTGGATCCGGCAGTGCGGGCAAGTTGTGTTTCCCTGACTCCCCGTATGCCGACCCGTCCGAGCGAGCGGCGGCATCTCGTTGCGGCTAGTATGAAGAAGCGCCGTCGAAAATTCACATGATGGCCGGCCGCGTGGCGGGCGCTTAGACAAGCCCCGTCAGTTCGTCCGCGCGGCCCTGCCGCGCGACAGCCCATGTTGCAAGCAGCAGGCGGCGCTCGGCATCTGCGCCAAGGCTCACGCCTTCCGGTTTGGCGAGGCTCACGATGTCAGCGTGTCGGATCAGCGGCAGGAGATCGCAACTGTCCGCGGAAGATCCCGCTGCGGAAAGCAGCGAGTAGGGCGACAACGCCAGCAGATGGCGGTGGCGCAGAACCAATCGCCGCCTGAGCCGCCGGGCCGCACTGTCGCCGTACGTGGCTGCCATCGCCTGATGGACTTCGTCTATCTGTTGTGTGCGCAATGCGCCTCGCTCGACGGCCATTCGCGACGAGATACGTATCAACAGGCGCTTCAGGAATTCGAGCCAGGGGTCCAGCGCCCTGAGCGTCTCGAACGCCGCGGGCCGCATGCCGTTACTGACCGCGAGGTCGCCGATACCGGTGAGATGCAAGGCCATACGCCGGCTGGTGGCCGCATCATGGCGCAGGCGTTCATTGGGCCAGGGAAGAACTTCGACGAGATTGTCGCAGAGTCGCAGTAGCGCCGTGAGCATGCGCCTGACCTGCCGCGAATCAGCCAGCCAGCCGGCACGGACGCCGGTAACGACGTCCAGGCCAACGCAGAACCAGGCGCCGTCTCCCGGCGAATCGAACAGACTCAACGGTAGCGCGACCTCGGTCCTCTCTTCGTCACAGAGCACGTTCAAAGGCCTGAGCGCCCGCTGCAGGCTGAGCGCAGCCTGCCCGCCGGCGGCCAGATCCGTGACGCGGTGCCAGATGCTGATCGAACGAGCGTCGGCGCCGTCGCGGGCTCGGCGTATCAGATCGTCGGACAAGCGCAGGATGAGCCTGGGTCGGCCGAGCCGGGCCGAGCGCCTGAGTGACAGGAATCGCTCCAGCCCCGGGTGATCGGCACCCAGGGATATCGCGAGCCTTCGCGACCCGATGTCATACCTCGCAAGGGCCTGAGGCAGCTGCTGCTCCATAGCGTCGCAAAACATCGCAAAGCGTTCGCTCGCGCCTTTCCTTTGCGAAGACCCGCCAGGCGCTGCGGACAAATCCACACACACCGTCCTGCCGCTCGCCATCGAAGGCGCCAGGTGCCTCGCGAGCAACCCGATGCCCACGGAGTGATCGTCAGAATCGCCGGCGACTGGCGCAAACGCGGTACCGACCTGGTGCACGATCGAATCCGCTGTCAGCGCAGCGATCGGTTCTCCGGTTTCCGCGACCGCTCCAACGCCGGGCAATCCGAGCAGCCATCGACATTCCGAAGACCAATACGCACGGTCGACCTCGACAGCAGCGCCGAGTTCCGCCAGTTCGGTCACGTCGGGGTCGGTGCCGATGCGGGCCGGCCGCGGCGCAGTGCTCATGCATAAGTCCTCTGTCATGGCGGGGCCCGACATCCGTGTCCTGAGCCGCTGGCAACCGCACCGCGCCGCCGCCGGTGTGGTGAATCTGCCAGAAGGGGGATACCATTTCCGCACACCAAACTTACTGGAACGAAGTGATTCGTCGACGACAATGAGCTTTCGTGATTTGCTGGACACTTGGGAACAGAGCCCCGCCGTCACACGGACCGACCACGTGTACGAAATGCAGCTGCCGATCGATGCTGCTGCGCGCATAGAAGCGCTCGCCGAACTGTTCCCGGGACGGACCCGTGAACAGATCATCACCGATCTCCTGACGGAGGCGCTCGATGCGCTGGTGGCCGCCATGCCCTATGTGCCGGGCACCGAGGTCATCCGCGAGGACGACCACGGCGACCCCGTATACGACGATCAGGGCTACACGCCGAGGTTCAATGAACTGGCACGCAGTCATCTCGACCGATTGTCCGACGGCGCGGCCGGGAAGGACTGACGACACGATTGGCGTGCCGTGACGACTCACTGATGCCATGACCCCCGACGAGCCCAATTCAGCGACCGATATCCATCCGGCATCGCGTCCCGCCGAGAGACGCACGGACATCAAGTTCACGTCGAAGGACGAAGCGCTCCGGGCAGACGTCCGCGAACTCGGTGTCATGGTCGGGCAGCTTCTGACCGAACAGGGTGGTGAAGCGCTGTTCGACGTGGTGGAGCGCGCGCGGAAAGCAGCCATAGGCCGCCGTGAACGGGAGCCGGGCGCTGAGCGCGCGCTGCCCGAGCTGGTCGAGTCACTGGATGCACCGCAGGCCAGGAACTTCATCCGCGCCTTTTCGACCTACTTCCAGGTCGTCAACACCGCCGAACTCGTTCACCGGATCCGGCGACGCCGCGACTACCTGAAGGACGAGTCCGCGGTGCAGCCGGGAAGCCTTGCCGAGACGCTCGGCCGGGTCCGTGACGCGGGCGTCGATGCAGGAACCGCGCAGAAGCTGATCGCCGACGTCAGGCTCGAGCCGGTCTTCACCGCCCATCCCACCGAGCCCACCCGGCGAACCATTCTGCGCAAGCAGCAGAACATCGTGCGGCGCATGGTCGAAATGCAGAACCCTGCGCTGACACCACAGGAAACGACTGCCTGCTTCGAAAGCGTCCGGGCCGATGTCACCGCCATCTGGCAAACCGATGAACACCCGTCGGAGAAGATGACCGTGTTCGACGAGCTCGAGCACGTTCTCTTTTACATGACGGACGTGATCTACCGGGTAGTTCCCGCGTTTTACGAAACGATCGAGGACGCGCTCAAGGAAGTCTACGGAGAAGAGGCGGCCGAAATCGAGGTGCCCTCGCTCCTGCGTTTTGCCTCTGGTGTCGGCGGCGACATGACAGCCGGCGACGAGGTCAACGCCCGTACCATACGGGAGACGCTCGCCAGGCAGAGAAGCCTGGTTCTGGATCTTTATCACCGCGAATGCCTCGAACTGGCGGAGCGACTGAGCCAGAGCACGACACGGGTCGATGTCTCGGATGCAGTCGGGGAGCGGATCCGCCTGTACAGCAACCAGTTTCCCAACGCACGCGGTCTCGTCCCGACCCGCCACAAGGAGATGCCGTACCGGGTCATACTGAGGCTGATAGCGGCTCGCTTACAGGCGACCTATGACGACGATGCGTTCGCCTACGAGTCCTACGAGGAACTCCTGGCTGATCTCGGGATCGTCTCGGACAGCATGGCGACGCATCGCGGCGAGCATGCAGGACTCTTCTCGGTGTGCCGTCTGATCCGTCGCGTCGAGACTTTCGGTTTCCATTTCATGACGCTCGACCTGCGTCAGGATGCCGAGAAACACCGGAAAGTCATTGCTCATTNNCTCGACAACGAGGCAAAGCGGACGCTCTCCGTTTTCCAGGCCATCGCCTATTGCCGCAGAAAGTACGGATCGAGGGCGATCGGACCGTTCGTCGTCAGCCGGACACATGGGGTCGATGACGTCCTGTCGGTCTTGCTGCTCGCCCTTTGGGGCGACCTGAGATACAAGGCTGGCGGCGTTCCGCTCGACGTAGCGCCCATCTTCGAGACGGTCGACGACCTGTCCCGGAGCGCCGAGATCGTCCGTGCCCTCATCGCAGACAGCCAGTACCGGCTGCATCTCGACGGTCGGCGCAACAGGCAGATCATCGCCGTCGCATACGCAGAAACGAATCTGATCGGCGG
>JABAHO010031609.1_pt1 | contig 11305 bp, 11 predicted proteins | sample 7062071 | NCBI WGS metagenome assembly JABAHO01 (sample SAMN14534356, study PRJNA622989) | marine sediment metagenome | biome: marine biome [ENVO:00000428]; feature: marine pelagic biome [ENVO:01000023]; material: deep marine sediment [ENVO:00002113] | place: India: Gulf of Kutch | collected...
ACCGAAATATTCGCTCCCCGGCAGCATCAGTTTCAGTCAGGCCCTGAAGCGAGGAGAACACCAGGGGCTGAAGCACGTCGAAATCGGCTTCGCAGACATCGCTTTCCTGCAATATACGGGCGGAACGACGGGCCTCTCAAAAGGCGCCATGCTCAGCCATCGCAATATGGTGCGCAACGTTCAGCAGAACATCGTCTGGCAGGGCGACATTTACGATGACCTGGATCAGATCATCGCGATCACGGCGCTGCCGCTGTATCACATCTTCTGCCTCGAAGGTAATTGCCTGACGGTAATGTCGCAGGGCGGCCAGAACGTACTCATCACCAATCCGCGTGACGCCAAAGGCTTCGTCGCCGAACTCAGACAACACGCGTTCAACCTGTTCACCGGTGTCAACACCCTGTTCACATCGCTGATGAACGCGCCCGGTTTCGACAAGATCGACTTCAGCGCGCTGCGCGTCTGCATCGGTGGCGGCATGGCCGTGCAGCCCGCCGTTGCCGCGGACTGGAAAAAGGCGACGGGCCACACGATTCTGCAGGGCTACGGCCTCACCGAAACCTCGCCCGTCGCCATCGTTAACCCCGTCGGCAGCGAGTTCACGGGTTCCATCGGCCTGCCCGTGCCGTCTACCGACGTCATGATCTCCGATGACGACGGCAATCCGTTACCGATTGGTGAAATCGGCGAGATCTGCATCAAGGGCCCGCAGGTCATGGAGGGCTACTGGCAACGACCGCAGGAAACTGCCGATGTCATGCTGCCGGGCGGCTGGCTCAAGTCCGGCGACGTCGGTCGCATGGACGACAACGGGTTCGTCTATATCGAGGACCGGAAGAAGGACATGATTCTTGTTTCGGGATTCAACGTGTATCCAAACGAAATAGAAAACGTCGTCGTCGAAATGGACGGCGTCCTGGAGGCAGCGGCCATCGGTGTCCCGGATGAGCACTCGGGCGAAGCAGTCAAGCTGTTCGTCGTGCGCACGGATCCGAACGTCAGCGAGCAGGACATTCTCGATTACTGCCACAGCAACCTGACTAACTACAAGCGCCCGCGAGAAGTCGAGTTTCGGGAAGACCTGCCGAAGACCAACGTAGGCAAGATTCTTCGCCGGGAACTCAGATGAATAAATTTGTTGGTGTAGTGCTCCTCGGCCTGGCCGCCGCGGCGGTCGCGGCGAATTCTTTGATGGACCCGGTGCGCGTCGCGCCCCACGTCTACCAGGTGGCTTTCGAGAACGATGACGTGCGCGTGCTCAAGCGCACGGTTCGGAACGGCGAGACGATTCCTCTGATCTCTCAGCCCGACCGCGTCGTCGTGTACGTCAATCAATGTGCCTGGATCGAGGAACACGACGACGGCGGCAAGCACATGGAGTCGTTCGAGTTCGGCACGCCGGTTTGGGCCCCGGCTGAAACCCATGGCGGCGACACGGCAAATGTCATCCAGACCTGCCATGTCATCGAGGTTGAGCTGAAGAAGTAATTTAAGGAAACGCTCTCCCCGTATGGCGCAGGCCCGGTACTAATCGGCCTTCAGGAAGTCCATCACCTCATCATAAGCCGGCGCGTTGAGCGCGCCCGGATATCGGGTGCACACGATACCTGCAACCGCCGCGGCAAATTCAACCGTCTTCGAGTCTTCCCATCCTTGCAGGAAACCGAACACGATGCCGGCCCTAAACGAATCGCCGGCGGCGCTCGTGTCGATGGCGTCTACTGAAAAAGCAGGTTTCCTGTTAATGGCTGTTCCCGGTCGGCCATACCAGGTCTCGTCGTCGCCAAACGTAAACACGACCAGGCCATCGGTCGCGCCCAGGTAGGCCTGAAACAGCTCTTCCGGCCTGCGATCGGCATATTTCCACTGGAGGTAGTTGTGCGATATCACCACCGCGGAGGCATGCTGCAACAGCGGGTCATCAAAAAGACAGTCAACCGTTACGACAGGTATGCCGGAGTCGCTGGCGATCTCTGCCGCACGCAAGGATGCCGCGGTGAAGAACGGGTCCAGGCAAACGATGCTGGCTTGCCGGATGTCATCGGCTACCGGCATGTTCCAGTCTTCGCGCTCCAACAGTCGCCCGTACCGGCCAAATATCGTTCTGGTATTTTCCGCAGCAAATACGGCTTCAATGACACCCTGGTAACCGTCTCTCAACACTATTCTCGAGGTGTCGATACCGAAGCCATCCAGGAAGGATTTCGTTCGCCTTCCCCGATCATCATTACCGAGCCAGTTTCCGTCCAACCTGACTTTGGCGCCGAGACGAGAAAGAACGATCGATGAGTTTGCAGCTTCTCCGCCCACCATGTACTGCACGTCGTCGACTTCGGCATAACCATCGGGCGCCGGAAAATCACCTTTGAACACGTACAGCGTGCTCGGTGACACTACTCCATACGAATAGACGTCGAACGCACTCAATACTGTCGACACCCCCAATAAAGACCGTTCCAACTCCGGCTTGTGACCGTCAAGGGAAGCAGACGGTCATTCTATCGCATGAAGCCTGGGCAGTCGGAACCGGCCAGGAGCAAACACTCTTGCTGCTTCGGATGCTCCCGGCGCGGTTATTCCGCTCGCTAAATCAACTTCTCAGCAGTGATTCAGTGTCGATCCTGATCCAGTTGCCAGAACAGGAACGAATAGACGTCAGCGTACATGGATAACAACTGATCTCGGGTAGAGCCAACGCCATGGCCGGAGTCAAACTCGACNNCTCGACCCGCAATAAAACCGGCGGGCCATCTTCGCCGTTGGCGGCCTGCAGCCTCGCCGCCATCTTGCCTGACATCCAGACGTTGACCCGTGGGTCATTGTAGCCATGGGTGAGTAGCGTCGGCGGGTAGGTCACGCCTTCCCGGACGTGATGGTACGAGCTCATTGCCAGCAGGCCCTTGAAGCCCTCTTCCTCGGTGACGGTACCGAACTCCTTGATGTTTGGTACGCCATTGGTCGTGGTCTCCGCGCGGACCGCATCAAGCATGCCGACCTGTATTACGGCTGCGCCGAACAGGTCGGGCCGTGTGGTCATGGATCGCCCGGCAAGAATACCGCCGGCGCTGCCGCCCATAGGCGCCATGTGCGCCGGTTCGGTATAGCCTTTATCCACGAGGTATTCGGCACAGGCAATCAAGTCGAGCCAGGTGTTGGGCTTGTTCGCCATACGACCCGCGTAATGCCATTCCTGTCCGTACTCGCCACCACCGCGAACATGGGCAATAGCAAAGACGCCACCACGTTCGAGCCACGCGAGCCGTATCGGTGAAAAGAACATGTCCTGGGAGAACCCGTAGCTGCCATAGCCGTAGACGATGGTGGGATTGCTGCCGTCCATTTTGAGATCGGCGCGGTGCAGAATTGAGAGCGGAACCAGGGTGCCGTCGTGTGACGGGACCAGCACCTCTTTAGCCACAAACCCCTCGAGGTTATCGAATTTACCGACCGGAACCATGCCGGTGTCCGTAAAAGTGCCCCCTGTGGGTTCATAGGCGTAACGTATACCCCCCTGGATCCATGAGGTTTCATAGAGCAGGATGCCTTCGACCTCGGGTGAGGCGGACGAAACGTAACCTGCGCCTGCTCGCGGTGTGGTCAAAATTTCCGTCGTTTTGTATGGCACGACGCGAATCACCTTGGCGACGCCATCCCGTAAGGTATCCACATAAAGCGCGTCCCTGGCAGCAACGACTTCACGCAACACGATTTCGCCCGGGGCGATGACCACGTCGGCATTATCAAGGTCCGGTGCTGCGAGGCTGGTCTTGATGAGCTGGTAGCGCGGCGCATCCTGCGCGGTCAGCAAATAGATGTCGTCGCCCATCACCGCAAAGCCGGTTACGAGGTCCGCTTCTTCGGAAATTCGTTTCCACGGAATATCACCTGACAACAGGGAGTCCACGGGGGCGGTGAACAGTGAAATCTCATTGTTGTCGCCGTGCTTTACCTTGAGCACCGCGTGCCCTGAACCCGGGGTCAGCCACATGCTGGGAAAATCGGTGTCGAGAATTTGCAGGCGATCCGAGAGCTCGTAAGCGGCGATCACGGGATCATCGCCCGGGTCCGTACCCAGTTCGTGATAGCGCACCATGGTCTGCTTATAGATCTCGGTTTGGGGAGCATCTGCCGGCAGGTCGCGGCGTCGACTATAGAAAAAGCCATCACCGCTGTCGATCCACATGGGCCTGTTGTAGGCCGTCTCGATATTATCGATTGGTGCATCCACGGCTTTGCCGGAGGCAACTTCCATAATGTGATACGTCGTCAGCTCAGAGCCGCCCTGGGCAAGACCGTAGGCTACGTAGTTGCCGTCCCATGACGGCATGTAGGTACCCAGTGAGTAGTGCTGCTCGCCTTCTGCTCCGAGGGTTTCCGGATCAACAAGAAGCCGTGCACTGTCGCTGCCAGCCGGGTGATAGTAGAGCTTGTCCAGATTTTCGCCGGCGTTGCGACGCAAATAGAACATGCCGCCGTTAGCCAGCCGACGCACGCCGTAAGTCGTAAAGGGCGCGCCCTGGTCAAGCTCGATCAGCCGCTCATAGATCTCCTCCCGCATCGGTAAAGTAGCGAGCACTGACTCCGTATACTCGGCCTGCCCCTTGAACCACTCGACGACGTCAGGGTCGTCCTGGTCTTACATGTAGCGGTAGGGATCGTCTACCTCGACGCCCCAATGTATGTCGGCGATGTTCTCGATTCTTGCAACGGGGGCCGCGGATTCGTCGGCTGTTTGCCCCGAGACGTTCTTGTCCGACTCCCTGGCACCGCAGGCAGTGAGCATGGCCGATGCCAGCAGGGTGAGTGTAATTAGCTTCCAATGTCGATTCATAAGCATTGTCAGGCACCATTGACGACGTGAGCCAGCCAGTTTTCGGCACAGACTGAAGCCAGTCAATTCCGGAATCTACTTAACTGGTTTTAGAGACCCCCCAAGGTCCCGTCTTCGCCGACGGTCAATTATCCAATTGAGTGGCTAAAAGTCATTGTACCGACCGAGCCCGCATGATTGGCAACATTAAGCAGGCCGTGTACCGGACAGATTCGTCAGGCTCCAACTCTTCACCATCCGTGGCCTTTCGATAGATTTGCGCGAGATCACCATTCATCGCAATCTGAGACATCAATGCCCCGTATTGGGAGTTGATCTGATTAATTGATTGCGCTCACCACCGTGGCAAGACTATTGGGCAAGGTGCTCGTCGATTTGACGGATGACTTCGGCGGCTTCGACATGGGTATCACGCGCAACGACTTGCCCTACGAGGGCTCCCCTTGCGTTCTGGATCAGGGCGGCGACGATTCTATCCAGCTCGGGCGATTCCGTCGGCAGTTGCCAGAGCTTCGCTGGGCGTATCGGAAAGTCCGGCCCCATGAGTTCGCTCATAAGCGCGTTTCGTCGCTCTTGTAATGCTGTCGCCCCTTTATGGTATGGCAGAGGCATGAGAAGACCGGGTGTAATGATTGCGTCCTTTAGCATCTGGTCTGTGAAGATCGCGGAATTCTTTTCGACAACCTCCTGGCTCCGGACAGCAGCTTCGTAAAACTGGACGAGCGAATCCCTGAGCGCGCGATTATCTATCTCGGCCAGGTTGCCTGTATTGAGCAAGTCGGTATATCCGGCGCGGGGAAGGCGCATGGTCCTGCGGGCAGTACTACGAAGAATGTGCTCCTCTATTTCCGGTCGGTCCGCGACAGCAATCGGCTCCGGTCCGGAAAGCGCGCGCGCTGCCTCTATTGATGCACTCGCCGTTTCAGTAGAAAACAGCTCGAACTCCTCAAGCTGATCAAGCATGTCGACAAGGTCGCGTCTCACTACTTCAAGCGATTGCCGCGTGTCTGCGGCCTCTCGCCGCTCCTCCCAATACGCATCGATAGTAAAGGCGAGCAGGATGGACAACACGATCACAACGCCTTCGATCACAAGGTTNNCATTTGACGTCCCTGGAATCCGGGATTATTGCCCGGAAAATCCTACCGAGTTATCAGCCTTCCCCGAAAGGAGCGTAAGCGGGTGATGATCACCTTACATCATTTCGATGCGTCCGCTGAAACGTGATACTGCGGACTCAACTCATGAACAGCGTCGACGAGAACGCCAAGATGCTCCGGATCGATATCGGGTGTAATTCCATGCCCAAGGTTAAATACGTGCCCGGGTCCATTGCCGTAACTCTCGAGCACGTCGGCAACGCCCTGCCGTATCACTTCCGGCGATTCACGCAGCACAGCAGGGTTGAGGTTACCCTGCAGCGCGACCTTGTCCTGCGTGTACTCGCGCGCCTGAGAAAGGTCGGTCGTCCAGTCGACGCCCAGCGCATCGCAGCCCGTATCCACCATGTCCGCCAGCATCGGGCCCGCGCCCTTGGTAAACAGGATCACGGGAATACGGCGGCCCTCCGCTTCGCGCGTCAGGCCGTCGACGATCATCTGCATACTGGCCAGCGAAAACCGGCGATAGTCGTCCGGTTCGAGTGCGGCGCCCCAGGTGTCAAAGACCATGATTGCCTGCGCACCCGCCTCGACCTGCNNCATGTAGGTGCCGACCGTCCAGGGGCTGCCGGCAAATCCGATCAGCGGCACGCGGCCGTCCAGTTCGCGGCGGATCGTGCGCACCGCATCGAAGACATAGCCGAGCGTCTCCGAGACATCAGGGACCGTCAGCTTGCGAATGTCCGCGGCGGTCTGCACGGGGCGCTCGAACTTCGGTCCCTCGCCGGATACGAAGTAGAGCCCGAGGCCCATCGCGTCGGGCACCGTCAGGATGTCGGAGAACAGGATCGCGGCATCGAGCTTGTAGCGCCTGAGCGGCTGCATCGTGACCTCACAAGCTCGGGGTTGCGGCACAGGCTCATGAAATCGCCCGCTTGCGCGCGCACCTCACGATACTCGGGCAGGTAACGCCCGGCCTGCCGCATGATCCACAAAGGCGTGCGCTCGGTTGGCTCCCGAAGCAGCGCGCGCAGCAGCAGGTCGTTCCTGAGTTTGCTCATTTAGCCTCCGAACTGCCCGGCGATCGTAGCCTGGATGCTTTCCGCGGCTTCTCGCGGGCTGTCAGCGTCGCGTATCGGCCGCCCGACCACGATGTAATCGGCACCATTGGAAAACGCCTTGTCCACGGTGACGACACGTTTCTGGTCGCCCGCCGGTTTGTTGTCGACCGGGCGTATGCCCGGCGTCACGACGAGCAGCTTTTCGTCCACGAACTCGCGCAGCCGCGGCACCTCGAGCCCCGACGAGATCACGCCGTCGCAGCCGGCCTCGAGCGCGCGCCTGGCGCGCGACAGCACGAGCTCGCCGACGTCGCAGTCGAAGCCGAGATCGTCGAGGTCGCCGCGGTCGAGGCTCGTCAGCACCGTCACGCCGAGCACCTTGAGCGTATCGCCCTTGTTCTCGGCGGCCGCCTCCATGATCGACTGGTTGCCGTGCACGGTAACGAATGTCGCGCCGCGATCCTTGAGCTGGCGCACGGCCGACCCCACCGTCGCGGGAATGTCGAAGAACTTCAGGTCGCAGAAGACTTTCTTGTCGCGCGCGAGCATCCAGTCGAGCAACTCGAAATAGCCGCCGCTCATCATGAGTTCCAGGCCGATCTTGTAAAACGTCACGGCGTCGCCGAGTTCGTCGGCGAGCTGGCGCGCCCGGTCGCAATCGGGCACATCCATGGCAAATATCAGTCGGTCTCTGGCGGGTATCGATTTGACGTTCAATTGAGTTCTCGTTGTTGCTTACGCCGTGCCGGCGCGGCCGCATTCTAGCAGAGGAGGCGCTTATGTTCGGCAATGGCGTAGCGATCGGTCATGCCGGCAATATAGTCGGCAACCACGCGCGCCTGCCCGGAAGCGTCCTGCTCTGCGGCGCGGTCTGCGAATTCCGCCGGCATCGCGTTGATATCGTTCGTATACAGGTCGAAGAGCTCGCGCACGATGGTTTGCGCCTTCTGTTCCATCTCGAGTTTATGCTCATGGCGATACAGGTGGCGGTTGAGAAATTTCTTCAACGCCAGGTGCTGCTCGTAAACACCGTCTGACAGGGCGACCAGCGGCCCGCCCGCCTTCCTGACGTCGTCGATGGATTCAATGCCTGCAGCATCCAGATTGCTGCGCGTGTTCGCAATCAGGTCGTTGACGACCTTGCCGATCATGCGACGAATGGTTTCGTAGATCANNGGTACTGCTGCAGCACGAGTTCGTGTTGGTCGCCAAACAGAGCCTGTTCCCGTAGTTGCTCGATGCTCAATAGTTCCGCCCGGTAGCCGTCATCGACGTCATGGTTGTTGTAGGCAATGGCATCGGCAATATTCGCGATCTGCGCTTCGAGCCCGGGTTGCTGCCGATTCAGGAATCGTTCTCCCACGTCGCCGAGTTCGCGGGCATTACGCGCCGAGCAATGCTTCAGAATTCCCTCACGGGTCTCGAACATCAGGTTGAGTCCCGGAAAGTCCGCATACTTCGCCTCGAGTTCATCGACGACCCGCAGTGACTGCAGGTTGTGCTCGAAACCGCCGTAGTCGCGCATGCAGGCATTCAGCGCATCCTGTCCCGCGTGGCCGAAGGGCGTATGGCCGAGGTCGTGGGCGAGGCAGATCGCCTCAGTCAACGCCTCATTGAGTCCCAGCGCCACAGCAACCGAACGGCCGATCTGCGAGACCTCCAGCGAATGCGTGAGGCGTGTTCGATACAGGTCGCCTTCGTGATTGACGAAAACCTGCGTCTTGTACATGAGGCGACGAAAAGCCGTCGAATGGATGATGCGGTCGCGGTCACGCTGGTACTCGCCGCGGTGCTTCGGCGCAGGTTCGGCAAATCGCCTGCCCCTCGACTGCGACTCCTGTGCCGCGAAAGGGGCCAGCTCGGTCATGATCAGTCGTTGACCCCGAGCACGCGGGCAAGTCGTGACTCGTCGTACTCGCTTGTGACGAACGCGTCGCCGAGTTTTCTGAGCAGGACGAAGCGCAACTGTTTCTGCAGTACCTTCTTGTCCATCCCCATGGCCTCACGCAGGGCCGCGCCAATTGAGGCGGGCGGGCTCACGGGCAGGCCGGCCGCCTCGACAAGATTACTCAGGCGCTCGCGCTGGCTATCCTCGAGTTCGCCGAACTCGGCCGCCATGACCATGCCTGCCGCAACCGCCTCGCCGTGCAACCAGTCGCCATAGCCCTGGCAGCGTTCGATGGCGTGTCCGAACGTGTGGCCGAAATTGAGAATGGCGCGGCGCCCGGTCTCTCGCTCGTCTTCAGCAACGACCCCGGCCTTGATTTCGCAGGAGCGCTGTACGGCATGGGCAAGAGCGACCGCGTCTTTCGCCAGCAGCTTAGCCATGCTGTCTTCGAGCCAGGCGAAGAAATCCGCATCCGCGATGGCGCCATACTTGATGACTTCGGCGATACCTGCCCGCAGTTCGCGCTCCGGCAGCGTATTCAGTGTGTCGGTGTCAACGAGAACGAGTTTCGGCTGGTGGAAAGCACCAACCAGGTTCTTGCCCCCGGGGTGATTGACCCCGGTCTTGCCGCCGACCGACGAATCCACCTGGGCGAGCAGGGTCGTCGGCACCTGGATGAAAGCGACGCCACGCATGTAACAGGCGGCAGCAAAGCCGGCGATGTCGCCGACCACGCCCCCGCCCAGGGCGATGATCGTCGTGTCGCGGTTCGCGCCGGACTCAACGAGCTTGTCGAGTATCGACTGGACGGTGTCGAGCGTTTTGAATTGCTCGCCGTCGGGCAGGCTGATCGTTTCGACGGAAATGCCGCTGACGCAGGCTAAAAGCTTATCGAGGTACAGCGGTGCGACCGTCTCGTTGCTGACGATCAGGCAGTCGTTGCCGGCAACGTGTTTCGACAGATCGAAACCGCCGCCCAGCAAACCACTGCCGATGACGATCGGGTAACTTCGATCGCCCAGCTCAACCGTAATCGTTCTCGGGGACATTTCGCTAGAGTACCGCAAAAAAGCAGATCGGCATGACTCTGCCCCAATCTCGACACAATTCGACGCGATGATAGAGTGAACATGCCCCAGGAAGAAGGAAGCCCACATGAACTGGGATGTCGAAGATTTCGTCATATTCGGCGCCATGATTCTGGCCGTCGGCATCGCCTGGACGCTGGCGCGGCGAAAGGCCGGCAACAGGCCCTACAAATCTGCCGTCGCCTGCGCGCTGGCGGCGGCCTTCCTGCTCATGTGGATAAACGGCGCTGTTGGCATCATCGGCAGCGAGAACAACGATGCCAACATGATGTATTTCGGCGTACTCGGCATTGGCGTTTTCGGCGCAATGATCGCGCGCGGTCGTCCGCGCGGCATGTCCCGGGCGATGAGCGCCACCGCGCTCGCTCAGGTAATGGTTGCCGCGATAGCGCTGACCACGGATTGGGGCGTCGACGGGCCGATTTCACCATGGGATGTGGTGGTCCTGACTATTTTCTTTACCGCCCTGTGGCTCATATCGGCGTGGCTGTTCCGAAGAGCTGCGCGACCTAGAAACGATCTGCGATTTCGTTAGCGACTGCTTTCACTTTTCTGCCGTCCGTCTCGATTACCAGGTCGGCGATCTCACGATACTGCGGATCGCGGGAGTCCATGAGGTCCTCGAGCACCTGACGGGGGTCATCGTTTTCAAGCAACGGCCGTTGGCGGCCGCGCTGCGTTCTCTCGAGCTGCTGCTCCACAGTCGTGTGCAGGTAGACGACGAATCCTCGGGCACCCAGGAGGTTCCGGTTCTGCGCATTGACGACTGCACNNCGTCGCGCTGCGTCAGTTCATCGATGACTTTCGCTTCACGTTTGCGAAAGCCGTCTTCCCCTTCTTTCTCGAAGATAAAGGAAATGTCGACACCCGTACGCGCCTCGATCTCGTCGTCCGTATCGATGAACGTCATGTGCAGCATGCGAGCAAGCTGGCGGCCCACGGCCGACTTGCCGGCACCCATCGGACCAATCAGAAAAAGATTCTGCGGACGTATCATCAGGTAATCAGTAGTCTCATATGAGAAAGCCAACCCGGAGGTTGGCTTTCTTGTTCATCCAACGACACCCAGCTTAGTAAATGCTGGATCCTTCCTCGAGGATTCGCGGCGTCACAAAGATCAGCAGCTCCGCCTTGTTGTCGATGCGCTGCTTGCTCTTGAACAGGTTGCCGAGTACTGGAATATCACCAAGAACCGGTACCTTGTTGATCGTTTCGCGTCGCTCCGTCTCGTAGATGCCGCCCAGGACGACCGTCTGACCGTCCGAGACAAGCACCTGCGTCTGCACGGCGCGAGTATCGATACTCGGAACGGTGCCACCGAGGCCGCCCGTCGA
>JABAHO010025299.1_pt1 | contig 11283 bp, 14 predicted proteins | sample 7062071 | NCBI WGS metagenome assembly JABAHO01 (sample SAMN14534356, study PRJNA622989) | marine sediment metagenome | biome: marine biome [ENVO:00000428]; feature: marine pelagic biome [ENVO:01000023]; material: deep marine sediment [ENVO:00002113] | place: India: Gulf of Kutch | collected...
CAATCTCCACGGCATGATCACGGAAGAGATTCACGCCGACCTCCGAAACCATTTCTCGGACGGGGAGATCCTCGAGCTCGGCATGGTGATGGCCGTCCTCTGCGGCTTTGCCAAATTCCTGTTCTGCTTCGATTTGGCCGATCGCGAGGACGGCTGTCCAATTCACCGCTCGGCGTAGGGACTCACCGAGCGCAGAGACTTCGTTTTTCTGGCGGCATGAATGAGCGGGCAAGACCGCGGCGCCGTCGCGGTGCTGAGACTCGGCTATATGGGCAGCGCGCCGAGCACGGCGTCGATTACCTCGACGGAGCCATCATGGAAGCACCGCAGGGGGTCGGGACCCCTGCGGGCACCTTCCTCTATTCGGGCTCGCAAGCGGTGTTCGAAAGCAACCAGCCGCTCCTGCTCTGCTTGGGAGGCAACTCGGTCTACCTGGGCGAGGCCCCGGGTAACGCGTCGGCGCTCGAATGCAGCCTGCTGTCCTTCTTGTACTCCACCTGGATCGGTTTTCTCCACGGCNNGCCGAGGCGAGCCTTCCCGTGCTCCCGGGCCTCGTCACCGACCTCCTCAAGAGCGGCGCCCAGATGGCGAGCCGGCGCAACTACGCGAGCACGGTCGCGACGCTCGATGCCAACACCGCGGCTCTCGAGCACATCGTCCACTTCTGTGACGAGAGCGGGGTGGACCCCGCGATTCCCGCCGGCCTCGTCGCCGCGCTCGAGCGCGCCGCCGCGGCGGAGCACGGCGAAGACGACCTCGCGGCCGTCTTCGAGGTGTTCCGCAAGCCCGACGGTCGCTAGGCCCGCCCTAGGTGCGGGCGGCGCGCTCGCGAAGCAGCAGATAGAGCGGGAAGGCCGCCGCGAAGGCCACCGTCCACGCGACGACGAGACACGCCCAGAACCCGCCGCGACTGATGCTGTCGCGTGTGGTGATCAAGAACACGTTGAACGCCGCGAACGCGATCAACAGATCGACCATCAGCGAGGAATTCACCGCGGATTCGAAGGGCACGGTGAAGAAGTCGAGCGGAAAGTTCCCACCCGCTCCGATCATCTGGAGATTGAAGTACCAGGGCGCGGCGACGCCGAGAACGACGAGGATCGCGTAGATCCATTCCTTGGGGGTCATGGTGCGCAGCCTCCTTTCGAAGTCACGGGCCCGGATGATATGAGGTCCCGCCGGGACCCGCCTTTTCGGGGATCTCGCTTGCCTCCGCTCCTATGGCAATCGGCGCCACGAGACAAAACGAGTATCGTTGGATGGCTCGGTTACGGCGGAGGGGCGCGCCGTGGATGAAGGCTATCTGACACTCGAGAACGGCTACCGGGTGTTCTACCGCCGACTCGGCGGGGGCGGCGGAACACCGCTCCTCCTGCTGCACGGCGGCCCCGGCGGTGGGCACGACTACCTCGAGCCCCTGGAAGCCCTCTCCGCCGGGCGGCCCGTGATCTTCTACGACCAGTTGGGGTGCGGAAAGTCGGACCAGCCGGACGACCGCAGCCTTTGGACCCTCGACCGGTTCGTCGGCGAGGTCGACGAGGTCCGGAGCGGGCTCGGTCTCGAGTCGACTTCGCTCCTGGGACAATCCTGGGGTGGGTGGCTGGCGATCGAGTACATGCTCTCCCGACCCGCGGGCGTAGAACGGCTGATCCTCGCCAGTACGTCGGCGAGCATTCCCCAGTTTTCGGCCGAGACGCGTCGCCTGCGGGCGGAGCTGCCGGATGACGTCGCAGCGATTCTCGATGGGTATGAAGAGAAGGGAGAGTTCCACCACCCCGAATACGAGAGGGCCGTCGAGGTCTTCTATCAGCGCCACGTGTGCCGGCTCGATCCCTGGCCGGAGTGCGTGATGCGCACCGTGGCGAACCTCGAGAACAACGCGGTGTACGAGACNNACGAGACGATGAACGGACCCAATGAGTTCACCACGATCGGCAACCTCAAGGACTGGGACCGCACGGATCGCCTGGGCGAGATCCGCGTCCCTACCCTGGTCACGGTCGGCCGCTACGACGAGCTCACCCCCGCGTGTGCCGAAACCCTGCGCGCGGGAATACCGGACGCGACGCTCGTCACCTTCGAAGACAGCGCCCACCTCGCGCACGTCGAGGAGCCCGAACGCTACCTCGCCGTCGTCGACGAATTCCTGGGGGGCTCCGCGTGAGCGTGCGAATCGAGTGCGTGGTCGAATGCNNGCCCGATCTGGGACCCGACCGACGGACGGCTCTACTGGGTCGACGGCACCGGTCCGCGGGTGGGCAACCCGTCGATCTGGCGCTTCGATCCGAAGACCGGCGCGGTGGAGAATTGGCGGACCGAGAACGACATCGGCGCCATGGTGCTCCGCGAGGGCGGGGGCGCCGTGCTCGCGATGAGCGACGGCTTCTACTTTTTCGACTTCGCGAAGGGGGCGGAGCCCGAACTCATCCTCGAGATCGAGGCCGACGAACCGCGGTCGCGGCTGAACGACGGCAAGGTCGATCGGCGCGGACGCTTCTTCGCCGGCGGGATGGACGACAAGGAGGAGCTCGGCCTGTGCGGGCTCTGGCGCCTCGATCCGGACCTCACGGCCACGAAAGTGGACGACGGGATCATCTGTTCCAACGGGCCCTGCTGGAGCCCCGACGACCGGACCTTCTACTTCGCCGACACCTTCAAGGAAGAGCTCTGGGCCTACGATTACGACATCGAGGCCGGCGCCGTCTCGAATCGACGCGTCTTCGCCTCGAGCGCCGAGCTTCCGGGTCTCTACGACGGATCGACGGTGGACGCAGAAGGTTGCGTGTGGAACGCGATGGTGATTGGCGGCGAACTGATCCGGTACACACCCGATGGCGACGTCGACCGACAGATCGGGATGCCGGTGCGCCNNGTGCGCAATGTGACGTCGCTGATCTTTGGCGGGGACGATCTCGACGTGCTCTACGTCACCTCGATGGCGCGCGTCAAGCATCCCGCGGTCCACGACCGCTTCGCGCCCGAACTCAAGCCCCAGTTCCAGGCGGGCGCCGTCTTCGCCGTGACGGGCCTCGGCATCCGCGGCCTGCCAGAACCGCGCTTCGCGGGGTAATCCAGACGAGCCGGCCGTGATCGGGATGAGCTCACGCCCATCCCGATCGAGGGGGATCGTACGGCCGCGCCCCTAGAAGGAGCGGCGCTCCTGCGCCTCGTTGACCTTGATGTTGCGCCCACCGAGGTCGGTCCCATCGAGCGCGCGGATCGCGTCCTGCGCGGCGCTCGTCTCTTCCATTTCCACGAACGCGAAACCGCGAGGGCGACCTGTCTCTCGATCGGTGATCACGTTGACGGATGCGACGCCACCGTGTCGGCCGAATACTTCCTTGAGGTCGGCCTCCGTGCTCGAGAAAGGGAGGTTCCCGACATAAATCTTTTTACTCAACGTAGGGTCCTGTTCACCCACAATCCTCATCCGGATTGGGGCATCGGGCCGGTATTGCTCGCTCGGGACATCCGAGGCGGGCGATTCCGGTCAGCGGTTCCGTTCCATACGCGACTGCGCACGGAACAGTCAGAGGTATTCAACTTGGGACGAAGAAGAAGCAGCCGAAGAACTCGCTGCGTGTCGGCCCGAAACTGGCCTCTCGGATGAGGACTCTAGCGCTCGGCCCTTCGAGTGCAACGATCGATCACGATCGGGTGGGACGGCGCAGCTCCGCAGCTTTCGCTTCGGCCGCCACTTTGCGCGAGGCCAATACCACCTGCTCCCGGAGAATCGGCCGGGTCCAGCCGTACATACCCTCGTTTGGCCCCGCGCACTCCGGCTTCGTGCACATGCGCTCTCTGCGCCCCCAGACGAGGAGATAGGGTTTGTGCTCTTCTTGCGCGATTCGCACTTCGGCAAAGACCTCGGCGGATGCACTGGTGTGTTCGCCGCAGAGCACGATGACCTGATCGGCGCTGCGGATGGCATGGCGAACACTCGCGTACTCCGCGACCCGGAAGCGTCGGCGCTCGGAACGACCGGTCACATCGAACCCCAGACCTCCCTGGGTGGCCTGCTCCTCGAGTCGATCGCAGAGGTCTTGATCGTGGTCGAGATCGAAACTGACAAACACGTTGGGTCGGCCCACGTTGTATCTCCTCGCGGCAAAGGGGTGGAGCGACGTCACGAGCCCGTGCGGTCCGTCGAAAATTGCCTGGTTCCGTTTGGGCCCCACCTCAAGGTTTGTGGACGCCGACGCCATCGAGTTCNNCGTCGCTGCGATGACAACCGGATGTCCGAAAGCGGCGAGGGCGGATCCGGCCGGGGCCTCACGGCAGCAGAGTGACATTCTACGCTGCGCCGAGCGCAATAGACACGACGAATGCTGATTTCCTGCGGTTTGGTGGCTCACCGCTCGCGGGGCTTTCCCGAGATGAGGTGAGACCCTTGCGGCGGGCCACGGTACGGCCTGCCGCCGCGCGGGGCGCGCGCAGCGCGGTATGCTTCGAGCGCCGTACGCAATTCGAGGGACCCTCATGGAAGCCGCGTCACAGCGCTCGCAGGAACTCAATCCCGCTCGTCTCGCGATGCTCTTCCACAAGCAGTTCGAGCTCTGTCGAGTAACCGCTGGCGAGACTGTGATGCTGCTGAGCGATCTCGCGACCCGCCGCGAGTATGTCGCTGCCAGCTTCGCCGCCACCGAAGAGCTCGGCGCCGACGTCTACGAGCTCTGTGTCAACTCGATTCCGTCTTGGACCAAGGTGGGTGTCCCGACGATCGGGCAGTGCAAGGGCACCCTCGAAGCCGCCAAGGCAGCCGATCTCATCGTGGTATTCCACGTTCCACTCTTCACCCGCTGGCTGGGCGAAGTCCGGGAGGCCGGAACCCGGGTGTTGATGATCATCGACGCCCCCGACGATCTCGACCAGCTCTTCGCACCGCCGGGGCTGAAAGCGGCGGTGCTCCACGCCCACAAGCGCCTGGAGACGACGCGCCGGATCCGCGTCACGAGCGAAGCCGGAACCGACCTCTCCTACGAGTGCGGCGAGTACCCGGTGATGAGCCAGTACGGGTTCGCGGACGAGGCGGGGCGTTTCGACCACTGGGGAGCGGGGCACGTGCACACCTTCCCCAACGAGGGTTCGGCCCATGGGCGCGTGGTCTTTCAGCCGGGCGACATCGTGATCCTCCCCTACTGCCGCTACGTCCACGACGAAGTCGTCCTGGACATCGCCGACGGTCACATCACGTCGATCGAGGGCGGGCTCGACGCGAAGCTCATGCGCGACTGGCTGACGGACAACCAGGAAGGGCCCGAGGATCGCGACCCCTTTGCGGTCTCCCATCTCGGCTGGGGGCTGAATCCGCAGGCACTCTGGTATGGCATCGCGCTCCACGGCGACGAGCCCGAGCGCAGCCGCGCCGCGGCGCGCACCTTCCCGGGGAATTTTCTCTTCTCCACCGGTCCGAACACCCAGGGCGGAGGGACCCGCAACACCCGCGGCCACTATGACGTCCCGATGCGCGACTGCACCGTCGTGCTCGACGGGGACACCGTAATCGATGCCGGGACCCTGGTGGATCCGGACATGGTGGTCGAACGAGTCGCGCGCTAGTGCGCTTCTTCCGCCCGACACGACTCGACGAGGCTCTCGAGCTTCTTCGCGACACGCCCGGCGCCCGGGTGCTCGCCGGCGGCGCGACCCTGGTGCAGGCAATGAACGCGGGCGACGCGACGCCTGCGGCGCTCGTGAGTCTCGCGGCCATTGCGGAGGTCGACGGAGTGCACCGCGACGACGACGNNTCGCCGAGCATGACGCGCTACAGAGCGGACATCGCCTGCTCGCGCTGGCCGCCGCGCGGGTCGGAAACCCGGCGATCCGCAATATGGGGACGATCGGTGGCTCCGTCGCAGTGGCCGACCCCGCCTTCGACCCCCTCCCCGCCCTCTTGGCGCTCGACGCCGAGCTCGAGCTCCACCGGAGTAGCGAAAAACGGCGGGTGCCAGTGGTGGAATTTCTTCGAGGCGCCGGCGAGACCACTCTCGGGGAGGGGGAGTTGATCGCGGCGGTGGTCCTTCCGGCCTCATCGCCCGGGTCGGTCGCGCACTACGAGCGAATCGCCCGGACGCGCGGCGATTCCCCCATCGCGTCCGTCGCTGTCGTACTCACGCGAGAAGCCGACCGGGTGAGGTCGCTCCGGGTCGCAGTCGGAGGGTGCGCTCCCGTCCCGGTGCACGCGCCCGAACTCGACCCGGTGTTTGCAGACAGCGCGCGAGACCCGAAGCAGCTCGTGGAAGTCGCGGACACGCTGGCCGCGCGCTGCCAGCCCGCCGACGACCTGCGTGCCAGCGCGGCCTATCGACACATGGTGTTGCCGCGCCTCATTCGACGAGCCGTCACCCGTGCACTCGACCGGAGCGCCGCATGAGCGCACCCGGCACCCGCACCGAGTTCGTCCTGCGGATCAACGGATCGGAGCGACGTCTGCGCTGCGCGCCCGACGCGACCCTCCTCGAGGTGCTCCGCGACGACCTCGGTCTCACCGGAGCCAAACGCGGTTGCAACCAGGGCGTGTGTGGGGCTTGCACCGTGCTCGTGGAAGGGCGCCCTGTGCGGGCCTGTCTGTCGCTCGCCGTGAACTCTACCAGCGCCGAGATTCAGACGATCGAGGGCCTCGCCGACGACCCGCGCATGCAGACACTCCGGGAAGAGCTCATTACGGGCGGCGGCCTCCAGTGCGGGTTCTGCACGCCGGGGATGCTCCTTGCCGCGCGCGCGCTCCTCGGGAGCGTGGACCACCCCGACGCCGAGGCGGTCCGCGACGGGCTCGCCGGCAATCTGTGCCGCTGTTCGGGATACCAGAAGATCGTGGAGGCGGTGGTCCGAGCGGGTGCACACCATGAGTGATGCGACCCGCACCCTGGGCGGTGTCGGAGACAGCCTGCCCCGCCTCGACGCCCTCGAAAAGACGAGCGGCGACGCCAAATATATCGCCGATCTCTACCGCCCCGGCATGCTCTATGGCGCGATCCATCCGAGCCCCCTGCCCCACGCTCGTATCCGTTCCTATCGCCTCGACGCCGCCCGCGCCCTCCCCGGTGTCGTCGCCATCATCACGGGCGAAGACGTGGGTCCCGGACGAATGGGCGCCTTCATCAAGGACGAGCCCGCCATCGCCCAGGGCAAGGTGCGCTACCTCGGCGAACCGGTGGCGGCTGTGGCCGCAGAGAGCGAAGCCATCGCGCGGCAGGCGGCGGCACTGATCGAGGTGGACTACGAGCCGCTCCCCGCCCTCGCGACACCGCGTGAGGCGCTCGAGAGCGACACCCTGATCCACGAGGATCTCGAGTCCTATATCAAGGTCTTCCCGGCGCTGTGCTCGGGGAACGTCGCGTCGGAGACGGAACTCCTGGAAGGCGACCCTGCACAGGGGTTTGCCGAAAGCGACCTCGTCGTCGAGGGACACTTCCGGACCCCTGCGCAAGCCCACGCCCCGATCGAGCCCTGCGGTGCCCTGGCCGAGATCGACCCCGACGGCCGCGTCACCCTGTGGTCGGCGAACCAGTCGGTGTTCCGCGTCCAGTCCAACGTGTGCGAGAGCTTGAGCCTGCCGATGTCGCAGCTGCGCTGCCTCACCCCCAAAGTCGGCGGCGGCTTCGGCAACAAGATGGAGCCACACATCCAGCCCATCACGGTGGCTCTCGCGCTCGCCGCCCGGCGCCCCGTCAAGCTCATCCTGAGCCGGGAAGAAGATTTTCTGATGGTACGGGCCCGCCATCCCTACGAGATTGTCTGCAAAACCGGAGCGCGCCGAGACGGCACCCTTCTCGCGCGCGAGATCGAGGTGCTCGTCGACTGCGGCGCATACGGCGACGACAGCCCCGGGGTCCTCGGCTACAGCCTGCTGATGGCGCGTGGGCCCTACCGCATCCCGNNCGCACACGCGCTGCTACGGACGCCTCGTCTACACCAACAAGTTGCGCTTTGGCGCCTTCCGCGGCTTTGGCAACCCGCAGGTGACCTTCGCCACCGAGACCCAGCTCGATGAGATCGCCGAGCAGCTCGGGATGGACCCGATCGAGCTGCGTCTCAAGAACGCCCTCCGCGAGGGCGACCCCTGGCTCGGCGGCACCGAGGTGGCGTCGAATGGCTTTGTCGAATGCATCGAGAGGGTGCGAGAGGCCTCGAGCTGGGAGCAGCGCCCGTGCGGCGGCGCGTCCGCGAACCCGTCGGGTTCGGAGGGCCGGCGCGCATACGGCGTCGCGTGCACCGCGCACATCAGCGGCCTCCTCGCCTCGGGCGCCATCGTGCGGGTGCTCGAGGACGGGTCGGTCGTGCTCAACACGGGCACGACCGATATCGGCCAGGGCTCCGACACGATCCTGACGCAGATGTGTGCCGAAACCCTGCAAGTGCCGGCGGAGCGCGTGCGTCTGGCGTCCCCCGATACCGATGGCTCCCCCTACAGCTGGGGCACCACGGCGAGCCGCATTACCTACACCACGGGACGCGCGGTCGTCGCGGCCACCGAGGAGGTGGTGACGCAGCTCAAGAGCCACGCCTCCGAGATGCTCGAAGTGGCGCCCGCGGACCTCGAGCTGCGTCCGGGGGGCCGCATCGGCGCCGTCGGCACCGACCAACTCGAGGTGAGCTTCCACGAAATCTCGCTGCGCGCACACTGGCGCNNGTGTTCAACCGACCCACCGTCGACCCCAAGCGCGCCATCGCCCGCGGTCTCCCCTTCCCCCAGATCGGCGTCTTCAGCTTCGGGTGTGTGGCGGTGGACGCCGAGGTCGACGCCGTGACGGGGTCGACCACCGTGCGCGAAGCGTGGTCGGCGGTCGACGTGGGCAAGGCCATCAATCCGGTCTCGGTGGAGGGACAGATCGAAGGCGCCTTCGTCCAGGGCCTGGGCTACGCGCTCTTCGAGGAGCTCGTCTGGGACGAAGCGCGGCTCACGAACCCGAACTTCACGGACTACAAGATTCCGACCTGTCTCGACACACCGCAGAGGGTGCACCCCATCATCGTCGAAAAGGCGGAACCCGAGGGACCCTTCGGTGCGAAGGGTGTCGGCGAGATCGGCATCAACGGCGTCGCACCCGCCATCGCCAACGCCGTCGCCTCGGCAACCGGCGCCCGCATTCGCCATCTTCCCCTCACACCGGAACGGGTGTTGCGGGGCATTCTGGAGTCGAGCGATGAAACCTGAGGACTACCCCGCCCAAGAACCGTTCACCGAGCTCGGCCGTGCCTACCACGACACCGTGATGGCCCGCGCGCCCGCCGACCCGGGCCGCGATTTCGCATTCGGCGAAGACCCCTATCAGAGCCTCTGTGTGTTCCCCTCCCCCGAGCCGAGCGGCGACGTCCTGGTCTTTGTCCACGGGGGAGGCTGGACCAACGGGTACAAGGAATGGATGGCCTTCATGGCGCCCGCCCTCTGCGCGCGGGGCGTGACCTTCGTGAGCGCCGGCTATCGCCTGGCGCCGGGCCACCTCTTTCCCGCCGGGCTCGAGGACTGCGCGGCNNCGGGGGTGACCCGGAGCGGATCTTCATCGGGGGACATTCGGCGGGTGGCCACTACACCGCGCTGCTCGCGGTCCGCCGCGACTGGCAGGGGGCGCTCGGGGTCTCGGAGTCTGTGGTGCGCGGCTGCCTCCCCGTCTCCGGGGTCTACGACTTCGGAGAGGGATCGGGTCTCTCGATGCGACCGCGCTTTCTGGGGGCCAAGGGCAACGAGCGCGCGGCTAGCCCGATCCACAACCTCCAGGGGACGCCCCCGCCCTTCTTCATGGCACACGGCGACGCCGACTTTCCCCATCTCATGAAGCAAGCGGAAGCGATGGAAGCGGCGCTTCGCGCGGCGGGTGGCGACGTCGCGCGGATGGAACTCGCCGGGTGTGACCATCTGGGCGCGAGCTATGCGAGCGCCGACCCCGAGNNGCGCGCCGTCGATTGGATGCGAGCCCACTGAAGGAGCCGGACCGATGGACTTCGGACTGATGTACAGCTTCATCACCCCGCGAGACGACTCGGTGACCCATCACGAGACCTTCCGAGAAATGGACCGGCTCGTGCCGATGGCGGAGGGCCTCGGGTTTTCGTCGTTCCAGACCACCGAGCACCACTTTCAGGACAACGGCTGGGCACCGAGCCCACTCCTCGTCCTCGCGCACGCCGCCGGCCAGACGGAGGGCATGCGCCTCGTCACCAACATCCTGATCCTTCCCCTCTACGACCCGCTCCGTCTCGTCGAAGACGTGGCCACCCTGGATAATCTGAGTGGGGGGCGGCTCACACTCGGCGTGTCGCCTGGCTACGTGTCCGAGGAGTTCGAGGCGTACGACGTCCCGCACGGGGAACGGTTTGCGCGCGCCGAGGAAATCCTCGACATCCTCCAGACCTCCTGGGCCGAGGAGGTGCTGGAGCACCGTGGGCGCTTCTATCGGATCCCGCCAACCCGGGTCGTCCCGCGCCCGGTCCAGAATCCCATTCCGATCTGGTACGGCGTGTCGGGCCCGAAACTCCTGGCGCGGGCTGCGCGTCGCGGGTGCCCCGTCACCGCCTCTCCCCGCCACACCAACGAAGAACTCGTCGCGCACTACGCCCGCTTCGACGCCGCCGCCGCAGAAGCGGGCCGCTCCATCCCCGAGCGTCCGATCATCCGCGAGGTGTTCGTCGCGCCGAGCATCGCCGAGGCGGAGGACCTCGCAGGTCCGGCGATCGTGGAACTCTTCGGGCTCTACGGACGCAAATCCGCCGAAGGCGAACGCGAGCTCCGCAACGATGCGGGCGAGTTGGTGCGCTCGGAAAGCGAGGTGGATTTCCGCAGCTTCGCGTCGCGTTACATCCTGGGAGACCCCGACTCGGTCCGAGGCGAGATCGAAGCCCTGCGCGACCAGCTCGCGCCGAGCGAGGTCATCTGCCGCATGCAGCTCCCGGGCATCCCCACCAAGCACTTCGAGCGCTCGATCCAGCTCTTTGGCGAAGAGGTGATCGCGAAGTTCCGCTAGCGACACGTGCGTGAGCCAGGCGGCGGCGCCCGGAGGGATCACGTATTTTTTGACGGGCGACGCACCGTAGCGGCGAACCGCCGCCAATCTCCGGGGACGTCTCATGGAATTCAATCCGCTGGCGCCGGAAGTCACCGCCAACCCCTTCCCCTACTACGCCCAACTCCGCGACCACGCACCCGTGCTGTGGCTCGACGCGTTCCAAGCCTTTGCGGTGAGCCGCTACGACGACGTCGATTTTGCGCTGCGGACTCCCGCAGTGTTCTCGTCGGCGAACTTCACCGAGGAGGCGCTCGGCGATCTGAACCCGGTTCCCGACGTC
>JABAHO010002028.1_pt3 | contig 11282 bp, 10 predicted proteins | sample 7062071 | NCBI WGS metagenome assembly JABAHO01 (sample SAMN14534356, study PRJNA622989) | marine sediment metagenome | biome: marine biome [ENVO:00000428]; feature: marine pelagic biome [ENVO:01000023]; material: deep marine sediment [ENVO:00002113] | place: India: Gulf of Kutch | collected...
TTGGTCGACGGCTCTCAAGCAGGCGGCGCTCGATCACGGCGCCGACGTCGTCGGGATCGTGCCGATGCGCGACGACTGGGTCTTCGAAGGCTTCGAGGTCAAGGAAAAGTGGATCGTCATGCTGGGGTTCCGCATGGACTTCGAGGAGCTCCGCAAACTTCCCGATGCACCCGGTGCGAACGAAGTGCTCAAGGTGTACGCCGACGGCCAGGTCACGGTCTACGAGACCGCGAACTGGTTGCGGCGTCAGGGGTGGGCGGCGCACGGCTACTGCGGACCGATGGGAAGCCCGATCACGATGATCCCGCCGGCGCTCGCGGCGGGCCTCGGAGAGCTCGGCAAGCACGGCTCGATCATCANNAACATGCGGCTCGCGTATCTCTTGACCGCTCTCCCGCTTGAGGCCGACGCTCCGGATCCGCTCCACGTCGACGATTTCTGTAGCCGTTGTCAGGCCTGCACGCGGGGTTGTCCCGCGGGCGCGATCGCTTCGCAGAAGCAGATGGTGCGCGGGGTCGAGAAGTGGTACGTCGACTTCGACAAGTGTCTGCCCTTCTTCAACGACACCCAGGGTTGTGGGCTCTGTCTCGCGGTCTGTCCGTGGAGCCAGCCCGGCGTCGCACCTAAACTCGTGGCGCGGCAGCGGGCCCGGACCCCGGCCGGCCGCCCGGCCGCGCACTGAGGAGGAGGTTCACGTGTCGGCAAAATCGCAACACATCGCGGTCGACGGAGTGAAGACGCACTATCTGGAGGCCGGCAGCGGCGCTCCGATGGTCCTCATCCACGGTGGAGGTGCGGGAGCGGATGCCCGCGGCAACTGGTCCGGCTGCCTCCCGGCCTTCGCCGAGCGCTACCGGGTACTGGCTGTCGACATGCTCGGGTTTGGCGCGACCGACAAGCCCGACCCGGCGTCCCACGACTACAGCCAGGGCGCGCGGAATCGACACCTGCTGGGTTTTCTCGATGCCCTGGGTCTGGACGCGCCGATCCTCGTCGGGAACTCGATGGGCGGGTGCACCGCCCTCGGCGTCGCCATCGATCGACCCGACCGGGTTCGCGCCCTGGTGCTGATGGGGAGCGCGGGGCTCAACGCCGAACTCTCCCCCGCGATCCGCACGATCCTGGGGTACCAGCCGACACCCGAGAACATGCGGACCATCATCGACACGCTGACCGGCGACGGCTTTGTCATCGACGAAGAGCTGGTGCGTTATCGCTACGAGCTCACCCAACAGCCGGGCGCGATGGCGGCCTACGGCGCCACGATGAAGTGGATCGGTGAGCAGGGTGGGCTCTTCTACGCCGAGGAGGAGATCGCCCGCGTGAAGACCCCGACGCTGGTGGTCAACGGAAGCGACGACCAGGTGGTTCCCAAGGAGCTGGCCTGGCGCTTCCACGAACTCCTCGACAACTCCTGGCTCTATGTGATTCCGCACTGCGGACACTGGGCGATGATCGAACAGCGCGAAGAGTTCACCCACGTCGTGGGCACGTGGTGTGCGCTGCGCGGCCTGGCCTAGAGGGGTACGCGATGGCACGGCAACCCCTGGTCGACCCCGAGGTCGTCCGGCGCTGCGGCGCCTTCCCCCAGTACATCGAGGCGAAACTCGGGTTTCGGAATCACTGGTACCCGACGCTCTTCTCGCACGAGGTGCCAGAAGGCGGGTTCGTAACGCACCGGATTCTCGGAGAGCGTGTGCTCATGACCCGTGTCGCGGGCCGGGTCCATGCCATACGCGATCGATGTTCTCACCGAGGGGTGCCGTTTTCGCGCAAACCCGAGTGCTTCAAGGCGGGCACGGTCACCTGCTGGTACCACGGCTTCACCTACAGCGTCGAAACCGGAGAGCTCGTCGCCATCCTGACCTCACCGGAGAGCAACGCGATCGGCCGACGCAAGATTCCGGCCTTCCCGGCGCGGGAAGCCAAGGGCATCGTCTTCCTCTTCATGGGCGACATCGAGCCGCCGCCGCTGTCGAGCGATGTGCCACCCGGTTTTCTCGACGACGACCTCGCGGTGCGCGGGATTCGAAGAGAGGTGGCGGCGAACTGGCGCATCGGCTGTGAGAATGGCTTCGACAGCACCCACGTGTTCATCCACAAAGATTCGATCCTGCTCGACGGGAACGACATCGCCCTGCCGCTCGGGTTTCGGCCCACGGGCAAAGAGGCCTTCCGGGTGGTCGACGAGGAAGACGGGCCGGTCGGGGTCTACGACCTGCTCGGGGAGCACTCGGAGCCCGTGTTCGAGGGGGTTGTCGACGGCGAGGTGGTTCGCCGCGGCCACCTGGGGCAGACCCGCGTCGCGATGGACATTTCGATCTGGCTCCCGGGCGCGTTGCGCGTGAACCCGTGGCCCGATCCCTCCCTCGTCCAGTACGAGTGGTACGTCCCGATCGACGAGGATCACCACTTCTACATCCCCACACTGGCGCGACGGGTGGCGAGCGCCGAGGAAGAAGAGATCTTCGCACGCGAATTCGACGAGAAATGGCGCGACCTCGCACTCGCGGGCTTCAACGACGACGACATCTGGGCCCGGGAAGCGCAGCAGGAGTTCTACACCAACGACGAAGCGTGGTTGCAGGAGCGATTGTTCGAGCCCGACGCCAACATCGTGCAGTGGCGCAAGCTCGCGAGCCGGCGCAACCGAGGGATCCAGCAGCGCGAACACCTGCTCTAGCGGTCCACGCCCAAGGGACGCACGGTCGCTTCCGCGCGGGAGAAGGCCCTTGCAGCTCCTGCGCTATCGTCGGCCCGCTTCCGAGAGGGTGGCGGGCGGTCTCGCGACCCGATTCGTCCGCCGCGATTCGCCACCGCCACTCCGCACGAGAAGAAGGAGAACGCATCATGCGAAAGGGTCTCATGACCGGCGCCGACGGTGTCGCGGGCTCTGTCGATCAGGTGGTCGAACTCGCGAAAGAGGCGGAAGCGGCCGGGTTCGACTNNAGGTGGGGACGGCGGTGACGCCGAGCTACCCGCGGCACCCGGTGGCGATCGCACAGCAGGCGAAGACCGCCGCGAACCTCGCGCGAAACCGCTTTGTGTTGGGAATCGGCGTGTCCCACAAGATGGTGATCGAGGACATGTTCGGGATGTCCTTCGCGAAGCCGGCGAAGCACATGCGCGAGTATCTCGAAGTGCTGGTGCCGCTGCTCAAGGGCGAAGTGGTCGATTACGAGGGCGACGAGTATCGGGTCCACGGGACACAGATCGCCGTCCAGGGCGTGGAAGACGTGCCGTTGGTCATCGCGGCGCTCGGGCCCAAGATGCTGCAGCTCGCGGGCGAGATGACCGACGGCACCAACACCTGGATGGTGGGTCCCAAGACGATGGAGGCCCACATCGCGAAAGTCATGAACGCCGCCGCAGAGACGGCCGGTCGTCCGACCCCGCGGATCATCGGCGGGTTTCCGGTGGTGCTCACCGCGAATGTCGACGCGGTGCGCGAGGGTCTGGGCGAGGCGCTCGCGATCTACGGGCAGCTCCCGAGCTACCGAGCCATGCTCGATCGCGAGGGTGTGGTGAACCCGCAAGATCTTGCATTGGTCGGTGACGAGCGGGCGCTTCGCGAGTCGATTGCACGGATCGAAGCCAGCGGTGTGACCGATTTCAACGCCGCGTGCATCGACGCCGAGCCCGGGGCCCGCGACCGAACCGTGGAGTTCCTCGCGAGCCTCTAGACGCCGCCCGGGGGCGTATCGTCGAGAGGGGGCTCGGGCCGTTCATGAGGCGCCTCCTCTTCGGCCTGCCAAGATCGGTTCGCAGGGTGAACCCGACACGATGCGGTGGCGCCCCACGGGTGACCGTCCCATCTTATCGGCGTCGCCACAAGTCGGAGGGCCAGGGATGCGCGCCGGAGAACTGCTCTGCGAATACACGGGAACCATCACCTCGGTCAAGGTGTTGCCCTTCGAGGACACGGGGTACGCGGCGAAATACGAGGTGACCCAGACGGGCACCTCGACCGGGAAGCTCGCGGTGTCGGCGGTGGGGAGCAACTACGTGCAGATGCATCCCGACGGGACGAGCACCACCCGCTACTACGGGATCTGGACCACGGACGATGGCGTGGCGCTCCTCGTCGAGTCGGGGGGGATGAGCGTCCCCCTCGACGGGGGACGGGTTCGCTTCGGGACCACTGTCAAGTTCCGCTCGCCCTCCGAATCCTACGCGTGGTTGTTGGCGACGACGATGTGTGGCTTCGAGGGCGAGGGCGATTTTTCGACGATGTCGATCACGGGTCGCGTGTATGAGTGGGTCTAGTCCCGCGATGACGACGCCGGCCGGTGCGACCGGCTCGGTCCCCGTGATCGATCTCGCACCCTTTCGCGCGGCCCCGTCTTCATCGGAAGCGCGCACCGTCGTCGCGGCGGTGCGCGAGGCCCTCGAGACCATCGGGTTCTTCGTCATCACGGGCCACGGAATCTCCACATCCGTCCAGGATCGCGTGCTCGCCGCCGGCCAGTCGTTTTTCGACCTCCCGGAAGACGAGAAGCTCCGGTGCTGCGATGAGCAGAACTTTCTGGGCTACAACCCGCTGGGGGCCGAGCGTGTCGCGTATGCGCACCACGACGAGTCGGGCCCCGACCTCAAGACGAACTTCACGGCGGGCCGGATCGGCATCGACGCGAGCGACCCGTATTTCGACTGTGAGGCGGGCCGGCAGTGGTTCCCCCCCAATTTGTGGCCCGAACGGCCCGCCGGCTTTCGCGACACCCTTGCCGAATACGCCGTGGCCGGCGAGGCGCTCGCCCACACCCTGATGGAGCTCTTCGCGGCCGCCCTCGACCTGCCACGGGGATTCTTCCGCGACAAGGTCGACAAGTGCATGACCTATCTCCGCGTCCTCGATTATCCGGCGCTCTCCATGGAGCCGCAGGCGAACCAGTATCGGATCGGCCCCCACAGCGACTACGGAACGCTCACCCTGGTCACCGCCGATGGTCCCGGGCTTCAGGTGAAAACACGGAGCGGCGCGTGGGAAGACGTGCCCTTCGTCCCGAGCGGAATCCAGGTGAACATCGGCGACATGATGGAACAGTGGACGAACGACCGCTGGGTCTCGACGCAGCACCGCGTGCTGGCACCGGCGGGCTCGGAAGCGATCCAGAGGCGACGCCAGGCCATCGCGTTCTTTTTGACCGCGAACTACGACACCGTGATCGAGCCGGTCGCCTCCTGCGTCGACTCCGCCCACCCCGCCCGCTACGCGCCGGTTCCAGCCGGGGAGGATCTCCTGGCAAAGCTCTTGCGCCAGTACGAACGCGACGGCGACACGGAGCCCGCGAGCTAGTTCGCGGGAGCGCCGGGCGCAGCCCTTCGTAGTGACGCTCCACCCCTGGGGATCGAGACACCGGGTCGGCGACGCCACGGCCCGTTGCACACATTCGCGCGGCACCTCTATGACCGGAGTCATACTCGCACGACAGCCCACTCCGGTACCTTCTGGGATCGAAGAATCGTTCGAAGAGGAGTCGTGGCGGTGCGCATCGATAGCAGCGACGTAATTCCCTGGCCCGTGGACCGAGGGCTCCCGCAACCGGAGGCCGAGCTCCCGGAAGGCACGATCGTCGTGTCCACGGACAGCCACTGGCTCGAACCCGAATCGTTCGTCGACTACATGCCGGAGAAGTATCGAGATCGTGCTCCCAGAGGATATTTCGACGAGTCCGGGTACCACTTCGAGATCGACGGGCGGACCACGAACAATCCGGCTCTCCCGAGCAAGATGATCGAAGGTCGGGCGGGGATGTGGGATCCCGAGTTTCGGCTGCGCGAAATCGATCGCGAACAGATCGACAAGGAAATCCTCTTTCCGCAGCGGATGCTGGGCGTGATTCGTCGACGCACCGACAACCTTCTCGCCGGAGAGGCCAAGCTCGGGACGGACGGCGACTGGGAGTTCGTGCAGGCGTGTTTCGACGCCTACAACGAATTGCTCGCCAAGTTCTGCTCCACCCACCCCGATCGCTACTACGGCGTCGGGCTTCTCAACTACTGGGATCCCGAAGCGACACGCGATGAGGTTCAGAAGATCAAGGACCTGGGGCTCAAAGGGGTGATGCTGCCCACGCTGCCGCCGGGCATCTACTACAACTCCCGCAAGATGGAAGGTCTCTGGGACGGGATCGAGGAAGGCGGCCTCCCGCTCTCGTTTCACGTGGGTGAAACCTTTGACGCCCGTGGGCTCGGGGGCCTGGCCACCACGATCGTCGTGGCTTTCGAACCCTACCGGCGGCTCTTCGCGCTCCTCACTTTCTCCGGGATCCTCGAGCGTCACCCGGAGTTGCGGGTGGTCTTCACCGAGGGAGGGATCTCGTGGGTCCCCTCGTGTCTCTATGACTGCGACCGCGTCTACGCGAGCTTTCAATCGGAGATGAACCCGAAGCTCCAGAACAAGCCGTCGCACTATTGGTTCGAGAATTGTTTCGCCACCTTCATGGAAGATCCGCCTGGCCTCCGACAGCTCGACCTCATCGGATGGGACAAGGTGATGTGGTGCTCGGATTATCCGCATCCGGAAAGCACCGTGGGCTACAGCCAGCAATCGATCCGGGACATCTTTGAAGCCACCGAGACCGTGGAGCAGGCGCAAGCCATCGTCGGCAAGACCGCGATCGAGCTCTGGGGTCTCTAGGAGCGACACCCCTTCCAGAGACGCCGGGTCTTCGCGACCTCGCGCCCTCCTCACACTCGATTTCCAGTCGAGTGGTCCCGACTCGTGTCGACGCAGCCTGGCGTGGTGGGTATGACCGCCGTCATGCAACGAACCGGAAAACCCGACGACAATCCGGAGCGGAACCCGCTCGCGATGTCGCCGGACCGGCGCGCATCCCCCGCGCGCCAGGCGCAGGGCGGACTTCGGTACCCATCGGGAGGGATGAACGTGGCGGCCACCCAACACGACGCGACACGAGCCGATAGCGGTGCGGATGAGCAATACGACGCCATCGTCATCGGCGCCGGCATCTCGGGCATGTACCTCATCTACCGTCTTCGCGAGCTCGGTCTCTCGGTCCGGGTGTTCGAGGCGGGCAGTGGAGTCGGCGGGACCTGGTACTGGAACCGTTACCCGGGATGTCGCTTCGATTCCGAGAGCGTCACGTATGGGTATTCGTTTTCCGAGGAACTCCTTCAAGAATGGCACTGGAGCGAGCACTACGCCCCGCAGCCCGAGACGCTGCGTTACCTGGAAACCGTCGCCGACAAGTTCGACCTTCGCCGGGACATCGAGTTCGACACCCGGGTCCGGGCGGCACGCTACGACGGCGACCGGAATCTGTGGGAAGTGGAAACCGAACACGGAAAGCGCGCGCGGGCACAATTCCTGATCACGGCCGTCGGCGTACTTTCGGAGCCCTACATCCCCGATTTCGAAGGCCTCGACGGCTTCGAGGGGCGGTGGTGGCATACCGGCTCATGGCCGCACGAGCCGGTCGATTTCCGCGACAAGCGCGTCGGCGTGATCGGGACCGGCGCGACGGCCGTCCAGTTGATCACCGAGGTTTCAAAAGATGTCGGGCACCTCGATGTCTTCCAGACCCAGCCCGAATACTGCGTGCCCAACAGCCCGATCGATGCGGAAGAAATGCGCGACATCAAGGCGCGTTATCCCGAAATCTTCTCGAAGTGTCGTGAAACCTTCGCCGGTTTCGAACACCAGTTCGACGAGCGATCGGCGCTCGAGGTGTCGCCGGCAGAGCGGGAGGCGTTCTATGAGGAGCTCTATTCGCAGCCGGGTTTTGGGATGTGGCTGGGGAACTTTCACGACATTTTGACCGACCGGAAGGCCAACGACACGATTTCGGAGTTCGTTCGCGAGAAGATTCGCGAACGCATCGACGATCCCGAGCTCGCAAAGAAACTCGTACCCACCGACCACGCCTTCGGCACCAAGCGGGTGCCACTGGAAAGCGGGTACTACGAGGCCTACAACCGAGACAACGTACGCCTGGTGGATCTCCGGGAATCTCCCATCAAGAGGATCACGCCGGCGGGAATCCAGACCGGCGACGCCGAGTACGCGCTGGACGTGATCATCTTCGCCACGGGCTTCGACGCGGTCACCGGCGCGCTCAACCGAATCGACATTCGGGGAGAACACGGGCAGGCGCTCAAAGACAAATGGTCGGACGGGCCGGAGACCTACCTCGGGCTTCAGAGCGCGGGTTTCCCCAACCTCTTTACCATTCTCGGCCCGACCAACGGGGGCACATTCTGCAACATTCCGCGCTGTATCGAGCAGAACGTGGAATGGGTGACGGACTGTATCGGCTACATGCGAAAGAACGGCTTCGAGCGGATCTCGACGACCCGCGAGTCGGAGGACGCGTGGTCGGAACACGTCGATGAGACCGTGGGTCAAACGCTTCTTCCACAGACACCGACCTGGTTCTTCGGGGCGAACGTACCGGGCAAGAAGCGGAAGTTTCTGATGTACGCGGGCGGCCAACCGCTCTATCGGCAGAAGTGCGATGAGGTCGCGGCGAACGGCTACGAAGGCTTCGTGCTGGAGCGCGACGCGCTCGGTTGAGGAATCGCCGCCCGCGTCGACTCGGCGTGGGGGGTGCCCGTCTCGAGCGCTCCGCGCCCGACGCCGCCCAAACCGCCTCCACCGGAGACACACCGAACCGGCAGCGCCGGGGGGCCACCCGTTCAGGTGCGGCTGCGAGGAGAGGCGAGGGGGACGGCGAAACGTCCTTGGAGTGGGTCTAGATACCCACAATCCGCTCCACGCGGTTCGCAAATCTTCAGCAAACCCACCGCGGCGTCGATGAAAGACGCGAAGAGGACTGGTCGCGTGTCGACGCGAAGTCCCGCGGAGGGAACCGATCATCGCGCCGGAAGTTCTCGTAACGGGTGCCGGAGGGTTCACCGGTGGCGCTCTCGCCAATGAGCTGGCCCGCCGGGGCCATCGCGTGCGCGCGCTGGTGCGTGGGGAGGGCGTACCCCCGCTTCTCGATCGCGGCGCCATCGAGCGGGGCGAGATCGAACTCGTGCGCGGCGACATTCGCGACCGGGCCGCAGTGGATCGCGCCGTGTGTGGGGTCGACCGGGTGTTCCACCTCGCGGCGCTCTTCCGACGCGCCGGGCTCCGCGATCGCGACTACTGGGAGACGAACGTCACCGGGACGCAGTACGTCCTCGAAGCGGCCCGTCTGAGCGGCGTCGGCCGGGTGCTCCATTGCAGCACGATCGGTGTCCACGGCGGCGTCTCCGAAATCCCCGCCGACGAAGACAGCGCGTTCGCAGCCGGCGACATCTATCAGCGCACCAAGCTCGAGGGCGAGCTCCGCGCGCAGCGCGCAATCGAGAAGGGTCAAGCGGTCACCGTGGTGCGGCCCGCCGGAATCTACGGTCCCGGCGATCTGCGATTTCTCAAGCTCTTCACCATGGTTCGCTCGGGGCGCTTTGTCCTCTTCGGCTCGGGGGACACCTTCGTCCACCTGGTCTTCGTCGACGACCTGTTGGAGGGCATGATCCGCGCCGCCGAGCACCCCGACACCCTGGGTCAGACGATGATTCTTGCGGGGGATCGCTACGTCACGATTCGGGAGTTGGCGGGCCGGGTGGCCGAGAGCCTCGGGGTGCGGCCGCCCCGGTGGCGTCTCCCCCTCTGGCCCCTGATGAGCGCGGCGGCGCTCTGCGAATGGGTGTGCCGTCCGATCGGGGTCGAGCCGCCACTCCACCGTCGACGCGCTGCGTTTTTCTCGAAGAACCGGGCGTTCGCCATCGACCGCGCCCGGCGCTTGATCGGATACGCGCCTGTCGTCGACCTGCCNNGCAGTGGTATCGCGCCGAGGGGTTGCTGGGATGAGGCCGCGGGGAGAATCCGACCAGGCCGCATCGCGAGAGGCGCGGCGATGAAGGTCTGTCTCGACGTCCGGGTGAGCACGCCCGGTGGAACCAGCACCTTCATCGAGAATTTTCTCCGAGAGCTCGACGAGATCGACACCGGACACGAGATCGAGCTCCTCTTCAGCCGCGATCGCCAGCTGCTCGGGCGCGAGGGCTGCCCGGGTAGGAGCGCTCCCTTCGGCAATCGAGTCCTCGAGTTCCAGTGGTCCCAGGTCGCGCTCCCGCATCTGCTCAGACGGGAGGGCGTGGCGCTCTACCACAGCCTCAAACACCTGGGCCCGCTCCGCTGTCCCGCGCGTTCCATGTACCGCGTTCCCGCCGTCGGACAGTTTGCGGGGAACTATCCGATGCCCTTCGCGGACCATGTCTACTGGAGCTACCTGGGACGGTTCGTCTACCGCCGCGCGGATCTCCTGGTCGCCGTCTCCGAGTACATCCGAAACGGATTGGTCGAGTACCTGGGAATCCCGGAGGACCGCGTCGCGGTGGTCCACAACGGCGTCGACCTTCGTTTCCGCCGGCTCGACCCACACGAGCGTCGCGCGGACTTCCTGTGCGCGTATTCGCTCGAGGCGCCCTACCTCCTCTGTGTCGGGAACCTCCTGCCGGTCAAGAACCTCGTGACGGCGCTTTCCGCCTATGCGGTGCTCGCGGATCGGATCCGGGATCTTCCCCACCTGGTCCTGTGCGGGGGGCAACGCCACCCCCATCATCTCGAGTTGCGCCGGCAGGCGGGCGCGCTGGGGATCGCCGACCGTGTGCGCTTCCTCGATTTTCAGCCGCCCGAAACGCTCGTGGAGCTCTACAACGGCGCGCAACTCCTGCTCCATCCCTCTCTGCACGAGGGTTTCAGCTTCACGATTCTCGAGGCGATGGCCTGTGGACTGCCGATCGTGGCGTCCTCGAACACCTCGATTCCCGAGGCGGCGGGGGACGCGGCGCTGTACGCGGAGGATCCGCGAAACGCGGAGGAGTTCGCCGCGCTGCTCGAGGCCGTTCTCGACGACGAGGACCTCTGTGCCGAGCTCTCGAAGCGCGCCCTCTCGCGTGTCCGCGAGTTCTCCTGGCAACGCTGCGTCCGCGATACCGTGGCGCTCTACGACCGGTTGACCTGACCGCGATGTGTGGGATCGCCGGAATCGCGTTTGCGGACACGACACACAGAGCCGACGGCCGATGGATCGCGCGGATGTGTGCATCGATCCGCCATCGCGGCCCCGACGAAGGGGGCAGCCACGTCGCCCCGGGTGTCGCGCTGGGCTCCCGGCGCCTCTCCGTCATGGACGTCGCGGGGGGCACCCAGCCCCTCTACAACGAAGACGGCAGTGTGGCGGTCGTCTTCAATGGGGAAATCTACAACTTCCCCAGTCTGCGGGCGCAGCTCGAGAACCGCGGCCACCACTTCGAGACCCACACCGACA
>JABAHO010018162.1_pt1 | contig 11280 bp, 7 predicted proteins | sample 7062071 | NCBI WGS metagenome assembly JABAHO01 (sample SAMN14534356, study PRJNA622989) | marine sediment metagenome | biome: marine biome [ENVO:00000428]; feature: marine pelagic biome [ENVO:01000023]; material: deep marine sediment [ENVO:00002113] | place: India: Gulf of Kutch | collected...
CCCCGGATTGCCAACCTCCGTGAACCCGGCGTGGTGAGCGGGCGCATGTCGGATGTTCTGCTGGCCGATCTGCAGATCTACCCCCGCGAGACGGAAATCCTGCTCGAGGGATCCTTCACCACCTTCTTCGACGGCGAGTTTTATCCCGGCAGCTTTTCCATGCCCGGCAACACGGCACCGGCCCTGGGCGATTTTGACGGCGACAAGGACAGGGATCTTTTTGTCGCGGCCAGCAACGGGCTGATGCGGGTATTCCGCAATGACGGATCCCGGGCGCTGATCAATTTCACAGAGATCACGAACCTCACAAGCCTGGCGGACATGTGGGAGACAATACCCAACCCGGTGCCCGCCCTGGGTGACTGGAACAATGACCGCTATGCGGACCTCGCGGTCGGCGGCGATGCCGGCGGGGAAATTCACCTGCGCCTCTCCAACGGGCAGTTCGAAGATAACCCCTATGCGACGACGGTGATGCAGGTATCGGGGACCGTGACCACCATTCCGGCCTTTGCTGAAATCAACGGGGACGGGCTTATCGACCTGCTCGTGGGCACGGATTCCGGGCTGGTGCGCGCCTACACGAATACAGGGTCCGCTACAATGCCTTTCTCCGAACCGGCAGCCATTGGCGACCTGCTCGGCATGCCCGTACCCGGCATCACCGGGCTTGATGCGGCGGATGTCACAGGCGACCCGAATGCCTTCCCGGACATCCTGGCTTCCGACACTGTCGGTCGCATCTGGCAGTTTGACCGCGGGAACTCCCCGACGGACTTTTCCCTTAACAACCGTGTTTTCGCGGGCACCTATCCCGGCTTTGCCGAACGCCTCTGCGCCGCCGTCCAGGACATGGACGGTGACGGGCGGGCGGACGTTATTGCCGGCAGTGCGGACGGCGGCCTGATCTACCTGCGCAGCTCGTTCAACCGGGTGACGGTCGCACCGCCGGGAGTTACGCTCCTCACCGGCGAAACCTACACCTTCGAGGTGGTGGATCCAAAATCCCCCATCAGCTGGGGCCTGCGGGAAAATGCGAGCGGCGGGTTCATTGACAGCGGAACCGGCTTCTATACGGCGGGCACCACCGGCGGCGTGGACGTGGTGCAGGGCCGGGACGGACGGGATGCCGGCGTGTCCTACGTGAACGTGCTGGACACGAACATCGTTAACCGGATCGGCCGGGCATTGATCGTGGCCGGCGGCAAAAGCCTCTCCGACCCGGTCTGGTTTGCCACCGATCATGTCGCGGATTTTGCATACCAGGTGCTGCTGTATCGCGGGTTCCTGAAAAGCGCGGTGCGGTACCTGAGCTTTGATCCCGACCAGGATGCCGACGGAAACGGTCTGCAGGACGACATCTACGGGTACACGAGCTACACGAATGTCGCCCATAGTTTCACCAACTGGGCGTCGGAAGCGAACCAGCTGCTTGTCATGCTCGCGGATCACGGCTCGGATAACAGCGGCGAGGGCTTTTTCCGCCTGAACAGCACGGAGGTCCTGCGCGCCGCCGACCTGCGTAACTGGCTCGACACGCTGCAGTTCAGCAATACAAACCTGGATGTGACCGTGGTGATGGACTTCTGCTATGCCGGCAGCTTCCTGGACGAGGTCGCCAACACCAACCTGCCGCCCAGCGCGGAGCGCATCCTGCTGGCCGCCACCAGCCCCGATGAACTGACCTACTTCATTGCAGGCGGCCTGATCAGTTTCTCCGACATCTTTTTCGCCGCGGTCCTGCAGGGCTTTGATCTTTTGACCGCATTCGAGCTGGCCCAGTCGGCCATGAGTGTCTACCAGAATGCCCAGATGGATGACGACGGCGACGGCGTGTACACGGGCGAAGACGGCCTGGCAGCGCAGGAAGTCGTGCCCGGCCCCAGTTACATCGTGGGACGGGACATTCCCACGATCGGGCAGGTAACGCCCAACATGATCATCACCAACGACAGCGTGGAGGTCTGGGCGGCCAACATCAACTCCGTGCATCCGCTTGACCGCGTCTGGTGCACGGTCCTTTCTCCCAGCCACAACCCGAACAGCGAGACCGGCATCCCGGTCGTGGATGTGGCGCAGATCGACATGCAGCTAAACAGGGACAAAGGCCGGTACGAAGCCGAACTGAACGGTTTTTCCGAGGCCGGCGTTTACCAGGTTGCGTACAATGCGGCCGATATCTGGGGCGGTCTCTCCTTCCCCAAGCGGACGTTTATCACGCAGCTGGGCATCGACGACCGCTTCGTGCTGCTCGCGGCAGGCGACACAAACGAGACGGACTGGGCAAGCACCCGCGCAGTTGCAGGCACGGCTTTCAATACCGCCAAAGCCCGCCTGTTTACTGATGATAAGATCCACGTCCTGGCGGAAGGGCCCATGGACCTGGACGGCGACGGCAGTAACGACGTGGATACCCCCGCCGGACTCGCGGACATTTCGCATACCTTCACCAATGCACTTGCCCCGGCCGACCGCGTCATCTTTTTTGCCGCCGGCACGGGCATCAGCAATGCCCTGCAGGTCACCGCCTCGGAGAAACTGGATGCTGAAACGCTGAAAGACCACCTCGACACCTTCCAGGCCGCCGACCGCGATGCCGTGGTCATTCTCGATTTCTCGGGGGCCGGCTCCTGGCTGCCGGAACTGGCGCCCCCTCAGTCGCGCGAACGCATCAGCCTGGCCGCAACCGGCAGCGACCGCCAGGCCATGCGCGGCGGAGGCGGCCTCGTCAGCTATTCACAGTTCTTCTTCAGTGACGTCTTCCAGGGCAGCACGATCGGCGATGCCTCCACCACGGCCCGTCGCACCATCCGGCGTGCGAGCGGTCGTCTGCGGCAACGGGCGGAAATCGATGACGACGGGGACGGGCTTTCCAACGAAAAGAACGTGGACGGAGCCCTCTCCCGCACACGGTATATCGGCCCCGCCTTCCTGACGGGAGACGACATTCCTTTCATCGCCTCCGTGATCCCCGACACGCTCACAGCTACAAATTCTCTCGTTCTATGGGCTGCCGATGTCCTCGATGTGAACGGCATCTCCAATGTCTGGTGCGTGGTCACACCGCCCGACTACGACGGCTCCTCACTCCTGGACGAGGTTTCACTCGATTACAATTCCGCATCGATGCGCTACGAGGGACTGTACGAAGGGTTTATCCAGACCGGACTCTACATCCTGACCTTTTACGCCAGTGATGTTGAGGGCGACCTGTCCGCCGCGGTGCAGACCAGCGTCACACGTGCCGCGGATCCCTACTCCGTCCCGGACGCCTTCGAGATCGACAACACGCAGGCAGAGGCATCGGAGTACCTGCGTTCGCAGTTTCACACCTTCCACGAGGAAAACGATGAGGACTGGGTGCGAATTTTCCTGGTCTCCAACTTTGTTTATGACATCGAGACGCGGCACCACGGAACCAATGTCGATACGGTCGTGGAAATCTGGCAGGAGGCACCCAACGGCAGCCTGAGCCCGGTGGATACCGTTGATGACTTTGGTTTCGAGGAAGGTGAATTGACCGGGCTGGATTTCCCGCCCNNACCCCGGACAATCGTTCATACCCGGCGCGTATACCCTGTCGATTGATATTCCGTCCGGAAACGGCTCCTACATGGTTTTTGCAGTTCCCGTTGACCAGAGCAGCCTGCCCGGCGGAGCCTCCCTGCAGGTGGACGGTGGATCAAGTAATGCATTCAACGGGGAGAGCTACGTGTCTTTCCAGCTAAGCCCCGGCGCTCACCAGGTCGCGCTCACGCTGCCGGACGGGTACAGGACGGAGGAGTCCCCGGTTGCAGCGGGCCAGGTTCAGAACCCGGATTCACCCTATGGCAATCCGCGCAATATCGTTTCGGATGATATCTCCGTCGGCATATCGGGATTCACAACCTTTAAGCTCTTCCCGCTTATCACGGTCCAGGGCAGCATCAGGAACCGCTGGAGCGGCCTGCCCGTCAGCGGGGCCCGCATTACCGCCACGGCCCTATCAGGCCCTCTTGCCGGGCTCAGCTTCGACCAGTGGCCCTACGAGGCAGATTATGCAACCGCCTGGGAAACGGATACGGACGGGGAGTTCCCGGACGAGCTGCTGCTGATCGCCGGCCAGGATTACCAGCTGACCATGGTTTACAGCAACTACACCACGGTCATTACCAATATACCCGTCGCCGGAATTCCGCCGGGCGGCACTTTTGATTCCGGCCAGCACTGGCAGACGCCGCTCGACAGCAACGTCAACGGAATCGAGGATGCGTGGGAATATGAGAATTTCGGCAGCCTTATCCGCAGCACGGCCGATGTGGACCGCGATGGACACGACAATGAAACCGAGTTCCGGCTCGGAACGGACCCGAACAGCCCGGACAGCGTACTGGCCTTCGACACGCTGGACGTCCCGGGCGAAGACGGGTCGATCATGCTGTACTGGCCGGTTGCTGCGAACCGCATTTACGAGGTTTCTGCACTGACAAACCTCGTGAGCGATAACTGGATACGGGTATTCGGCCCCTGGACCGCTCCGTCAAACGGCATTATCTGGTGGGCCGACACCAACGCGGTCGACAAGGCCACCCGCACCTACCGCATCGGGGTAATCCTGCCCTAGCCGCCTTGCCTGGCCTCCTTACCTGGCCGCCTGGCCAGCACAACGCCGGCCCGGGCGAATGCACGCCGGGTTGCAATCATCGCGCGGTTCGGTAACATGTCACCGTTATGATAAAAATATTTGGATCTATATTGATGGTGCTGACCAGCTGCGGTGAGATGGACAGCGGCAAACCCACCGGGCTCTGGCTTGAGGAGTTTTCGGTGCCCTACGAGCTGTTTATCCACGCCGGTTACGCGGTTACCGTGGCCAGCCTTACCGGAGGGCAGGTACCGGTCGATGCCCGCAGCCTGGATGCCGCCAACCCGCCTGGACAGGCAAAAGCGCTAAAACACCTGGCGAATGTAAAAAAACTCTCAGACCTGGATCCGGAAACATTCGATGCGGTCTTCTTTCCCGGCGGACNNAAAAATTTTGATGCGGTCTTCTTTCCCGGCGGACATGGCACCATGTTCGACATGCCGGGCAGCGTTGCCATTCAAAAGGTGGTCAGCAACTTCGTGGAATCCGGCAAGCCCTCGGCCTTTGTCTGCCACGGTCCAGCAGCGCTTGTCGGCGTGACAGGATCCGACGGTACCCCCCTTGTGAAAGGCAGAAAAGTCACCGCCTTCACCGACAGCGAAGAGGCCGCGGTGAATCTCACGAAGGATATGCCCTTCCTGCTCGAAACGCGTCTGCGCGAACTTGGCGCTGATTTTGCAGGCGCCGCCGATTTCACGGCGCATACCATCGTGGACGGCAACCTGATTACCGGCCAGAATCCACCCTCCAGCCAGGGCGCCGCCGAGGCCCTGCTGAAGCAACTTGCTCAGCAACCCACCGACTGAGCATCATCCTTTTTGATGGGTGCAATCGGCTCCGGTGCCGTGGTTAATCCATCCGCAAACCCTCGCAATTTTGTCGAATGTTGGCAGGCCGTCAGTATACTGCGCGGGTGAACTGGCTTCTCGACCAACTGAACAACCTCTTCGCCCTGGAACAGTGGCCGCTGATTGCCACTGTTCTGCGCGGCGTGCTTTTCCTGCTGGTTTTCCTGGTCTGCCTGCGTATCTGGCGCAGTCCGTTTGACGCTACCGGCGGCAAAAAGTTCACACTCCCGAACGCCTACCGGATATTTTTTCTCATCATGGCGGGTAGCTTTGTCCTGCTCCTGGTTCACCAGGCCGGTTGGCAGCTCGCCGGGCAAAGCCGCCCTGAGTTTCTTGCATTCATGCAACTGCATGACAAGCGCACCTTTAACCCCGCCCACCATATCGAACGCGGACGCATCCTGGACCGAAACGGCGAAGTCCTGGCCGAGACAAGAACCGGCGGGAAAAAGCCCGTGCGCCATTATCCACACGGACTCGCGACGGCCCATGTCGTCGGCTATGCACACCCGCGCTACGGCGCGTCAGGGATGGAACACGCCTGCAATGCCGCCCTCATGGGCGCAACCCCGAAGAGCCTGGACGACTGGAAAAATGCCGGTATGGCCTTCGTGAATGATTCGCGTCAGCTCAAGGGCCGGGACATAACCCTCACGCTGGATATCCGGCTGCAAAACCGCGCCTACCGCCTGCTGGGTCAACGGCGCGGAGCCGTCCTGATGATGGACATCGATAATGGCGATATCCTCGTCTGCGTATCGAAACCGTCCTTCGACCCGCACCGTCTGGATAACAGCCTGTTCAGCGGACGGCGTGGCGAAAGCGTCCTGCTGAACCGCGCCACGCACGGCCTGTATCCGCCCGGGTCCACGCTGAAGGTGTTCACGGCTGCTGCGGCCGGGGAATCCGGGTTCAAGGGGCGCATTGACTGCCCGGCTTCAGGGTGGACCACCTCGGCTCGCTATCCGCGTATCCATGACTACGGATACTACGCAGCACAGAAATCCGGCAAGCCCTGGAAGGGTTACGGCGAGATTGATCTTCCGACCGCCCTGGCAAAATCGTCGAACATCTTTTTTGCCCGGCTCGGGGTGACCCTGGGTATCGAGTCCATGCATGCACAGGCCGAAAAAATGTATTTTAACCGGCGCATTCCCGTCCATCGCGGCCTCGTGAACCGGATCGATGTACCCGGCGGCGTATTTCCCATGCTGGGTTCCCGGGATCGGTACGGCCTCGCGCAAATGAGCATGGGCCAGGGACGTGCGCTGACCACGCCCCTGCACATGACCCTGATCACCGCAGCGATCGCCGCCGGCGGCACGCCGCCCCGCCCCCGGTTCACAACGGACCAGTCCCCCGCAATGCTGTCGGCGTTTGTCAGTCCCGTCACGGCAGACGCCGTGGCGGCGATGATGCGCAAGGCCGTGACAGAAGGCACCGGGCGACGCATCAACCGCAATGACCTGCCTGTGGCGGGGAAGACCGGCACGGCAGATCATGGCGGAACTGCACCCCATGCCTGGTTCACCGCGTTCGCCCCGTATGGTGCGCCGCGTTATGCCATCTCCGTGCTCGTCGAGGAAGGCGGTCTTGGGTCACAGGGCGCCCTGCCGATTGCCAACCAGGTTCTCGACCTGGCGCTACGCTGCGGCTACATGGAGGCAACGCCATGAGCAAATCCGCAGCCAGATCTGCTGCATCGCATGCCGGGCATCCCGTCATGGGCGCATTTCGAACGGTCCTGGTCCAGTCCGTCCTGATGACCCTTGCCGGTTTCCTGCTTTTCATGGCGGTTGATTTCAAGACCTGGAGGCCCGTGACAGGTGCGCAATGCCTGCCAATGGCGCTTTATATAAGCGTATGCGTGGCGGTCCTGCTGGTTTTCCAGCTGGCACGCTTCAGGGGTGACGCACTGCTGGCTGCCGGCGTTCTCATGCTGTCGGGCTTCGGCGTGCTGGCGCAGACCCGCATGGGCTCTCTGCAGCTGCAGGCCGGTCTCACACCGGGGAATACGGCATTTCCGGCCGGCGCCTTGCTGATGGTTCTCTTCGCGCTGGTTTTTCGGAATAACCGGTATCGATTGTTGGCCCGGCTTGGGCCTTTTTGCGGCTGGCTTGTTATCCTCGGCTTTGCAGCGCTGTTACTCCTGGGCAGCCGGTACCGCGGCGGGGTGTACGGCCCGGGATTTTTCACCCCGACCGAGTTGCTTAAAATTCCGGTGGTGATTTTTCTCGCGGCCTACATGCAGCCGCGCATGAAAGCTCTGCAGGAGGTTTCCCATGGCGGCCTGGTCATGCCGATGCGGGCCCTCGGCCCGCTGGGCCTGTTCTGGCTGCTGCTTGCCGCACTGCTTGTGGTTCAGCGCGACCTTGGAATGTTCGTCATCCTTTCGGCGGTCATGATCACGATGCTCTACCTCAGCACAAACCGAATGCCTTACCTGGTTTACTCGATTGCCGGGGCGGCAGGATTCGGCATTCTGGCTTTCCGATATCTTATTCACGGCCAAAAACGCATCGAAACCTGGCTGAACCCGTTTACGGATCCGACCGGATCCGGCTGGCAGGTGCTGCAGGGACTCTCAGGCATGTTTGCCGGCGGATTCTGGGGAGCCGGGTTCGGAAAGGGACAGCCCGAACGCATTCCAATTGCCGAGTCTGATTTTATTTATGCCGCCCTGGGTGAAGAATTCGGGTTCCTGGGCTGCGCGCTGCTTGTGCTGCTTTACCTTGGACTCTTCCGACGGGCATACCTCGCCGCAGCCCGCACGCGGGACCCGTTCGGGCAGCTGCTCACCGCCGGGCTGATTTCGATTCTCTCGGCGCAGACCTTTTTAAACCTTGCCGGGGTGACGAAACTGCTGCCGCTGACAGGTGTGCCATTGCCGTTTATCAGCCACGGCGGTATCAGCATGGTGACAGGGTTTATTGCCGTCGGCCTCATCCTGGCCGTCTCTTCAGAACCGGGAAAAAAGAAGAAACCGACGACCGGAAAAAAGAAATCAACCAGCAGGCGAAACGCGGCAAAGCGAACGCAGAAGAAAACCGTCAGGCGCAAGCGGTAGTCGCCGGCCTTTCACGCGACAGGCGGGGTTATCCCGACAGTTTCCAGATATCGGCTAGAGATGAATGCCGAAATGCAGGCCGACCATGTAGTGCGACTCGTCCTCGGTCCAGGAGTAGTCAATAACAGGCCCAATATCGTAATCACCTACCGGGAACGCGTATGCCGCTTCCAGGTGTGTTGAGTATTCTGACTCGGTGCTGCCCTCATGCTCGGCCCACTGAACACCTGGGGAAACCNNCCGCCAGCGTAAGCATTAGGGCATAGTGCTCTTCGTCGGAAAAGATGTATTCGGCGCCTCCACCGACAGCAACGGAGCGCAGCAGGCCTTCGCACCCAAGCCGCTTGAGTGCATGTGCGTGTACTCCGACCGCATCATCGTCTTCCTCTTCGAGGTGCACGTAACCTAACGAGACTGCCAGCTCCACACCGGTGATGTCATGCCCATGCTCCATATGAGAATGACCGGCGTGATCGTGCCCGTCTTCCGCAACCGCAGTCAGACTTGTTGACAGAACAAGCACACCACACAAAACCAGGCTGTAAAAACATTTCATCATTTGAGTTCCTCTTGGATAGTTATTGATTGCCGAGCATTCGCCTAACCCTTAATGCCCATGCGGAGAGTGTCGGAAACTTAATAAGCGGGTAAATTGATATGATTTGCCGTGTAGCGCAAGTACGAACTACAAAAACCGATTTTGCCCCAGACGCATACCTGCAAATACCAACGAGATTTAAGATCTTATTTGCGCCTGCTTGAAAAGAGCCACTCGTAGAATGTTTCTCCGGCGTAGACAAGCCGTCCGACGGCATGCCCCTCATCAGGATAAATTTTCAGCATGGCCTTTTGCCCGCCGCATTTCTGAATTGCATCGATCATGCGCTCAGAGCGATCAGCGGGAACCACACGATCGTTGGCACCAGCAAAAGCATAGACAGGCACACGCGCTAGCCGGGCAGCCCACGACTCGATATCCCCGGTGATGTCTTTGGGGCCTTCTGGCCCAAGGCCCCCGGAGACAGGCGCGACAGCTGCAAAGTGTTCCGGACTGTGCGCTGCCCATGCCCAGGTACCGTAGCCGCCCATGCTGTTGCCGGTGAGATAAACCCTCTGCACATCGACGGGGAGCGTTTTCAGCAACTGCGACAGCAGGATATCCAGGTCCGCAGGTTCCCACGTTCCCCGGTCACCCGTGACGGATTTAAGCAGGCAACCCGGTGCCACAACCATGCAGGGGCCCTTGCCGAATGTTTCGATGCCCCGCCACAGCACGCCCGCCTGCCCGCGGAGGCGACGCACATCCTCACCTGCCCCGCCCGCGCCATGCAGGTAAATCAACAGTGGCATTTTCGTGGGCCGCTCAACCTCCGGCATGAAAAGCAGGTACTGCGCATTCAACGATATTGTTTGTCCGGCAAGCTCTTCGGGAAGGCTTTTGACAAGCGACTCTGGTCCCCATGCATAAGCCGTAGTGCCGGAGTTCAGCGCAAAAACCAAAGCTAAAGCGAAAACATGGCACATAAACAGGGATAACCGGGTGCACGAACGGAGTGACTGACGAGCAAAGGCTCGCGCAAAGGATATTGAAATGTACGGGGTATTCTTCAAAATTTCCCGGTGCTCCTGATTGTGGATCAATATTCCAAACGCTGGACAAGGACGGTACGAAATCTGCATGGAACCGGCCCCAACCTCAAAGGTTTATAAAAATGCACCTGTCCTGAACAACATGCAATTCAAAGCCTCGAAAAACAGAGTCCCTGTCTTGTAATCAGGTGCAAATTCGGGCAGAGTTCCCCTGAGAGAGCAACGTAACACAAGGAGACCACGATGGCTTTATATGAATGCCCTGTTTGCGGAATGTCTGTAAAAACAAGTTGCGGAAAATGCGATGCCCCGCTTGAGGACGGCAGCCTTACCCTCGATGACGGCAGCGAGGTTCGCATTGCGGAATGCCCGAACGGTCACGGAAAGATCAAGTCCCCGCTGTGCTGCGGCCAGGATATGGCCTGCTCCGTTTAACCTGAGACCAACTCATTAGCCCGCGAATGCGTGACGGCTCCCGCCGGAATCACATCGCGGGCTTTTTATTTCCAGTCGAGGAAGTGCTGCAGGCCTGGGCGAACAGAGGCCGATCAATCCGCAGCGTCGGAGTTTCCGGGTTCCGGACGGCAGCACTGATCGCCCTGGACCCATCGGCAGGTGGGATGTGCCAGATAGGCACCTACAACCGGTGCGACCAGGTAAATCCACAGCCCAGAAACATGGCCGGAAAGCAGGGCCGGCGCAAGCGACCGGGCCGGATTCATCGAAGCTCCGGTTATCGGTCCGGCGAACAGCGCTTCAAGCGCTATGGTTCCGCCCACGGCCACTCCGGCCATGATGCCTTTCTCCATATGCCCGGTCGACACGTTGAGAATGACGAACATGAGCAGAAATGAAAGCAGGACCTCCAGCAGAAAGGCGCGACCGGCATCCACCGTCGGCACGGTGGCGCCCAGTGAATCGGCCCCCGGGAACAGCAGGCGCAGGAAGCTGGCGGCGATCAGAGCCCCGGCAACCTGGCTGGCGATATAAGGCAGGACGCTTTGTCGCTGGAGCCGGCCGGCAAACATAAAGCCGAGCGTAACAGCCGGGTTAAGATGCGCGCCGGAAATATTCCCGACAGAATAAATCATGGCCATCACGACCAGGCCGAAAACCAGCGATATCCCGCCATGGCCGATAATACCCCCGTA
>JABAHO010003688.1_pt2 | contig 11263 bp, 10 predicted proteins | sample 7062071 | NCBI WGS metagenome assembly JABAHO01 (sample SAMN14534356, study PRJNA622989) | marine sediment metagenome | biome: marine biome [ENVO:00000428]; feature: marine pelagic biome [ENVO:01000023]; material: deep marine sediment [ENVO:00002113] | place: India: Gulf of Kutch | collected...
CTGAAAGCCACGCAGGGATTCTCGCCTCCTTTACTCGATCGCACACAGGGAAGTAAGCTTTCAGATCGACGATTGGGGTGTCACTGTAGGCATCAATGTCTGCAACTGCGACAGTCCCTTTGGTTTCATTCACACCCAGAATCTTGCAGGTTGTCATGGCAATCGGATTCGGACGATATTCGGCTCTCGTTGCAAATACACCTGTAACCCTTCCCTTGGCATAAGGAGGCTCACACTGCAACGCGCTGCGGCTCTTCTTGTTGTCATGTTTGTGGGCCCACCAGAACACCATTACATGGCTAAAGCAATCAAGTTGCTTCAAAGCAGGTCTAAACGGCTCCAAGACCTCTAAAATGATCCTCTCCTCCTTTCTTCGGATATACCCTATCGGAAACATCTGAAACGTCTGCTCGCCACTCTTATTGACCATTTAAATCATCTTTAACTAGCACCCAAGAGATTGAAACTCAAGACTTATAACCCTTCGAGCGTCGACCAAAAGCTCCGCACCATTCGAGGTTCTTCGAGTCTTCCCTAGCTCGTAGCGCACACGCAACCGCCAAGCAGAATGAACGTTTCTGAACCCCCCAGCAAAACCACATAGCCTCAATCGTTTGTCAAGAATGCTTTCTTCCATCTTCGAAACGTCGCACAATTACCTACACAAAGATTTCCAACGCTAGTGACGCTTGTATGTTGCGCCATGAAAAGTCACCAACAGTGAACCCACTCGAACCTGCGCCCAGAGCGTTACAATAAATAACTACCGTCGCTATCTGCTTTGTTCAAGGGAGTACACCTAGCATTGAAGGTGATGTTGATTTGAGCTTCTTTGTTGATGGTCCCCAAGACGAGGCTCATCGCTTAATGACAGACTATTTCCAAGGAAGAAGTCTGAAGATCGTGGCCTCAAACTCACCTTCGTACTTGGAAGCAGAATTTGGCTCTTGGACTGCCATGGTTCTTGACGACGCAAAAGGAAACGTCAAGGTGGATCTAGTGAAAGCAAAACATGGAAGCTATGCACATCTCCGCTTCAGCTTTTCCTCAGAATACTTTGTGGGCACTTTGGTCACAATATTTTTCGTAGCTGCCACATACATCATCTATTCCATGCTTGCAATCCCTTTGCTGTTTGCTCTGATCGTAATATTGGTTGAAGTCGTCTTCGTGATAGGAATCATCGGATACTCAGTCTCACTGACAAGAAGAAAATTCATTGAAGAGCTTAACCTGTTTCTGCAATCCGCCGCTCCGAAAAGAGAGTGAAGCTGTATCCTTCAATTGTCAAATGTGAGCGGTTCTGACTGTTTGTGATTCGACAGTCTGTTATCTCCTTGTCTGCCCCGTCTCACTCAACATCAAGTGCTGAAGGTCGAAGATACTAACGTCAAGACAAGCGCTGAGGAAATCTGAATCGTAGGAATCAAAGATGAAGGTTGATAATGGAGAGCCCAGCGATGGGTTCACACAGAGGATTTTGCGTATTAATTTGCTCTTCATAATTCTTATCATCTGGGGAGATAAACCTACGTCCGATCAGCATGAATCAAGAAGAGATTCTCTTGACAGAAATGCTCAAAAAGGTTGGGGATCAAATCAGCGAAGAAGTTGTTGTTGAGAAAGTGAGCCAGTTCATCAAGTATGGCAACGTCTTTCTTCTCTTTGAAGTGATGAGTCTCAGAAAAGAAATCGAAAGAATAAGAGAAACGTTTCCAACTGCTTACGTGCATGCAAACAAGTAGAGGTCTCTGTCTCTTCGTTAGCTCTGTGGCGAGGCAAGGTTCGTCGAGGCTGCAATGCTGGCGTTTGAGCTTAGCTCCTACAACGGTGGCGTTCGAGAATATAAAGTATTTATGTTGCTGTTGACAGAAGGTGAGTGGTGAAACCGATGAAGGATACGATTGAAGATAGGGTGCAAAAAGCCATTCAAGAGTTAAGGCCGAATCTGCAAGCCGACGGTGGAGACATTGAACTCCTAGGCGTAGAAAAAGGCGTTGTGAAGGTCAAGTTGAAAGGAGCATGCGCCGGATGTCCAATGTCTAGCATGACCATCCAATGGGGAGTCGAGAGATTCCTTAAGAAGAAGATCCCAGAAGTAGTCAAGGTTGAAGCTGTCCAGTAATAATAATCAGCTGAGCGCTCTCTTTCTTTGACAGCATACCAGAATGCGCACTCGTAAGATTTTTAAAACGCGAGTCTCTCTGATTCTAAACATGGCAGGCAATCCCAATGGCTCAAAGAAAAAACATCCTGCACTGCCCAAAATGCAACTTCCCCTTTGACATATCCTACGGCAGGGCCTTCGCGTGCGGGGGCTGTCCTTCTTTGGTTCAATGTGGCATGGCAAAATGCCCCAAGTGTGGTCATGAATTTCCATTGCCCGGCCAGCATCAAAATGTCCACGGAAAATATCCAAAGAGATTCTGAACCGGCATAGAGCATTTTAAGAATTAGGAATGCCAACTGCTAGGTTTTGAGGATACATTTTGACCAAAAGGAACCCTGAGAGATCAAAGCCTCCGCGGCTAGTCGTTTTTGACGTTGAAGGCGTGTTGCTGCCGAAAAGGCGCTATCTGGTTTTCGAAGCTGCTCGGAAACTGAGTTTCTGGCGATTTGTAAGAATCTTGCTGATAGGCTTTCTCTACGAAATTGGACTAACCTCTCTCGAATCTGCGCTCAAAAGAATCTTCCGATTACTTGAAGGCCTTCTCATAGATGATTTATTTCAGCTTTACCAAAAGGTGCCGTTGATTTACGGAGTGGAGGATGTATTCAAAAAGCTAAAGAAAACCAAATGCAAGATTGCCCTGATCAGTTCTGGTTTGCCTCAACCCTTCGTGGAAACGTTAGCCGCCGAACTAAACGCCGACTATGCCTATGGCTTAGACCTGGAGATCGTTGACAACCGCTTGACAGGCAAAATCAGTGGCATCGTCCTTGAACATCAGGGAAAGGCCGCGGTTTTGCAAGAAATCCTAACTGCAACCGGTCTTACAGCACAAGATTGCGCTGTCGTTGCAGATGATAGAAACAACCTCCCTATGTTTCCTTTGTGTTCGTTGCGAGTCGGGTACAATTCAGATTTCCTTCTAAGCATCAAATCTGACGTGGTTGTAAGAGGTGAATTGAAAGAGATTTTGCTACCTCTAAACTTGGAAACCTCAGCTGCTCGCTACTCCTCCTTTTCCAAAGACATGGTGATACGGGAAGCCATCCACATCAGCGGAATCTTGGTGCCTCTCATTAGCATCTACCTTCGCACTCCATTTATGGTAGCATTCTTAATTTTCCTTGTTACCATGATATATATTGCATCAGAATTCGCCAGAATTGAAGGAGTAAACCTTCCCGTGATTTCGACAATAACTCGTGAAGCCGCTACAAAGCCTGAAATCCACGAATTCGTAACGAACCCCATATTTTTCGCCGCAGGAATCATGTTGGCACTTGTGCTATTTCCAAATCCTATAAACTACGCATCTATAGCAATATTTACTCTAGGCGATGGAACTGCAACGCTTTTCGGGAGAAAGCTGGGAAAGACAGTATTTCCTTTGAACAAAGGCAAACGAGTAGAAGGATCAATCTTTGGATTTTTGTTCGCTTTTCTCGGAGCCCTTCTCTTTGTTAGCCACATCGAAGCTCTAGTCGGCGCCGCAATTGGCATGATTATGGAAGCTCTTCCCACACCTGTAAATGATAACCTCACCATACCGTTAGCAGCAGGACTTGCGTTGCTTTTACTGTAACGCGGTGACGATTCGAATCGCCCGTGGCGAATCTTCTGGAGACTTTGGTACGGGCTTAAGGTAGATATTTAAGATATAGTAATTACACATACTAAGCGTCGCTTTCAAATTGAGAGATAACGAGTGACCCAGAATATGGTCAAGTCGTGATAACAATGGCTGGTCATGAAAAGCGCCGGAAATACTCGATAATCAAGTGGACAGCTCCCAAAGGATTTGCAGCGATGCTGCTTTTTCTAGCCTTGTGTCTCTTGCTGGAATACCTAGTAACCTACTCTTTTCTATCTAGTGGCCTAACCGATGAGTACGCGTGGATAGAAACATTCCGGATTCCATATGGCAATTGGAGTTTCACTTTAGTTGTCAGTCCACTAGTTCATCTACTACCCTTAACCGTCGTAGTTGTACTCATGTCAAGCTGGGTATTCACTACCAAACACCTAGCCCTAGTACCTCATCGAAAGGAAACACCTCGGAAAACAACCGTTGAAAGACGCCGTACAAAAGGTCGCAGATTCAAATCCGCCAGAAAATTCACCAGAAGAATCGACCGAAGCACGCGAAGAGCCGGTAGGGCTCTCAAGAAAGCCATTCTTCGCATTCCAGGATTCTCCATATTCTCTCGACGACTCGTCTTCGCCAGAACCGCCGTCAGAAGCGCAAGCGTGATTCTAATGACGTTTGTCTCCTTCGCCCTTCTAGCGTATTTGCTCGCATATCCTTGGTGGATTCACGATGCAATGATCACGTTTTACCGCGGAAATCCACTTTTTCTAGCATTTGTGATAGGAGCTCAAGAAAGCCTTCGATCTTTGAGCAACATGTTAACACCTATCCAAACGATAGCAACCGCCATAAATGATTCCTTGCTGGGCGGTGCGCCAAGTTTCAGAAGCAGCCTGACAAGTCTCGGGGTCTACGCCGAACCTCTAGTCAAACTGGACATTACGGGGAAGTACCTTCTCGTTCAGAACCTAGCCGCTTGGGTCTGTGCATCAATCGCACTAGTTTATGGAAATTATGCAAAGACTCGCCGATACAAAAAGAGATAAGCGAGAGAACGCCGGAAATGGCAGACCACCCAAGGTTTGGTCCCGCGGGAGTGCCTCAAAACTTCAAGATTTTGAAGAAACCCATAACAGACATTCCCAGCTATCTTCACGATGAACGACTTGACGCCTTTGAGTACCAAGCGGTAAGATGGGGACCAAAACCTCAGATGAAAAAGGAAAATGCCGAAGAGCTCGGGAGAAAAGCCATCCAACACGACGTCTGGTTGACGCTTCATGGTTCCTACTTTGTCAATCTCTGCGGTGAAGCAAAGATTATCGAGGCCAGCAAAAGCCGCCTCCTTTCATGTGTAACCGCAGCCGACTGGATGGGCGCGGACGCGGTCGTATTTCATCCGGGCCACTATGGCGAAAACCCTCCCAAGGAAGCACTGGAAATCTGCGTCAAGGCGATGAAGGAGATCGTGGAGTTCATGCAGTCAAACGGTCTAACACGAGTGCATCTCGCACCTGAAACCGCTGGTAGGCTATCTCAGCTTGGGAATCTGGAGGAAATTCTGGCTCTTTGCGAGAAGGTAGAACTAACCGAACCTAACATTGACTGGTCTCATCTGCACGCGAGAGAAAGAGGCAAGCTAGAGACAACTGATGATTTCAGGAAGATCATAGATGAAATTGAAAGGCGACTAGGGACACACGCCACACGAAACCTGCACTGTCACTATTCTCACATAGAGTTCACGGACAAAGGTGAAAGACGTCATCACACAATGGATGAAATTGAATACGGCCCCGACTTCAGAATCCTAGCATCTCTTATTATAGAATTGGGCTTAAAACCCGTGATGATTTGTGAGACTCCGTATCTTGACAAAGATGCTCAAAAAATGCGAGACATTCTAGAAACGCTGAAAACACGCGAAAGCTAGTCAAAGGGTGATTTCGGTACAAGCTGCGTCGTGTTTCCTATTATTTAAATTCGGGAATCGTCTAACACTCCATTACCGATGTGGTTGCGCTGATGCCTAGGCTCAAAGGGTTCAAGAAGCTCACGCGTGTAGATGATGCTCTTGGTCTTTTTCTCGAAGAACTTAAACCAACTAGACTTGGAATCGACCATATCCCGATCAATGAAGCGTGGCAACGCGTTGCAGCTGAAAATGTATCAGCACCGAGTGATCTGCCTCTTTTTGAACGCTCTGCCATGGATGGCTATGCGTTAATTGCTAGTGACACCTTTGGGGCTTCCGAGTTCAAACCGACCCTCTTTGAGCTCACAGAGAAAGACAGTGTGGACAAAGGTGAAGCTAAACAGATTTGGACTGGTGGAATGATACCTAAAGGCGCTGATGCTGTTGTCATGCTAGAGCACACAAGCAAAACTGAAGGTGGAATCAGCGTCATAGTAGCAGTCACTCCGGGGGAAAACATTTCCAAGAGAGGTGAAGATATAAGAAAAAGTGAGATTGCCGTAAAAGCTGGAACTAGGTTGCTTCCTCAACATCTGGGCTTGCTTGCTGGGCTCGGAATCACCCACATTAACGTGGTAAGAAAACCCAAGGTAGCTCTTTTATCAACAGGCAATGAACTCGTCGAATTAGGTCAGAAACCAAGACTTGGGCAAGTATTCAATGTAAATGACACAATTTTGTCCGCAATTTGCCAGCAAATTGGCGCTGAGACCATAAACCTCGGCATTGCCCGCGATGACCTAGGGAAGATAAAAGACAGAATAACTGAAGGAGTGAAACAGGCCGATGCTGTCATAACAACAGGTGGAACAAGTGTCGGTCACGCCGATCTTGTCCCGACAGCCGTAAACAACCTCGGAAAACCTGGAGTGATTGTTCATGGTATAGCTATGCGACCAGCCATGCCAACAGCACTAGCAATTGTTCGTGGAAAGCCTGTTTTCATTCTATCTGGCTATCCTGTTGCAGCCATGTTTGGTTTCGAAGTTTTTGTGCGCCCAGTAATTCTTAGGCTCTTGGGGATTGAGGATGAGAATAGACCAATGCTTAAAGCTAGGTTGACTCGAAGAGTTGCTTCCGCATTAGGGCGCAGAGTTTATCTCAGAGTGCGCGTATTCAAGGAAAGAAGTGAGTTTTTCGCCGAACCAATACGGACAAAAGGATCTGGCGTGCTTTCAACAATGACCAAGGCCAATGGATACGTTGTTATTCCAGAAAACAGAAATGGACTTGAAGACAACGAAGCCGCAATAGTCTACCTATTCGACAAGATAGGAGGCAAATAGCATGTTCAAGAAACTTATATCGCTACACCAAGCCAAACAGATAATAGAAGAAAATATCTCATTAAGACCAGTTGGAAAAGAGATCCTTCAACTCAAGCATGTTGTCAATCGAATCTTAGCCCAAGACGTAACATCAACATTAGACGTTCCACCTTTTGATCGTTCAACTGTAGACGGTTACGCAGTCAAAGCTGCAGACACATTCGGCGCTGACGAGGAGCATCCTCGGGCCTTGAAACTTTCTGGGCAAGTGAGAATTGGAGAATCTCCCAAAGTCTCAATAAAGAAGGGCTCCACCGCTGAAATAGTGACGGGGGCGCCTCTTCCAGACGGCGCGGACGCAGTTGTCATGTGTGAATACACCTTCCAAGAGGAAAACACTGTTCGGATACTCACTTCTGTCTCAAGCGGAAAGAACGTCATGAGAGCCGGGTCCGACATTCGGAAGGGTGAAACCGTCCTACGAAGCGAGCAAATGCTTGGACCTTTTGAAATCGGGGTTTTGGCAGCACTAGGCAAGACCAATGTTAAAGTGTATAAGCGCCCAAAGATTGCCATTTTTTCAACAGGGGCCGAAGTCATTGAGCCTGGGAAGCACCTGTCACCGGGTAAAATCTACGACATAAACGCGTATGCGTTGAGTGCTGCGGTGATTGAATGTGGCGGTGAGCCGATCAATCTGGGAATAGTCGAGGATGAAAGCCAAACGGTGGAAACAACGTTAAGAAAGGCATTGAGCATAGCAGATGCGGTCATAACTTCTGGCGGAGTTTCCGTGGGACCCACAGATATCATTCCCAGAATTCTGGACAAACTGGGCAAACCAGGTGTGATCATAAAGGGCATAGCCATAAAGCCTGGAAAACCCACCACTATTGCTCTCGTTGACGGAAAACCTGTCTTCTCATTACCTGGTCACCCAACTTCAGCTCTCTCAATTTTTCGTCTGCTTGTTCAACCTGTTATTGCTGCCTGGGGAAGGCGCCCGGTGGAAGAACCACGGATTGTCAGTGCAATTACAGGAAGCAAATTGTATGCTGCCAGAGGACGCAGAACCTTTGTAACTGTGCACCTGACTAAAGATGAATCTGGCAGATACGTCGCCACACGGGTTCCGCTTGGTTTGTCAGGTGCCATAACTACGCTTTCAAAAGCCGATGGGTTCATAGAGATACCTGAAACCCAACAGTTTATCGATGAGAGAGAAGACGTCATAGTACATCTGTACAAGCCAAGGCTGTCCTAGACCGGTGATGAAACATGGTGGTGAACGTAGGCGTGGTCGGCTGTGGAAGGATAGCAACACTTGTTCATTTGCCTTGTCTTCAGAAGACGAAAGGGTTTGAAATTGTGGCCCTTGCAGACATTCATCAGCCGAACCTAAGAGAAGTGGCGGAAAGATTTCACATTGATGAAAGCTATTCTAGCCATATTGCCATGCTGGAACGAACAGACCTAGAAGCTGTTGTCATATCTACTCCACCAGAGCATCACTACCAAATTGCTCTGGACTCCATACAACACGAAAAGCATGTGCTCTGCGAAAAACCTATGACAATTTCAACAAGAGAAGCTTTAGCCATAAAAAAAGCCATAAACAAGAAACAAAAAGAAACTCGGCAAAACCTCGTTTTTATGCCCGCCCACAACTTCATTTTCACTCCGTGCTTCACAGAAGCGCAGAAACTGATTTACAACGGTGAAATTGGCGCGATGCGCAGAATCGAAGGACGCGCATTTTCGAATCTAAGATTCTACAACCCTAAAACTGATTTTCGAGTGCAAGCGAAAGGCGGAGCCATTGAAGATCAGCTTCCACATCTGCTCTACCTCTACAATCAACTCGGAGGTTCCATGGAAAAGGTATCAAGTGTCGAACCGCATTCAAAGGGAGGAGTTATAAACAATGTTCACATAGAGGGCAGATTTGCTCGCGGTTTTGAGGCGAATATGTCAGCTGGCTGGGCTGGACTACTGCCTACATTGAAACTGAACGTAATTGGAGAGACCGGCAAAATCACAATGGATCTGCTTCGAGCACCCTACAAATTCACTGCGACTAGGAATGGCGAGACCAAGACTCTGAGCATGGGCCGAAAAATTCGCCAGTACTTGGACGTTTTACGCTTTAAACATCCATCCTATGAGCTCGAACACCGTCACTTTCTTGACTGTATCCAGAAAGAGAAGCCGCCTCAAGTGAGCGTAGACGACGGACTCGCGCTTGTTCAAGCCATGAGCGAGGTCATGACCCATTTTGAAGCTAGGAACGCCACTTCAACGAGCGAAAGAGTTGTTGTGTTGCGAGCAGGAGACGTGGAAGAAACCGTGCGCAAGTCCATCGACTTGCTTGGGGGTCTAAGCATAGGCGAGAACGATTCAGTAGTGGTTAAGCCCAACGTTTGCTACCCAAGAAACATTGAAAACATGGTTACAACCGACCCAATGGTGCTAGAAGCCGTTCTTAACCTCATAAAGCGCAAGACCAAAAGCATCACCGTTGTAGAATCTGACAGTCATTCCGGCACCGCTGAAAAGCGAATGACAAGCACTGGGATGATGGACATTGTAAGAAAATGCGATGTCGACTTTCTCAACCTTAGCAAGGATGATGTTGAGGAGCATGAAGTTGCAGGTTTTGCTCTTGCAATTCCCAAAACCGTGCTGAAAGCTGATTTCACAATCAATCTTCCAAAACTCAAGACCAACGACTTTGTATACATCTCAGTAGCCATGAAGAATATGTTTGGGATCTTGGCGAACAAAAAAAGATCCAAACTTCACAAGAATCTTGTTGAAATTTTAGTCTATATCAATCAACTTCTTCGCCAAGACTTAGTCATTGTCGATGGCATTGTGGGAATGGAAGGTATGGGACCCATTCGTGGCAGTCCAGTTCAGCTGGGGCTTGTCATATCCGGTTTAGATCCTGTGACCGTGGACGCGGCTTGTTGCCACATCATGGGAATTAATCCATACGTGGTCGAACCGCTCTGGAAAGCCTACAAAGCTGGCGTTGGAGAAATCAACATAAAGCATATCGAGGTTATCGGTGAAGCAATCGATAGCGTACAAACAAAGTTTCGGTTACCTTCACTCTCACCTCAAAACATTCTTACAGCGCTGAAGACAAGCCTCAAAGCCTACTTTGGAAGGTAAATGGGCGGACCGAAATGGTCAGAATCTCTGTAATCGTTCCTGCCTACAATGAAGCAAATTACATCCGCAAGATGCTAACCTCCTTGAAAAGACAGGTTTTTCGAGATTTCGAAATAATTGTCAAGGATGGAGAGAGTTCAGACAGCACCATCATGATAGCAAAGAAATTCGCGGACAAGATTATTTCATCAAAAGACATTTCGGTTTCTGAAGCTCGCAACCACGGAGCCAAATATGCTAAGGGCAACGTTCTCGTGTTCGTAGATGCTGACACAGTGCTACCGTCAAACTTGCTTCAAGAAATTGCTGAAGTGATGGAAAACAAACGCGTAGTTGGCGGAAGCTGCCGTAAACTTCCTGGAAACCGAAGTATCCTAGATCGGATTGTCTACGAGTTCGTCAATATATCAACGCATCTCTCCGTATATCTTCATGTCGGAGGCGCACACGGCAACTGCTTTTTCATTAGAAGCAAAATTTTCAAGCAAGTGGGTGGGTTCAATCCGCGAATAAAGATCGCTGAAGAGCAAGAGCTTGTGAGAAAAGCCATGAAATTTGGAGATTTTGTCTTCTTTCAAGATCGATACGTCACTGAGCATCCACGACGAATACAGAAGTGGGGCCGCTTGAAGCTTTACACAACTTGGTTGAACGGAACATTACAAAGCTTTAAAGCGCGCGAAAAGCAGACCTACGAGAAGGTAAGATGAACGCTTCACGAGTTCTCCTCGATGATAGCAAGGAGTTGAACGATGAGTAGTATATCTATCATCATACCGACTTTCAAGGAGTCCAGATATGTCGCACGGACATTGGACAGCGTTGAAAAGTTGGAAGGTCAGATCGAAGTCATTCTGGTTGAAACTATCAGTGAGGACACCGCTCTTTTGGAGAATGTTGTTAGGAAACACCANNCGTGGCGCGCAGAAAGCGCAAGGTAACATACTTTTGTTTCTGGATGCTGACGTCTTTGTCACAAGAGATGCTACGAAGAAAGTTGCTCGAGTTTTCAAAGACTCGACAGTGGTAGGTGCAACCTGCAACAACTACCCAGCTGAACCAACAATTGGCGAACTGCTCTTTTT
>JABAHO010017950.1_pt1 | contig 11261 bp, 11 predicted proteins | sample 7062071 | NCBI WGS metagenome assembly JABAHO01 (sample SAMN14534356, study PRJNA622989) | marine sediment metagenome | biome: marine biome [ENVO:00000428]; feature: marine pelagic biome [ENVO:01000023]; material: deep marine sediment [ENVO:00002113] | place: India: Gulf of Kutch | collected...
GCTCGCCGCAGACGCTCGGCGACGATGGGATCCGAGGGTGCCTTGTCCGTGCTCTCCGCCGAAGGGGGCGCCAGCTCCCTTTCGGTCGTCTCCTCGTCCAGCGCCCGGAGGCGATCCAGCTCCGCGCGCTCCTCGTACCGGGACTTCTGGTGCAGAAGGGCTCGGTAGCTGCGCGTCAGCTCCTCGAACCGGCGGGAAAACTGTCGTCCTTCCCGTGCTGGCAGGGGTGGCAGCTCGCCAAAGCGGCGTCGGAAAGCCGTGAGAATCTCGGCCTCGGCCTCGGCCGGAGACGTCTTGGCAAGGTCTCTCTCAAACTCGCTCAGCAGAGCGTCGGCTGCGTCGAGGGCTGCGCTGATCGCCTGGGAGGTCGCCTCCTCGGCGGCCCCGCGCGCCTCGAAGATGGCATTGCACGCGCTGCGAAACTGCTGCCACAGCTTTCGGTCAGGGCCTCGGGGCGTGATGCCGATCTCCCGCCAGCGCCGCTGCAGCGCCTTTGCTGCCTGCGCCCGCTCATGAGGTTCCGCTTCGCTGGCCGCGAGCGCTTCGGCCTCGTCGACGATCTTCCGTTTCAGCTGCAGATTGGCGTCCCACTCGGCCTTGATCAGCGCGTGCAGCCGATCCTGAAGCTTCTCGAACCGTTCCTCGACCGGCTTGCCGGGATTGCGGTCCACCGGATGAAACCGGCGCCACTCCCCCCGAGCGGCGCGGAGAATCTTCTCCGCCGCCTTCATGTCCGCGGAGCTCCAGTTGGTGCTGTCCAGGTAGTCTTCCAGCTGGTTGCAGATCTTGACGCGTTCGGCCAGGTTGCTGTTGCGCCGCTCGGCCTGTTGCGCATAGTAGGCACGGCACGGCTCGAACGCCTGCTCGGCGAGGCGGTTGAAACGCTCCGCGAGCGCGTGGTCGTCTCGCCCGGACACGGGCCCGAGACGGTTCCAATCGCCGCGCAGCGCCTTGATTCGCTCGGACTGATCAGGCGGTTCCAGGGGCTCGTCGGCGAGGCGCTGGATGGCGTCGCAAAGCGCCTCCCGTTTTGGCGTGGTGGCGAAGGTCTGCCAGTCGCGCAGCTCGGAAAGCCGGGCGGATTCCTGCTGCAGGGCTCGGCCCTGGGCTTCCCTGCCTTGTGTGGGCAGTGTCTGCAGAAGCACGCGCGCCCGGCTGAGAGCGTCAGTGGCCGGGCGCAGAGCGCCCTCATCGATGGCCTCCGCTGCCGAGTCGATCAGCCTGGTCAGCTCCTCGGTACGGCTGCTGCTCAGCGCATCTGCCCGCCCGACCTCCGCGCGCAGACGCTCCACGTCCTCGAGCAGCTCTTGAAGCGGGGGCGTGGGGGCCGCCCACTCCGGCCACGCAACGGATCGGACGAGGGCCTCCCCGCGCTTCAGCAATCTGCGCCGTTCCGCGCTGGCGCGCCAGAAATCGCCCGCCTCCCGGGGATCGTCGGGAACTTCCTCGGGTAGCGGCTCGCGCGCACTCTGCCAACCGGCCTCCGTCAGCCTCGTCAGGCAGTCGGCCAGGGTCTGATAGGCGTGGGAGACGCGCTCGAACACCCGATGCTCCGCATCGTCCGGCGGAGTCTGGTCGGCGGCGCTCAGCCAGGTACGGGTCAGGCGCGCGCGGGTATCGGATACGGCCTGGAAGTCGTGACCTGCCTCCATCAATCGTCGAAGTGCCTCCAGCTGGGGTACCAGAGAGGCGAACGTCTCGGTTCCGGCTGCCGTTGCCTCCTCCTGGGGGCGCGCGGTTGAAGGCGCCTCGGGAGGGACCAGGGCGGCAACGCGGGCGTGGATGGGCGATGCGTCCTGGGCCGGTTCCTTGGCGGTTTCGAGGGCGCGGGCGTGCTCGGCAAAGCGCTGGAAAGCCTGATCGAACTCCCGCATCAGGGACTGGTGACGTTGTCGGGCGGTGATGCCGGGCGCCTGCCGCGAGGCGCGCTCGAGCGCTTCGGCGAGCTCCTGCAGGCGCCCGAACGTGGACTGGGCATCGCGCCTGAGCTGCCTGATGCGCTCCATGCCTTCACGAGCGAAACGATTGAGCCCCTTGTCCCGGCCGCGACTTTGCTGCTCCAGCGCGGCAAGCGCCTGGGCGGTCCGGATCCTTGCCAGAATCTTCCCGCGCAGCGGCTCTTTCGAGTTGGCCGCCAGATCCACCAGGACGAGCTCGTCCTCCGTGGCGGCCAGCAAGGCGTCCGCTTCGTCCGGCGCCGTGCGGAAAAGACGCGCGCGAAGCACCAGGGGGTGCCCTGCCAGCTCGCCAGAGGCATCCGAGCCGAGGAGCTCTGCAATCCGCTCGGCAGCGCGATTGGCGATGACGTCGTCGTCGAGCAGTTGCGCTAAATCCTGCGGGTCCCGCAGGCGGGATATGCAGGCTTGGCGAACGCCCGGATCCTCGTCGCCTCGAGCCAGCTCGAGCAACCTTGCCTGCAGCTCGTCCGATCTAGCGTCCGAGAGCGCCTCGACCGAGCGGCGCCGCGCGGCCGGGTCCGGCTGCTTCAGGGGGTCCTTGCCTTTGAAGATTCGCGACAGCATGGCGATCTTTCATGATCACAAGTTGTTGTGGGAGCCGTCGCAAAGGGGCGCGTTCTTGGTGTGCTTGCAACCGCAGTAGTAGAGCGTCGCATCCTTTTCCGCGGTGTATGGCAGGGGCGTGAACTCCGTGCCCTCGTGGGAACCGTCGCAGAACGGCTGTTTGGCGCTGCGGCCGCATGCGCACCAGAAGTACTTGCGGCCGGTCTGCACGTCCACCGCGTAGGGGGCTTTTTGAGCAATGGTTGGTGAGCTCATAGCGTCGTCCTCATGAAAAGGNNGAGCTCATAGCGTCGTCCTCATGAAAAGGTTCTTTCCTCCCACCAGGGGAAGAACTCTGGCAGGTCCTTGCTGACCTTGCCGGGGAATCGGGCAGCTCGCTTCTCCAGGAACGCCTCGACACCCTCCTTGGCGTCCGGAGACCTGCCCGTGTAGTAGACCCCGCGGGAGTCGATCTTGTGGGCTTCCATGGGATGGTCTGCGCCGAGCATGCGCCACATCATGTGGCGCAGCAGCGCTACCGAGATCGCGGAAGTGTTCTCTGCGATCTCGGCGGCCAGGGCGTTTGCGGCGGGCAGCAGCTCCTCTTTCGGGTGCAGGCTGCGGACCAGCCCGCCGGCCAGAGCTTCCTCGGCCGGGAACACGCGGCCGCTGTAGCACCACTCCAGCGCCTGGCTGATTCCCACGATGCGCGGCAGAAAGTAGCTCGAGCAGGCCTCGGGGACGATGCCCCGGCGAGCGAAGACGAAGCCGAACTTGGCCACGTCCGCGGCCAGGCGGATGTCCATGGCCAGGGTCATGGTTACGCCCACACCCACGGCGGGACCGTTGACCGCGGCGATGATCGGCTTCTTGAGCTCGTAGATCCGCAAGGTCAGGCGGCCCCCGCCGTCGGGATGAAGGCCGCTGGCCCGGTCCTCGCGACCGTCCGCGTTGAACGTGTCGCCGCCGGCTCCGAGGTCCGCGCCGGCGCAGAAGGCCCGACCGGCCCCGGTGACGACGATGCTGCTCACGTCGTCGTCGGCATCCGCCCGGTCGAAGGCGTCGATCATCTCGGTGAGCATCTCGTGGTTGAACGCGTTAAGACGTTCCGGCCGGTTGAGCGTCAGGGTCAGGACGCCGTCCTCGACGTCGTAAAGGATCGTGTTGTAGGCCATGTGCGGCAGCGTCCCCAGGTCAGTCTCAGAGTCGCGAATGTTGCCTAGATTCCCGCGGTTTTTCCATGCGGCCTGGCGCGGCGCGCGGTCGTGACCCTACAATGGCGCCGATGGCATCTCCGTCTTCGTTCGACCCGCTCCGCAGCGCATCCAGGCTCATCGTCTACGTCGACTTCAAGAGCCCCTACGCCTATCTGGCCAAGGACCCCACGTTTCAGCTTGCAGACGATCTCGGAATCGACGTCGACTGGCGGCCGCTCACCCTCGACATCCACAGCTACCTGGGCTCCGCGCGGTTGAACGACTCAGGCGCGGTCGTGGAGAGCCGGCGCACGCCAGAGCAATGGCATCGGGTCCGGTACGCCTATCGCGATGCCCGGCGTTACGCAAACCTGGTCGGCCTCACCGTCCGTGGCACTACCAAGATCTGGGACTCTTCCCTGGCCTCCATCGGCCTCGAGTGGGCCAAAAGGCACGGCCCCCGACCGCTGCGAGCGTACATCGACCTGACTTACGAACGGTTCTGGAAGCGCGAGCTCGACATCGAGGACCCATCCGTCATTGCCGCCGTTCTCGCAGAGGCCGGCGCGACCGCGGTCGGGTTTGCCGATTTCGCTCGCGGCGAGGGTCGGGCCGAGCACGATCTCATGCAGCACCGCATATTTGCCGCCGGCATCTTCGGCGTGCCCAGCTACGTCGTTGAAGGAGAGCTTTTTTTCGGCAGGGAACACCTGCCGCGAATCCGCTGGTTGCTGAGCGGGCGACGTGGCCCCTTCCCGGACGTGGCCTATCGTCACTTCGATGCGGGAGAGCCCGGCGATGGCTGAGGCCGAGGCTTACACGTTCACGGCCGCGCTCACCGTCTGCCTGGACGTGTCGAACCCGGAGTCCTATCTCGCCGTGGCAGGCGTGCGCGAGCTGGAGGCAGAGCTCGGCATCGACGTGAGATGGTTGCCCTACCTGGTTCCTCCGCGCCCGTTGCGCTCAGAACCGGGTCCGGAGGCGGACCGAGGGACGTGGCACCGCTGGCACCGGTCACGTTACCGGGAACGGGATCTGCGCCGTTACGCCGCCCTGCGCGGCATCGATCTGGGCGACCTGCAGCGTCAGACGAGCGGCGAGCTCGCCGCCCTCGCCCTGCTCTGGGTGGCTGATCAACCGGCCCGTGTCGGTCGCGCGGTGCTCGATGGTCTGTTGGAAGGTCATTGGAGCGGGACGCTGAGCATCGATGAGCCTGCCGCGGTGTCCGCCCTGCTGGCCCGGGTTGACGCCCGCACGGCTGGCTGGAAGGAATACTGCCGCGGGCCAGGCCCCGCCGAGCTGGTAGGCCTGCGATCTGAGCTGAACGCAGCGGGGGTGTTCGATGTGCCGACGCTGGTGGTAGCACACGCCGTGCCGGAGCCCGAGATCCTGTTGGGCCGCGCGCACCTGCCGATGGTCCGCTGGTTGCTTACGGGTCGGCAGGGCCCGCCGCCGATCTGACTCAGTCCTCGGCCCGACGTCCCGCCACCAGCCAAAGGGGATCGGCGCCGTCCGGCGATCGATCGATGAACCGGATGTCCTTGAAACCTGCCAGTTCCAGATAGGTGGACACGAGCCGCACGCGGTCCGCGGGGCCGAGCCGGTGGAAGGCGAGGATGGCCTTGGTTGGAAACAGGCGGTGGGACATGGCGATGCAGATCTCGCCGCCGTCCTTGAGCGTGCGGAGGGCATCGCTCAGGACCTCCACCGGGTGCGTGAGGTACTGGATGGAAACCGCGAGGGTAATNNGATCCTGCACCACGTGGTCATCGAGGCTGGGGTTGGCGGCGAGCTCAGCCTCGTTCATGCCAAGCCCGGCTACGCGATCGTAGCTGCACTCCGGTGGCAGATGGGATACCCAGGAGGACATGAGGTCCAGAACCGCCGCGCGCTCGGGTATGAACGTCCGGTAGAACTCCGTCAGGGCGTCGATGGTGGCATCGTCGATGTGCGTCACGAAGCGCGGCTCGCGGTAAAACGCGGAGTCCGGGGACTCGTCCTGGCGGGCGAACAGCTGTGGGGGAAGGGCGTTGTCCTGCAATTTGGCTTTGGTTCCTTGTTTCCGCGTGGCCGCTATCTTAGCGAATCTGACCGATCGAAGACGGCAAGTGCCTCCCTTCGGGAGCAAGCGCTGGCCGCGCCCTTGCGGCGACCTGTTGCCGCAAGACCGCGCAAAGCGGAGCTGCTAAGATTCCGCGGCTGCGCCTCGTGGGGCTTCCTCGGACCGAATATGGACATGACGTTCACCGATGGCGACCTGGCCTTTCAGGCCGAGGTTCGCGCGTTCATCGACCAGCACTGGCCCGTCGAGGTTCGCCGGGCCCGGGCCACCGTGCCCGCCCATGGCCTGGACCGGACCGCGGAGGAGCAGGCGTGGTTCGACGCGCTCGTCCAGCGCGGGTGGAGCGTGCCGAACTGGCCCGTCGAGCACGGCGGCACCGACTGGACGCCCACCCAGCGGTTCATCTGGGACCGCGAAACCGTGCGCGCCGAGACGCCCCAGATGAGCGTGTTCGGCGTAACGATGCTGGGCCCGATCCTGTGCCGCTGGGGAACCCCGGGTCAGCAGGAGAAGTTTCTGCCGCCCATTCGGGAAGCGCGCGTTCAATGGTGCCAGGGGTACTCGGAGCCCGGAGCGGGATCGGACCTGGCGAGTCTCAAGACGACGGCGCGGCTCGAGGGCGATCACTACGTCGTCGATGGTGAGAAAACCTGGACCAGCGGCGCCCACTTGGCGGACTGGATGTTCTGCCTTGCCCGGACCTCGCCGACCGGCAAGCCTCAGGAGGGCATCAGCTTTCTCCTCATCGACATGCGCGCAGCGGGCATCGAGGTCAGCCCCATCGAGATTCTGGGGGGGCAGCACAGCGTCAACAGTGTCCGGCTGGACGGCGTGCGCGTCCCTGTCGGGCATCGTGTTGGCCAAGAGAACGAGGGCTGGACCTATGCCAAAGCGCTGCTCAGCCACGAGCGCACCGGGGTGGCCCGGGTGGCGACTTCCGCGGTGCAGCTCGAGCGCGTGCGGGAAATTGCCGCGGGACAGGATCCGGGTCCCGACTCGCTCTTAGAAGACGCGAGCTTTCAGCGACGCTATCGGGAGCTGGAGATCGAGCTGATCGGTCTGGAGATGCTGGAACTGCGAATTCTTGCAGATCTCGAGGCCGGCCAGGTGCCGGGACCGGAGGCCTCCATTCTCAAGATCAAGGGCACGGAGATAGGCCAGCTCATCAACGAGCTGATGGTGGAAGCCCTCGGCTACTATGCTCTGCCGTATCCCGACGAGTTGCTCATCGACAACGAGGGTCCGGTAGGTCACGATCACGCGCTCGCCGCGCTCAAGGGGTGGCTTTTCAGCCGTGCCTGGAGCATTTACGGTGGGTCGAACGAAGTTCAGAAAAACATCATCGCCCGCAGGGCGCTGGGTCTTTGAGGGGAAGCTATGGATTTTTCTTTTTCCGACGAACAGACACTGTTGCAGGACAGCATCGAGAAGTTCATCCAGAACGACTACGCGTTCGATGCGCGCCAGCAGGTGGTTCGGGAGGAGCAGGGTTTCTCGAGTGACAACTGGCGGACGTTTGCGGAGCTCGGCTGGCTCGCGGTGCCGTTTCCCGAGGCCGACGGCGGCTTTGGCGGATCGGCCATCGAGTCGATGATCATGTCCGAGCAGTTCGGTAAGGGTCTGGTCGTCGAGCCCTTCCTGGCGACGGTGGTTCTCGCCGGCGGCGCGCTCAAGATCGGCGGGAGCCAGGCACAGAAGGAGAAATACCTCGCCGGCGTCATGGATGGATCTCTTCAGGGCGCGTTGGCCTATGCCGAGCCGCAGGGCCGGTTCAACCTGGCGGATCTCACCACCACCGCGGCCAGGGACGGTGACGGCTACGTGATCAACGGCTACAAGGCCGTGGTGATGAACGGCCCGTCGGCGGACTTCCTGGTCGTGTCCTGCCGAACGGGCGGCGGCCAGCGGGATGCCGACGGCGTGAGCCTGTTCGTGGTCCCGGCCGATGCCGAAGGGGTGACCCGGCGCGACTACCCAACGGTGGACGCGTTCCGGGCGTCCGAGGTGACGCTGGAGAACGTCCGGGTGGCGGACGACGCGTTGGTCGGTGAAGAAGGCAAGGGGCTCGCGATCCTCGAGCAGGTCGTCGACGAGGCCATTCTGGCCGTAGGCGCTGAAGCCGTCGGCTGCATGGAGGTCCTCTACAAGACCACGGTCGAGTACTGCAAAACCCGCGAGCAGTTCGGCCAACCCATCGGCAAGTTCCAGGTACTGCAGCANNCATGTTCATGGAGCACGAGCAGGCCAAGTCGCTGATGTATATGGCGGCCATGCGTCTCGACGAGGGTTACGGCCCCGAGGCGCAGAAAGCAGTTTCGGCGTTCAAGGTGCAGGTAGGCAAGTCCGGGAGGTTCGTCGGCCAGAGTGCCATCCAGCTGCACGGCGGCATGGGAATGACCGAGGAGCTCAACGTGGGGCATTACTTCAAGAGGCTGACCATGATCGATACGCTGTTTGGCAATGTGGACTTTCACCTCAAGCGGTTCGGGTCGCTCTGAACCGTGGCCCGCTGGGACCGTGACGCCGGGCCCTCGATACCGGACTGGTTCTTCGAGGCCGTANNCGACCCGCTCGGTGGAGGTCGACGAGTGCGACGTCGTCTACCAGCTCTGGGGCGACGAGGACAAACCCGGGATACTGCTGATCCACGGCATGAATGCGCACTCCCGCTGGTGGGACTTCATCGCGCCCCAGCTCCTCGACGACTATCGGGTCGCGGCCATGAACCTGACGGGCATGGGCGACTCCGACTACCGCTACGAGTACGACGGCGCCACCTACGCCCAGGAGATCCGCGCCGTCTGTGACGACGCGGGGTTCGACCAGCGGGCAGCCCTGGTGGCGCACAGTTTCGGCGGCTACATGGCGGTCAAGGCCGCGGGCCTGTTTCCCGAGCGGTTCGGGGCGCTGGTGCTCGTGGACTCCGGTATCCGCCATCCGGACGAGCCGGTTCCCGACCGACCGGCCATGGGAGGCAGGGCGAAGGTCTATCCCGACCGCGAGACCGCCCTCGGCCGCTTTCGCGTCCAACCACCGCAGAGCTGTGAGAATGCTTACATTCTCGAGTACATCGCCCGCCACTCGCTCATGCCCGTGGATGGCGGCTGGGCGTGGAAGTTCGACGAGGACCTGCCTTCGACCCTCAAGGACGTCGAGCGCACGCCGGAGGATTACCGGCGTCTGAACGTGCCGACGGGCCTCATCTACGGTGCGCAAAGCGAGCTTTTCTCGGCGCGCACGGAAGCCTACATGCGCGAGCTCATTCCCCAGGAATTCCCTGCGGTGGCGTTGTCCGAAGCCCAGCACCACCTGTTTCTCGACCAGCCGCTCGCGTTCGTTGCCGAGCTCAAGAGGATGCTGGCGACGCTGCTGGCCTGACCCTGCCCGACGCCGCCTAGAGGGGCGGCGCTTCGTAATCGGTGTCGTGGCCGGGGAATGCCTCGTGACCTCGCAGCATGTAGTCCCAGTACATGACCGGCAATGCCGTCTTCTTCACCCACCACATGCTCCTTCGCTCCTTGCGCGGGTCCAGCGGAAACGTGGGCGTGACCTTTCCGCCATAGGTGAACTCGGCGAGCATGACCTTGCCATAGGCGGTGGTCAGAGGGCACGAGCCATAACCGTCGTAACCTTCCTCCACCGCGCCGCCATCAATCAGGTGGAGCAGATTGCGCACCACCACCGGCGCCTGCTTGCGCACGGCCGCCGCCGTCTTGGAGTTTGGTGTCGAGCAAGCATCCCCCAGGCCGAACACGTTGGGATAGCTGGTGTGCTGCATGCTGTGCTGATGGACGTCGATCCAGCCCGCCTCGTTGGCCAGGGGGCTGTCTTTCACGGCGGCGGGCGGGCTCTGATACGGGGTGGCGTGCAGCAGGTCAAAAGACAGGGTGACCTCCTCACCCTCGCCTTCGTCGCTGATCTTTTTGAAGGTGGCCTGGCGTGCCGGTCCGTCTACCCGTCTCAGGTTCGTCTGAAAATGAACATCGATGCCCCAGCGGTCGGCGACCTTGTTCAGCTCCGCGGCAAACAGGGGCACGGCAAACAGGGCCGGGCCGTGGGTGAGGAAGTGCAGATGGCAGCTCTCCAATATGCCGCGTTGCTGCAGGTGATCGGCGGCCAGGTAGGCGATTTTCTGGGGTGCCCCCGGACACTTGAACGGTAGCGGCGGTTGCGTGAACAGCGCCGTGGCGCCGTTCTTCAGTGATTGCAGGGACTGCCACGTGTACTCCGCGTGGTCGGGCGAGTAGTTGCTGCAGACGCCGTTGCTTCCCAAAGCCTCCCGCAGGCCCTCTATCTGATCCCAGTTGAGCTCCAGACCCGGGCAGACCACCAGGTAGTCGTAGGACAGCTCTCCGCCCGAGGCCAGGGTGACCGAGTTGGCATTCGGGTCGAACCCCGTCGCCGAGTCCCGGTGCCAGGTGACGCCTGACGGAATCAGCCGCGACTCCGGCCGGCGCGTCTTCCCGAGCGGGTAGGTACCGGCCCCGACAAGCGTCAGAGCCGGCTGGTAGTAGTGGTCGTCGGACGGCTCCACGATCGCGATGTCGAGGTCTCGCCGGCCGCGCCGGCGCATGAGGCTCGCGGCGACCGTGATACCCGCTGCCCCGCCGCCGATGATCAGGATCTGATGATGGTCGGAATTCGTCATGCTGGCTCTCCCGTCTGGACCCGCGCGCGGCGCTTTTGCGCCTGTCGACAGCATACGCCGGTCTGTGGGGCGGTTTAAGCGGATGTGCAGGGCGCACCGGGTGCCGTTCAGCTTCTGTTTAGCTGAGCTCCCATAACATCCGAGTCTCGAATGATCAGGGAGTTCCGGAGGAAACATGCGCGCACCTGCCCTGGGTCTCGGCTTGAGTCTGTGTGTTGCGGCGGGAGATGGCATCGCCGACCACCGCAACACCTTCCCTGAGCTTGCCCCGACGGTGTCCAACACTCATTACACCTACGCCGACGTCGTTGGCGTGGAGCCCATGGTCGAATATCGCACGATCACCGAGCCGCGAAGAGAGTGTCGGGTTGCGGGGTACGCCGGTGGACCCCGCGCTCATTCGCAGCGTTATCCAGAGCGGGGCGACCCTTACGGCTATGACCACCACGAAAGGCATCACGATCACGGCAGCCCCGTCGCGGCCGTGATCGGCGGGGTCGTGGGCGGGCTGCTGGGCAGTCAGTTCGGCAGCGGCAGTGGCAAGAAGGCGATGACCGTTGCCGGGGCGCTGGCAGGGGCGACCATCGCGAGTGGCGTCAGCCGGTCCCGGTCTCACCAAGGTGGTTACACGCCGCGGCGCTGCACGACGGTCATGACGTCCCGCGAGGTTGAGGAGGTTGCCGGCTACCGGGTGCGCTACCGCTACCAGGGAGAAGAGTTCACCAAGGTGGTGGCTTCCGATCCGGGCGATCGCGTGCGCGTTCAGGTTCAGGTCACCCCCGCCGTCGGGGAGCCGGACTGGTGAGCGCTTCCTTCCATCCAAACACCAGCGCCGGTTGGCGGCGCGTCAGCAA
>JABAHO010025376.1_pt2 | contig 11253 bp, 16 predicted proteins | sample 7062071 | NCBI WGS metagenome assembly JABAHO01 (sample SAMN14534356, study PRJNA622989) | marine sediment metagenome | biome: marine biome [ENVO:00000428]; feature: marine pelagic biome [ENVO:01000023]; material: deep marine sediment [ENVO:00002113] | place: India: Gulf of Kutch | collected...
ACCTGCCAGAGCATCCTGACGACTTCGATCTTCTCCGGCTCACTCAGCGCATCGTGAAGCGCGCGCGTGAAGTCGTGTAGCGAGACGGCCGTGTCCACCGTCGACTGAGCGGCAGTGAGCAGTTCCTCGGCCTCGGCGTCTCTGAGCGAGAAGCGTGCCGACAGCAGACTCGCTATCGCTCTGTCCTCGTCGTTGGTCTGCTCGAAATCGGCGCGTGACATCTCGACGAGGAGCGCCGCCGTGGCGATCTGGATGCGATCGTGTTCCGGCTGAACGTCGTCATCCGGCTCGCCACCCACGATTCTGAGGATACGATCGAGCATCAGCAGCTAGTCNNGTCTGTCGCAACAACGTAAGCCGACCATGGAAGAAGTGGTCAACGTCGTCGAGCACCACCAGCTCTGGTCCGGGATCCAGCGAATTGACCCAATCGATGACTTCGCCGCAATCGACGAGCTCGTCGGCCTCGCCCTGAATGATCAGCCACGGGCACTGTGGCTGCCTGTCCATGAGATGGCCGAGACGCGAGACCGGGGGCGCGACGGTGATCAGTTGCTCCGGCGCGAGCGTGGCCGCGGCTCGAACGGCGACCGCACCACCGAAGGAGAATCCGGCCAGCCAGAGACTGGCGCCATCGTAACGTTGCTGGGCCCATTCGCAGACCGCGATCGTATCGTCGGTTTCGCCTTTGCCTTGGTCGTACTGTCCGTCGCTCGCACCTACGCCGCGGAAATTGAATCGTACTGCAGGCATACCGATGTCATTGGCTGCGCGCGCAAGCGTATGCACGACCTTGTTAAGCATCGTGCCCTGGTACTGCGGATGCGGATGGCAGATGACTGCAACGCGCTCGCCGGAATGATCACGCGGCGATTCGATCAGTGCCTCGATATAGCCTGCCGGGCCGTCAACGCTCGCGGCTTCCTTGATCGGGCTTCGAGTCGCCATATGTCCTTCTCCCACGCCGCGCCCACGTCCGGAAAGTATAGTGGCTGGTGATGTCTGCCGTGGCAATCCCGGGCGACCCCATGATGAAAAATCGGGCATCGTTACCTACCATTGCAGTTCTGTCACCCAGGCCGCGCCCGTTGGATCCGAACATAGAACTCGAGCACCGATTCGGTGCACACAACTACCACCCATTGCCCGTCGTCCTCGAGAGGGGTGAAGGCTGCTACGTGTGGGACACCGACGGGCGACGCTATCTCGACATGATGAGTGCGTACTCGGCCGTCAGCCACGGTCACGCGCATCCACGCCTGCTCGCCGCCCTGCGGAACCAGGCCGGGCGACTCGCGATCGTCTCGAGAGCTTTTCACAGCAACCGCCTGGGCGCGTTTCTCGCAAAAGCCTGTCAGATGACGGGCCAGGAACGGGCGCTGCCGATGAACACCGGCGCCGAAGCCGTGGAGACGGCCATCAAGGCGGCGCGCAAGTGGGCCTACGAGGTCAAGGGCGTCGCGAGCGACAGAGCGGAGATCATCTGTTGCACCGGAAATTTTCACGGGCGCACGCTGGCCGCCATCAGCATGTCGAGCGAGGCACAGTACCGCGATGGATTTGGTCCGTTCCCGGAGGGTTTCAGGCTGATCGAGTACGGGAACGCGGAGGCGCTCGCCGGCGCCGTCGGACCGCATACAGCGGCGTTCCTCGTAGAACCGATTCAGGGCGAGGGCGGCATCGTCGTGCCCCCGGAAGGTTACCTGGCGCAATGTGCCGAGATATGCCGGGAAAACGATGTCTTGCTGATCTGCGACGAGATCCAGACGGGACTCGGCCGGACAGGTCGGTTCCTGGCGTCGGAACACGACGGCGTAGAACCGGATGGACTCGTTCTCGGCAAGGCCCTCGGTGGCGGCCTGTTGCCGGTGTCCCTGTTTCTGTCGCGCAGCGACATCATGGATGTCTTCAGCCCCGGTGACCACGGCAGCACCTTCGGGGGAAACCCGCTCGCCGCCGCGGTCGCGACCGAGGCCTTGTGCGTGATCGAGGACGAACAGCTCGCGAGCCGAAGCGCAGAACTCGGCCGCCGGCTCCGCGAGGGATTGCGCGCGATCGATTCACCGCTCGTCGCCGACGTTCGTGGCCGCGGTCTCTTCGTCGGTATGGAGATGGCAACAGGTCCGATCAGCGCCAGACAGATCTGCGAAGCACTCATGGCGCGCGGCCTCCTGAGCAAGGAGACACACGAAACCGTCGTGCGCTTCGCTCCGCCACTGGTCATCACGGAGTCCGAGGTGGACTGGGCCGTCGGAGAGGTGGCCAGCGTCCTCGCCGAAGCGCGCGGCTGACTAGCCCGGCGCAGGTTCGTTCTGGAAGAGGCGATACAGGCCGATGATGTGCCGGTAGAGATACCAGAGCCACGTCAGCGCGAGGACGGCCCACCCGACGACCACGAGTGTCAGCACCGCGCCTACGACGATCCATAGAATGGCCCANNGCTGTGGTGAGACGTCACGGAGCGGTCGGACCGGCACAGGTAGTTCATGACGAGGGCGATCAGGCTGGGCAGCCCGGCGACGGCACCGAAAAGATGCAGCGCGTAGGCTATCAATGCGATCGTGCGTTCACGTTCCTGTCCGCTGGCCATGGCGGGGGGCCCTGTGTTTCCGTTGCTGGGGCGGAGTTTGATCCATCAGCGCGGGATTGTCATGATTCTGAACGGACATACCAGCCAGGACAGAGAAATGCACCTCAACTCATCGACATTTGCCGACGGCGGCCGCATTCCAGAGCGCTGTGCATTCGGAGTACCGGATGCCGAGAACCACATGTCACTGGGCGACAATCGCAATCCGCAGATGAGCTGGGGAGACGCACCGGAAGGGACCGCGTCGCTTGTCCTGCTCTGTGTGGACGTCGACGTGCCATCCGTATTCGACAACTTCAACCAGGAAGGGAAGACGATCGCGCACGACCTCCCCCGCAACGAATTCATCCACTGGGTCATGGTCGACATCCCGCCCGGCGACGGTGCCGTCGCCGAGGGCGAATGTTCCGACAGCATCACGGCGGGTGGGAAAGACAATCCGGCCGGTCCGACCGGATCCCGTCAGGGTATCAACGACTACACGGGATTCATGGCGGGCGACGAAAACATGAAGGGTGACTACTACGGTTACGAGGGTCCGTGTCCACCGTGGAANNNNCGCTGACGGGCCTCTATTCGCTGAACCCGGACTGCGGCTGAACTAGTCCTCGTCGTTTGTCACGGAGAACTCGACGATCTCCGTGACCGTTGTCGGAACAGCGACGCCATCGCGTATCGAAGGCGTATAGGTACGGTTCCGCACATCCGTGATCGCCGACTCCTCGTATATCCCGGCCGGGACCGCGTCGAGCACATCGACGTTCGTCACGCGTCCGGCGGCGTCGACGCTCACTTCGAGTTGCACGAAGCCACTCTGCTGTCGGCGCGGCNNCGGCACCGAACGACGTGACGGTTCGCCGAGCAATTCACCCAGGTCGATGCGCTCGAAAGCCGTCAACAGACGAACCGGATGCGCAACGAACTCCGGATCGGCCTCATCGAAAACGCCATGCACTTTGGCGCCGACGAGAAGCATGATGATCACGACGACGCATGCCAGCAGGAATGACCCGGCGAATCGCATTGGCCGGCGCCTACTCGACTCCGAGTAGCTCCACGTCGAAGACGAGCGTCGCCCCTGGTGGAATCACCCCGCCGGCGCCTCGATCCCCGTAGCCCAGCTCAGGCGGTATGACCAGTTCGCGGCGTCCGCCTACTCGCATACCGGCAACGCCCTCGTCCCAGCCACGGATCACGCGACCCGCACCCAGCGGAAATCGGAACGGCTGTCCCCGATCGCGGGAACTATCGAACTTCTGGCCGCGGGAACCGGGCGCACCAGGATCGAAAAGCCACCCGGTGTAGTGAACCACTGCCGTCTGACCCGCGGCTGCAGAATCGCCGTCACCCACGACGAGTTCAGCAATACCCAGACCCGAATCAGTCACGTTAGTCACAGTGACAGCAGGGGCCTGGTCGGTCGCCGCGGACGATTCGGGCGCTGCCTCGTCCCCCGCCCGATCGCAGCCCTGTACGACGATCAGCGCCAGCGCTGCCAATGCAACGTGTCCTCGATGCATGCTCATTCCGCCGGCTCCTCGTCGAGTGTGACGAAATCGAGCGATGCGGAGTTGATGCAGTAGCGCAGCCCCGTCGGCTGCGGCCCGTCCTCGAATACGTGGCCGAGATGCGCGTCGCACTTCGCACACCGTACTTCCTCGCGAACCATGCCATGACTGGTGTCGCTTACAGTACGCACATTCTCTCCGGCAAGAGGCGTCCAGAAACTGGGCCAGCCGCTGCCCGAATCGTATTTGTGCTCGGACGAAAACAGCACCTCGCCGCAGCAGATACATGTGTAGCTGCCGTCGTCCTTGCAGTCGACATACTCGCCCGTAAACGGAGCCTCCGTGCCCGCCTTTTGGGTCACGTAGTACTGCTCCGGTGTCAGTCGCTCCTTGAGCGCCGCTTTTTCCTGATCTTCTTCGTTGCTCATGTCTGCAACATATCCCGAAATGGCCAACGGACAGTGTACTGAATTCCACGACCACCGACGACGCCATGCGAACGGACCCCGACATGTTCTGTAGACTGGTTAGCGCGAGCATGACAGAGCATCGGCGGCGAGCGAGTATCAGCGTGAGTGCAGTGCTTTTCGACAACGTGTCCGTGCACTTCGGTGGCAACAGGATCATCCATGGCCTGGACCTGGAGATCGCGTCCGGCAGCACAACCGCTGTTCTCGGTCCGAGTGGCAGCGGAAAGTCCACACTGCTTAATCTCGTCAATGGACTCATCGTCCCGTCACACGGAAGCATGCATACCCTCGGCGCACCCATCGATTACGACGAGCTGCCGGCATTACGCCGCCGCATCGGCTATGCGCTGCACAGGCCGTGGGCCTTTTTCCACACCTGACCGTGGCCGACAACATCGGGCTGGCAGCACGGGTCACAGGCTGGAGCGAAGATCGGATAGCCAGCCGGCGGTCCCGGCTGCTCCGCCTCATGCATCTCGACGAGAGTCATGCAAGCCGATATCCGCATCAGTTATCCGGCGGCCAACAGCAGCGAGCGGGTCTGTGCAGGGCGATGATGCTCGAACCCGACATGCTGCTCCTCGACGAACCCTTTTCCGGTGTCGACCCCATCACCCGGCGCGCCATCCACGACGAGTTCGGTGCGCTCCTCCGCGCCGAGCCCGTCACGACCTTATTCGTTACGCACGATCCGGCCGAGGCGATCGCGCTATCGGACCATATCGTGATCGTCGAGGACGGATCCGTGACGGCGTCCGGTGCTACGAGCGAAGTGGCCGGGCTGACGCGTCTGGCGTCCATCTTCGGAGGCGCTTACTAATGATGCTCGCGCGCATCACGGGTCTGCTGCTGATGCTCTCCTGCAGCGCAGTTACAGGCGAAACGATCCGGATTGGCAGCAAGAACTTCCCCGAGAGCTACCTGCTCGGTGAAATCATGGCGCAGGCGCTGGAGGCAGAGGGATTCGACGTCGAACGGGTTTTCGGACTGGGTGGCACGAAGATCTGTTACGACGCGTTGCGTGCCGGCGAGATCGACGTCTACGCCGAATACACAGGCACCATCGCCGAGGCCATACTCGACCTGCCCGGAGGTTCGGAGCGACAGGACCTGGTCGAAGCGCTCCGGTCCGCGCCCGTCGAAATGCTCGAGCCATTCGGGTTCGACAATACCTACGTCATCGCTGCGCGCGGTGACTGGGCGCGGCAGAACAACGTCGAGCGCATCAGCGATCTCGCCGGACTGAGTCCGATCCGCGCTGCCTTCAGTCACGAATTCAGCGAACGCGAAGACGGCTGGCCCAACCTCAGCGCGGCCTATGGTCTGGACATCGACGCCGGATCCATCGAGCACGCGCTCGCCTATCAGGCGCTCGCCGAGGACCGTATCGACATCACTGACGCTTATTCGACGGACGGCGAGCTGGAGCGCTACGACATCGTGCTGCTCGAGGACGACCTCGGGTTCCTGCCTGACTATCTCGCCCTGCCGCTCGTGCGCCGTGACCTGAATCCGGATGCGACCGCGGCTCTCAAAGCACTGTCCGGAACCATCGACGACGACATCATGCGCCGACTCAATGCTGATGTCGTATTGCGAAATCGCTCATTCGGCGACCTCGCGAGTCGGTTTCTGAACGGACCCGGCGACGGCGAGGTCGGGACACGCCGCTGGGACTGGGAGAACCTCGGTCGCAATACCGTGCGGCATCTCAAGCTGACTCTCATCGCGCTTACCCTCGCCTGCGCTATCGGCCTGGTCGTCGCNNGATGTCATCGACCGTGCTCTACATAACCGGCCTTATTCAGACAATCCCGTCGATCGCTCTTTTGGCACTGATGATTCCGTTGTTCGGGGTCGGCCAGTTACCGGCGATCGTCGCGCTTTTCATGTATTCGCTCCTGCCCGTCGTTCGAAATGGCATCACCGGCCTGACGACGATCGACCCGGTGCATCGGATCGTTGCGCGTGCGCTCGGCCTGACACGCAGAGAGAGGCTCACAAGGGTCTATCTGCCGTTGTCGGCCCCGCACCTGCTCGCTGGCATCCGCACAGCCGCGGTGCTCAGCATCGGTACGGCGACGCTGGCTGCATTCATCGGGGCCGGCGGCCTCGGCGATCCCATCGTGACCGGGCTCGCATTGAACGACACATCTCTGATCATGCAGGGCGCTGTTCCGGCAGCCTTGCTCGCTGTCGCAACCGAATTCGGTTTCGGCCTGCTGGAAAGGACGATCGTCCCCGAGCACATGCGAAAGGCGCACTGAAGTGCAATCAGTTGCCGCCTGCGCAGGTACCTCGCCGGATGAGCCGGTACGGTGGCCACTGTCCCGGACCATCCACGTTTCGCGAAACTGCAGACCCGGGCACGCACGCACGCATGCCGCGATCGGATCGCTCGGCAGGCGCAGCGCAGGCGAATAGCGAGGACACCAGGAGCAACCCGGTCACCTTGACGATCCGGCCGCGAGCATCTTCAATCGTTGTCATGACCACCGACTCAGCGGAAATCTTCTCCGGCACCTGCTTGTGCGAGAACGTGGGTTTCACCGTGAAGGCTCCCACGCTCTGGTGCGCGCATTGTCACTGTAGCATGTGCAGGCGTGCGCACGGCGCAGCATTCGTCACCTGGGTCGGCGTCGCGAGTGACCGCGTCGAGATCACCGGCGACACGGCGAAATGGCATACCTCGTCTCCCGGCGCGCGTCGCGGATTCTGTTCTGATTGCGGCTCGACGCTGTTCTTCGAATCGGAGAAGTGGCCCGGCGAAACACACATCGTGCTGGGGAATTTCAACTCACCGATCGACCGCTCGCCCTCGGGCAATGCGTTCTTCGAGGATCACGTCGACTGGTACGAAATCCCGCCCTGATCAATACGCGCAGCGTTCAGCGGGAGATGAGTTCGTTGACCCGCCTGACGAACGCACCGGGATCGTCGATCGCCCGGCCGCCGATCAGGCTGGCCTGATCGAAAAGCACTTCTGCAAGATCCCGGAATCTCGAATCGTCGCTCTCGTCTGCGAGTTGCCTGACGAGCATGTGTTCGGGGTTGAGCTCAAGGTTTGGCTTCTCGGCTGGCATGTCCTGACCAGCCGCCTCGAGCAGCTTTTGCATCTGGATGCTCTGGTCGCCTTCGCCCACGACCAGGCACGCCGCGGAATCCGTCAGCCGACTCGAAATACGGANNGCCCAGCACTTCCTTGACACGACCGGCAATCGCCGCGGCGTCCTCGCTGGTCTCAGCTTCCTCGCGCTCGACGCCGGGCAGATCGCCCGTATCGAGTTCGCCCTTGGCGACATCGCGGAAGCGCTTCTCACCGTATTCGCCAAGGTATTGCACCATCCATTCGTCGATGGGATCGCTGAGCAGCAAGACCTCGATGCTGTGCTTGCGGAAAACCTCGAGGTGCGGGCTCGAATTGGCGGCAGCGTGGCTCTCGCCGGTGACGTAATAGATGGTGTCCTGCTCGGCAGACATTCGCTCCAGATAGTTGTCCAGCGACTGGCTTTCGTCCTGGCCATCGGACGCGGTCGTCGCAAATCTGAGCAGCCCGGCGATCCGTTCCCGGTTTCCATGGTCTTCAGCGGGTCCTTCCTTCAGAATGCGGCCGAACTGCGACCAGAATTTCGAGTAGGCCTCAGGGTCGTCTTGAGCCAGTTTCTCCAGCTGATCCAGCACTCGCTTGGTCAGCGCCGAGCGGATCGAATCGACGGTGGCATCCTTTTGCAGCATCTCCCTCGACACATTGAGGGACAGATCACTGGAATCGACGACACCGCGCACGAACCTCAGGTACAGCGGCAGGAACTGTTCGGCTTCATCCATGATGAAGACGCGCTGGACGTAGAGCTTCAATCCGCGGGGCGCCTCGCGATTCCAGATGTCCAACGGTGCGCGCGACGGCACATAGAGCAGGCTCGTGTACTCCCGCTTGCCCTCGACGCGATTGTGGCTCCAGACGAGCGGGTCTTCGNNGTCTTCGAAGTCGTGCGCAATGTGCTTGTAGAACTCACGGTACTCCTCGTCCGTGACCTCGCTGCGCGGACGGGTCCAGAGTGCCCGTGCCGTGTTGACCGTTTCCTCTTCCGGCTCCGCGTCGTCTTCCCCCGACTGCAACGCCGGCATGAGAATCGGAAATGCGATGTGATCGGAGTACCGGCGGATTAGCGTGCGGAGTCGCCAGTCATCCAGGAACTCGTCTTCGTCTTTTCGCAGATGCAGCGTGACGGTCGTCCCGCGCTCGGTGACCTCGGCATTCTCGACGTCGAATTCACCCTCGCCGCGCGATGTCCATCGGACACCTTCACCGACTTCGGTGCCGGCCTTGCGGCTTACGACCTCGACCTGGTCCGCGACGATGAATGCCGAATAGAAACCCACACCGAACTGACCGATGAGGCGAGCATCCTTGCGGTCGTCTCCGGTCAGCTGGTCGAGGAACTCCGCAGTTCCGGATCGGGCTATGGTCCCGAGTTGCGCGATGATGTCTTCACGGGTCATCCCGATACCGTTGTCCGACACCGTGACGGCGCGAGCATCCCGGTCGATATGGATGCGGATCCTGAGATCCGGCGAATCCTCGTAAAGCGCCGGGTTCGAGACAGCCTCGAATCGAAGTTTGTCGAGCGCGTCCGACGCATTAGACACCAGCTCGCGAAGGAAGATTTCCTTGTTGCTATAGAGTGAATGGATCATCAGGTGAAGCAGTTGCTTCACCTCTGTTTGGAATCCCAGTGTCTCCGCTTTTTCAGCCATGATTACCCAGCCGGCAGATGTTGTCCGGCTTATGTGGGGACGGTGTCCCGATAATCAAGGGCTGTGCAGCCCGATGGGCTGGGGGATAGGCCTGTTCGGCTAGATCTGGCGAGCCTGAACGAGGCCGAGCGCCAGCATTGCGCCACCGATGCCGGCGAACTCCGCCATGTTGCCCAATGCAAGCGCGACGATCAGCGCACCGTAGCAAGCGCCGCTGATGAGCATTCTCGCGTAGTGACCCCGTGCAGCAGTCCGGACAGCCAGGACGATGCCGTCGAGGCTGTCGAGTGCCATAAGTATGCGCTCCATGGGGGGGGCGCCTATCCCTCGCGGGATCCGTCGATGACGTAGAGATTCGGCCGCTCGGTCAGTTCAGGCAGCGGATCGATGTCGACCTCCACGCCACCGTGTCCCCGATTTCGAGCACTCTCGATGGCCCGGTCGATCCATTCCCGACGGACGCGGGTCGTTTCGTTCCTGATGGTCACGCTATGCTTTTTGTCCGACATAGTCTTTTTGTCCTGGTCTCTATTGCTGTTCTTTGTCCCAGTCGCGGCGCATCTGTTCGACCCACGAACGGTATCCTCTCCACGTGTACAGGGAAGGATCCAGCGACAGTCGCTTGGTGTCAGGGGCCTGGACTTGCGAAAGCCACTGTCGATATGCATCCCATCCGCCGACATCGCGTCCGGTAGCTATCGTCAGTCGCCGACTCGTGCGCCGCTTGACGATGTCGCGGTAATGTCCTCCGCGCTCATCGGAACGGCTCGAACCGATCGACCGGCGTCGGGCCGTGTCGGAGTCATGATCTTTTCGGTCTGTCATTTGGTTGCAATCCGATCTATTGGGATTGCCGCAAAGCTTACGGTCGACGCGGCAGGTCNNGGCAGGTCAGACAGGAACTGCTTCACAGGCAGGTCTTTTTAACTGTTTGATTATACTTGCGATTATGTCAAGGAGTCAGAGATTGCGCGCTAGTTGGGCCGATCTCATGGTCACAAAAAGCGAACTCCGCCCGGATCGAACCACGAAGACTGTGAATGGCGTCACGGGATGATTCGGTAACACGGCACGTATTTCCGGCCCGGCAACCTCATTCGCTGCTGCGCGATGAACGACTGGAGCATCCGATCCATGCGCGCGAGGAGTTCGGGATCGCCGAAAATCTCGAATGGCCCGTTTTCCCGAACGCGCCGGATACCTTCGTCGCGCACGTTACCGGCGACCAGACCGGAGAATGCGCAACGGAGATTCGCTGCGAGTTTGTCAGGTCGCAGTGCCGAGGAAATCTCGAGCGAGCGCATGGCTTCGTGGGTCGGCACGAACCGCACCTGAAAACGGTGATCGATCCTGAGCCGCCAATTGAAAAAACGCATCATGGCTCTCACGCCGGGAGCGGCGGACGGCATCGACGCCTTCGCGGACCCGCCGCGCAACCTCCTCCGGTGCACCGATGATGATGTCGTAGTACTCAGCCGCCGATTCACCCAGCGATGCGCGGACGAAATCGTCGATCTGCTCGAAATAATCCCGACTCGACTCCGGGCCGGTGAAAAAGAGAGGGAAAGCCTGGCCGTCGTTGTCCGGGTGNNCGCCCGGAAAAACCACGATCGCATGTCCCAGTCGAACGAATGCCTCGAGGCGCTTCTCGATGTCGGGCATGATCACCAGCTCGTTCACGATCGGGTTCGGTGATTCTGCGGCGATGATGCCGGGCTCCGTGATGCCGATGTAACGCCCGTTTCGAACGCGCTGTTTCGAATGCCCGATGGTTGCGCCCTTCATCGGCCCCTTCATGGCGCCCGGCCCGCAGCCGGTGCAGATGTCCAGTTCGCGCAATCCGAATTGGTAGCCGCTCTCCTTGGTGTACTCGTACTCCTCGCGACCGATCGCGTGACCGCCCCAGCAGACCACGAGATTGGGATCC
>JABAHO010007359.1_pt1 | contig 11241 bp, 16 predicted proteins | sample 7062071 | NCBI WGS metagenome assembly JABAHO01 (sample SAMN14534356, study PRJNA622989) | marine sediment metagenome | biome: marine biome [ENVO:00000428]; feature: marine pelagic biome [ENVO:01000023]; material: deep marine sediment [ENVO:00002113] | place: India: Gulf of Kutch | collected...
TGACCGCCCAGGATATTGGCACGGCGGTTGGGAGTGGGGTTGGGGCCACATGCTATTCGGCTCGGTCATGATGATCATGTTTTGGGGCGGACTGATCCTCGTCATCGTGCTTGCGGTGCGATGGTTCGGCTCAAGCTCGGCAAAATCCTCACCTCGCAGGACTTCACTCGAGATTCTCGAGGAACGTTTCGCCCGTGGAGAAATCGACAAGGAGGACTTCGAGGAACGCAAGCGCCTGCTCTCGGATTGAATGTCGGTAGCGTGCAGCGTCCAGGCGTACTCGATAAACAGAGCGAATATGGACGGCTATGAAGGTGAAAAGACTCGATTGAATGTCTCCTCGAGGCGTCGGCGGTGCATTCATGACTTGGTCCCCGCATTGCTGGTAACCGCTGCGGTGCTTCTCATTGTGGAGCATTGGAAGCACTTCAGCGCCACCGATCTTGCGCTTCTGGTCCTGATTCTGGCGTCAGTCGCAATCCATTTGTTTATGCGCCCAACAATGCGAAGTGAGGGTCCGGCTGAGACCTCGCCTTCGACCGGAGGCAAGCGCCGATCATCTGAAGTCTTGCAAGTTGGAAGGATCAATGCCGTGAAGTACAAAGCTCGACATGCAGTTCTTAGGGCAACGGGGTTGACCATGCTTATTGCCAGCGGAGTGGCTGCGGCGGCAGAGGAGGGCGCATACATTCCACTAGGAAGTACCGGCCGGATTGTCGTCATAGATGTGCAGCAGGACCGTATTGTCGATCACATCGAGGGTCTCCCGGCCGTCCACGGGTTGGCCGGGAGCCCCGACGGACGATTTCTTGTGGCCGGCAGTTTCGAGGAGCGGGAACTGGGTGCCGTTGTACCGGAGAAACCGACCGGCATGTCTGAGGATGAACATGCAGCCCATCATGGCCGCTCGACGGNNCTCTCTCCATCGTCTCAACGGCCGACCGCTCCGTGACGCGCCGAATTGACGTGCCGGGCGCAGTCCATCACGTCGCGGTGAGCCCCGATGGTGGGACTGCCGTCGTGACGCATCCGAACCAAGATGCCNNAAAGTCAGGTGGTAGCCACGAGCACAACCGGACCGCTTCCCAACTATGCCGTCTTTAGCCCAGACGGCCGATGGCTATACGTTAGCAATGCCGGCAACGATACCGTAACGACGGTCGATACCGATCGATGGCAGGTGCGGCAAAGCCTAGTGGTCGGAGCTAGTCCCGAACATCTCGTCCTAACTCGCGACGGTACGACCCTGTATGTCAATAACGTGGGTGACGGCACCGTCTCCGTCCTTGATCTCCCTTCCGGTACGGTGGGTAGCACACTCAATGTCGGCGACACGCCGCATGGACTCGACCTCTCGGACGATGAACGAAGGCTCTTCGTCACCGCGTTAGGCGACGACAAGCTGATGGTCGTCAATTTGACTACCGGCGTTAGCAAGGGCATGGCACTGGGCCCGGCTCCCTATCACCTGACCAACGTGCGCGGCACTGGAAAACTTTACGTATCGAGCGCCGAGGAACCCAAGTTGTGGATCGTGGATCAGGAGACCCTGTCAGTGCTGGGAGAAATCGCAATAGGCGGCAAGGGTCACCAGATGGTCCAGATTACGGGCCGATGACCTTGGCACGGCCGAGCTAACAGGATACTCAGCATGGCAGATTCGGAACAAAACAGCTTGCGAAGTTTCTTATTTTCGCGCTCGGGCCTAGTTCTCCTGGGGTTCTTAGGGGTCGCTGGTTACTTCCTCTGGGCCGAGCACGAGGCCCATCTGAAGGCTCTAATTCCGTACCTGCCCTTCTTGCTGTTGCTTGCCTGCCCACTGATGCATCTGTTCATGCATCATGGCCACGATGGTCATGGAAACCATAAGAATCCGCGTGATGGCGATCCGCCAAAAGGAAGTGAGAAGCTGTGATCGAGCAAGCGCCATCATACGGGCTTTGGACACTTGTCGTGATCAACTCGGCGGTGTTCATCCTCTTCGCGTTCAGCTTCTTCAAGCCACAGACCAGGCGCGATTGGCGGTCGTTTGGGGCATTCTCTGCCTTTCTCGTCGCGCTATTCGTTGAGATGTATGGCTTTCCGCTGACGATATTTGCTCTATCCGGTTGGCTTCAGAGCCGCTATCCGGGCGTGGACTGGTTTGCCCACGACGCTGGCCACCTGCCCGAGATGCTCTTCGGATGGCAGGCCAATCCCCATTTTGGGCCGTTTCACATGTTAAGTCTTGTCTTCATCGGTGCCGGTTTCATCCTAATTTCAGCCGCCTGGAAAGTGCTTTACGATGCTCAACGCCAGCGCAAGTTGGCAGTGACAGGTCCCTACGCCCACGTCCGCCATCCTCAATACGCCGGCTTTGTCCTAATCATGCTGGGTTTCCTGTTGCAGTGGCCGACGCTGCTGACGCTCGGGATGTTCCCCATTCTTGTCTGGATGTATGTACGCTTGGCGCGACAGGAGGAGCGCGAGGTCAGGGTTGAGTTCGGCGATGCCTATGCCCGTTATGCCGCGCATGTTCCCGGCTTCGTTCCGAGACCAGGGCGATTGGCGTATTAGGTGTGAGATTGGCAGTGAACCTTGGGTCAGGTCTGAAGGGTGGATCGAGCAGAACCGCTGTTGATCAATCCAAATGGCCCATGCCAAGGAGGCAAACATGAGATCTAGGCATTGGGTTCCAGTGCTAGTGATGGCGGTCGTCGCTCTGATGGTCACCGTGCCGTCGCTACTGCACGCGCATCAGGAGCAAAAGGCTAAGCCCGAACCAAACCAGACCCCTAAAATGATGGGGCAGGGNNTCACGACATGATGGGGCAAGAAATGCCCATGATGCCGGGCATGCAGAGACTCATGATGCCCCAGATGGATCCGGTCCGCGGCCGCAAGCTGTTCGCCAGCAAGGGCTGCGTGGCCTGTCATGCGATCAACGGCGTGGGCGGCCACGACGCGACGCCGCTCGACGCCCACACCATGGACCGGGTCATGAACCCCTTCGACTTCGCCGCCAAGATGTGGCGCATGGCGCCGGCCATGATCTACNNGGAAGTGCGAAAGATGATGGATCATAGCCACGGAGAGCCGGGGGGCGGCGCGGAGATGCACAAGGAGGAGTTGGGTCACCGCCACGGCGAAGGCAAGAAGGACGATCATAACTGAAGGTGTGCGAAAATGCCCGGAGCCAAGCCATTCTCGGCTGTCGCTGGCCTAAGGAGGTCCCTCAATGTCCGAGACATCTGTCATTGATCGATGGCAGAACGTCGAGGGGAGCGAGAGTCGGCGAGACTTCCTCCACCTGATCACCGTCGCTGCAGGTGTCGTGGGGACTGGCATTGCCGTTTGGCCCCTGATCGACAGCATGAACCCCTCGGCGGACGTTCTCGCGTTGGCGACGATGGAAATCGACATCGAGCCTGTTGAGGTCGGCCAAAGGATTACCGTCATGTGGCGGGGCAGTCCGGTGTTCATCGATCATCGCACGCCGGTGCAGATTGCTCAGGCCCAGGCCGACGACGAAGCAGATCTGAAAGACCCGGAGATGGACAGCCTGCGCGTTCAGCGCGAGAAATGGCTGGTGGTGGTCGGAATCTGCACACACTTGGGTTGCATCCCCAAGGGACAAAGGACTGGTGATCCTGTGGGAGAGTTCGGCGGCTGGTTCTGTCCCTGCCACGGGTCCCACTACGACACCTCCGGACGCATTCGGAAGGGACCAGCGCCGGAGAATCTCGCCATTCCGCCCTATGTTTTCCTGGATGACCTACTAATAAGGATAGGTTAGGCAGCCATTGGTGGCTTGATAGACATGATACTGAGTAACTGACCCCACGAGTCAGTGCCGGAACTTCAAGACGCCTTGTCGAGCGAGCGCACAAAACCTCAAATTTGAAAATTGATGAATATGCGATTGGCCGTCCGGTTGTATCAGTCCTTGCGGGTAGTAGATAGTGTCTCGTCTCAAAAAACTGTTCCGTTTTGAGCAGGCTTCTGGGTTGCTAATGATCGGAGCCATGATTCTCGCTTTGGCGGCAACCAACTCACCACTCGCTTCGTTTTATCACTTCGTCCATCACATGCCCGTGCATGTCCGCTTTGGTCCACTCGTGATCGATGAGCCGCTCGTACAGTGGATCAACGAGNNGGCCATTTGTCATCGACAAGGCAGGCCGCACTTCCGGTCTTTGCCGCGCTAGGCGGGATGGCTGTTCCAGCCGCTATTTACACAGCCTTTAATTGGAGCAGTCCGCTCCTGATTCGTGGTTGGGCGGTCCCGACCGCGACCGACATCGTTCTCGCCCTGGGGATACTATCTCTTCTGGGTAGCCGCGTGCCCACAGGACTCAAAGTCTTCCTAACGGCGCTCGCCATCTTCGACGACATCGGAGCCGTGTTGATCGTTGGGCTATTTTACGGACAGGGCCTTTCGCCAGCACCGCTCGCGTTGGCAGGTGTCGCCGTAATTGGCTTGGCAGTGCTTAACAGGCTTCGTGTTGCCAGACCTTTGCCCTACGTAATTGTGGGGGTGGTTCTGTGGGTAGCGCTGATCAAATCGGGAGCTGAGGCCGCCCTGGCCGGCGTCGTAATCGCGTTTGCCGTTCCATTGCATGTGCGAGACTGTGGCTGTTTATCGCCGCTTCGCGAGACGGAGCGTAGGCTGCATCCGTGGGGCACTCTGGTCGTGGTTCCCCTGTTTGCGTTCTTCAATTCGGGGATCACGATCAATGACACCGCACTCTCGGAACTTTTGACTCCGGTTTCCCTCGGCCTCGTCCTCGGGCTTTCATTGGGCAAGCAAATTGGGATCATGGGTGCAACATGGGTGGCGGTCAGGCTTCAGATTGCGGAACTTCCGAAAGGGATCAACTGGGCACAGATATATGGTGCCGCGCTTTTAGCGGGGGTTGGTTTCACTATGAGCCTTTTCATTGCGACACTAGCATTCGCGGAGCCCGCAATCATCAACTTAGCGAAATTTGCCATCCTGATTGGATCCCTGCTGTCAGGATTAGTGGGCCTAGCGTGGCTGGGAACTGTGACCATGCCTCGGCCCCGAATATGGGACCGCTGCTAATGAGTTTCGATCGATTGCGTGCTATAAGAGCGTCATGACCTTCCGCACGAATCGACATCGGATCTTCACCCGAACCCTTAAAGGCCTGGCGGTTGCCCTCGCGTCCTTTATTGGTTTCGGTACGGTGACGGCATTATGGGAAAATCCGCTATTCATCCGCATGACCCCAGCCGGCGAATTAGAGATAGTGCTCCTCACCCTTCTCTCCGTCCTGCTTGGGGTTTACGTGGCCATTCGCAGGCCGTTCTGCTCTGTGAAAACGGCGACGGCGAGCGGGATCATAGGATTTGTCGGATTTGCCTGTCCCGTCTGCAACAAGATTCTTTTGCTTCTGTTCGGTGGCGAGTTGCTGCTGACCTATTTCGAGCCTGTTCGCATTTACGTTGCCGGTGCTGGCGTCCTCCTGGCAGCGGCTGCCACCTTGCGCGAATGGATGCTTCTGAAAAGGCAATCTGCGGAAGCCGCGACTTAAGTGTGGGGGTTTAGATCAAATCTGACGGTGATTTTGGTTGGTCTGATTGTCGGCTCAAAGCGACCGCTTAAGTCAGCATAGCGAGGAAACGATCGTGCCGTGCCGCCGTAACGACGACGGCCGTCGCTANNTGCCGCCGTAACGACGACGGCCGTCGCTAGTGCATCATGCAGCGCATATGGCGAGCGCCCTGACAGGCGAGGCTGCGAAAGCTCCAAAGGCTTTTGATGTAAGCGACGAGATCCCTGGCATCATCCTCGGTGATCAGGTCCTTGAAGGGCATCATCCTGGGATTGCGGGGAGATCCGTTCAGAATCGTTCGCATCAAGTTATCATCGCCGTGATGCCATCCGTGCGAGCTGTCGTCGAGCGCCGGCGCAACAAAGCCATACTCGTCCCTGGCATTAGGGTCCTCGGGTCTTTCGCCCACGCCCTTGGCACCGTGACAGGATTGGCAAAGCCTTCCGTAGAGCCGGCCCGCCTCAACGATTCGCTCCGGGCTCTCCCAATCGTGCCCAGCATAACTGACCCAGGTGCGGCCCCCATCCCGGCTGGTCACGATGGTGCCCGTGTCGGAAACCACATGCAGGACCTCGGGGTTTGAGGGATCGGCTGCCATATGGGTCAAGTACCGGTCGGCAAAATTTTTAGAGCGTAGCTCCCAGTCCTGGGCCTTGTCGTCGCCGGCCAGGAGCCCGACTCCGTAAATGTAGGCATAGACTTGACCATTGCTTGCGACATGAACCATCGTCGCTGGCCTCCGCTGCATGGTGGCAGGCGCCCAACTGAGGCCGCCGTCCTTACTCGCGTAGAGACCGCCCCGCGCTGCCGCGTAGACCGTATCGGGATCACGAGCCGATACGGCTAAATCAAATGTATCCTTAGGCAGTTTGCCGACGACATTCCAACTTCGGCCTGCGTCGCGGCTTACTTGCAGGCCCTGGTATATGCCGTAAATCACTTCAGGATTGGCACGGCTTACGTCCATGGCGTGAAAGTCGACGGGGCCACCCGCTCCAGGAGCAAGCCGCTCCCAACTCCAACCCCGATCGCGCGAGATCAGCACTCCGAGGTTACCACCTCCAGGCGGATGGCCGCTTGCAAAGAAGACGTTCGCGTCAATGGGGTCTGCAGCAAACGACATGAGGTCATCCTGCGAACCACCGACTCGAGTAGCAGTGCCGTTGGGACTCGTCAGGAACAGTCCGGCGTGGGTGGCGAGATAGAGCCGCTTCGGCCGCTCCGCGTCGACGACGAGGCCGTGAATATGGTCGATACGGTCTAGAGGGATCGTCTCGGCGCGCCCGGTGCCGCTCAGGAAAAGGAATGCACAAAGCATTAAAATAGAGAGACAGCGCAATAGGCCCGATCTGGTGTGCGCTCTGTAAACCCGGCCGACGAATTTCAACATGCCTCTAGATCTCCTTGAATCCCCAGCGCCCCATCCAATCTATTCCGTCTTCTGGTGTGTCTTGATCCACTCTCCGGCTAATCGCTCCGCTTTGGCGAGCTGGTCCGGCGTCATCTCTGCTGCCAGGGATTCCTGCAGCGCTTCAGCGACTGTCTGCACGTGGCTTTGCTGGCGTGCTGCAAGTGCCGCCCAGAGATAGGCCTGTATGGGATCCTGGGCCACGCCCTCGCCCCGGCGGTACATGAAGCCGAGCCTGATCTGCGCCAGCATGTTGTCCTGCTTGGCAGCCCGGCCATACCATTCGGCGGCGGCTGCCGGATCGGCCGGCAATCCCAGCCCATTTGCATAGATAAACCCCAGGAAGAGCTGCGCCGCGGAACTCTCCGTCTCTCTTTGTGCAAGTGGGCGCCACGTCTCCAAGGCGGTTGCGTAGTCTCTGTTGAGATAGGCCGCGAGGCCCGCCTCATACTGCTCGAAGAGGGCTGGATCACTCGGCACTGCCGTGCGGCCGTGCGCCTCGACTGTGAGCGGAACGACAAGGAAAACCAGCACCGCAAAGACAACCGATCTCATACTCAGAGGGCGCGCACTCCAGCTCTGAGGGATTTCCGCGAACATGTGCATTGACCATCGCTCCCCGGGGGCATTGGGAGGGGAGTATGACCGCACAACCAACTGGGCAACCTTGAGGCAGATCAAATTCATTGCTCCCTGGAGGGCGTGGGTATCCGTTGCCTGAGCCGAGAATCGGGCTCGCGGAACCTTGGCAGAATGGTGGCTAGCGCCAGGGTCCGGTGCGCATGGCATCCGGGCGCAAGCCCGCCCTGTCGCTGCGTAGGCCGCCCGGCAGGTCGTAGCCGCTTTTTCGATGGCGGAACGAGGGGACCAGATTGCCGCTCTGCCGGTCGATCGCGAGATTACTCACCATGAATGCCGAATTGAAGTCCCCTTCTGGCAACATGACCGTGACCAGCCAGACCGCACGCCCGTCGATTTCGCTCTCGCGCACGCCAAGTACCTCGACGGCATAATTCTCCTCGACCCAGAGTTTGGCCTCTTCGTCCGTTACTTGCGCAACCGCACTCCCGCTCAGTACTAATCCGACCACCAGCCCCGCCAGCAGCGCTCGCGTACACCCACGATGGAGTCTACAGCCTCGCATCTCGCTCATCCTTTCAAGCGTTCGAGTCGCTCGATTGGAGGATTTATACCGCGCTCGCAAGGTGGCTTTGACACATTTCTGCCTAGCCAAACCAATCGATGGTCTTGACGATCCTTTCGGCAGTTCTCTGGAGAGCGCAAATCAGGCAACTGTGCGCCTCCTTTTGCGAAATCGTTCCCAGAGAGCATGGCCTCGAATGCTCTCATTTCACGGTCTTAGAATAGGTGCGTTCGAAGAACGCGGCCCGAGAACTTTCAAGCCGAGCCTTCGCTTTGGCAATCTCTTCTTCCGACTTTTGTGGCGGCGCGGCTTTCGAGCTCGTCGTCTGGCCAGCGTCGATCGCCATTTGGCGTAGAGCCTTCACCATCTCCTCGCTCACAGGTTCTTGCGCCAGGGCATTCGCCGTCAAGCTGAGCATAGCTGCCAGGGCAATAAGAACGGTTCGCATAGCAAGTCTCCTCTCCCCTTTGGGGTCAGGCTGGAATTCGGCAGCGTTGTTTGCGGCCATTTGGTAGGGGTGTAAAAGCTTCGAGCTCAGACTCATGGGCAGCACTTTGTTTTGAGTGGAAATTGTTCATACAAAGTAAATAAGAACTGAGAACACAATTACTTCTTCACCTGTCGTTTTTATTGTAACAACGTGTAACACATTGGCGATTTGTGCTTGCCTGTTACAATTTTTCGGAAAAAAGATCTGGGTAATCTGGCAATAATGACTAAATCGGTGTGCTGCAGCCACTGTTCACGGGAATCGGGGCGCCCGCGACTAATCCGACGGGTCAAACGCATGTCGATCAGCATTCAGGATCGGACCAGCTATCTTCTAAGACGGCCCCCTCGACCGCATCCCTATGCGCGCGTTCGTCACGACGCACGCGGTCAATACGTCGATTTTAAGGTGAGGTCGGATCTCATTGAGACGGTGCTAGAAGATTTCACACCGCACAATGCAAATCCGGGAGTTCAGGATTTCTACGATCTCATACGGTATCTGAATAGACCCGGCGCGCCTTTCGAGACAACGGTCTGTGGTCTCTCCGAAAGACTCTTCCGATCCAGCAATTCTCCCTTTCCGGACAAGGCCGGTTGGGTCGGTGGGCGGGTCATTTTGATGTGGCGAGTGTTAGATAGGAACTCTCGACAAAAGACCGTTAGATGGCTGCTCAAACAACTACTGCGACAATTCAGGCGCTTTGAAAGGCAATACGACTACATCGGATTTGTGGCGGGCCCCTTTCCGACACTGTTTCGTGAAACGGGAAAAAAGGGATTTCAGATCGACGTTGAATTTGCGATGTGGGGAAACGAGTTCCAAGAAGCTATGGAACGTTTCTCAGATGTAGTGCTCGTGCTAACAAAATCCATCAAGGAATGTGAAGCGAATTGCTGTAACGCCCTCGAAGTGTGACTTGAGCCTCGAGTTGAGCGACGTTTGGTCTAGACAGTCGAGGAGAGGAGCAGATGTTTCGAAAGAATCCAGCTGTTTATCTCACTTTCATCATGACTGCCCTATTGCTCGGAGCTTGCGATGAGTCCGAGCAAGGCCGAGTATTGCGCTACGAGAAAGGCTCCTATCTTGGACAGGCCGATACTCCACTGCCCGAAGAAAAGGTAGAAGAGCTGAGGCGGCGCGCAACACTACAGGGCGGCAGTTGATCTGGGTTCGAGACGGTGCTGGCGAGAGTTAAGCCTTAGTTGAATTGACTCAAGAAACTGAGTTCGGGGTCCTACCGGGTTGGCGGAAAGACATACAATGTTCCGATGACGAAGCGTCACTGTTCTGCCTAACTGGCAAACGGTGGAGCTTCCGTTTGAGCAACGTCCGCTCTTGAGCGGTAGGCAGACGCCCGATGTCTGCTTCCTGGGCTCGTTGGCTAAATGGCAGAGTGAACGCGCGTGTTTGAGAGCCAGCTCTCATCGATTTAGAGATAGTCCGATTGACGCAGGTCATGGCGGGTAACAATCCATAACCTCCAAGTTGCATGGAAACCTGTGTCGATAGCTTCCGCGAGAGACCGAGCATGACCTCCGACCCCTATGCCGAATCGACTCATGAGGTTGGTCCGTGGGCCAACCGAAAGGAAGAAGGATCAAAACCCTTAGTATCTATCCTGGCACGGTTGGTAGGGCTGGTAACGCGAGGCGGCTATATTTTCACTGTGGCGGCCGTCGCCATCATCGTGCCGGCCTTGATCATCTGGTCATTTGTGGGCTAGGACCAAAAGTCCATCCCAAGCATTCTAGCTATGCCCGATCCCCATAACACACCCACAGGGATCATTGCCCAGTCTGTCTATTTTCGGGCAGCTCTTTCGATTAGATGCAGTAGATCCGACAGCGCGATATCGCACCCATATGTCATCAGTCTGGCAGGCAATAAGCCCATTCGATTTTGCATGAACACTGGGCGTATAGAAGCCTGATATTTGCCACTTACCTCAGGGTGTCGTTGGGGTTTCCTCTTTCAAATGCAAGACGACGGCNNGCTCAAATTCTTGCCTTGCATCGTCCTCTCAAGCGGCTCCGGATATAGATCTCCCGCTTTGGAGGTCTCAATCCCCTCATCAGTTTCGACGGTGAGCTCGCCTTTTACCACATAGACGAAAACAGGCCCTGGATGATAATGCCGCCCACCGACGAACCCAGGCGGAAGCGTGAAGTGCTTTATAATTGCTTCCTTATCTTCCGACCCGGGCAAAGCAGCTTGATGTAGTGTCACCACCTTTGCTTTCGGAACATACTCCTGCTCACTCTGGGCATGAACACTCGGGGCTTGAAGCACAGCAAGAGAAACAGCCACCGCCATGGCGGAGGCCGGTAGATGTCTTCTCCAATTCATGGGTTGCCTCCCTTAAGCTAACTCAACCAGTCGTCCCGGTATCTGCCGGGTTCGAGACTAGAGAGCACGAGGTAGGATAGCATAGTTGGGCCATTCTTTTAGTTGGTAAGTTTGCCCAGCATTGAAGCCCCATTGCTAATGCCCGGTAAATCTCCATCTTGCAGCAGGGTGCAAGTGGGAGATGAAAGTCGGCAAAGGTTCACTAGCGGTCATTGGGCGCGACGGCTCTGACTGTCTGCTTCCTGATCCCAAACCGGACATTCGGGGTGCGTTACCTCCAATGACTGCTTCT
>JABAHO010012735.1_pt1 | contig 11232 bp, 14 predicted proteins | sample 7062071 | NCBI WGS metagenome assembly JABAHO01 (sample SAMN14534356, study PRJNA622989) | marine sediment metagenome | biome: marine biome [ENVO:00000428]; feature: marine pelagic biome [ENVO:01000023]; material: deep marine sediment [ENVO:00002113] | place: India: Gulf of Kutch | collected...
GATAAAATAAAAAAGGGGTTAATCCCTATCATACCAGAGATTATCTTCTAACATCTCTTGTAAGATAGGTTGTGCAATCTGTTCTTGTATTCGCTTGTCCTCAGTAGTTGCGTATCTGCTATTCTCTAACAAGTATTGTTGATACTCAGTGTTTGCTTGAGAGTAATATGTTATGTAGCCTTTAGGATTGACATTGGTCTTTCCCTCATACTCATATACATCTTCACATCCTAGCAATGTGTTTGTCAGCATACAAGTGAGAATCACAGATTGGATCTAAGTCATATCTGTCAGAGTTTTTGGTGTATAACTCAAAGTCGATTGCTTGGATTCCTTCCCATGCTGCCAAGTGATCAAGGTTGCCTATGTCCAAAGCATCTGCTCTAGCCAAATTACCATCTGCTGCTGATAACACATAATGCTCCAATGTGTTTTGTGCTTGACATTCTTGGATAGCCATTAACAAATCTCCTACTTGTCCTTTTATCTCAATGTTGTTGTATTTACCATGAGTAAATTCTGAGATAACAAATGAAGATCTGTCTTGTACTGCTGCACTGTTACCAAGTCCGCGTTGACATTCATCTAGTTGTTTTAACAATCTAAGATGTGTAGCCTCTGTTGCTGTTGCTTTGCCAATGTCTAGTTTCTCTTGAAGTTCTAGTATCTTCTTGTGTTCAGGAGACAACTCAATTACAACAGGTGGTTCTGGTTCTGCTGTAAGTTTGGCATATTCCTCTGCGTATTGTTCCTCAGTTAGGATATGAGCATATTTCTCTAGGTCCTCTAAAGTAAATGGCTCAATTTCTCCTTGCCAGGTACATTGATACAATGTGTCAGATTCTAGCCAGCATGATTGACCATGATAGTCAAACGGAACTTGTACTACTGATTCTTCAGCGTGTGCAAAAGTTACACCGATTGCGAGTAATGCAACGATTGCAAATGTTGATTTAATCATTAACAAAGACGATACTGTTAGCTCTATTTAATAGTTGTCTTGATTTTTCCAAGTGTTTTTTATATCTATTTATTTTTCTGTAATCGTTTTGTTGTTTTAAATAATATTTCTTTTTTTTCAAATATGAATTTGTAGACCATTCAGTTTGTTTCTTTATTTTACATTCATCACAATAAAATTTTGGAGCTCCTCTAAAATAATCAGTATCTCTACCACAAACTTTACAATTATATTTATTTGCCACTTATGATATTCTTGTAATAATCCATTATATGTTTTTCTTTGACCTTGCCCTCAGTGATGAGCCTCATTCTGGTCTCAAATACAAATGCCTCAATGTTGTCCAACTAGATTTAGCATCTCCTGTTCTAGTCTTTCTATAACTGTTTGTCCGCACTCTTTAATATCGGCAATGTTAAGGACAACAAGTTTGATACCTGCTCCTCTAAACAGCTCATTTCTTTCTTCTGTTTTTCTAACTTTTCTATCGTGGATTGCACCGTCAAGCTCAACGATAATAATTCCATGCTGCTTATCATAACATAAGAGGTCGGGGTTTTTCCACTTAAATCGTTCGAGTTCTTTTCTGCCAACTGATTCACTAATTCTACATAAATATCCATATTCTTTGTCAAATCCTGCATACCATTCCCTCTTGAAATCCATATGAAACCTCTCCTTTAAAAACTGTTTTAGCCTGATTAGCTGGTCTAGGTCTGATTGACCTTTCTGCTTGGTTCTTTGACCAAATGCTATACCAGATTGTTTACCTCTTGGCATATCAGTTCGTTACGAACTCAGTATATTTAACCATTCTGATGAAGTTCGTTGATTTGAGTTACAAACAAGTCGCCTGTTGTCAGTGAGAATGTTGTAAATGTAACCCTAGCGTGCAATGTAGTGCCATCAGAAACGTGCCAATGTACTCCAGATTCCTTGATACTTAATGGTGCAGAAGATATGTCTCCGTCATCCCAGACCATTCCGTACTTTGCTGTCTGTGATGATACCTTTCTTTGTCCGTCTGTTGCGTATGCCTTTCTAGCATAAGAGCCTCCTGTGTCCTCTGCTGCAAGGTTTGTGTCGGACTCGGTGGCTGTTGTTGAATCAGTACCAATACTATTGTGAGTTAGTGTTGTCGAGGTTTCGCCTGTGTCTCTTTTAGCTGATTCTGTAAGTCCGATAAGTGTAAGTATGTTGTCTGCGTTCTCAAAGTAAGTTGGCATTGGTGCTGTGTGCTTGTTGTTTACAATGTCGTTTGCAAGTTCTAACTGTAGTTTTTCTACCTCGTCTATGATATGATTACAATTAAATTGTACCTCATCTTCTCTCCATCCTGATAAGGTCCATACGTCATGTTTTACTGATATGTGTTCTGATCCTGGAGCATAGTCTATTGATATTGGATCAATGGTATTTCCCTGTGATAAAGTAATTGCATTGTGCAGTTTGTATGGAAAGTTATCCATAGATTTACCACTCCTTTATTGTGGTTTTTCCGCTTTTGTTGTAAAATCCTAATACTGCTTCAAGAGGCAATGTTTTCAATGAGGCTTCGATTGCATCTGCCTCCCATGCATATACCTGAATTTCCTGACCTTCATTTCCGTCAGTAAAAATCAGTTTGGTAACAAATGATTTCTCAAAATCTTCTCGTTCTACCTTGACCATGATACCTCTTGTCCACAGCATACTTTAGGAAGTAATCTTTCATTTCTCATAGTTCCGCTTGATTCACAGTTATCACATTTCCATTTTTTTAAGATAATCCAATTTGCACATTCAGTACAGTATCTGTTGCCATTGTCTGGATTGTGATTGCCCTCATATTCATACTCACTTAACTTGGCTACGTTACATCTGTCACAGAGATAGTAATCCCCTTGATTCTTTNNAATAATCCCCTTGATTGATTCCTTCCCAATAATCCATGATTAATCTGTTCCTATTACTGTGATATTAGAATTTGTTGTTAACGTACTAGAACTGCTAGTTAAATCAACTTCTGTAATTTGATCACTTGTGTTTACCCACTTGGCTACCCACTCTCTACGATTTGGTGCCGTTCCTGCTCCACTTGTATCTGCTCTTGCAGAAAATGAAATTACTAATTTTTCTTCTGATGATAAATTAATTATATACATCATGCCAAAAAGTTCAACTAACGAACCGTCTGGATTTATGTTAGATTGTGATGTGTTATTTGTACCACTTGCACCATTTATACTTCTACGTCTAGAGTAATTAGATCCTGTGTCGTTGTTAAATGTAATTTGCAAGTCAGGTGTTCCACTTGTTGCTTCGGCATAATATGGAATAAATATAAATTTATTAGCATCTATAGTTCCACTTGATAGATTTGCGTTTGCACTACCTAATGTAACAGAACCTAACTTAGCCCATGCCATTAGTCAGCACCCCAAACTTTCATTATTGCACCTGATCTTAGATTTCCTGTGTCTGTAAAGCAATCTATTTCTGTTATTTGTGATGACGTATTAGTCCACTTGGCTACTGTTTCAGCACTCGTAGGTGCATAAGCAGCAGTTGGTGTTTCTTCCTCTGTACCATGTGATATGATTAACTTTTCATTTGCAGAATTATTAATAACAAAAAAGTTTACAAATCTTCCTTGATATCAGCAGCACCATTTCTGTCAATTAGTCTTGCATTACTCTGTGATGTTCCTGTTGTATCTGAATTAAAAATATTACTGTTTCTATGTGCATAGTTAGAACCTGTGTCATTATTAAATTGTACCATAACATCATTAGAGTTTGAAGCAGTTTGAAGATATACTTGACACCACAGATACTTTTTTGCAGATATTGTACCACTAGAAATTTGAGCAGAATCAGAACCTAACTCCACACTAGCCAATTCTTCCCAGAAATTTGAAGTGTGTGTATCGTCAGGATCCCAGCCAAGTACGATCAATTCTGAGCCACTAGCAAAATCTCCACCAAGATGATTAAAAATATCAATTCTGTTTATTGCACTTGATGTATTAGTCCATTTCCAAAATTGTTCATATCTACTAGGATCATTTGAGGCTCCTGAACCACCATCTCCAACTATCCAAGAAGCAATTAATTTCTCTTTATCTGATTTATTTGCAATATAACCACAAGTGAAACTGTCTTGAGTAGCTGATGTGTGTTGACTTACATAGGATTGACTTGTTGCAGTATATTCTGTTCCGTCTGATGAATATCTTGTGGAATAATTACTTCCAGAATCATTGTTAAAACTCATTCGTGCAGATGTTGAACCACTTGTGTCTCTATGTAACAAATACATATAATATCTTTTATCAGGTAAACTTGTAATATCGATATTATCCCCTGCTAAACCTAATGTGGTTCTTCCAAGTTCTACCCATCCACCTACTGCTCCTCCTGGTCCACCTGCTGCTTGAGCAGTTTGTAATGAGTTGCTTAGACCTGCATATGGTTGAAGAAAGGGAAATGACATCTAACTGCTGTTAGAGGCATCAGTTGAATATTCTAATAATACTCCGACAACTTCTGCATCTACCCCCAAATCATCTGAAGCTACATCTCTGCTAAGTTGGAAAACTACTAACTCTCCTGCTGCTGGAGAACCTGCGATAGTAATTGCAGAAGAATAAGATGTAACGTGTAAATCGTCATCTGCTATCCATGTATCTGTTACATTTTGTGCTGTTCCAACTGCTGTGTCCATTGGATTGTCGTTTGCAAATGCAACACCTGCCAAATCAAAGTCTATTGTTTGTGATGATGAACCTCCTGTAGTGGTCCAATATAGTTTGAATTTTACTGTGCCTGCATCCCAATTTGCAGGGGTTGCCCAATTAAATTGTACTTTTTGTGCTGTGGTTGTATCAAAAGCGAAACTTGAAATCATAATATCGTTGGTTGCTAGTTCTCTGGTTGCATAGTCTGCACCGTTTGTTGTAACTGTATACATTGCTCCTGCTGGAATATACAGTTCGTGAGTTCCTACACATCCCAGATTTACATTGCTGTCTGATTTTACAGAACATACTACATCAGTTGAGGTTGACAATGCATCTGCGTTAAGTCTAATGGTCTTTGTAGTATCTGCTGGATCTACAATCTTAAGATCGTCATCATAAACGGTTGCTACTTCTGAGCCTCCTCCGTTAAGTAAGTTAGAAATTTTGTTTAATGCTTCTCCACCAAAGGTTGTTGCTGTGGATGCTGCTGCTCCTGTAATCGTGTCAAAAGCCATATAAATATCTACCTCAATAAACTATATTGAGAAGTAATTAATAAACTTTGTCTAACGTGTCTACAGTGCCATCATTGCCTACAAAATAGAAGGCTAGTTTCTGAGAACCTACTGTAATTCTGCCATCATCATGATATGAGTTGATTGCAGTTGAATCCCAATTCGTACCGTCATACTCAAATATTGCCAAGTCTCCTTTCAATGGATTATCAAATGAAGTATTTTCTGCTCCTATTATTGCAATTTCTGAGTTTGACAAGTCTCCTGTTATGCTGGAATGGTCTATTGTTCCCTTGCTTACCTTGTCTACGTATAATGTGATTACAGGTGTTGTAACTTGCTGGTAATCATCAGAGAAATCAGTACAGGCAACACAGTGATCTGATATGGAATCCTGTGACACTAGGACAATGCTGTGCCAATTTCCATCAGATATGTCTCCTGTATCTATTGTACTGTCTAACAGGTTAGTTCCGTCTGATATTACCACTCTGATTCTGTCATTGAAACTTGATTGTAAATAAGAAACGTCAAAGTCAGTACAGGTGTCACAGAAATCCTTGTCCTTGTTTGACTCAAATCTAATCTGTAATCCAGGCTCAGTTGTCGTATCTGGTTCTGTAGAATAATCATCAGAGAAATCAGTACAGGCAGAACAAAAGTCTTGATCAAAGTTAAAGTTGGACTTGTTGTATATTGTCTGAGTACCACCGTTTGTAGATTTAAACCAAAATGCCATAGTGAAATATGGCAATGTCAAGTCAAACTGATTGTCATCAGGTATTGATATGTACTGTGTTCCATCAAATCTTGCTCCTGCTCCGTATTTCTTTGCTATGTCAAAGTCCAAAGTTCCTACAATGCTTGGAGTTACAGGAAAAGCACTAGGCGTTGCAGTATCAGGAAGTATGGTAAGTGATGATGATGTTCTTTTTCTAGTCTCGCTGCCTGAGCCTGTAACATCTAATCCTGTAAATGCTGTAATTGTCCTTAGTCTTTTAGGACTTGCAAGTATGATTCTTTCCTTTAGTGCATCATCTTCTGGATCTGCAAATGCCAAAGGCGTGATTAATGCCTGTAGCTTGTTGATTGTCTCGCTGTTGTTGTGTCCTCTGCGAATAAAACTAGATACGTCACTCATCTTCTATACGCATCCAAAGCTAGTTCTATTCTTTGAACCCCCAATGTTGATGAATCTGCCTGTAAGTCTATTCCTGTTATGTTAGCCTTAACTGATAATCCTGTCTTTACATCCTCTATCTTGCAGAAAGTTCCCAATGGTATTCTTGCCGTTACAGGAGAAACTATTACAGTTCCATATGTTCTTCTCTGTTTTCCCAATACCTCTGCTGCTGACAACAATGTCTGTCTCACAGTTTGTTCTTCCAAATCTGATCTAATAGGAAATATTCTCTCTCTAGGTTCAGGTAAAAGTTCTGCTGCTGAGGTATTTTCTACTGTAGTAGTTAGTCTCCTTGACTCATATATTCTGTATGCTGACTTGCCTACTCTGCTAGTCCATGATGTTCCGTTTGTAGAATCCCAATATGTTCCGCTTCCTGCTGCATAGTTTACGCTGATTGTGTTAGAAGCATCTCCGACTTTTGGAAATACTATGTATAGCTGTTCGCCTGGAGTTACGTCAAGTCTTGGGTGTATTGGAATCTCAAACCAATCAGCAGGTGTCGTAGTTCCTAGTTTGTTTAGTGTCTCTGTGTTTAGCAATTTCTTGTACCTTACATCATCAGGATCTGGTCCGCTTCCTCCTGTATCTCCCCAAATCTGTACTGAAGTATCTACTGCTGGCGTTCCTGTCTTGATAGACCTAATTGCTATCTTTACAACATTGTCTGCTGTTGGAATAAACGGAATTGCGTGCCATTCAGAATCCAAGTTATCTGCTGCATCTGGTGTAGTAGTCTCACTTACAGAAACTCCTGGCTTAAAGTGTCCAAATCCATGAACAAAATTGTATAACATATCTGCTGATGAGTCCTTCCATTCCAAAGGTGCGTTTAGTATGTAGCCTATCTTTGTGCTATCCCATGTAGTTGCTCTTTCTCCTGACAGATTGTTTGTAAATAGAAATCCTGAATCTCTGCTTTCTGGATCTTGAACTATCAATCGTCTGTCTGCGTTTACATGAAATGTAGTATTTGCAACACCTGCCAAGTTTGATATTACTTGTGCAAATGATGCGACATTGAANNGAAATTGACGTTTGCTATCTTCTGACTTGTAGCATCTTCGTCAATGCCTTCTCCTGTCGTACTTGTCTGTGCAGTAATTGAAGTTAATCTGTCTATGTTGTTATCTATGTAGTGGTCTCTGTCATTGAACAAGTCTAACATTAATTCTGATATTTTTGTAGAGTCGTCAGTATCGTCTAGCGTAACCCCATCTGCTGTCTTTGCTTGGTTTCTTACCAATCTGCTCATTCTTTCCCTTAGTACAACTCCATATCCTACACAACTTATGCTGATAGTCTGAACTCCTGTAGTTGGTCTGCTGGTTGTAAAGTCCTTTATCTTTCCGTAAAACCATCTCTGTTCGGTTGCCGTAGACTTTCCAAGATACAACTGTATGGACCATTCCCTGCCAATCAATCCAGGTCTGTCATTGTTTGTCAAGTCTGACAGATTACCGTCATTGTCATGTATTACTAATTGTAATGTGCCAAAGTCATCATCTATTCCAAGATGTAAGTTTAATGCGTTTAACTGAAAGTCCTGAGTTCCTGTAGGGTTTAGTTCTTTGGACTCGAAAGTATATGCAGAACCGCCAAACTGATTAGTTATCACTATTCTTGGATGCAATGCGTTTGGATTGTAGTTAGGTGTCAGTGTCATAGTACGCTTACCCCTGTAGACATACTGTTCATTCTGTCCTTAAATCTAATCCTGTCATCTATTTCCTCTCTGCCTCTGCCTTCTGTGTCAACAATCTGAAATGCTTCGGTTCTGTCCAATCCTATTGACCTCATCAGTTCATCCTGTCTAGCTACTTCTTGTTGCAATGAAGGCAATGTTAATGCTGAACCTGTAAATCCTGTCAACCCAAATCCTTGTTGAAGCAAGTTGATTTCTCTTGCTTTTGCATACTGATTGTCATTAAATGCTCTTACTTCTGCCCACTCTTTATGGAATCTGTTATACTCTGCCATAGTGTATCTGTATCGTAATCCTGTTCTAGCGTTAAATCTTTTATAACTTAATCCTGCTGATGACAATGCATTTTTTATTGTATCTGCTCTTTGTTTAATTCCACCTAACTGTCCTCTTAAATCACTCATTCCTGTGTAACTTGATACTCTACCAATTCCTGTAAAAAAATCAGCAAATATTTGTGCTTGTTTAAATGCTTCTGCTGATTTTCTTTTGCCTGCTGCACTAAATTCTTTTCTTGAACTAAATCCACCTACTACTGCTCCTTCTTCCCACATCTCTTTTCCAGGAACTCTAGTTCCTCCAAATCTTAATAGATTAGTATTTCTATCTATTATTTGATTTCTTAATTTATTATCAAGTAATGTTTTTGCATTTCTTCTTAACACTTCTAAAGTTTGTGAACGTCTTACTTGACCTCTAAATCTTGACATATCTGACGTATTACCTCCTTCGTTCATAGCATTAAATTCTGCCATAGTCTGTCTTGCTAAATTAGTATCTCTTGTTGCATTTGGATCAATGGTTGCCATCTGAGCTCGTCTTAATGCTTCAATCATATTGCCCTCGCTAGTACCTAATCTTCTATTACCCATTCCAAATGTACCACCCATGATGTTTTGCATACCTGCAATAATATTTCCTCCTATTCCAGCATAAAATACACCTGTACCTGTACGTGGAGAAGTTCTACCTGTAGTAAATGTTTGAGTGCCAAATTGAATAGTTCTAGGGAAATTCTCTCTCTCAAACTTTTCTATAGCAATTTGTTTTAGTTTTGCCTGTCTTTGTTTGAACAAACCTCTTTTCTGTGAAGTCATTGAACCTAATCTGAGTTGAAAAGCAGGTGTATTTTCATCTATGAATGTTGACAAAAATTCTTGATTACGTTCATCTTTTGATTTTGGTTTTGGTGGTTTGATTTTTGGATTTCTCTCAGTTAATGCATCTAATTCTGATTCTAAATCTAATATTTTAAGTGCGGTATTACCTGCTGCTGTGTACCAAGTCCATACAACATTTCCTCCATGTCTTTCATAATCATTAACTAATTCTTGTTCTATCATTCTCAAGTTATCTATTTCTGCTTGTATTCTTTCTGCTTCTGAAGGTACATCAGGTAATCCTTGTAATCCTTGTTGAGTTTCCATATATGCAGGAGGAATAAAATCAGGTTTAGATATGATACCTGATACTCTTTGATGTCCGAAAAATCCTGCTAGACCTGGTGTTTTGAATTTAGTATATCCTTTAAAAGTAGATGTATCACTAATTAAATTTCCTTTATGTATAGCTAAATATAATTCAGGAGTTAATTGATTTTGTAATGCTGAATAATCAGAACCTACATAATTTGGATCTTGTTTTATTCTTTCTATTTGTTCTATTACGTTATCATCATGTTTAGGAATATTTTGTTTTATGACTTCTTCTGCGTGTGCTGAAGGTATATTTGGAAATATGTAATCAAATAATGAATCAACTTTTTTCTCTGTTTCTTGGACTCTTGCTTCAACGCCCTGTTGGGCATTAGGAAAATTTCCCTGTGTACCTCCTGTTGTACCAGAAGTAATTTGCTTCTGTCTACCCATTTCGATTTGTATATTTGCTACTGACCTTTTGTATTGTCTTTCCCAATGTTTTACTAAATCTGTTTGTGCATTAGTTTCTTGTTTGACGGTGTTTGTCATTGATTTCCAACTGTTTTCAAATTCTGTAGTTGATGTATTTACACCTGATATTTTATCATGATAATTATCTAATGTAATATCTGATGCAGTTGCAAATTCTCCCATTAATCTATTAACATTTTCAATAATTGAAAAATGCTCTTTGAATTCTTTATTTGTTTGACCTATTAATTGAACTATTCCTTCATAAGCTACAATCAATGCTGTTGCAGTTAAAGCCCATTTACCCATTGACATATTTAATAATCTACTTGCTGCTGCTGCAACTTTAGTTCCCTCTGCCATNNCCATCTTTACCATTGATACACCTGTCTGAACTGCTGAGAATCCTACGTTTGCAATATTCAATGCAAATAATACATAAGTATCATTTACTTGATCTGCTTGGTCTTTTACTCTTTGTTGTTTAACTGCTAAATCATCATGAGCAGTTGCTAACTCATTTGTAAGTAATTCAACCTTTTTCATATTTGGTGTTGCCTTTGCCATTTCTTCGTTGAGCATAAACTGTTTTCTTCTCTGCAAATCTATTGCTCTTTCTACACCAACTGCTGCTGCCTGTAATGAAGTCTTAGCCTTTTGTAAGTTTGATATGGAAGTATAAGCCTGTGTGAATGATGTAACTAAATTGATAGTACCTTGAGTTAAGGTTTGGAATCTAACTGCTGTGGTTGTTGCTGTTTCTCCTAATTTATTCATTGAAGGTGTTGTGCTTTCCACTTGACTTTTGAATTTTGATAGATCCTGTGTAGAACCTTTCATAAGTCGTTTAAACTCTGCTGCATCTACCTCTATCCTAAGAGTAATCTTGCCTCCGTCTACCATGATATTATGTCCTTAAAAATGATATAGAGAAGTATTTACTTTTTACCAATTTTAATGTCTTTGAAGAACTCATTACCCAATCCTTTTGTACTTCTACGTCTACCAATTCTGACTCTGGTTGCCAATCTACCTGTTCTTGGTCTAACTATTTTTGATCTGCCTCTGCTTCTTCTTTTGTTATAAGTTGTGCCTGTAAGACCTACTGTGTTAGTAATGTTTACCTTGCCTGTTATAGGTCTCCAAAATCTGTGTTTTTCAACCAATTTCTGAGATAATGCGTTGGAAATTAAATTGTTTACAGAAGCATCAACAACTTGCATAAAATTGTTAGGAGGTGTATTTCGAGTGCCATTAA
>JABAHO010043938.1_pt1 | contig 11228 bp, 11 predicted proteins | sample 7062071 | NCBI WGS metagenome assembly JABAHO01 (sample SAMN14534356, study PRJNA622989) | marine sediment metagenome | biome: marine biome [ENVO:00000428]; feature: marine pelagic biome [ENVO:01000023]; material: deep marine sediment [ENVO:00002113] | place: India: Gulf of Kutch | collected...
CATCTCCCGAAGCGCTCGGCGCGGGTGGAGGCGGTTCGCTCGGGGGCGGGGTGCTCCTTGCTCCCGCGGCGGTCTTCTCACCAGTGATCATCGATGAGTGCTTCGTTCCCGACTCTTCGTTCATGGTGATCTACCGGGGCGATCCGGATCTCGCCAGCCAGAGGGTGCTGGCCGATGCGATCTGCGACCTTCCCGGTGTGCTGTCCATCACGAGCTTCGACGAGGTCATCTTCGAATCCGATCCCTACCTCGATTGCCATGCACTGTCTCTCGAGATCATGTTCGACGTCGACTCCACTCCAGGTCAGCGGGAGGCCGTGCGGGAGGTGCTCGAACAGAGCAGCGCCGTGCGGAGTCTCGGTGACCCGGACCACTCGGATCAGGAGTTCGGGCTGTCGAACGTCGAGATCGTCGTCGGCGAGTTCACGATCTTCGATTGCGAACCGTATCTCGCGTATGACTTCGGCCTCGTGATCGATGCCCGCCTCGACCGGGTCNNACCGGGTGACCGAGCCGGTGGTCTCGGCGCTGGCTTCACAACTTCGAGGGATGCCGGGAGTCGATGGCGTTTTCGGCAACGCGGTCCGGCAAGACTTCGAGTTTGGCGAGGGCTGCGGTGACGAGTTCTTGTGGTTCTTCTTTGCGTCGGAGTCGACGCAGCATCAACGGCAGGCCGTGTACGACCTGCTCGCACAGCGCCCCGACGTGACGGCGGTGATCGTCGTGGACCCGGGTGATGGCGACGTCGCCGAAGATGGCCGGGCCGTGCGCTGGTTCGGATCAGTTCGGTTCGACTCCTTTGGTCCTCCATCAGACCTGGACGCACTTGCGACCCGGCTGCTCGAGCTGCCCGGCGTCGTGGAGGTCGAGTCGGTCCTGGATCATGGCGAGGAGCACTTCGGCGGCGAGCGCGCCACCGGCGTCACCGAAGCCGCTCCGACCGCAGCTACCCCGTTGCCGGATTTCGCCGGGGCTGCACCGGGGGACGACGGAGCAGGACCTCTGCCGTTGGGCGAGGTCTCGACCCTCCCGGATAGCCCCCAGCTCGACTTTCTGTTCACCGTCTGCGAGGGGGAGTGCTTCCGCGATGCTCACTTCGTCGACCCTGGAAATCCCGAGTTCGGATCGGGGCCGTTCGGCGCCNNACTCCGTTTCACGTCCGCCACGGTTTCATCAACGACGGTGACGATCCGCTGGGCCCGGGTTTCGACGTCGTGATCTACGTGTTCCCGTTGGACGAAACGAGTGAGTCGGGCGGCGGAGCGAGAGGTCGGACCCTCCGCTATACGTCGGACTACGTCGTACGCGGGACCACGGAAGCCTGCGGCCCGACCTACCTCACCCAGGACGAGCCCATGACGTGCGAGTGGTTCGTGCACGAGTTTCACGACGGGCTGCCCGAAGGACGTCATGCGCTCTGGGCGGTCTGGGAAGCACCGTGCCGGGCCTGGCTGGATTACGGCCTCACCGAGAGCTGCACCGACGCCGAAGAGGTCCTGGCGCTGTTCTCCTCGGGGGTCGACTCGCCGTTCGAGTGATGGTTCGGTCCNNCAGGTTGTGCGTGAACGCGCCGATAATCCGGCAGCCGTTCTATCTCATAGGAGCTTCGATGAAGCGTTTCATTCCCCTGCTACTGGTACTGGTACTGCTCGCCGCGGCCTGCGGCGACGACGATGGAGCGTCGACCACGTCGACCGCTGCTCCGACCACGGCCGCCACCACGGCGGCGACGACCGCGGCCACGACCACCACGTCGGGTGCCACCACGACCACGGCGGGTCAGACGACCACTACAGCCGCTACGACCACGACGACCGCCACCACGCAGGCGCCGCTCAGCTTTGGTGACGCATTCATCGCGGCTGCGGTTGACTTCGTCGGCACCTACGAGGGGATGTGGGAGAACACCACGTTCGGCTCGANNGACTTCTTCGGACGGTGGGAGTTCGACGTCGACGAGGACGGCAACTTCACCGTCTCCGGCATGGCCGAGGGGCTCAACCTACCGATCGTGATCGAGGGCTCGGTGGCCGAGGACGGCCTTCTGGGCACCTACACGATCGAGGGCCTCGCCGAGGGCACCTGGTTCGCCGCGTTCGAAGGATGACGCAACCTCTCCGGTGAGGTGCGACGGACCCGGCGGACCGGCGCGGCTACTTCTTCGTCGGTTTCGGCTCGAGGGTGCCGATCCATTCCCAGGAGCGATCGAACCACGTTGCGAGGGAATCGGTGTCGCCGAGGAGATCGGCCGGTACCGACGAGTAGCCGCGCATCGTGGCGCCGTACTGCTTCACATCGCCGCTGTCATAGGCCGATCTGAACTCTGTGGTGAGTTCGTCCGAGAGGCGCAGCGCCATCGTCCCATCCGCCGTGAGGAAGCTGAACATGTGCCCGTTGCGCGAGGTGTAGGGGTTCTTGGCTCCCTTGACCTCGGCGTCGGCCCGGCTCGCTGCGACGACCGCACCGTAGGCGTCGAGGGATTCGGGAGGCCCTTCGTACTTCGACCCTCCGGGCATGTGTCCGCCTCCTCTGCGCGCTCGGACCGAACCTACTCGCGGCCCGGCCGGCGCCGAACGGGGTGGGGATAGGCTCGGGTCGATGTCTCGATGGATTGAGATCGTGGAGGCGGAGCCGGACTTTGCCCGTCGCGTGCGGCACAAGTTCGAACAGGGCCGCCACAAGACCATCGCCACGCTGCGGGTCGACGGGTCACCTCGCATCTCGGGTATCGAGTGTGAGTTCACCGACGACGACGTCCGGTTCGGCTCGATGCTCCACTCACGAAAGCTGGCCGACCTGAAGCGAGATCCGCGCTTCGCGCTTCATGGGCCGACGTCGCATCCCGAGCAGGGCAAAGAGCGTGAGTGGGAGGGAGAAGCCAAGATCGCGGGTCTGGCGATCTCAGCGGGCCCGGTCACCGTCGATCCGAACAGCACAGAGCCCGACGGTGAGATGTTCGTGGCTGACATCGNNCACGAAGCTGGTGATCGAGTCATGGACACCGGAAGGCGGCCTAAGAAGGGTCGAGCGGGAGTAGCCCTCTGCTGGCTGCCGTGCCGTGCTTACAGTTCCGAGCAGGGATCGATCTCATAGGTGGCGCACTCGGCTTCGGTGAAGCTTCTCGTCACGCGCTCTCGCGCAATCGACAGGAGTTCGTCCGTGTCCAGTGTGATGACGATCGCCGTTCGACTCAGACGCGGCAGAACGAGAACATGGGTGTCGTCGATGAAGGCTACGGCGCGAACCGTGTCCACGTCGAGGTCGATCTGCGTATGGAGCGACTGATCGGACACGTTCCAAATGCTGACGCCGCCCGGTCCACCGGACGCGATCAGAGAAGCGTCGGGACTGCTCGCCAGGGAGCGGCTTTCACCCCCGAGATGTCCGGCAATGGGCGGAAGCCGCGACCAGTCATCGGTGCGCGCCAGGTACAACGAACCTGTGAAGTCGGTCCACATCAGCATGGAGGTGTCCGAGGTGAATCCCAGCGTCGTTGCCGAAACGGCACCGTTGTCCAACTCATGAGCAACGGACCACGTCGAGACGTCGTACACCCGAACCACGGATGACGGCACGTGGGCGTAAGGGGCCACGACGAACCGTCCGTCGTCGCTGAAATGGACATCGGAGATGAACTCGCGCCCCTCGGCGCGGTCGCTGAAGACCACTTCTCCGCTGGCGACGTCATAGACGACGAGGTGGCTGTCGGAGCCGTCGGAAAGGGCGACGAGACGGCCGTCGGGCGAGAAGTCGAGACTCCACGTCCGGCCGTGTTCGACCGGCTGGGTTGTATCACAACTCGGGCCCGAGAACGTTGCGACATCCGTCTGAAAGGAATGACAGGCGACAGCCAGCTCCCCGACGATCTCGCCGGAAGCGACCTCCGCGATATGGATGTTTCCGATCCTCCTGTACTGCCCGGCAGGAAGGCCGACGATCTCGTCGGCGGTCAACGTCACCTCGTCCGTGGCTCGGTAAGCGAGCAGGGATCCGTCCGGCGAGAGNNCGCCACCGGTCCATATCGCGCCAACCCCGCCGACGATGTCAAGCGGGTAGTAGCCATGATTGCTCGGCTCGTCATGGATTTCGTAGACCGGCCCCTCCGAAAGGCCTTCGCCTGTGATGTCCCATACCCTGGCAGTGCCGTCCGAGGCGAAGGTGGCAAGGCGAGTGTTGTCCGCCGACATGACGACCGTGACCGGGAGACCGTCGTGGCCTGCCAACCGTCTCACCTCGAAGCCGGTTGCCGTGTCGATCACATAGGCCGCTCCGTCTTCAGCGGATCCATAGACGAGGCTTTGATCTTGGCTGAACCACGCTCGCCGAAACGTTTGGTCGAATTGCCACACCAGCCGACCCGAGTCGACTTCCCGCAGCTCCAAAGGAAAGCCTTCGCCAACGGATCCGGTGAGAACGAGTGTCCCGTCGGGCGAGATCGCCGACATGCCACCCGGATATTCCAGGAGAACATCGCCGGTGGCCGTATCGATCACACGCCCCCCGAAACCGGGCGCCGACGTGACCCCACCACCGCCGACACCCGACGTGTCAATCGCGATGCGATCGCCGGTGGCGCTGATCGACGGGGCTCCGATGAAGGTCGCGCCCGAGGCCCGGATCGGCGTCACGACGGTGAAGGCACTGGTCACGGGGTCGAGCAGGCCGGCCTCTCCTTCCGGTGAACCCAGCAGGTCGCAGTCCAGGTCGCGGGTCCACAAGATGGGGGCCGTGAGGTCGAGGAACGGCGGCAAGGCCGGGAGATAGTTGAGNNAAGGTGGGGCGTCGATCACCCGCGACCTCGTGCCCGATTCGGCGTCGAACACCCAGAGCTGTCCCGGAAGCGGCGTGCCGCCGGCGAAGAGGTCTTCCATTACGTAGACCGCCAGCTCTTCCCCGTCGGCGCTGAACGTGGCGTCGACGATCGTCCATATCTGGTCGGCAACCGATGTTGTCCAGAGGATCTCTCGCGTCGCTACGTCGTGGACCTCGAGTTCGTTCGTGAGTGCGCCGACGACGGCGATCCGTCGGCCGTCGGGCGAAAGGCCGCCTGACGCCATAGGCGTGATCAGTCCCGTTTCGCGGGACCGCACTTCGAAGATCGTCCGGTGCTCCTGGAGCGCCGAATGCAGAGCCGCCACGGCTCTTGGTCTCGGGTCGAGCGCGACGGCTTCGGTTGCGAGCAGCACCGAGAGCTCTGGATCACTTTCGAGCTGAGCTTGCGCGTTCGCGGCCAGGGCCTCGGATCGGGCAGCGATTGCCTGGCGCGACGCTTCGGCCTCGCTTGCTTCCGCCTCCAGACGGCTGGCATCTGCTTCGGCTCGATTTGCCTCGGCTTCGTCTCGAGCGGCGGCCTCGTCGGTTGCGAGTTGATCGGCGCGGTCCCGCTCGGCGCGCGCGGTGTCCCTTTCGGTCTCGGCGATGCCCGCCTGCCGAACAGCGTCGGCCTCCGCATCGGCGGCGCGTTGTTCGTTCGATTGTGCGATTTCGGTCTGCCGCTCGGCCTCGTCGCGCTGGTCCCGCGCCTCATTCGACTGGCCCACCGCAATGGCAGCACCCACCGCGGCAACGACGAGGAGTGCGGAGACACCACCCAGGAGCACGCGGAGGATCCTGTTGGTGCGCGCCTCCTTGGCCTCCTCCTGGTCTCGTAGCGCCTTGCTCTCTTCGAGGTACGAGCGCTCGGCACCGGTCAGGAGCAGATCCGTCTCGTCAGCCCAGATCTCGAACTCCGCGAGGCGGCCCTCGCGCAGCAGGTATCCGCGGCTCCCCGCCTCCGGATCGGCTGAGGCCTCCCGCCACTCGGCGATGGCTGTCTCGAGTCGGCGCCGCATGTCGAGATCGTGACGGTGGCTCTGGAGCCAGTCACGGAGGAAAGGGACCTCTCGCAGGAGGGCTTCGTGGGCCACCTCGACCGTGGCGCCTCCGTCCACCGGATCGCGGTCCGTCGTGAGGAGTCGATGCGTGCTGAGGGTGTCGATGACCGAGCTGAGCGCGGCCTGATCGACGTCCAGATCGCTGAGCTCGGCCCGGGACACGCGGCGGCGCAGGTGTTCGGTCTCATCGGTGACGGTCACGAGCCGGAGGAAGAGTTGCCGGGCCGCGCGGCGCTCGTCGGTGCCGAGTCCGTCGATGACATCGCTGGCCCTCCGTACGAGCGGGCCCAACAGGCCACCGCCGGAGCGGTAGTCCTCCGTGCGAAGAACCGCGGTCGCGCCCCGATCCACGAGATCGGTGAGCGCGAACTGGAGGAGCGGAAGGCCCCCGGGACGCGCCGCCACGTCCCGGGTGAGGGTGACCACGAGCTCGGGATCCACTCGGATGCCGACGCCCGCCGTTGGCCCGGTTATGGCAGCACGGATCTCGTGATCCTCAGGAGTGGAGAGGACGATGAGTGCTCGATCAATGGCGGACGCGAACCGGGGATGGCGCAACGCGGCATCGAGGAAATCCGTGCGGAGCGTCATGACGATTCGAGTCCGGCTCCCGGCATCGTTCGCTTCAGTGGTGATCAAGTCGAGGAATGCAGCGGAGACATCCGGATCCGACACCGCGGTAAAGAGCTCTTCGGCCTGATCGACGAGGACGAGGAGCCCGTCTGCCGGCACCAGCTTCCCGGGCAACCGGCCGCTGGTGCGGATCCGCTGGCCGCCGGCGGTCGCGTCGCCGTCCGCGAGCGCCGCCGCGAGCTGGATGAACGGATCAGACCCCGGGTAGAGATCCACGATCGTCCAACGGTCCGAGTCCGCGACATCCCCCTCCCGAAGACGTGGCACCAGGCCGGCCCTGACCACAGACGACTTGCCACTCCCGCTGGGCCCGGCGAGTACGACCAGGCGGCCCCTGGGTCCCGGTTGAGCCAGCTGTTCGGTGAGACGCCGCACGACGTCGTCGCGTCCGAAGAAGTCGCGGGCGTCGTCCTCGGTGAAAGGTCGGAGCCCTTTGAAGGGATTTCGCACCGTCGTGTCGATCGCCTCGCCCGGTTCGCCCCGGGCGAAAGCCCGGCTCGTGTCCAGGTCGGAGTCCTGGGCCAGGATCAGCGTCTCGAGCCGCTGTAGATCAGGCGAGGGCTCCAGACCCACCTCGACGACCAAGGTCTTCCGCAGGTCGTCGAATGATCGCAGCGCCTCCGTCTGGCGACCGGCGCGGTAGAGGGCCAGCATCTGGAGAAACCTGAGGCGTTCCCGGAGCGGATGCTCGGTGACGAGCCGCTCGAGGTCGGGGAGGGCGGCCTCAGATCTTCCGGCCCGGATCTCGGCCTCGAAGCGATCCTCGGTGGCGAGCAGGCGCGACTCGTCGAGCCGCACGACCTCGGTGCGAAGCGACAGCNNCCACAGGTCGAGGGCCTCGCCCAGCTCGCGGCTTGCCGAATCCGGATCGGCGGCCAACCGGCTTCGGGCCGCCGACACGAGGGCTTCGAACCGGTACTGATCGAGCTCTTCTTCGGCGGCTGTTATCGAGTAGCCGGTGCCGCTTGCCTGAATGCGATCGGCCCCCAGTGCCTTGTTCAACCGCGACACATACCCCTGGACCGTTCGGCGGGCCGTGGCCGGCGCTTCGTCTCCCCAGACCTCATCGATGAGACGCTCGGTCGAGACGGCGCGATTGGCATGGGCCAGCAAGAGGGCCAGCACGAGCCGTTGTTTGGGTCCGCCCAGGCCGACCGGCTCCTCGCCGTCGAGGGCCTCGAGTTCGCCCAGGACCCGAAAGTTCATGCCGGGTGACAGTACTCGGGGACACCGTCTGCCTGCCCGGAAGCCGACGATCAACTCGAAGCAGCTCTCTGACCAGGGCTTCCGCGTGATTGCCGCGAGCTCGCGACGGTTCTGCCGCGCCCCTGTCGGACCTTGCGGTCGTGAACTNNGTGACGGCTTTCGGGGACCAGAAGGAACGGGAACTGGTGGTGTGGGCCATCTCCCGATTCGAGGCGGCCGGGCTGTCGCTTCCTCCGACCGAGGTGCGGTTTCATGCCGACGGCTCAGCCGACTGCCCGGATCGGAAGGTTGCGATCTGGGTGGAGGCCGACCCGGTCGACGTGATCCACATGTGCACCCGGTCGAAGAAGATCCTGCTCCACGAGTTGGCCCATGCGTGGGTCGGCCACCATCTAGACGCAGAGCACGAGTCCGCGTTTCTGGACTTCCGCGGACTGGAGGAGTGGTGGTCGGGCTCGGTCGAGTATTACGAACAGGGAATCGAGCAGGCCGCCGAGATCATCGCCTGGGGGTTGCTCGATCGCCGGACAGGCCTGCACAATCTGTCGGATCACGATCCTGAGGGTCTCTCCGAGGCCTTCGAATGGCTCACCGGCCGGCCGTCACCCTTCCGCTCGACGGACAGCGCGGGCGGCGACTCGCCGGAGAGCGCGCCGAGGTCGAGCCATGCGCCAGAGACTCACGACCCGCAGCCGACGTCGATGGTTCCGTTGTTCGGGTCCGACTGAGCCGCATCACCCTCCTGCAAGGAGCAAACCCTTCGGGGCGTGGGAGCCGTGTTGCTATTTACGACCGCCGTTGAGTGATCGGAGCCGTGCGAAGTCATCGGGCTAACTTGACTCGGCGCGATCAGGAGAGATATGGCCGAGGTACCTCGTGGGGCGGTGACGTTCTTGTTCACCGATATCGAGGGATCGACGCGCCTGTGGCAGAGCGATCCGGACGGGATGCAGGCGGCACTCGCTCGGCACGACGAGGCCCTGGCGACGGTCGTCGACGAGCACTCGGGGCTCCTGTTCAAGCACACCGGCGACGGCGTGTGCGCCGCCTTTTCTTCACCTTCTGACGCGCTGGCCGCCGCGGCGGCCGCGGAGTTGGCCGTACGGTCCGAGCCCGACGCAGCGCGCCTCAAGATCAGGGTCGGCCTGCACACCGGAGAAGCGGAGATCCGCGACGGCGACTACTTCGGGATCACGCTCAGCCGTGCAGCCCGGTTGATGGACGCGGCTCACGGCGGCCAGGTGCTGATCTCGGCATCCTCGGCTGCGCTGATCGGCGAGTTGCCAACCGGCCTTTCACTCACCGACCTCGGGGAGCATCGTCTCAAGGACCTTTCGGGTCGGGCTCACATCTTTCAGCTCACGGGTCCCGATCTGGAGTCGGAGTTTCCCCCGGTTCGCACGTGAGACGAGTCCTGCTGACCACTGCTGTGCTGGCGATCATCGCCGTGTCCTGCGGCGACGACAACGCCCCGTCTGCATCGTCGACGGCTCCTCCCGCTCCGACGCCGGCACCCGCATCAACGCTGCCGCCGGCCACGAGCGAGGCACCGCCCGCTACCGATCCGCCGGCACCGACGACGGCGGCGCCAACGACGACGGTCGCACCTACGACGACGGTCGCTCCGACCACCACTACAGAGGCTCCTCCTCCGACGACAACAGAAGCGCCCGGGCCGGACATCGTCGCCGACCCATCGCTCACCGATCGTCTGTACGGAGTCGTGCTCGTCGACGGCGATGACGTGCTCAATGTGAGGACCGGGCCCGGTGTGTCGTTCTCGAAGCTGACGAGCTTCGGTCCCACCCAGACGGGCATCGTGCTCACCGGCAACAAGGCTCAGGTGGGAGCCAGCACATGGGTCGAGGTCGAGACCGAGGACGCCAAGGGCTGGGTCAACAAGTTCTTCCTCGCCGAGCAGTGGGCGTCATTCGAGGTCGAGGTGCAGTGGAACATGCAGGGTCCGCTCAACGACTTCGGAGCCGCAGCCGAAGCGCTCGGCGACCTCGGCGAGCATGCCTCGTACCGCGGCCTGTTCGTGGTCTACCACGACGATGAACTGCGCCGGTGGGAGCCGAACGAGCTGGACGACCTGATGACCGACGCAACCGAGTACACCTGGTCGACGCCGGGCTGCGTCTCATGTGTCGATGACACGTTCGCCGGGGCAATCGGGCTTCCGTTCGTGAGCGCCTGGGAGGACCGCAATCTCGACGCCACGATCGCGCTCGACGACATCCTCCTCGGCGGCAACGGCCCGTTCCCACCGGAAGCGGCGATCCCCGTCCAGTTCCAGAACTTCCATTGGGTCGTGGCATACGATCCCGGCGACGACAAGGAGCTGAGCGGTCTCGACTGGCAGTCGTGGTTCGTGTTCTACGACTACGAAGACGGCGAGGCCGTGATCGTCGGGCTGACGCGAGCCGCCTGGGGCCCGTAGGCCTCAGAGGCGGCGTCGCCGCCTGCGCCCCAGTGGGCGTCCGGTCGACGGGCGAATCGGCGCCTGGTCCTCAGGGGGCTCCCAGTTCGCCAGGTCGGCGAGGCGCTCATCGTTGGAGAACATCTTGATCATCGGGATGTTCAAGCCCGCCTGACGCTGAATCCGGATGACCTCGTTCACCTGGTCCCACTCGACCAATGTGACGACGAGCCCTGCTTCGCCTGCGCGAGCCGTCCGACCCGATCGGTGCAGGTACATCTTCGGGTCCTCGGGAGGGTCGTAGTGGACGACGATGTCCACTCCCTCGATGTGGAGGCCGCGGGCCGCCACGTTCGTCGCCACGAGCACTGCGGTGCGACCGTCGGCGAAGCCGGATAGGGCTTGCTCGCGCTTCCGCTGGGGAAGGTCGCCGTGAATGGCCATGGCCTCCACGCCCTCCTGGCGCAGCTCCTTGGCAACCTTGTCACACGCACGTTTGGTGCGCACGAACACCAGGGTGCGGTAGACGCCCTTGCTGATTGCGGCGGCGACCCGCACCTTGTCCATGTAGTGCACCTTGAGGAAGCGGTGGGTCATCGTGTCGACCGTCTCGGTGGACGACGCCACCTCATGGCCGATCGGGTCCGACATGTACGCACGGATCAACGTTCCGACCTGGTTGTCCAGAGTCGCGGAGAAGAGCATCGTCTGGTGGTCCTCGCGCACCTCGCGCATGATCCGCCGCACCTGGGGCAGGAAGCCCATGTCNNTCGTCGATGGTGACGATCTCGATCTTCTTCAGATCGACGATCCGCCGCTCCATGAGGTCGATGAGCCGGCCGGGAGTGGCCACGATCATGTCGACGCCCTTCTTGATGGCGTCGGTCTGTCGCCCGATCGATGAGCCGCCGTAGACCGCGATGACTTTCAGGTCTTTGACACCGCCCAGCCACGTGAGCTGCTCAGTGACCTGGGTGGCGAGCTCCCGGGTGGGCACGAGCACGAGGCCGCGCGGTCCCTTCACGTTCGGGGTGTCGAGCTGCTGGACCATCGGTATTCCGAAGGCCAGTGTCTTGCCGGAGCCGGTCTTCGCTTTG
>JABAHO010006438.1_pt1 | contig 11219 bp, 9 predicted proteins | sample 7062071 | NCBI WGS metagenome assembly JABAHO01 (sample SAMN14534356, study PRJNA622989) | marine sediment metagenome | biome: marine biome [ENVO:00000428]; feature: marine pelagic biome [ENVO:01000023]; material: deep marine sediment [ENVO:00002113] | place: India: Gulf of Kutch | collected...
AGATGAAACTAATTTGTCCTTGGTCTGCGAGGAAAACTTGGGATCGGGAACCTTGACGGACAGCACGGCCGTCAGGCCTTCACGGGCATCGTCGCCCGACGGCGTCGCTTTCTCCTTGCGGCCACTGAGTTCTTTTTCGATATAGGCGTTCAGCGTTCGCGTCAGTGCGCTGCGAAAACCGGCCAGGTGCGTGCCGCCATCGCGCTGCGGAATGTTGTTCGTGTAGCAGAACATGTTTTCCTGGTAGCCGTCGTTCCACTGCAGCGCGGCCTCGACGCCGACATCGTCGTGCATGCTCGAGAAATGAAACACCGTCGGGTGAATCGGGTTCTTGTTGCGGTTCAGGTGCTCGACAAACGCTCGAATCCCGCCCTCGTACTGGAACACGTCTTCGCGCTCGTCGCGCTCGTCGATCAGGTGAATCCGGACGCCCGAGTTCAGGAACGACAGCTCCCGCAGCCGGCGCGCGAGGATGTCGTAGTGGAACTCGATGTTGGTGAAGGTGCCGGCGCTTGGTTTGAAACGCAGCGTCGTGCCGGTGCGGTCGGTTTCCCCCACCTCGGCCAGGGGTGCCTGTGGCTCGCCGTGAACATACTCCTGCTGGTAGGTCCTGCCTTCGCGATGGATGGTCAGCACCAGCTGCTCGGACAGCGCATTGACGACCGAGACGCCGACGCCGTGCAGGCCGCCGGAGACCTTGTAGGAGTTGTCGTCGAATTTGCCGCCGGCGTGCAGCACCGTCATGATGACTTCCGCGGCCGAGCGCCCTTCATCGGGATGCTCGTCGACCGGGATGCCGCGGCCGTCATCGGCTATCGTGACCGACTCGTCGGCGTGAATCGTTACCGTGATGAGACTGCAATGACCGGCGAGGGCCTCGTCGATCGAGTTGTCGACGACCTCGAAAACCATGTGGTGCAGGCCGGTGCCGTCATCGGTGTCGCCGATGTACATTCCGGGCCGCTTGCGGACGGCCTCGAGGCCCTTTAAGACCTTGATATTACTGGAAGTATATTCGGTTTCGTCGGTCATTCCGTTTCCTCGAGTAAAAACCGACTTATTGTATCAAAATCAGGCCCTTAAACGAGCTTTAAAGCATTCTTTTTTCTGGGATTTCGGGCCTCGCAGAGCTGCGCGAGGGCGACCTGTATCAGGGCCCGGCGCCCGACCCGTAGAGCTCACCGTGTTCCACGTGGAACACGCTCGGCGCAGCCGGAAACAGGGTTTCGTCCCGCTCCAGGCTGGTCGCGATGACCTGGCACCCCAGGCTCACCACCCGCCCCATCAGCCGGCCCAGCGACTCCCTGTCCAGCTCTGCTGCCGGGTCGTCCAGCAACAGCAGCAAAGGCCGCTGCAGGGCCGTCTGCGCGATGTCCGTCGCCGCGAGAACCATTGCGCTTGCAAGTAACTTTTGCTGCCCTCGGGACACGAGCCGGCGCGCCTGCCGCTCATCGTAGATCAACCGCAAATCCGCCCTGTGCGGCCCGACCTGCGTGGTTCCGAGCACGCTGTCTCTCTCGAAGTGGTCCGCGAGCGCCTCGCCAAGGCTCTTGTCCCTGCTCCACCCGGGCGCATAACGGAAGTCGATATCCGCTCCAAGCAACGCCGAGCCATGCTCCCGCAGCGTTTCCAGCGCCGCCACCAGAATCTTCTCGCGCGCCGCCCCCACGCGCTCCCCAAGCTCGCAGAACTCCTTGTCCCAGGCCGCCAGGGAATCACGCCCCCCGCCAGCCTTGAGCGCCGCGTTGCGCTGCTTCAGCGCGCGCCGAAACTGCCGCCACAACCCCAGGTAGTCCGGTTCCACGTGGAACGCCAACCAGTCCAGGAATCGCCGGCGCTCATCCGGCCCTCCGCAGACGAGATTGTGAACATCGGGATCGATCACCTGTAGCGGCAGTGCCGCAGCAAGCGCCGCCGCGCCCCCGCTGCTGTCTCCGTCTATTCGCACTTCGAGACCGGCGCGGCTGTTTCGCACGCCAACACGAATCGGGCGCCCTGCGGCGTCGACATTGCCGAACAGCACGAATTCGTGCTGCCCGTGCTGTATAAGATTGCTTGGTGGCGCGCCGCGGAAGGATTTGCCGCGGCCGAGATACGCCAGCGCCTCGAGCAAGCTGGTCTTACCAGCGGCGTTTGCTCCATAAACCAACGTATAAGCCGGGTCCGGCTCGAAGTCGATGCTGGCGAGACAGCGAAAACCCTGCGCGGTAAAACGCTTTATCGCCACGCGGTTCGCCCAGGTGCGGCCTTACAGGCGCATTGGCATAACCACAAACTTGCAGTCATCCTTTTCCGGCGCTCGAATCAGGCAGCTCGAATTGCTATCAAGAACGGATAAGGCGACCTCATCACCATCGATGGCACCTATGGCATCGAGCAGATAATTGACGTTAAAGCCGATCTCTATGTCGTCACCGCTATAGCTGACCTCGAGTTCCTCTTCGGCTTCCTCCTGTTCGGGATTGTGCGCCTGAAGAACCAAAGCATTGTCGCGGATGATCAGCCGGATGCCGCGGTACTTTTCGTTAGAGAGAATGGCTGTCCTCTGCAGCCCACCTCGAAAAATGTCCCTGTGTGCCGTTACTTCATTGGATGAATCCCGCGGGATAACCCGGTCGTATTCCGGGAACCGGCCGTCTATCAACTTCGACGTAAACCGAATTCCGTCCAGCTCTATCCTCACGTGATTTGCACCAAGCACAATATCGACCGGGCCTTCACCGCTTAGCAGCCTTTGCAGTTCCAGCACACCTTTCCGTGGCACGATTACCTGTTGTTCAGTGAGTTCTTCCCCATCCAGCTCTGCCTCACAAAGCGCCAGCCGGTGTCCGTCGGTGGCCACCGAACGAACGTGACTTCCCCCGGTCTCCAGCAACATGCCATTCAGGTAATACCGAACGTCCTGCTGTGCCATCGAAAAATGTGTCTTCTCGATCAATCGACCAAGGATCTCCTGGGTCACCGATATCGTCTGGCTCACCTTGATGTCCTCGACGCTTGGAAATTCCGCCGCTGGCAAAGTCGCAAGCGCAAACTTTGATTTCCCCGATCGAACGTGGAGTTTTTCGCCACTGACGCTAATGACGACGTCCGACCCGTCCGGTAACGCACGGCAGATATCCAGAAGTTTGCGCCCGGACACGGTAATTTCACCGCCTGCCTGCACATCGACGTTTGCCTGCGCAACCAGTTCGACCTCCAGATCCGTTGCTGTCACCCATAACTCGCCATCTTTCGCAACGAGCAGGACGTTGGACAAGATCGGCATCGTCTGCCGCCGCTCCACTACCCCGATAACCGCCTGGAGCGGTTTCAGCAGCACGTCCCGGCTTGCACTCAACTTCATACGTTCCACCTGTTAATAATTATTGGAGACTATTAGATTATTGTAGTTATTAAGCGAGCAAACAGCTGTGTATAACTAAAAAACCTCTATAAAAATCAATAACTTATATTAACTTAGGCAACAACCAAAACAGTGTATTTCCGGTCGTTGTGCTGTGCATAATATGTGGATAAAATCAGCACCAGATGTTATCCACCAGTTATCCACATTATCCTGTCAGCGTTCTTAACAGATTCAGATAGTCCTCATCAACGCGCTTTTCGGTCTCGCGCAGCGACTCGATGCGGCGGCACGCATGCAGCACGGTCGTATGGTCTCGGCCACCGAAAGCGTCACCGATCTCCGGGAGGCTATGATTGGTTAATTCTTTCGCCAGCGCCATCGCCACTTGACGCGGTCGGGCGATCGACCGGCTGCGTTTCTTCGACAACAGGTCCCCTACCCGGATCTTGAAATACTCCGCGACTGTTTTCTGGATGTTCTCAATGGATACGAGTCGCTCCTGGAGAGCGAGAAGGTCGCGTAATGCCTCTTTGGCAAAATCCAGGTTTATCGGTCGGCCAGTAAATTTCGAATTTGCGATTACCCGGCGCAATGCGCCCTCCAGCTCACGGACGTTAGAGCGAATTCGCTTGGCAATGAAAAACGCTACCTGCTCCGGGAGCGCGACGCCGTCCGCCTCGGCCTTACTCATGAGGATCGCAACGGAGGTCTCGAGTTCCGGCGGCTCTATGGCGACCGTCAGCCCCCAANNGTAAGGCCCCAGCCGAAACGCGATTTGAGTCGTTCCTCGAGGCCGACAACCTCTTTCGGATAACGATCACAGGTCAGAACAATTTGCCGCTGGCCCTCCAGCAGCGCGTTGAAGGTATGGAAAAACTCTTCCTGTGACCGTTCCTTGCCGGCGAAAAACTGGATGTCATCGATAAGCAAGGCATCCAGCGACCGATAGGAGCGCTTGAACTCGGAAATCTTGTTGTGTTGCAGGCCCCGGACCATATCACCGACGAAACGCTCCGAGTGCACATAGGCAACGCGGGCATTCGGGTTCCGCGCGAGCATCGCATTACCTACCGCGTGCATCAGGTGTGTCTTGCCGAGCCCGACGCCACCGTAAATGAACAGCGGGTTGTAGGAAGTGCCGGGGTTCTCGCCGACCTGAGAAGCGGCAGCCCGCGCGAGCTGGTTACTCTTGCCTTCCACAAAGCTCTGGAAGGTGAAAGCCGGGTTGAGGCGTGTGGCGATCGGCGCCGGGGCGTTGCTGGTCGTTGATGAGGCGGAGAGCACGCTGGTCGTGCGCATGTCACGCGACGGTACGGCTTGCCGTGAACCCACCTCGACGACAAGCTCGGTATTGCCGCCGGTGCCGTCGATGATTTCGAGGATTCGCTGGATATAGTGTTCCTGCAGCCAATCGACGACAAACCGGTTCGGCGCCAGAAGGCGCAGCCGGCCTTCGTCTTCGACGGCCTGGAGAGGGCGGATCCAGGTGTTGAACTGTTGCTCCGGCAGCTCCGCCTGCAGGTCACGGATGCAGCGATTCCAGAGCGTTGTTTCGGCCGGCAAGGAAATCCCCAATAAGCCCTAGGCAGGCGGTTTTGCGAGTGAGACCGGCCAGTCTATACCGTATGAGAAGCCGCTGCCAAATAGTCATTTTCCCCAATGGGGCATGACGGAATACCTCTTGAAGAAGGCCTCTATTGACACTGCAGGGGGGCGAGCGTACCCTTGCCGACCCTTTTGCGGGCGGCGCCCGGAGATCGCCCGAAAATACAGGAAGCAGGAACATGAAACGTACGTATCAGCCCAGCAATCTGAAGCGCGCACGCACGCATGGCTTCCGCGCCCGTATGGCGACCAAGGCCGGCCGTCTCATCCTCAAGCGCCGCCGCGCGAAGGGCCGCGCGAAGCTGACGCCGTAATCGGGCCATCGGCCCGGATCACGGCTCTGTGATCACCAGGATTGGACCCAGCCAAGTCACGCAACGCATTATTCCGGTTTGGACGACATAACCGGCTCTTGGATGCGGCAGCATTCGGCCGCGTGTTCGAGAAAGCGAGCCGTAGCCGCGACAAGTGGTTTACAGTGCTCAGCCGTGATAATGGCGGGCGCGATGCGAGGCTCGGACTGGCTATCTCGAAAAAGCATTGCCGTAAATCGACATCGAGAAACACAATAAAGCGTATCGTCAGGGAGTCATTCAGGCAGCACAAGGCCGAGCTGGCCGGCCTCGACATCGTCGTGATCAACCAGCCGGCAGCAACGACGGCAACGCGGCAACAGCTGTTTGACAGCCTGGCCGGTCACTGGCGACGATGTGGCGGGAAAAACAGCGGCGAAGGCGGGCAGGAATAACAACGCATGGACAATCAACGACTGCTGGTATGGGCCGCGTTCGGCGTTCTGCTCTGGTTGACCTACCAGACCTGGATGCAGGATTACGGGCCCGCTCCCGTGCAGGTAGAGCAAGCGGCGGATAGCGAGACAGCGACAGAAGCGCCAGCCGACGAACAGCTGGCTCTACCTGAGCTCGGGACGACCGAAGACCAACCTGAGGGACCGGGGGCCGTGCTGCCCGGTAGCGAGCCGGCAGATACGACAAGCCAGGGCGCGGTCGTCACTGTTCGCACCGATGTGCTGGAGGCGCAGATCTCTACGCGCGGCGGCACGCTCGTGAGGGCAACGGTACTCGGCTACCCGATCGAAAAAGACCGGCCGGACCAACTGGTCGAGCTTCTTAGCCCCGAACGAAGCAACCTGGGCCTGATACGAACCGGCCTGCGCAGCACGAACGGTACGGGCGCGGACCAGGATTCGGTTTTCGGTTCGCCCCGCAGCGAATATGTGCTGGGTGATGCGGATGAGATCGTGGTACCGCTGACGTGGGTGGACGAGACCGGCGTAACCATCGAGAAGCGGTTCCGGTTTGCGCGGGGCAGCTATGCGATCCAGGTCGAGCAGACGCTCGTAAACAACAGCGGTCAGCCGTGGCGCGGGGATCAATATACGCAGCTGCTGCGGCGCTCGAAGGGCATCGAGCGGTCGATGTTCGACGTGGATTCGTATTCCTTCGACGGACCGCAGACCTACAACGGCGACAAGGCCGAAAAACACGCTCGCGACGACCTCGAGGACAAGGGGCCGGTCGAGTACTCGACGCCCGACGGCTGGGTGGCCGCGATACAGCATCACTTCCTTAGTGCGATCGTTCCTGCGGCCGGCGCACCCCACGTTTACCGTGTGGAAGTCAAGGGAGACACGATGATCGCGAGCGTGGTCGGCGCGAAGCGTACCGTGGAACCGGGTGCGTCGGAGACTTTCTCACGGCAGCTTTTCGTCGGGCCGAAGATCCAGTCGCAGCTCGGCCAGCTCCACGAGCGGCTCAAACTGACGGTGGACTACGGCTGGCTGACAATACTCTCGCAGCCGATGTTCTGGGTNNATCAAGCTTGCGTTCTACAAGATGACCGAGACAAGCGGCCGCTCCATGGCGAAGATGCGCAACCTGCAGCCGCGCATCAAGGCGCTGCAGGAGCGCTACAAGGACGACCGCCAGCAGCTAAGCCAGGCGATGATGGAGCTGTACAAGCGCGAGAAGGTCAACCCGGCCGCAGGCTGTTTGCCGATACTGATCCAGATGCCGTTCTTCCTCGCGTTCTACTGGGTGCTGCTCGAGAGCGTCGAAATGCGCCAGGCGCCTTTCGCGCTGTGGATAACCGACCTGTCGACCCGCGACCCCTATTTCATCTTGCCGTTGATCATGGGCGCGGCGATGTTGCTGCAGCAGAAACTGAATCCCGCGCCCGCGGACCCGGTGCAGGCGCGCGTGATGCAGATCATGCCGATCATGTTCACGGGCTTCTTCGCGTTCTTCCCCTCGGGGCTCGTGCTGTACTGGGCGACCAATACCGTGCTGTCGATAGCGCAGCAGTGGAAAATCAACAAGGTCGTGGAACAGGAAGAAAAGAACAGAAAGGCCGGCAAGAAGAAAAAGGCCAAAGACAAATAGCCGCCAGACTCAGGAATCGGCCAGCACCGTCCGTACCTTGACCTCACTGTGCAGTGTCCTGTGTACGGGACAGCGATCGGCGATTTCGAGCATGCGGCGCCGTTGCTCGTCCGACAAATTCCCGGCGAGCAACAACTCCCGCTCGAACTGGTCGATGCGGCCGTCCGCGCTTTCGCAGTCCTCGCAATCGACGGCGTGAATCTTGCCGTGCCTGATACGCACCGTTGCGGACTCGAGGTCCAGTTTCTTGTGCGATGCGTACATCTTCAGCGTCATGGACGTGCAGGCGGCAAGGGCGGCGGACAACAAGTCGTATGGTGACGGACCCTCTCCGGTACCGCCGACGGATGCTGGTTCGTCCGCGATGAGCCGGTGGCCTCCGGCAATAACCGGGGTGCGAAAACCGCCGATTCGGGTTGTCGATGCCGTTTCGTAATCGCCGGTATCCGGGTGATCGGATTTTGCGGCAACGGCCTCGGGCTCCAGGTAGCGTGACGCCCATGCCGCGAGCACATGGCCGGCGTACAGCGAGTCCTGCTCTCGGCTCAGAAGGTGGTCTGCCTTGTCGAGGCTGACGAAACTCTTGGGGTGCAGGGCGCGCGCAAACAGTTCTGATGCGTTGTCGATTTCGACGATGTCGTCGAGCGGCGCATGCATGATAAGGAGCGCCTTTCGCAGCGACCTTATGGCGGTGGGCAATTCGTGGCGCTCGAGGTCGTCGAGGAACTGCCGCTTTATCGTGAACGGGCGTCCGCCGAGGGTCACCTCTGCAGTGCCCTGGTCATGCAGCGCCTGTTCGGCGCCACCAAATAGGTGGCGCACGTGATCCGGATCGGACGGGGAACCGATTGTCGCCACCGCGACAGCGGATGACACGTGGACAGCGGCCTGCAGGATGGCGGTGCCACCGAGGGAATGGCCGACCAGGATTTCCGGCGCCGCGTAATGCTCTTCAAGAAAGCGCACGGCAGCGAGCAGATCGCTGACGTTCGACGAGAAGTTCGTGTCGGCGAAGTCGCCCTCGCTCTGGCCGAGACCGGTGAAGTCGAAGCGCAGCACCGCGAGGCCGGCATCGGTCAGGGCTCGCGCTATGTTACCGGCGGCCTTCAGGTTCTTGGAACACGTGAAGCAGTGCGCGAACAGGGCATACGCCCGAGGTGCGTCCTCGGGAAGCGCCATCAGCCCCGATAGCGTGTGGCCGTCGTCATTTTCGAAAGTGACCTTCTTGTTCTGCATATCGGATTTACCTGTGTTTTCATTGCTCCATGCCGACCGCCAATGACACGATTGTCGCCCTGGCCACCCCGCCCGGTACGGGCGGGGTGGGGGTAGTGCGCATTTCGGGCGGCGAGGCCGAGCGCATAGCCCGGGCCATGCTGGGCAGTTTACCGGAACCACGGGTTGCCACTTACGCCAGCTTCCTGGATTCGCGCGGCGAGCCGCTCGACCAGGGTCTGGCACTCTATTTCCCGGGCCCGGCATCCTTTACCGGTGAGTCGGTGATCGAGCTGCACGGGCACGGCGGACCCACCGTCATGTCGATGCTGGTGGATGCGGTCATCGGCCTCGGGGCGAGGCGGGCCGAGCCGGGCGAATTCTCGAAGCGCGCGTTCCTCAACGATAAGCTCGATCTCACGCAGGCAGAGGCCATCGCCGACCTCATTGACAGCGGCACCGCGCAAGCGGCCCGTGCGGCACTACGCTCTCTGAATGGCATATTCTCAGATGCCGTTAACGGACTCGTCGAGGAGTTGACGGCACTGCGCATCTACGTCGAGGCGGCAATCGATTTTCCCGAGGAAGAGATCGACTTCCTCGCCGACGACGAACTCGGCGAGCGGCTGGCCGCTTGCGCGGCGTCGTTCGATTCGCTGTTGTCGAAGGCGGCGGTAGGGCGGGTTATGCGCGACGGCTACCAGGTGGTCATCGTCGGCAAACCCAATGCGGGAAAGTCGAGCCTCATGAATCGTTTGTCGGGTGAGGACACGGCTATCGTGACTGAAATAGCCGGCACTACCCGGGACGTATTGCGGGAGCGCATCAACATCGACGGCCTGGCCGTCGAGCTCGTGGATACGGCAGGCCTGCGCGACAACCCGGACCGTATCGAGGAAGAAGGTATCCGCCGCGCGCGCAAGGCCATGGCAGAGGCAGACGCGGTACTGTGGATCCAGGATGCGACGGAGCCGGTCCCGGAGTACATCGAGGAACCCGTACCCGATGGCGTGCCCGTCACGATTGTGCGCAACAAAATCGATCTCAGCGGGGACCCGCCCGGTACCGCCGAGGGCGACAGGCCGATCGTCATGCTCTCTGCCCGAACCGGAGAGGGGCTGGATGCGCTGCGCAAACGCATCCGCGAGCTCGCGGGATTCCGGGACCTGGGGGAGGGGGCATTCACTGCCCGCCGGCGCCACGTGGAGGCGCTACGTGATGCCCGCAAACATTTCGAGGCTGGCCGCACGGCGCTGCGGGCCTCGCGGGCCGGCGAGCTGCTCGCAGAAGAGCTGCGGCTGTCGCAGCAGTCACTCGGGAGTATCACCGGCGAATTCACGCCGGACGATCTCCTTGGCCGGATCTTCTCCGAGTTCTGTATCGGCAAGTAACCGTTGACAGGTCCGGGAGCGGGCTACTCTGCGGCGGGCGCCTGCGGCCGGAAGTGCGGCTCGGTAATCGGCATTTCGATCACCGGCCCGTACTTGCTCACCTGCTCGCGAATAAGCTCGGCATCGCCGAGCAGCACGAAGACAAGGTCGTCAACGGCAGGGAAGACCGCGTCGATTACCGCAGCGACTATCTCCGTGTCGGCCGACATCAACGCCGCTCCGTAGTCATTGATGTAGGAAACATCCAGCCCGAATGCGTCGAGCGCCGCCAGCTGGCTGCCGAGCTGGGCGGCCGTTTCGAGCGCCGTCGGGAATTGCCCGAGAATGTAGTTGCGGGCCGACACCAGCATCGTTTCGTCCACGCCGCCCTCGTGAAGCCGGCCGAGCACGCCCAGCGCCATGTCGATCGCCTCGACCGTGCTCTCGGTGGGCGTAAACGAGGAGACCGCGATCGAGCCCGGCTGTGAAGCCCTGGATAGCACCGAGCGGGCCCCGTAGGTGAGCCCGGATTTCAACCGCAGCTCCGTGTTCAGCATGGACGTGAAGCGGCCGCCGAAAACCGTGTTGGCTATGTCGAGTGCCGCACGATTCTCGTAATCGCGAGCGACACCGACGTTGCCGAGCCAGAAATAGGTCTGCGTGGCGCCGGGTTTGTCGATCAGCAGCACACGCCGCCCGGCCTGCTGCCCGGCGGCCCCGACATCGGGCAAGGCAGCGCCTGCCGGACGCCAGTCGCCGAAAGCATCGCTCAGCCTGGCGGTCATCAGCGCTACGTCGAAATCCCCTGTTACCGCGATCGTCAACCGGTCGCCGCCCAGCTGCTGCTCGTAGAAATCGAGCACGTCTTCGTGACTGATCTCGGCAAGCGTCGTTTCGCTCCCGCTCACCGGGTTGCCGTAACTGTGCTCACCGAACAGGAAGGCCTGGCCGTAGATAGGCAGCAACGCATTGAGGTTGGTGTCCTTAGCCGCGCGAATAAAATTGATCGAGCGATCACGAAGTTTTTCGAGCTCTGCCTCATCGAGTCCCGGCCGCAGCAACATGTCGGCAAGCAGCTCGACCATCAGGCCGGCGTCGCGCGCGAGGAAGGTTCCGGAAATCGTTATGGTCTCGAGGTCGGCACGGCTGCGGAGGTTACCGCCGGACGCGTCGACTGCCTCTGCAAACTGGGCGGCGTCGCGATCCCCCGCACCTTTCTCGAGCAGCGACGCAAACAGGTTCGCAAGCCCGCTGTGCTCCGCCGGATCGACCACCGCG
>JABAHO010043697.1_pt1 | contig 11217 bp, 8 predicted proteins | sample 7062071 | NCBI WGS metagenome assembly JABAHO01 (sample SAMN14534356, study PRJNA622989) | marine sediment metagenome | biome: marine biome [ENVO:00000428]; feature: marine pelagic biome [ENVO:01000023]; material: deep marine sediment [ENVO:00002113] | place: India: Gulf of Kutch | collected...
GTATCCATGAACCGGTACGCCTACCGGCATTTCCAGGATGTCGCATTCTTCATGCACATTCTCGGTCCTGACGGAACGTATGCCGCCTACCTGGATTTGCCGCTGCAGGATGCCTATGCAGCCAGCGAGTCCGGCATGGCGGTTAACCTGCATAGCGGCCACTCGCTCGCTCCCGGAAACTATGATGTTATGCTGGGTATGTGGCATCCCCGAACGAACAAGCGCCTGGCCGTGAAATGTGAACACCTGACACGGCGGGAGAAATATAAGCGGCGTTTCAAAATCTGCACGTTAACCGTAACACCCTAAAATTAATGGCAGACTTACAGCCTCAAACATCAATCTCATCCAGATTTTATAAAAGACAAACAAACACCGCTTGAAATGCGGCCACAGTTAACCCCGCTTCACCAGGAGCCAGAGCGCAATGTATGACGAATTTATGCACCCCCGTGACCAGATTGTGGAATGCATGCAGCGTGTTTATCGCGGAGGCATGACCACAACCAGCGGCGGCAATATGTCCGTTCGCGACGAAAATGGAGATATCTGGATTACACCCGCCGGAGTTGACAAGGGCTCACTTGAATGGGATGACATCGTGCACGTGCTGCCGGACGGAACCGTGCGAGGCCGGCACAAGCCCTCCAGCGAATACCCCTTTCACCGCGCCATATACGCCGCGCGTCCAGACCTGCGGGGAATTGTGCACGCACATCCAAGCGCATTGGTGGCTTACAGCGTCGTAAGGCGTATTCCTCCCATGGGGCTCATACCCCAGGCACGCGATGTCTGTGGACGCATAGGTTATGCAGCCTATGCCCTTCCGGGCAGCGAACGCCTTGGCCAAAATATTTCATCAACTTTCAAAGATGGTTTCGACTGTGTGCTGATGGAAAACCACGGTGTTGTCTGTGGAGGAGACAGCCTTCTGCAGGCTTTTCAGAGGTTTGAGACCCTGGATTTCTGTGCACGGCTTGGCATCCGGGCCGTCATGCTCGGAGAAACGCGGGAACTCGACAATGACCAGCTCGAGCTCATTCATCACACCAAGAACTACCTTCCCGAATTTTTGCCCCGCATACACAGCAGTGAAGAAAAGGCTCTCAGGCGCCACATCTGCGAAATTGCGCATCGTGCGTATGAACATCAGCTGATCCCCAGCACAGAGGGTGTCATTTCGCACCGCCTGGCTGCTGACGATTTTCTCATCACGCCCATGGGTCTTGACCGCAGGCTTCTGCGACCGTCCGACATTGTATTGATAAGCAATTCCCGCAGGGAGCAGGGAAAACTTCCCAGCCGCTCGGTGCTGCTGCATGACCGTATTTACCGTGATCACAGCGACATCATGGCCATCATCAGCGGTCAACCGCCCAACGCAAGCGCCTTTGCGGTCACGGACAAGGAATTTGACACACATTCAATTCCTGAAAGCTACATTCTTCTGCGGGATATTCAGCGCATATCCTTTGGACCGCAATACACCGACGAGCGCCTCGTTTCCCGTCAACTGGGCAAAGACACCCCCGTGGTTCTCCTCGAAAATGACTCCATCCTGGTTATTGGCGACAATTTGCTGCAGGCCTATGACCGGCTTGAGGTGGCGGAATTCAGCGCCCGCTCTCTCATTTATGCCGACCAGATCGGCGGAATGACATCCATGGAACCTTCCGTTATTGAGGAGCTTAAACGGCACTTTTTGGAATAGGCCTCATGCTGTGCGCTTGCATACAGAGGGTACTGATTTTAAAATTCTGACCGCGTTAGAAACGAAGAATGCAAATTGCACGCGGGCCATTCAACCGGAGCTCAAATGCCGTGAAACAAATTTTAGGATATCTCCTGCTTTCCCTCTACCTGCCGTTCATCGCAACAGCGGATAACTGGCCGCAGTGGCGCGGCCCGGATGGAAACGGCGTAGCCTCCGGCGGTCCCTACCCGATCGATTTATCGCCCGCACAAAACCTCGCGTGGAAGGTTAGCCTTCCGTCGCACGGCGCCTCGACTCCGATCGTTTGGGAAAATAATATTATTTTAACAACCACGATCGACGGCAGAAACGGTGTTCTCTGCCTGGACAGGACCGGAAGCGAACGGTGGCGGACGCGACTGGGCCGCGCGGATAAGCCCAGGCACAAAGTTGCCAGCGGAACCAATTCTTCACCCGTCACGGACGGCAGCACCATAGTTGTTTATTTCAAGTCCGGCACACTCGCCGCACTGGATTTTAGCGGCAAAATTTTATGGAAGGAGAATCTGCAGGAACGATTCGGCGAAAACACGCTCTGGTGGGACCTCGGCACATCACCGGTAATTATCTCCGGGTTGGCGATTATTGCAGTGATGCAGGAGGGCCCGTCATACCTTCTCGCATTCGACATCAAAACAGGAGAACTGGCATGGAAGCAGCCCAGGAACTTCGACTGCGCACGGGAGTCCGACCAGAGCTACACGACTCCGGTGCTGCTCAGCTCTGAAACGGGCGCCGACCGATTCATCGTCTGGGGCGCAGATCATGTCACCTGCCACCTCGCAACCACCGGGGAACGACTCTGGACATGCAATGGATTTAACCCCCGCAACAGACCCATGTGGCGAACGATTGCGTCACCAGCCGTCTGGCAGGACATTGCCGTCATTCCCTATGGACGCGGTGGCAATTTACGCGCAATCCGTCTTTCGGATTCAGACAGCTCCCATAATCGCGAGGTTTGGCACCGTGACGATCTCGGATCCGATGTCCCCACCCCCGTATCCGAAAACGGCAATCTCTACCTGCTGAAGGATACGGGAGACGTTATTGCGCTTGATATCAAAACGGGTAAAACCCTGTGGACTTCAGACCTCGGGCGCGGCCATGGAAAATTTTATGCCTCTCCGACCCTCGCGAGCGGCAATCTCTATTGCGTCAGTGACAGGGGAACCGTCGTAGCCGGAAGCGTTACAGACGCATTTTCCTCGGCCCGCATCAGCCACCTGAACGAACTCATCATCGCGTCACCTGTCGCGGTCGACGAACTGCTTTTGGTTCGGGGCGACCGCCATCTTTATTGCTTCAAACAGCCCTAGCCAGCCGGGAAACCTGTTAGCAGGAAATGCCCGTTGCGGGAGTCTTCCGTCCTCCGTTCGAAAAATGGACAAAACCGGGACATCGTGATACCACTCTCTCATGCCGACCCAAGGCAGCTGCACAGGCACAGTCAAAAGGTTCTTTGGTCATGCGGTTTAAAAAATACGGAAAAACCTACCAGCTAGAAATCAACAGCTCGGAGGATGTTCGTTCAGCGCTCACGCTTGACGAGGCGCTCTGGGTAGCTTCCAGCGCACCCGTCAGCTCCCTGCGTACAGATACCCGCTTTCTCGAGTACGTCGATTACGACGCAAACGGGCGAATCAACACGCGGGAAATCAAGACCGCGATTGAATGGCTGCTTGCTCGTGTTACGGACTTCAACAACCTCGACTGGGGTTCGGACACAATGCCCCTGGACAGCATCCTTCCCTCCGCGAACAATTCGCAATCATTGCGATCCGCAGCAGAATATGTTTTGCGCACCCAGGACCAGCCTGATGCGACCGGCATATCGCTGCCACAGGTCAGGCAGTTCTTATCCAGCCTGAAACAGCAACCGCTCAACGGCGACGGCGTCATCATTCCTGAATCAGCGACCAACGCGGAATCAGCACAATTTATTCGCGACGTGATGGCCTGCTCATCCGGCGGCACAGAGGACATAGGCGGACGCCAGGGAATCACGGAGGATCAACTCAACGCCTTCATGGCGTCTGTGGACAACCTGCTGAGCTGGCACGACCGTGCACAAAACACCCGGCCCGACGGCTCATCATCGCTTATGCCCTTCGGGAGCGAGACCTCGAAAGCCTACGCTGTGTACCAACGGCTCAAAGAGCCCATATCGGCCTACTTCTCACTGTCAAAGGGCATGGAGTTTGAACCGGGCCTTAGAACGGCTGTTACAAACGAAGCTGCCGATTTCAAAGGACTCGCGCTGCGCGATCCCGGGACCCTTCGCGACTGGCTACTCAAGCTGCCGATTGCAAATCCGGGCAACGGCCCCTCGCTCCCCCTGGATTTGGATTCCATTAACCCCGTTTACCGCTCGGATCTCGAGCTGCTCTGCTCAAGTGTCGTGTTTTCGCTGGCAGGCGAATCCTGCGAATTCATGACCGAAAAGGACTGGACCCGGATCCATGAAGCTTTCCGCGAATATTCACAATATGCATCCCAGCGGGAATCCACAGAGGTCGACACGCTCCCCATCGAGGTCCTGGAGCGCTACCGCAATGAGGGCTACGCCGATGTCGCCCGTGAGCTGATTGTTGCCGATAGAAAAGTACGGGAGGTGGCACAGGGCGTGGAGAGGGTCGAGAAACTGCTCCTTTTTCAACAAAACCTGCTGCGCCTTNNCTGCGGCTTTTGAATAACTTCATAAACTTCAGCGAGCTTTACGACACCGGCGAACGTGCGCTTTTCGAAACAGGCTCCCTGCTCATTGACGGCAGGTGGTTCAACCTGGCACTGAAAACAGACGACGTAAATGCGCATTCGGCTATTGCCAAAACAAGCAATATTTTCACGTTGTACCTTGAGATCACCAACAAGGACGCCGCCCAGAAGTTCACCGTTGCCGTCCCCGCAACATCCGGCTCACGCGGAAACCTTGTCACGGGTAAACGGGGGGTATTTTTTGACTTGGATAACAGGGAGTACGATGCTCGCATCATTTCAATCATAGAGAATCCCATCAGCCTGAGAGAAGCACTTGCCCTGCCGTTTAAGCGACTTTGGGGATTCATAATCGGAAAAATCGAGGCCATATCCAACACGTCGGAAAAGAACCTGCAAAAGGCAACCGATGCACTTTTCAAACAGGACAGCGCGTCTCCCCAGGCCGCATCCGCAAACGCGGCACCTGCAACCATGCTGGTGGGTCTCAGCGTCTCAATTGCGGCCCTGGGCTCAGCATTTGCCTTCATCAGCAACACCCTTTCAGGGATGTCAAGCTACCAGCTTTATCTCAGTTTGCTTGGTGCCGCAGCCGTGGTCATCGTTCCTGTCTCGCTGGTAGCAGCCCTGAAGCTTGCGCGGCAGGACATGAGCTCACTTCTCGAAGGCTGCGGGTGGGCCATTAACTCGCGCATGCGCTTTAACAACAGGTTGCGGCGCCAGATAACACACCATGCCCCCTACCCGGACGAAGCAGAAGGAACGCCACCGAGTCCATGGTTGAAAATTTTTCTTACCATTGCGGCCGTATGCCTTGTATTTCTCGGAATTCAAAAGGCTCTGAAGTCTTCCGCTGACGCACCGGCGAACAAAGCGCCTTCGCCGGTGACGCAAACGGCTAATCCGGCAGCGGACTAGGCATGTGCCCCCGCCGCGGCATTCTTACCGCCAATACCGCAATGCGAGAGCTGTCTTCCTTCGCGGCGCTTCATCTCAACGGTCTCAGGACACTTTTAATCCTTAGTGTATTTTGCGGGTGCTTAACCGCAGAGCCTGAAGCAATGCCTCTTCCCGAGCCCTACCCGGCCCGCGTGTCGGAAACCGGCGTCCTCATGGACTGGCTGCTGCTTGGCCCCATGCCAACCGCCGGCCTTACGTTGAACACCCTTCACGAAGAAGCACACATTCGACCCAACCGCGGTGACATTTTTGCTTCTGAATCATGGTCGGGCTCATGGCAGACAATTTCCACGACGAACGGCGTAANNACGAGCCCCGAATGTTTCCGCCCGGGTATCCGGATATTTTCTATTTGCATGCCTACCTGACGACCCTGTGCGAGGCAGCACCGGAAATTTCAATAACGGGCATTCATGCCGGGGCCCATCTGTTCCTCAACAATAAGCACCTGCCACTGTCAAACGGCAAAACCCGGCTAAACCTGCCGGCAGGAACACACAGCCTTCTTATTAAATGTGCCGGGCTTCAACTGACTGATGCAGACTGGACCGCGCGCATCACAATCACAGAACCGGGGCTTGATACGGAAGCCTGTCAATACTCCCTGAATGATCCTCTTCTGGCCCCCGCAGAGCTGTATTTCAGAAACGCGAATCCTTTTCGCCCAGGGAGTGCTCCCTCTGACCGAATCGGCATTGAGCTGCTCTCCGCAAGTCCGACCATAGCCCCCATGGTCTGGCGCGAAAACGCACCTGTAGTCGCTTACTTAAAAACCGGCTACCGGTCAGACGTCGAGATGATGCAACTGTTCGGGCCTGCACAATATGCATCCTGGAATGCATTCAGCGGATCCATTGTTGCCGACCTGGTGGATTTCTGGGGGCGAACGGTTCACACCCACTCCACAAACCTGTTCATCAAATCACAACTGCCGGTACCGGTACGCCTGGAATATGAAAACCTTGCAAAGGGACATTACACGCTCAATGTCGCCATTCTGGACGGCGCCGGCCGTACATTGACCAGGCGCTCTGCACAACATATTGGGACTATCGACGGAGGCGCAAATCCATTCCAGTTCAGCATTGTCTCCACAGACCTGAACCAGACTCCGTTTGCAGGATCCAAAACCGGATCGAGCCTGGTGCTCCCAGCCGCCCATGACCGCCAAATCCGTATCATGAAATCAGCACGTCTCATGGGCGCCCGCCTGCACATGCCGGCGGCTGCAGGTTCACTGGCCGAATTGTCCCAACTGGTTGACACAGGCCGGGAACTTCGCCTGCCAATCGGACTGGAGGCCGACCACTGGATTCAACTAGCGAATAACCACGCGGCAGACACCAATTCAGCCCCCCTGGCTGCCGCCGGGAACGTTTCTTTGTGGAAAATTGAAACTGACAGCATGCGGTCGGGGCGCATCAAACGGGCTCTCGACACCCTCGTCACGCCTGAGAACAGAGCCGTTCTTCTCGGTCCCGAGATTTTTGGAGCAGACACCCAGGCGGTAGCCCGCGTTTATGGCAACAACCGGCTTTCTACGAACCTGCATGTGAACCTCAGCACCTATTCCTGGGGATATATTGACGAGCCCGACCTTGTCACATCACCCGTTACTGAGTACCTGTCCGGCAGTAGTCATCCGCCCGGAATTGTCATTGGGCATTCAGGTCATGACCGCGGATACCCGTCAAACGGGACCCTTGGACAGGCGCAACAACTTTCAAAATGGCTGGTATATGCAATTCGAAAGAAGCAGCTGCGTCTTGTAATGTTTAACATGGACCCCACAAGAACCTGGTCGCTGCTTGCGCCGGACCTCGCCCCCTATCCCGCCTGGACAGCTCTGCGCACAACGGCGCTTTTACTGGACGGAGCCACTCCCGTCACGGCCCGCCGACAGGGGGCTGCCAGCCACCAGTTTGCATTCAAAAAAAACAATAAAACCATTATGGCAATCTGGCATGACGGCAATGAACCCGTGACGTTTACGGCCGCCACGCAATCCACGCTCGTCAACGTGATGGATCACCGCCATGTCCTGGAAAAGGGAGAGACGTTCCCTGTAGACAGAACGCCGGTGTTTATTATTCTCGACGAACACAACGTGGATACATCGGAGGACCCAAATTGAAACCTCTCTTACTGGCAATTCTGCAATTGGACAGCCTTCCCGATATCGAGCGCAACCTGTCCGCTATTGCGGATTTGGCAGCGGATGCAGTCGGCGCGGATATACTCGTATTACCGGAGGTTTGCCTTTTCCGCGGATCGCCAACGTCCATATCCCAAATTGCTGCACCACTCGATGGATATCCGGCTGCGCGATTAGCCGATATTGCCTCGCAGAACGCATGCTGGCTGGTTGCCGGAAGTCTTGCGGAGCGTGACGGGGATGAGGTCTACAATACGCTAACCGTCTTCAACCGGCAGGGAGAACTGTCCACCGCCTACCGCAAAATGCATCTTTTCGAAGCCCAACTGCAAGAGTCTGCGCCGATATCCGAAAGTGAGGTTTATTCTGCAGGCGACAAACCCGTCGGCACAACTATCGAACAGTGGCGGTGCGGCCTGAGTATCTGCTTTGATATTCGTTTTCCGGAACTGTACCGGTCACCGGCCATGCAGAATATGGATATGACCTTCATACCGTCAGATTTCACGAAACCAACCGGCGAAGCGCATTGGGAGGTTCTTTGCAGAAGTCGGGCGATTGAAAACCAGTGCTACGTCGTTGCTCCAAACCAATGCGGGACCAACCGCGAAACAGGAACGGAAAGCTATGGCCACTCGCTTGTCATCGATCCCTGGGGAAACATCCTGCTGAATGCGGGAACGGTCCCCGGCCTTCACAAGGTCGAAATAGCACCGGAGCTGCTTCACCGGGCGCGCAACCAATTGCCCCTGCAATCGCGGCGGCGCCTCTAGCCAACAGCGCCGTTTCAGGCAGAACCGTTTTTTTTGTCGCCCCCGAATCGGGATATTCCGAAGGTAAGCGCGAATCCTGCAACCACCAGGGCAAGGGCTCCGGCGATGTGCCTTGCGGAAGGCGCAAAAAACTTCGTGGGGTAATCCTCGGGTTCAATTTCCGCAAGGGTTTCAGCTGNNTGCCCCTTAACGAGGTCTCCAATTTCGGGAATCACGCCTTCCTGAAAAGGCCAAAGCCCTATCACCGCCCCCAGCAGGAGGCCCAGCAATACCCCTAGTGTCACCTGTTCATACTTGCGCAGAAACAGTTTCAGCAAATTACTGACCCCTACGATACCGGCCACAACACCGAGACCGACGGGCAGCACAACCGACAGGCCCACATTCGTGATAACAGCAACATCCATGGCGGACAGGGCATCTTTGAGTGTATCAATAGCGGTTAAAATTGGCACATAGACGCCCAGCACAAGCAGCAGATAACCTCCGCTCACTCCGGGCAGTATCATTGCACTGGCCCCGGCAATACCTGCCGCAAACAGCAAGCCCCAGCCGGCGGTGTCACCCCCTGCTGCAGAGGAACCGGTCTGCTGTACGTAGGCCAACCAGCTCATCCCAAGAAATCCGCAAACGACCCCGATCCAGGTACGCCGATCGGCGGATCCAATCATATTCCAGACTATCGGCACGCCTCCGAGTGTCAGCCCGATGAACAGGCTGTACATGATCCAGCGGTGATCGATAACCAGCCCCTTGACGGTACCGGCAAGCAGGAGGATGCCCGCACCCGCGGCCACGACCACACAGCCCAGCACGACCAGCGAACGCGGCCGAAACTTAAGCGTGCTGACCTCGGCAATGCCATTAATGAAAAACGGGTATATTCCCGCTGCCAGGAGCATGGTTCCGCCGCTGATACCGGGAACCAGGTTCGCCAGCCCCATCAGTACACCTCCGGCAATGGAGCGTACGATCAGCATCGGGAGCGGCATCTCGATTCCGGAATGCATTGCGACTGGACCCACGGTGACCTCCTTGTAAATGGATCGGACAAACTCAGAAGCACGAACTGTGCATTTTCCGCGGCGTTGAGGCAAGCCGCCAATCACGGAATTCCTTATGCAACCTTCCCCAATTCAGACTGATTCCCTTGCCGATGCTCCCTCGAGAAAGGCATGCCTGCCTCGCCGGGAGGGTGTTTTGGGCCAATTTATACAAGAATCCAATTGATTCCTTTCTCTCTCTCCGTCATATTTGCCGTTTTTGCGAAGCAGTTTGCAGGGAGTTTTTCATGAGCGAAACAGTCAAAGTTACCGTTACGGGTGCAGCCGGGCACATCGGCTATGCATTACTTTTCAGAATTGCCTCCGGCCAGATGTTCGGCCCCGACCAGCGAGTGCAACTGCAACTGCTCGAGCTTGAGGCTGCTCTGCCCGCGCTTGAGGGCGTGCGAATGGAGCTGGAGGATTGTGCATTTCCGCTTCTGGAAGGCATCGTTTGCACCTCCGACCCTGATACGGCCTTCGCCGATGCGGACTGGGCGCTGCTCGTGGGCGCAGTGCCTCGAAAAGCCGGAATGGAAAGAGCTGATTTGCTCAACATTAACGGCGGAATTTTTACAGCGCAGGGCAAGGCGATAGGCAGCAATGCCAAACCATCCTGCCGGGTGCTGGTCGTCGGCAACCCCTGCAACACCAATGCCCTGATTTGCCATGCTGCCTCAGGACTTCCTGCGGACCAGGTCTTCGCCATGACAATGCTCGATCAGAACCGCGCCGTTACTCAACTGGCTCTCAAGGCAGGCGTGACCGTGAACGATGTTCAAAACCTGGCGATCTGGGGCAATCATTCACCGACAATGTTCCCCGACTACTTTAATGCCACGATATCGGGTAAGCCGGTAACCGAGGTTATTACGGATACGGATTGGCTCGAGGGCGATTTTCTAACAACTGTTCAGCAGCGGGGAGCGGCCATCATCAAGGCACGCGGAGCCTCCTCTGCAGCTTCCGCAGCAAATGCAGTCGTGGATACAGTCTCGTCAATTGTCACGCCGACAGCACCCGGCACCTGCTTTTCAGTTTGTACGGTCAGCGATGGAAGCTATGGGGTTCCGGAAGGACTCGTTTTTGGTTACCCGGTTCAATCCGATGGCAACCGGGTTTCGATAGTCCAGGGAATTTCCCATACGCCCGCGGCGCAGGAGAAAATTGATATTACCACCGCCGAGCTAGTATCCGAGCGAGAAGCCGTAAGCGATTTACTTGCGAAGAGATAAGGCACAGCGGGTCCTGAATGCCGGCGAACGTTGGCTTTGGGTATTTGCAACGTTGTAAGCTCGAATAGAATCTGATATCACCAGTCACGCAAATAAAGAAAGAGCATCATGGGACAGCAACTAAGACCCCGCGTTAAGCGCGCCCGCCGCGCCAGACGCTTAAAACGGTTAAAGGAACGCATTCAGGATCAAAAGAAAGCCGGTGCGTCCAAACCGAAAGCCGCCAAGGCATCTTCATAATTCAATTTAAAGTGGCGCGATGGCCGAGTGGTTAGGCAGCGGTCTGCAAAACCGCGTACACCGGTTCAATTCCGGTTCGCGCCTCCAATTCTAAACGCTTGCAAATCAATGGTTTGCAGGCGTTTTTTCTTTGAATGTACATGTGTAACATTTTTTACCATTTAGGCGCATTTAGGCGGTTTTCGGAGGGATCAACCGTCAACGCACGGTCAACGGGCACCAGAAAAAATCAGCCACACTTGCCCTGCCCTGCCGGTTACCAGTCTGGAGGTTGCCGGTCCCGCGCTGCGCGTGCTAGGTTGCGAAGTCAAAGGAGGAACACCATGAGAACAATACTAGC
>JABAHO010000274.1_pt2 | contig 11209 bp, 12 predicted proteins | sample 7062071 | NCBI WGS metagenome assembly JABAHO01 (sample SAMN14534356, study PRJNA622989) | marine sediment metagenome | biome: marine biome [ENVO:00000428]; feature: marine pelagic biome [ENVO:01000023]; material: deep marine sediment [ENVO:00002113] | place: India: Gulf of Kutch | collected...
AGTCTTCTCGCTATTGGTTCAACTTGGAACTCTCCTCCGAAATTTCCGAACTCATAAAAATGGGAAGCCCCAGGAGACCATGCCACAAAACTAACGATCTTTTCCAATGAGAGCATTTCTTGCTCTGCACCTGAGACTTTGAATGCTTGAGTTTTCATATTAATCCTGATGATTGAAAAATAGTAGGTGGCAGAAATCAGAACAATCAACGAAACGAAAAGCATCAGAAAAGTGACAGGAAGACTCATCCCTCGCTGAGAAGACAGCAAGCTTGGCGAATCTTCCTTTCGTTTGTATTCTTTCATTCAACGCACTCAGCTTCGGTGATGAGGACGAGAGAAATCCAGTTAGGCCAAGTGACTGGTCTTTCTCTCCTTTTACATTCGAATGATTTCTGTTAGGACAAGGGTTAAGATGATTTGTGTGTAGAACAGTACTACACATGTGAATACCCATGCGTAGTCTTGACTGCAACAATTAGTTGAAAAAAAATGGAAAGAAGAAAAAAAGGGAGGGCTGCTTCTCTAAGAAGCGGCTTCGACGTTTGACTCTTTGTAGTATTGAGCGTTTGCAGTAAAGATGGTCACGCCTAGAGTTACGCCGATGTCGTTGACTGACAAGCTGTCAGGATTCGTCATGTAGACAATCATGCTCCAGCCGGATTTGAGAATCATGTCGTTTCCAGCNNTCAGGTGAAATTGCATCCTGTGTCTTGTTGTAGTAAACGGTGTCCCAGTCGCTTTGTTGGCCGCGCACAGCGATTTTGTCTAAGACCAAGTCACGTCCACCGGTGTTTATGATGAGGAAAGCAGCTTCGCTGAAGGTCGTTCCATTATGCCAGAAGTGCAGTTTGGTCACTTGAATACTCTCTTCTTGAACCCTAGTCGTCGTCACATTGATCGCATAGAAAGTAACGACAGTCGCTAGCAGTACAGAAACCACCAGGATTATCAATGTCGTCACAACGGTGCTGAGCCCTTTTCTACTCTTTAGGAGACTTTTCATTTTTTTCTCTCCGTTTGACGGCGAGAGTTGTGCATCTTAAGACATAAGATAATTTGTGTGTAGAACAATACTACACATTCAAAGACGAGTTCAGTTTCTATACCTAGCTGAAGTAGCCTGACCAACTTGTGAAGAAACCAAAGAAAAAAGAGAAGGTAAGTTAGATCGAAGCTTCCACGTTTGTCTCTTTGTAGTATTGGGCGTTCGCGGTGAAGAGGGTCACACCTACGGTAACACCTATGTCGCTCACCGATATGCTGTCAGGATCTGTAACGTAGACAATCAAACTCCATCCGGACTTCAAGATAAGATCGCTGCTTGCTTGAACGAGGGTGTAAGTTGTTGTATCGAGAGTGACAGTTCCCCCTAGAAGCGTGCCATTTGGGTTTGGAGCGACATAATACAAATCGGGCGAAATCGCATCGTTAGTTTTGTTGTAGTAAACCATTGACCATGGTGATTCTTGGCCGCGCACAGCGATTTTGTCTATGACAAGGTCTCGGCCACCAGTGTTGATTACTAGAAATGCGGCTTCTGAATAGGTTGTGCCGTTGTGCCAGAGATGTTGCTTATAGATCTGCAAGCTTTCTTCTTGAACCCTAGTCGTCGTCACATTGATCGCGTAGAAAGTAACGACAGTCGCTAACAAAACAGCGACTACTAGAATGATCAAGGTAGTTACAACAGTGCTCAGTGCTTTCCGGTCTTTCATGAACCGTTTCATCGATTGTTCACCTCGAATTTCTTTCTAATGAAGGAAAGAATGAAGTGAAGTAATAGAATTCGTATGTAGTAGCCTGCTACACACAAAGAACGAGCTGCAACCTAGATGAAGAGGACGATGAATTCAGGGGTGGATTCAGTGAGGTCTATCTTTTCAGTTCAACTTCCATCTTCGTACTCCACAGTTCAGTGAAGAGCGTACTCAGGATCTTGATGAAAGCGTCATAGTTTGTCCACAAAGCTGCAATCCTTTCCTTTTTCTTCTCGATATCCGACTTCTGTACATTGTTTCTTTGTATTGACAGAAGAAGTTCCTCTTGATCAACCACAATGAAACTTGGAAGATCAATTGAATATGTGCATTTAACATCGGGTAGCTGTAGTTTTCTCAAGAAGAAACGGCTCTTGGGTGAATCGCTCGTCAATAGCCGAACTGTCAGGTCCCGTTTTGCGATTTTCTCCAGTTTATCCAAGAATCCAGAATGGTAAAAACATGAGATGTCTGAATCACAAAGGAACACCCAGATTTCATCTTTCGTCTTTGCCGAGATCTCTTCAGCCTTCAAGTTGACTTGCTCTTCACCCTCCAATATTTGAAAAATCTCTCTTTTCACAAATTTACCCTTTAGTTTCGGGAGGGAAACCCACAAGTCGACAAGGTCCTTTTTCTTCCTTTCAAGACTCTGTAGTTTGAGTTTCTTGCTTCCTATTAGACGATCCAACGTCTTCTCGAAAGGCGTTGCTACAAATTTGAGTGGTTTCTCGAAGACTGAGGACACCAATCCGATCTTTTCGAGGTCGCGCAGAATTCTGTATGTTTCAGTTCGGTGCAAAGAAATAGCCTCAGAAATCTCGCTGGCCTTGCGCATTCCGGTTCTCGCAAGATAAATGTAGACCCTGATCTCGTTTTTCGAGAGCCCAAGTTTTTGAAGCGTGTTTCCGATTGCTTCAAGACCCTGTAGAGGACCTTTGTCATTCATTATGAACTTGTACAGTTTTGCTTTCTCATCATACAGTTTTACAACTGTTTCGGGCTTTTTAGTGAGAGTCTCCATAAGCGTTAACATTCCATGTTTGGATCTGATTCTAGGTGAATTGAAAGCGAATATCGATTAGGCCTATATTTTATTCTTCTGAATTCTGAATTCATATCCGGAATCAAGCTTTTCAAAATTGGTGAGTGTGTAGCGCAAGATTATATACAAATTCTCTTATTGCATCGTCATTCTAATTGTGTGCTGTCTCAGAACATTCAGCAACCTTCTAGAGGCAAGGTAATGGAAAAAGGCGAATCTGAAGAAAAGAGAGAAGAAGAACCTCGGAGTGGACTCGACGATGTTGGAAGGTCTAGGAACTGAAATTCGGAGTTTTCATTCGTTGCGAGACTTGCGCGAAAGCATTGAGGAAGAGATTGATCAGTATGAAGCTGTTGTCGATGAATACAGTCAGTGGCTAGGGTCTTTTCTCAGAGATTTAGAAGAGACACAAGGCAATGAGGAGTGGTTCAAAAGGGTCTCATCATTTCAAAGAAATTTGAAGGAGAAAACCAAAAGGAAGAGCAAGAAAGACGTCAAGGGAGAAAAGAGAAAGAAAGCAGGCACATCTACAGAATGGATCGCCTACAAGGGTCTTATGCTAGGCGCGAGTGAGCAAGGAGAAGCAGAAATACTGTTTGATGCCATAGAGGAGCTAAATAAAAAGAGTGAACAACTTCGCAAGGTCAAAAACGCACTAGAAAATCTGGAAAAATCAACGCTTGGCAAAGATATGATCTACATTACTTATGTTCACGATGGAGTACCAGAAAAAATAGTCTTGCGTCATAAAAAGGACAAGGAATTCGCAGAGAAACTAAATTTTGCCGCAGATTTTTCCGTGTTGAAACAAGCCTATGGAACATAATCCGCGCCCTCTTGCCGGTTCTGGACGGAGAAAAAGAAGTCGCATCTGTGCCTTTTTCTCAGGCGTTCAGTTAGGTACGGTGTATTCAGGAATTCATTGAGTGTCCATCTGATTTCTCGGCTTCTTTTGCACGCGCAATGTGTGTAGTATAGTGTTACACACAAAGTAACTTTGCTTCTGGCTTTTGAGGTTTGTTTGGAGGGTTGTGGAAAAGAGAGATCACATTTTGAGTCGTTGTTGGGGAGTGTATCAGAGATCGAGTCTTCGATGAATTGGGTAGACGTTTCAGTCTCGGTGGAAATAGCGAATGTGTCAGGGATTAAGCTGGCTGATAGCGTAGGAACAGAGTCGGTGAGGTTTGATGTGAGTGCCAAGCTGGAAGAAAAGGAGCGGCGAAGCGGGAAGGTTAGAGTTCTGTTTGCGCTGACTGTGCGGACTAAACCTAGTGTTGTGAAATACGAGGTTGGAGGCAGGGCTGTTTTGACCGGTAAAGATGCGCTAATTAGTAAGATGTTGGAAGTAGACCCAGAGAGCAAAGTGCCTTTTGTATTTCACCGTGTGTATCAGCGTGTTTTTACGGCGGTTTATATGCTTGCTTCACTAATGAACACAATTTACCCGCCAGCCGATCTGCTTTCCTCTGGTGAACAAGGTATACCTGTCAAGAGTTTGACCGAGAGAGGGAAAGCCAACGTATCTAGTCCTTCCAACACAGTTGAAACAGATGAAACAATTAGGACGACAGAGGCAACTGCAACATACGAAGGAGTGACAACGGAGCCGGTGAAAACACCGGAATACACGGTTAAGCGTGAAGAATTACTGGCTCGGCAAACAGAAGATTCGGTCACCTAGATTGCGCAAAAGCCATCTCGCCTATTTCTGATCTAGTCTCTTTTCGAAACGTCATTTACTGGTCGGGAAAACTTCGTAGTTGAAGAACCAGACAAGAAATGTTTCTGAGCGTCGGCTCAAGTATTGGAAGAACAGAGCCTAAACAAGCAATGCTTAAATTTTGTTTGCGTTTGATTGTTTTCTTGATGCGGCGGTAGCCAAGCCAGGTCAAAGGCGGAGGACTCAAGATCGGCGATGGCCACTAATGAGCTATCCTCTCCCGTAGGGGTTCGCCGGTTCGAATCCGGCCCGCCGCACTGAAGTTTCTAATTACTTTTGGCTTATTCGTTGCCAAGAAAGGCATAGCTTGACGAATCATCAGTATAGGTGGCTGTCTGAGTTTGAATTTGGGTGCAAGGACTCTGCTGTGTTTTAGGTTTATGTTGATTCTAGCATCAAACAGTCGCTGATCACATAAGAGAGAAAAACTGAGGCTGGCAGTCTCCTCCTGCTCGCAAGAAGTGGAAGGTCTTTGGAACAATTAATCATAATAGGCAGACAGCTTAATTATGTGTGTTCGTAACTGTGTAGGGTGAAGGACGAAGGAATGCCTAGAGATCCTGTTTGCGGTATGATTCTGGACGAAAGGACATCCAAATTCAAGATCAAGCATGAAGGAGAAACATATTATTTCTGCAGTGTGAAATGCAAGAAGAAATTCAAAAGGAATCGAAGGAAATTTGTCAAGTAGATTATGTTTGCCGGGTGCTTAGTATCTTCTGCGTTGCTGGTAGCCTCTTCTTTCGCCATATCTTCTTCCGCCGTATCTGGGTCGCCTGTAAGATCTGTAGCGTCTTTCTTGTTCGTATCGTTTATCAGACAGATTGTTTTCTGTGTTCACTTCTGGAATAGGGGATTCTTCTAGGAGTTCGAAGCTGCCGTATCTTCCTATGTTTAGGCGCATGTTTCCTCTGAACAAGTTCACGTAGCCATTAGTGATGCTTATCGTGGCTTCTTCATTGATCTTGTCTATGTTGTCATCCCAAAGCGTCAGGAATACACATCCTGTTTCATCTCCGACTAAAGCATCAGCAACTCTGCGTACAGAATAGTCTCTTCCTGTGACATTCCTGACGGGACTCTTCGACACTACCTTAACAATCGTGTTCACTTCTCTCGAACTGGGAGTTAGCTTCTCCACCTTAACTAGCTCTTTACTTTCTGATGTTTCTTCGCTTGACATGTATCTTACACTCGTTTCAGTTCGTCATCTTCATTAGAAACGTAGTTTTTAAGCGTTGCTATACAAAGGTTTCAACCACGCAGTTTGAAGGTGTTAAACTCTCGCCATATCCGATGACCTGTGCAGATGAAGATATATCAGGTCAGGAAAGCACTCAACTCATGAAAATAATCATATGACTGGTTGCTCGGAAGCTTCTGATGAAAAGGCTTTCGCTGTGTTCTGAAGTTCCTTTGTGACCAATGACATAAACCTGACACGTGACTCGATGTTCTGTCGATGTGACACGACGAGTTTCTTTAGTCTGGGAATCACATCGTAAGTAATATTGATAAGAAGTTCACGATGTTTCTGTTCTTTCAAGTTCGTTAGTCTCATCTTTCCATCTGAGTAAAGAATGAGAAGTTGACCCGTGAGATCCAAGCTCGCGTGGCTGACATTTCCCCATTCTTTTGGCAGCAGAGCAGTTGAAACAGGCAGAGTTCGAGCAAAAGGTTCCATAATTTTGTGGAGGGCCACGAAAAATTCCTTGACAAGCGCGTTTTCTTCTGCGGCAAGTTCGGAGATCTGACCTGTTTCTTCTCGTATCTCGTTGAGCATTTCGAAAGGATCATTAAAGTTCTTCTCCTTAATTTCGGAGACTGTCCTTTCTTCGATTTGGAAATCTCTTGAACCTTTCTCTCCCTCGAAAACCTGTTCGTGACTCATGAGTATCCTCTTGAAGTTCAACTGAAAGGAAGTTAAAGGATTTGTATGTCGCACGATTCTTCGCACATCTTAAACGCCTAGGTACGTAGGTCTTCGCAGGACGCATGTCACGTAAAGCGATCATCTAGCTCTAGCTTGCTCAAGCCATGTTAGTGGTAGGAGTAATTCAGAGTCGTAAGTCGCACGACATAATATTTATATCGTTTCCACCCCATAGGTTTTGATGAGGCCGAAATCTTGTCTCTTCAAACCCGAGGTCCAACCTCAACGGACGACGAAGTGATACACGTTAGGAAGAATGGTGCCAGAATCAGCGTTCAATTGAACAAGAAACATAGAGAGACAAGGTCACCGATCAACGAGATGTATAATGTTGATCTCAAAAAATATGATCTTCATCCAGCCTACGAATTCCCTGAGAACGTTAGAGGCTTAATTCCAGAGGGCACACCACCGTACATCCAAGGTGACCATGATTACATTAAGCAAATAGTAAGAGCACTCTACTATTTCAAACAGTGTGCGCTAATTGGTCCATCTGGAACCGGAAAGACACATATTGCCTACCTTGTCGCTGAACTCACAGGGCTGCCTATGTTTGAGGTGAACTGCGGTCTTCAAACATCGTCATACGATCTAATCGGACGATATATCGGGCTAGGCAAAGAGAACTGGATTGATGGACCGCTGGTTTCTTGGCTCAGAAATGGAGGTCTAATGTATTTGGATGAAGCTAACATGATGAAACAGGATGTTGCAACTAGGCTAAACCCTGTACTTGACACGAGAGGACACATGGTAATCACGGAAAAAGACGGTGAAATCGTCAAACGTCACGAATTCGGATATCTAATCATCACCATGAACCCATTCTCAGCCGAGTTCGCGGGAACCAAACCCATGAACGCAGCCTTCAGAAGACGTATGAGNNATTCTCAGAGTCGGAGCAGAAATGCGGAGGCAGTACAAAGCAGGGGACTTGCCCTATGGTCCCTCACTTGGGGATTTAATGCACTGGGCAGTTCTGATTAGTGATGGTCTTGATCCCCTAGCAGCGGCAGAAGAAACCATAATAGCTTTGACCAGCGACAACATCGAAGTGCAGGGTGATGTGAGAAGAATCATCGAGAGTGTTTTCAAGGGCAGATAAACCGTGATCGGATTCATTCAAGCATAATGCGGTGATCCCTGTGGGTTACTTCGAATATGCTTGGTCCTTGTTTTTCGTTAAAGACAAGTTCAAAACGAAGTTGCTTATTGACCCAGAACTCGATCAGCCAATCCTATCTCATGACGAAATCGGCTTTGTCATAGTTTTACCTGAGCCCGCTTTACATCAAGAGGAGCAAACAATCTCATTCTTGGGATATCAGTTTCCAGAAGGACCCAAGGGGAAGCTGCAAGCTGTCGAACTATTCAAAGCATGTGTTTTTCATCTCAGTGCACATGTAGCGATCTCGGATTCTGAAGTTTATTCCGAATGGGAGAAGCAGAAGGATATCCGTATTGCAAAGTTCTCAGAATCACTAGTTGAAGATGATAGGGTCAACGAATATATATCAGCACGTCATCCGGACAAACTTAGAGAAATAGCTTTCGCCAACTCTCTTGCCTTCACGAGATCGAGGTCTCTCAGAAGAATTTGGAATCCAGCAACTAGAATGATGACTGCCTTGTTGATGCAATTGAATGTAGGCTTGACCAAAGGTGATGTGAGGACAGAGGAGTGGAGAACAATCAACGGAGTGACAGGTAGCCTCGGGCAGCTGAAGACCACCTCCAGCGAGCTTCTCGCAAGTCGTCATCTGAATAGCGACAACGCGAGAGTGGAAGTTGCAGACGAGATCTATAATGCTCTTGAATGTTACGGACCAATACTAGAAGTTCCAGCTCTTCCCCATACAGAAAAATTGAGTCACTGCTCTCTCTTCCCTAGATATCGAGTTCAACCTGACGACGGAGCCGGAGAGATTTTCAGTAAGAGCCTTGCAACACTAGGAGATGCTTCAGCAGCCAACATGCAACATAGACTCCAAGAGAAGGCAGTTGAGGCAGAGGCTTTTCAGGTCTACAATTCTTGGGTCAACGAAAAAGCTAGAGAGAAGAAAACTCTTGACAGATATGAAGAGCTTGTTCTTGCAACCAGATTCAAATCAATCGCCTTTCCAGGTGAAGACTACACGGAATATCTTAGAGCGCGAGCAGAGACTAAGAGCGAAACAAGGAGATTGATCAGCAGTCTTATGGTTGGATTTGATGCGCTGGATGAAGATCCGAGAAAGCTGTTCGGGATACTCGATCTCCAAGAGATTATACAAGTCATGGCCAGCAAGAACCCGAGAAAGGACGTTTTCATGCGAGACGAAAATATAGGCAAAAGCTATGCTTGGATTACCCTTCTCGATACAAGCAGAAGTATGAGTCCAATCAGCAGTGAAATTCAAAACCTGGGCATATGCCTCGCTGAAACCGCAAAGGAGCTTCTGATAGATTCTTCCTCTTGGGGAATCTACGCATTCAACGATAGATTTCTGATCTTGAAGGATCCAACAGAAAGATACGGTCCCAGAACAAAAGCAAGAATTGGGGCACTAAAATTCGAAGGTCCCACCTACATGCCCGACGCTCTTCATCTTGCCGGAGAAATCTTGAAGAAGAGAAGTGAAAATCTCAGACTAGTAACGGTTCTGTCGGATGGATGGCCTCATGGCTATTCAGAAATAACTAATGCCCTTTTGAAAACCCTCAAGTCTCTCAAGAAGTCAGGTATAGTTGTCATCGGAATGGGAATTAAGACTAGTAGAATGGAAAACTTCTTCAGAGTAAATTGCAGAATCAAAGACCTCAGGGACATGACGAAGAAATTCTCAAGCTTGTTTTTGGAAGCTAGCCGAAGTGCGGTTGGTCTTTAGGAAAGAGGGGCCTTAAGAACAAGCTGAAAGCAAACGTCGAGTCCCCGAGATGGGAGATAGCAAGAGATACTCGGTTCTCGCTCAACGTGCACCGTTAATGTTTATATATATTGACCGGTAGTTGTCATTCTGGGCGCTAGTCAAATGAAGCTATCAAGAGAGATCAGGACCTACTGCGCAACCTGTGGAAAACATACAGTTCACACAGCAAGCGTAGTCAGCGTAAGCCGCAAGAGAGGCAAAATGACAGCAGGTGAAAGACAGAAATCTCGCGGAGCCCGAGGACATGGAGGCCACGGAAAATTCTCCAAAGTACCAGTTAGCAGGATGGCAAGAAGATCTAAAACAACACGGAAAATTCCAGTAAAACTAGCATGCAAAGAATGTGGAAAAGCCAGCCAGCGGTCGATAGGACGGATGAAGAAAACAGAAATCAAGAGATAGTCTCTGAAAGCAATCACTGCAAAGGCTCTTTTGGCTGACTTCCTTGAAAACACTAAAAGAAGAATCCTTGCGTAGACGACGAACACAGCAGATTTCTATAGCCATACCAGCTTCTTTTATTTCGGATATTCCTCACCTAAGAGAGAAAACATTCAGAGTAGGTCTAGTCGGACGTGCAGCCGCAATCTTCCGAATAGATGAGGTTATTGTCTACCCTGACTTCCCGAATGTCGACCAAACCAGAGACGTTGAACTGATCGTTTTGATTCTCTCCTACATGGAGACCCCACAATATTTGCGCAAGAGACTGTTTAGAATTAGGTCGGAACTGCGCTATGCTGGTGTCTTACCTCCCCTGCGTACGCCTCATCATCCAATAATCAACCGTTTGAAGAAGCTTGACATTGGAGAATACCGTGAAGGAGTTGTTGTCTCTTCTTCAGCTAAAGGGTCGTTCGTGGATGTTGGCGTGGAACGCTTGGCATTGGTACAAGGAAAGCAGTTGCCAATAAATGCGCGCGTAACGGTAGAAATCACTCGACTTCAAAAGAAATTTTCAGCAACATTAGCAAGTCGAGAAGAACCGAAAGCGTATTGGGGCTATAAAGTAGCCACTTCCAACGTCTTGCTCGGACAGTTGGCACAAAGAAAAGACTTTGACCTAGTAATCATGACATCCCGAATGGGAAAACCAGTAATGAAAGTCATGAAGAAACTGAGAGAAAAGTGGAAAGCTTCCAGTAAGGTTTTGATAGTCTTCGGGGCTCCTGCCCAAGGACTACATGAAATTTCAGCACATGAACGGTTAACTCTGGCAGAGATCTCCCACTTCATTCTGAATACCATTCCGTGTCAAGGCACAAAAACTGCTCGAACAGAAGAAGCAATCTACGCAACGCTAGCCATCTTGAATACTCTTCAATAAATCGATTCCGCCAAAGAATTCGTAACCTTTATAACTTGACATTCTAATCTGAAAAAGGGCAGGGTGTAAGCCTGTGGGTCATCGAAAAAGGCACGCTCCAAAACGTGGTTCCCTTGCATTTTTGCCTAGAGGACGTGCTGCACACAAGGTTGGCAGAGTTCGTTTCTGGCCTGAGATTGAGGGTGAGACCCCGACTCTCCAGGGATTTGCAGGTTACAAGGCTGGAATGACCCATGTTTTCATGATCAATGACACATCTGGTTCGTCAGATTTCGGCAAAGAAGTAGCCCGCCCTGCTACTGTGGTAGAGGTTCCGTCTGTCATAGTTTGGGCCATTCGTGCATACGCGAGAGATTCTTATGGTCTTCATAGTTTAACAGAAGCTTGGATGCGGGAACTGCCGAAAGACCTTGAACGCACCATAACTCCGCCTAAGAACCAAGATCAAGAACAAGCTCTCAAGAAAGTGGAGGAAAACCTGGATAAGATTGCTGAATTCCGCATTTTGGTCGC
>JABAHO010010005.1_pt1 | contig 11205 bp, 5 predicted proteins | sample 7062071 | NCBI WGS metagenome assembly JABAHO01 (sample SAMN14534356, study PRJNA622989) | marine sediment metagenome | biome: marine biome [ENVO:00000428]; feature: marine pelagic biome [ENVO:01000023]; material: deep marine sediment [ENVO:00002113] | place: India: Gulf of Kutch | collected...
ACGGTGATGTTCTGCGATCTGGTCGGCTCCACCGAGCTCGCCCGGCGGCTCGATCCGGAGGACCTGCGCGACGTCATGCGCGCCTTCCAGGATCGCTGCGCCGGCGTCATCTCGCGCTTCGACGGCTTCATCGCCCGCTACATGGGCGACGGCCTGCTGGTCTACTTCGGCTATCCGCGGGCCCACGAGGACGACGCCGAGCGCGCGGTGCGCGCGGGGCTCGACATCGTCGCGTCTATCGGCGCGCTCAACGCCGAGACGGGCGCGTCCCGGGGCGTGCATCTCGCCGTGCGCGTCGGCATCGCCACCGGGCGGGTGGTGGTCGGCGACATCGTCGGCGAGGGCGCGTCGGAGGAGAGCGCGGTGGTCGGCGACACGCCCAATCTCGCCGCCCGGCTGCAGTCGGTCGCGGCCGCCGACCAGGTCGTGATCGGCGCGGGCACGCGCGCGCTGCTCGGCGATCGCTTCGACTGCGAGGATCTCGGCGGCCAGTCCCTCAAGGGCATCGACGAGCCGGTGCCCGCCTGGCGGGTGACGGGCGAGCGCGGCGAGGCCGCGGGCCGGGCCGCGCGCGCCGCCGGCGCACAGCCGCTGGTCGGCCGCCAGGAGGAGCTCGGTCTGCTGCTGCGCGCCTGGGACACCGCCCGCGAGGGGCTCGGCCAGGTGGTGCTGGTGCTGGGCGAGCCGGGCATCGGCAAGTCGCGCCTCGTCGAGGCCCTCGTCGAGCGCATCGATGTTCAGGACCACCTGCGGGTGCCGATCCGTTGCTCGCCCTACCACACCCAGAGCGCCCTCTACCCGGTGGTGGAGCACCTCAAGCGGGCCTTCGGCTGGCGCGGCGAGGACGGCGCCGACGAGCGCCTGGCCAAGCTCGAGGCGGCCCTGCAGGGCTACAGCGTGCCCCTCGCCGAAACAGTGCCCCTGTACGCGGCGCTTTTGTCCCTGCCCCTACCGGAGGGCCGCTACGCGCCGCTCGCGCTGACGCCCCTCCAGCAGCGCCAGATGACCCTGGATGCGATAGCGGGCTGGCTCCTGGAGGAGGCCGAGCGGCGTCCGGTGCTGCAGATCTGGGAGGACGTGCACTGGGCCGACCCCTCGACCCTGGAGCTCCTCGATCTCTACATCGAGCAGGCGCCGACCTCGGCGCTGCTCAACGTGATCACCTACCGGCCCGACTTCGCGCCGCCCTGGCCGGCGCGCTCCCACATCACCCCGATCACGCTCAACCGGCTCGAGCCGGCCGAGGTGGCGGCCATGGTCGCGAACCTCGCCGGCGGCAGGGCGCTGCCGGCGGAGGTGGTCGCGCACATCGTCGACAAGGCCGACGGCGTGCCCCTGTACGTGGAGGAGCTCACCAAGACCCTGCTCGAGTCCGGTCAGCTGGAGCAGCAGCCGGATCGCTACCGGCTCACGGGATCCCTCGACGACGTGCAGATTCCGGCGACGCTCCAGGACACGCTCATGTCGCGCCTGGATCGCCTGCCGGCCCTGCGCGAGCTGGCCCAGATCGGCGCGGTGCTGGGCCGCGAGTTCCCCTACGAGATGCTGCGCGGCCTCGCCGATATCGACGAGCCGACCCTGCGCGACGGACTCGCCAAGCTGGTGGCGGCGGAGCTTCTCTACCAGCGCGGGCGCCCGCCGCGCGCCCGCTACACCTTCAAGCACGCGCTGATCCAGGAGGCCGCCTACCAGTCGCTGCTCAAAAGCGCGCGCCAGCAGCTGCATCGGCGCGCCGCCGAGCTGCTCGAGCAGCGCTTTCCCGAGCTGGTCGCGACCCAGCCGGAGCTGGTGGCCCAGCACTACACGGAGGCGGACGCCACCGAGCAGGCGCTCGAGTACTGGCAGCGCGCCGGCATGCGCGCCTTCACGCGCTTCGCCAGCAACGAGGCCGCCAGTCATCTGAGCAAGAGCCTGGAGCTTCTCGGGCGGCTGCCGGAGAGCCGCGAGCGCGAGCGCCGCGAGCTCGACATCCAGATGGCGCTGGGGCCGGCGGTGCTCGCCGGCAGGAGCTTCACCGCGCCTGAGATCGAGGGCATCTACCGCCGCGCGCTGGATCTCTGCGAAGCGCTCGGCGATCGCGCGCGCACCGGGCTCGCCATCCGCGGCCTGCAGATCTACCACTTCGTGCGCGGCCAGCTGAGCGCCTCCCGGGATCTGGGCGAGCAGCTGCTGGCTTTCGCCGAGCGCGAGCAGGACGACACGTTCCGCATCGGCGCGAGCCACGGTATCGGCCAGAGCCTGTTCTGCCTCGGCGAGTTCGCCCGCGCCAGGGAGGTGCTCGAGAAGGGCAGCCGCCTGCTCGCCGACGGCAGCCCGAGCCTTCCCAACTGGCCGGGCGGGCAGCCGGGCGAGCAGGTGCACGCCTACGCCGCCTTCGCCGACTGGATGCTGGGCTATCCGGAGCAGGCGATCGCGGCGACGCGTGCGGCCCTCGCGCTCGCGAGCGCCGCCGGCTCGACGCCCATCTCGCGGCTCAACACGGAGCTGTTCGTCGCCATGGTCTTCCTGATGATGCGCGATCAGGCCGCGGCGCGCGCGCACTCGGAAACCACCGCAGCGCTGTGTGACGAATACCGGCACGGGACGTTTCGCGAGTTCTCCCGCATCATCCACGGCGGGGCGCTGACCATGGAGGGCCAGGCCGAGGAGGGCCTCGACGAGATCATCGCGGGCACCGAGCGCGTTCGCCGCGAAGGCATGGTGGTCTACGTGCCGTTCTTTCTCACCCTGCGGGCGCAGGCGTGCCTCGTGCTCGAACGCTACGACGACGGACTCGAGGCGCTCGCCGAGGCCGGGCGGGTCGAGACCGAATCCGAGGACCGCGCCTGGCACGCCGACATCGATCGCGTCAGGGGCGAGCTGCTGCTGGCGCGCTCGCCTGCCGATACCGCCGAGGGCGAGGACGCGCTGCTGCGCGCCCTGGAGACGGCCCGCGCGCAGCAGGCGAAGTCGCTCGAGCTTCGCAGCGCCATCAGCCTCGCGCGGCTCTGGCAACGCAGCGGCAGCGCCTCGCAGGCGCGCGCGCTGCTCGAGCCGCTCTACGCCTGGTTCACCGAGGGCTTCGACACCACGGACCTCAAACAAGCGCGCGCGCTGCTCGCCGAGCTCTCATGAGCGGCGCCGCGCATGGCGATGCTTCTCGCGGGCGTCGTTAATCGCGCATGGAACGCAACCTGCGCCTCTACCCGTTCTTCCAGCTTTTCCAGAACCTGCTCTTCTGGATGCCGGTGTTCTTTCTCTACTTCTCCTCGGTGCTCACCATCGACGAGGTGCTGCTGCTCGAAGCGCTCTACTTCTTCAGCGTCGTCGTGCTCGAGGTGCCGTCGGGCTACTTCTCCGATCGTGTCGGGCGGCGTCCGACCCTGATTCTGAGCGCCGCCGGATGGGCGGGCGGCAGCATCATCTTCTGCACCACGTCCTCTTTCGCGCCGTTTCTTCTCGCGCAGTTCCTGTACGCCTTCGGCATGGCCATGAAGTCGGGCAGCGACACGTCGCTGCTCTACGAATCACTGAGGGCGCTCGGCCGCGGCGACGAGATCGCCGCGCGCGAGGCGCGCGCGCAGACGTTCGCCTTCGTCGCGCTGGCGATCTCGGCGCTCGCCGGCGGCATCCTGGCGGGCTTCGACCTGCGCTGGGCCTACCTGCTCTCGGCCATGGCGGGCCTTGCGGCGCTCGCCGTCGCGCTGCGCTTCGTCGAGCCGGTGCGCGGCGATCGCCGGGCGCACCCTCCCCTCACTCAGCTCCTGGTGGTCCTGCGGCGGCTGCGCGATCCGGTGCTGCGCTGGCTGATGGTGTTCGCCGTCGCCATGACGGTGCTTGCCCACGTGCCCTACGAGTTCTATCAGCCCTACCTGGGATTTCTGTTCGCGGGCAACGCCGGCGGCTACGCGCTGACCCCGGCGGTGGCGGGCGTGCTCACCGCCATCATGATGGCCATGGCCGCCGCCGCCAGTCATTTCTCCCTCGCCCTGGCGCGCCGCGTGACGCCCGGCGGCGCCCTGCTCGCCGCCGTCGCCATGCTGCTGGTGATCATCGCCGCCATGGCCTCGCTGGTGCACGCGTGGATCATGCTGCTCATCGTGCTGCGCGGCGTGCCCATGGCGCTCACGAGGCCGATCCTCGTGAGCCTCGCGCATCCGCGACTCACGGCGAGCGTGCGCGCCACCTATCTCTCGGTGCAGAGCCTCGCCGGGCGGCTCGCCTTCTCCGCCACCCTGGTGCTCGCCTCGCTCGCGGTCATCGACATGGGCCATCTCACCGAGGCGGGACTCTCCGGCATTCTCATGGTGTATGCCATCTGCACCGTCATCGTCCTGCCCGTGCTGGTGCTCGGCGCCATCCGGCTCACCGTGGCGACGCGGGGCGCGACCGGCTTCGTACCCGGGGGCTGAGCGACGCGCGCGGATTCAGCGCCGCGGCGATGCCGTCAACGCAGGTCGAGGGTGGCGCCGCTCTCGCCGGCCTTGAGCCGGCCCAGGTGCAGCTTGACGACGGGATCGTCGGGCGTCTGCTCGGCGAGCGCCTCGAACGCGGCGGCGGCGCCCGCGTCGCCGGCGGCCATGCTGCGGTACGCGCCGCTGTAGGCCTCGAGGTTGGCGCCGTCGTCCGCGGGCAGCGGCTCGAAGACCTCCACCGGGTCGGTCTTGCCTTTCAGCATCAGAACGCCGACGGGCCGGCCGTGGAAGTCGCGGATGCGCGACACGGTCTCGCCGCTCACACAGATGCGCGTGCCGAGCGCCTTGTTGGCGGCCTCGAGGCGGGCGGCGATGTTGATGGGCTCGCCGTGCGCCGTGTAGTCGAACAGCGTCTCGCCGCCGAAGTTGCCGACCATGGCGGCGCCGGAGTTGATGCCGATGCGCGTAGGCCCCAGGGCGATGCCCTCGGCCTGCTTCTTNNGGCTGCGGCTGGGGCGCGCCGAAGATGGCGTGGATGGCGTCCCCCACCACCTTGTCGATGGTGCCGCCGTGGTCGAAGACGATATTGGTCATCTCGTCGAGATATTCGTTGAGCAGGGCGACGATGACGGCGGGCTCGCTGCTCTCCACCAGGGCGGTGAACTCGGTGAGATCGGTGAACAGAAAGGTGAGATCCTTTCGCTCGCTGCCCACCTCGAGGTCCTCGGGATTGTTGACCAGCTGATAGGCGAGGTTGGGTGAGAAAAAACGCGCAAGGTTGCTGCGCACGCGCTCGGCCTCGAACAGCTGGCGCTGGGTGTCGCGCAGCTCCTCGAGCGCCGCGAGGGTCTTCTGAATGGTCGCCTCGAGATCGTCGAAGTCCACCGGCTTGGTGACGAAGTCGAAGGCGCCCTTGTTCATGGCCGTGCGGATGTTGTCCATGTCACCGTAGGCGGAGACGATGACCGCTTTCACGGGCTTGTTCGTCTGGCCCAAGCGCTCGAGCAGCGTGAGACCGTCCATGCGCGGCATGTTGATGTCGCTGACAACGAGATCGATGTCCGGCTCCTCGTGCAGCACATCGAGGGCTTCCTGGCCATCCGATGCGAACAGGAAAGCGATCTCGCCAGCGCGGATCTTGTTGCGGAACATTCGCTGCACGAGCTTGGCCTGGTCGGGCTCGTCGTCAACGAAAAGGATCTTGGCTGACATGNNAAAAGGATCTTGGCTGACATGGATCAAGTGTCTCCCGGCTGTCGCGGAGATCGCGCGCGGGGGCGCGTCCTCAGGCAGACGCCCCTGCCGTCTGTGGCAGACGGCGCGGCAGCTCGATGATGAATTCAGTATACGCTCCTTGCTCGGAATCCGCGCGGATGCTGCCGCCGTGCTGGCCGGTGACGATGTCGTGGGTGATGGAAAGCCCCAGACCGGTGCCCTCCCCGGCAGGCTTGGTGGTGAAAAACGGCGTGAACAATCGCTCGAGCGCGTCCGGGGCAATGCCCGTGCCGTTGTCACGGATGCGGATCTCCGCGCGATCGCCATCGAGCATTTTCGAGCGTACGCAGACCGTCGGCTCGTAGCCCGCTGCGCCCGCGTCCTGGCGCGCGTGCACCGCGTAGAAGGCATTACTCAGCAGATTGACCAGCACGCGCGTGATCTCCTGGCTGATGAGCTCGAGTTCGCCGACGCCATCGTCGAGATCGATGTCCAGGGTCACGTTGAAGCCGGGATTGCTGGCCCGCTGTCCGTGATAGGCGAGGTTGACGCTCTCGCTGATGAGGGCGTTGAGGTCCGTCGCCTGAGGCGTGCTGGCGCCGCCCCGGGAGTGAAGCAGCATGCCCTTGACTATGCCGTCGGCCCGCTCGCCGTGCTCGCGAATGGTGCCGAGATCTTCCTTGATGGTGGCAAGCAGGTCGTCGACGTTCTCCCGCGCATCGTCGCCGAGCTTACCGAGCACCGGCTTGATCTCCTCGGCGAGCTCGTCGAGCAGCTCGTTGGACGATTTGGCGAAGTTGTTGACGAAGTTGAGCGGATTCTTGATCTCGTGGGCGATGCCGGCGGTGAGCTGACCGAGCGAGGCCATCTTCTCGGTCTGCACGAGCGTGCGCTGGGCGAGCTTGAGCTCCTCGAGAGCGTGCTCGGCATCGTCCTTGGCGGCCGCCAGCGCCTCCTCGTTGTGCTTGAGCTCGGTGAGATCGGTGTAGACCGCAACGGTGCCGCCGTCCTCGGTCTTGCGCTCGCTGATCTGCACCCAGCGCCCGTCCGCCCTTTGCTGCATGAAAGGCGCGCCCGGGTTGCGATGACGCTCGACGCGTTCGCGAACGACCTTTTCGATGTCGCCATCGCCGGCGGAGATGAGACGCCTGGTCAGGGCCTGTCGAATCACCTCCTCGAAGGTCATTCCCGGCTCGAGACGCGCCTCGCCATCCGGATACAGCATGGATCGGTAGCGCGCGTTGCTGAGCACCAGTCGATCGTCGGCGTCGTAGAAGGCGAATCCCTCCGACGTGCTCTCGAGAGCGTCCACCAGGCGCTGGCGTGCCTCGGCGATTTCGCGCAGGTTTTTCTCCTCCACCTCGACGGCGGTGTCGCGAAAGATGGCGAGCGCCTCGGCCATGCGGCCGATCTCGTCGTTCCCCGCAGGTGGCGTGTGCGCTTTCAGGTCACCTCCTGCGATGGCCAGCATGCCGCGGCTGAGCGCGCTCAGACGCGCACCGAGGCTGCGCTGGCTGTAGAGCCAAACGACGATCATGACCGCCACGATGGCGGCCCCGGTTCCGAGCAGCGTTACCCAGCTGGCACTCATCGACCGCGTCGCCCCGGCCGCCGCCTGGTCGCCGTCGGTGCGCGTCGCAGCGACGATGTCGTCCGCCGTCCCGGTGAGCTCTTCCATCAGCCCGAGGTTTTCCTGCAGGACCGCTCTGCCTCGCGCGAGGGTCTTCAACTCGGCCCTGCGCAGATCGAAGACGTTCGTCTCGCCGGTGCCGAATTCGATCAGACGATTCGCCGATCCGATCACCGCCAGCATCGTGCGCCTGTCCTTGTAATTGCTCAGAACTTCCGCAAGCTCCTCGGCAGACCACACGAAGCGCGAACGCGAGACATCGATCTGATTTTCGGATTCGAGCGATACGGCAGCGTTCAGCACTCCGGCGATTCGGTTGCCGAGCGCATCCAGGCGCAGAAGGTCGATGATTTCGTTGAGATTACCCGTGGCAATCTCGTTCAGCTTGCTCGACACGTATTGATCGAGATCGAGTCCCGCCGTTGCCGAGCGTCCACGCACCATCATGATCATGGGGTCGGTGGCACGATCGAGCTCGGCGCCCAGAGTCGCGAGCTGCTCCTCGATCTGCCCGGCGGTGCTGACCTTGGGTGGCGGCTCGGCGCCGGCGCTTAACGCCGCGAGCTCCTCGCGCCGGCGGTCGAAGACGTTGCCCTCGACGCTGCCGAGCTCGGTAAGCTGACGCAGAATCTTCTCGGCGGGCTCCATGTCGAGAGCGTCGGCCAGCATCTCGTTCGCGCGCAGATCGTCGAGCTGGATGAAGGCGCCCGAGTTCTCCGACACGAAAGACTGCCACAGGCTATGGATCTCCTCCTCGCTCGTCGCCGTGCCCGCCGCGATGATGATGCGTGCCATGTTGCTGGCATGAACACGAATCAGAAGAGTCGGCAGCAGCCCCTTCATGGTGAGCTGATTCAGCCGTTGCACGGACTCGCGCGAGCTGTCGGCCACCTCGAGGGTCGCGCCGCGAATGGCGCGCTTTTCCACCTCGACCTGCGGCTGGATCACCGCATTGAAACGGATATGCTCGTTCGCAAGCGCATCGACCACAGCCCGCGACCGATCCACCAGAGCGATGCGAGCCCGTATCAGCTCGGTCTGCTCGGCGAGCTTGGTAGCAACATTATCGGCCAGCGTGGCCAGCCTGCGGACCCTCTCTTCGCGTTCACCGAGTCGCGAAAGATTTTCGATCTCCGTGCGCAGCTGGATCATTCGAGTGTCGAGATCTTCCAGCATGACGATCAGCGCCGCTTCGCTATCGATGCCGTGCAGTGCGGGCGCGCTCGCCGCGATCTGACCCGTGATGGCCGCCACCCGCTGAGCGGCGACAATCGACGGAACGCTCTTGTTGGCGATGGTGGAGATCTTCTCGTCGATAACCTCGTAGGAAGAATTCAGGATGAATCCTGCAACGACGGTCGCCACGACGATTGCCGCGAAGGCGGCCGCGAGTTTTCCACGAATCGTTTGCGGCAGGATATTCATGACTGCCCGGCCCAGCGTGGAAACGCTCGGGTTTCCAGGGCCGCCTCTCGGTCGAGTCAAAGCGCTCCTTCGCCCGAGTTTTGAAAGAGGATTCGCGACATCCATTGTACACGAATCCTCATGGCCGCGATTGAACCTTACTTCGCGGTCCCGGTACGCAGCCGCCAGTGGTTTCTCCCTACTTGCTCGAGATTGGGACGCTGACTCGCTGATTTCGTGTCATTGAGAAGCAGCTTCAGATCGCTTACCACCGTCGCGTGATGAAGGTGGTAGAGGTGACCGGACGGGTAGCGAACACCGATGTCGGAGAGATCGATGATTTCGACCCCCGTGAGGCCCTCGAGGTGCGCGCCGGCCTCGCCGAGACGCGCATAGCCGTGTATCTGCCGCGACAGCGCCAGCGCCTTGTCGTGGCTCGACGCGTAGATGGTGATGTTGCCCGCCAGCGGTCGTATCAGAGGCAGGTTCTGCTCGAAGATACCGGCATCGATATCGGGCGCGAGCAGGACGAGCTGATGGATCAAGGGCCCGGCGCCGCGTCGTGCACCGCTCAATCGGACTAACGCGAGCATCACGCCGCGCGTGCCGAGACTGTGCGCAACGACGTCGAAACCACCCGCGCCGAATCGCCCCACCATGTCGGCGAGCGTCTCGGCCAGGTGGGCAACACTCCAGTACAGATCCGACTCGTCGTGGGTGTAGTTGAGAATCGCGCCGTCAGAAGGCCAGCTGAACAGCACGAAGCGCCCTGCGAGATCCATGGAGTGCTGAAAAAGCGAGGCCCTTTTGCAGCCCCGCTCGAAGCTGATGTAGTAGCCATGGGTGTAGAGCACCGGGCGCCGGCCTTCGCTGCTTGCCTCGAGCGCCGACCAGAAACCCGCCAGGGGTTGTTCCCTTATGGAAGCGAGCGCGAGCCGCTCGTCCGGAACGTAGAAAGGCGCGCTCTTGGCGATTGGCTGCAACGCCTCGAGCGGTGTATGCGAAACATCACAGTAGCCCGAGGTGACGCCGTTGCGTTCATGCCCGAAGTATTCCGCCGCCTGCGTGGCGCCGGTCTTGTTTCTGAGCGTGATAAAAGGGACGGTCCGAAGCGATCCGTTCTGCGCATCCACGGCCGCGGCTGCGCTGCCGCTCGTGTCAGGTTCCGCTTGCGCGCGGGCTTGCCCGCCTGCGACGACGACCAGCGCAACCACCAGCACACCCGCGGCCAACCTCGCCGGAGGATCGCATCGAAGCCTGCTGCCCATGGGGTAACGCACCTTAGTCTGCCTGCAACTCGGCAGCTACCTGTCGCACGGCGGGCAGCCACGCGTCAACAAACCCGGGAGCAAACCGACGCGAGGGGCGCCCGCGTGGCCGCGTGACCCGCCGGGCGTGTCGCCCGCGCGCGCCACCGCGGGCGGCCCGGGCGGGCTCCGCTGGCGTCGATTAAAGCTCTTTGAATCAATCAGTTAGAGCAACATGCGGGCCTCTGCCCGCGGCCGTCGGACGACCCCGCGGGGGCGGGCGCCAGGGCGGAACGCGGCCAGGGAAACCGGCACGGCGGCGCGCACCTGCAAAACGGGGAACGCGGTTCCCGCCGGCGATGCGCCGCCGCCGGCGCAGTTCGTCCGCGCGAGGCGCGGCGATCGGCGAATAACCTTTCCGATTTGCGGGCTTGGGTTATGATAGGCCGGTCGTGTGCCAGCGCATCAACGACAACCAAGCGAGTGCGCCCTCCCATGGCACGACACAATGGCCACGCCCTACTCGAGAGGAGGAGGATCAATGAAAATAAAGCGACTTTTGCTCGCAACCCTTGCCGTCACGCTGCTGGCCCAGGCTCAGTTCGTGGGGGCGAAAACATTCCGCTACGCCACCACCGGTGACATTCTCGGCTTGGACCCTCATGCCAACAACGAGGGACCCACCAACACCATGAAAGGCAACATCTACGGTCGCCTCATCCACCGTAAGCCCGATCTTTCGCTGGTGCCGGATCTGGCAACCAAGTGGGATCGAACCGGCGACACGACCTGGCGGTTCACCCTGCGCCAGGGTGTGACGTTCCACAACGGTAACGCCTTCAATGCCGACGACGTCGTTTACTCGTTCAAGCGCCAGACCCAGGAAAGCTCCGAGATGTCGTTCGCTCTCGCGTCGGTGGAGAGCCTCACCAAGGTCGACGACTACACCGTCGAGATCGTCACCAAGGGTCCGGATCCGATTCTGCTTCTCAACATGCCGAACTTCTATATCGTCGACCAGGAGTTCATGGAGCAGAACAACGCTTTCGAGGTGGTGCGCGGCGCCGGCAAGACCAACTTCGCCAACCTGAACGCCAACGGCACCGGCCCGTTCCGCATCGTCGAGTGGCTGCAGGACAACCGGGTCGTGCTGGAGCCGTTCGACAACTACTGGAACAAGGATGGGCTCGAGACCAACGTCACCCGGGCAGTCTTCACGCCGATTCCCAACAACGCGACGCGTGTCGCCGCGCTGCTCTCCGGTGAGATCGACCTGATGTACCCTGTTCCGCTGCAGGATATCCCGAGGCTCGAT
>JABAHO010003964.1_pt1 | contig 11203 bp, 13 predicted proteins | sample 7062071 | NCBI WGS metagenome assembly JABAHO01 (sample SAMN14534356, study PRJNA622989) | marine sediment metagenome | biome: marine biome [ENVO:00000428]; feature: marine pelagic biome [ENVO:01000023]; material: deep marine sediment [ENVO:00002113] | place: India: Gulf of Kutch | collected...
ACTCGCGCATGGGTGTCGGGCAGTTTGTGCCAGGGGATCGCGGGCCAGGCGTGGTGCTCGGCGTGGTAGTTCATGTTCCAGAGCCACCAGCGCACGAAGGGGTGTGGGAGCATCGTCCGCGTGCGCGCGAAGATCGTACCTTCGAGCGCGAGGCCCCGGTGCTCGGCGGGCAGCCACACCCCGTGCACCCCGTGAGAGAGCAACAGGCCCAAGAGGATCCAGGCGCAGCCCGGCACCTCGAGGCCGGCGCCGACGGCGAGGCCGAGCCACACCCCGGCAATTGCGCGCGCCTCCCACACCTGGCGGGGGCGTTCCGCGTCGCTCGCGTAGGGGCCGATCGCGGCCCCCCGTGCGGGCGAGAAGGCGAGCCCGAAGGTGGCGGACAGCCGCAGCCGCAAGAGCAACCAGGCGCTCCACAGGAGGAGCCAAGCGCGTGGTGAGCTCGGCCAGGTCGACAGGGCCGCCGGGTCGAGCGCGATTTCGGGGTCTCGCTCCGGGTCCTGGGTGTGGCGATGGTGGGCCCAATGGAAGGGTCGGTACACCGAAGGGGGAAGACAGAAGGGGATGGCGGCGATGAAGGCCGCCACTCGATTCGCGCGCCGCGTTCGGAATGCGGTCTGATGGATGCACTCGTGGAAGGGGCCGAAGAACGCGGCACTGATCCCGGCGAGCGCGAGCACCACCGGCAGGGCGAGCAGGGCGTTGTCGTGCACCACGACCAGCAGAGCGGCGCATCCGAGAAAGGCCGCGACGTGGAGTGCGAGGTGGAGTGCCGACTCGACGTCGCTGCGCGCACAGAGAACGCGGAGGGCCTCGCGCGGCAGCAGATCGCGGGGCTCGAAGCGTTCTTCCATCCCGGAAGTATGCCCGAGGGGCGCGACCCGGGGCGAAGTTTCGTCGCCCGCGCGGTGTACCTTCCGTTGGCGCTAGCCCGAGAAGCTCCCGACGTAGGGGAGGCGCGCGGCAGTCGCCTCGATCGCGTCGCCCGCGTCGAGGAGCACGGTGGTCGCATCCCACGTGCCTTCGACCAGCGTCTTGCGGGCACCCGCCGGCATGTCCACCGCCTGGGTCCCGACATTGGAGGAGAGGGTCCCCGCCGCGAGGTCGAGTTGCAGTACCTGCGTCGGGTCGACTTCGACCGCCACACGGAGGGCTTCGATTTCCTCCTCGCCGAGCGTGACACAGGGGAGACCCAACGTGGTGCAGTTCCCGAAGAAGATCTCCGCAAAGGATTCGCCGACGAAAGCGCGGAAGCCAAAACGCCAGAGCGACTGCGGGGCGTGCTCGCGGGAGGAGCCGCAGCCAAAGTTCTTGCCCACGATCAAGATCTCGGCGCCCGTAAAGCGATCGTCGTCGAGCGCGTGCTTTCCACCCGCCGCCCGTCGATCGTCCTCGAAGGCATACGCTCCGAGGGTTTCAAAGGTGAGTTCGCGCAGATAGCGCGCCGGGATGATGCGGTCGGTATCGATGTCGTTGCCGCGCAGTACGCAACCGCGTCCGGCGATCTCGGTGACCGGTGCAGACATCAGAGGACCTCCCGGACGTCGACGACTTCGCCGGCGAGGGCCGCCGCCGCCACCATGGCCGGCGACATCAGCAGGGTGCGGCCGTCGGGCGAGCCCTGGCGGCCCTTGAAGTTGCGGTTGCTGGAGGACGCGCAGATCTCGCGGCCCAGCAGCTTGTCCGGATTCATCGCCAGGCACATCGAGCAGCCCGGCTCGCGCCACTGGAAGCCGGCGGCGCGGAAGATCTCGGGCAGCCCCTCGTCTTCGGCCTGCTTCTGGACCTGCTGCGAACCCGGCACGACCAGGGCGCGCACCCCCGCGGCCACCTGACCGGTCTGCGCGACCCGCGCGGCCTCGCGGAGGTCCGAGATTCGTGAGTTGGTGCATGAACCCACGAAGGCGACATCGATCTTGGTGCCCGCGATCGGCTCGCCGGCGCGAAAGCCCATGTGGGTGATGGCCTCCTCGACGAAGGCGCGGTCGTCTTCGGGGACTTCCGAGGGATGCGGGATGCGCTGGTCCACCGCGAGCGCCTGGCCCGGGTTGATGCCCCAGGTGAGCGTGGGGGCGATCTCGCCGCCGGCGATTTCGATGCGGTCGTCGTAGGGGGCGCCCGGGTCGGAGGCGATGCTCTTCCACCACGAGACCGCGCGATCGAAGGCCTCTCCCTCCGGCGCGTAGGGGCGACCGCGCAGGTACTCGAAGGTGGTCTCGTCGGGGTTCACGTACCCCACGCGCGCGCCGCCCTCGATCGACATGTTGCAGACCGTCATGCGCTCTTCGAGGGTCATCGCGTCGAAGACGGCGCCGGCGTACTCGTAGGCGTAGCCGATGCCGCCCTTCGCGCCGAGCAGGCGGATGATCTCGAGGATGACGTCCTTGGCGTAGACGCCCGCGGCGAGATCGCCGGTCACCTCGATGCGTCGCACCTTGGGGCGCGCCAGGGCGAGGCACTGGGTGGCCAGCACGTCGCGCACCTGGCTCGTGCCGATCCCGAAGGCGACGGCGCCGAAGGCGCCGTGGGTCGAGGTGTGGCTGTCGCCGCAGGCGATGGTCATGCCCGGCTGGGTCAGGCCGAGCTCGGGCCCGATCACGTGCACGATGCCCTGCTGCCCCGTGTCCGGACCGAAATAGCGCACCCCGGTCTCCGCGGTATTGCGCTCGAGCTCCACCATCATCGCTTCGGCCATGGGGTCGGCGAAGGGTCGCGCCTGTGACTCCGTCGGGATGATGTGATCGACGGTCGCGAAGGTGCGATCCTTGAAGCGCACCTCGAGGCCCTTCTCGCGCAGGCCGGCGAAGGCCTGCGGGCTGGTGACCTCGTGGATCAGGTGCAGCCCGATGAAGAGCTGCGTCTGGCCGCTCGGCAGCTCGCGGACCGTGTGCACGTCCCAGACCTTGTTCAACAGATTTTGGGGGGTGTCGCTGGCCATTGGGGTTCCCGAAGTGGTCGTCGCTCAAGGGATTCTGATTTAGCATCGCCGCGCCCGGCCCGCCCCCGGGGCCACCGGGCCGCCACACCGACCCGCCGCGTCCGAACCCGGGCACACCCAGGGATCGAGGGAAGGGACCGCCGATGGACCTCATGCACACCGCCCATGTTCCGCCCGGAGACGGGCCTTTCCCCACGGTGATCGCCCTCCACGGTTGGGGCGCTAGCGGCCATGATCTGATCGGGCTCGCGCCCATCGTCCACGGCGGCGAGGCGCTGATGCTCTGCCCACAGGGCGCGGTCGAGGTCCCGATCGGGCAGGGCGTGTCGGGGTACGGGTGGTTTCCACTGGCCGCCGGGCGCGAACCCGATCCCGCCGAATTCGACCGCGGCGCCGATCAGATCCGCGCCTTCATCGATGCCGCGATCGACNNACGCGCATGGCACTCCTGGGCTTCAGCCAGGGGGGCGTGATGGGATATGACCTCTTTCTCCGCGACCCCGAGCGCTATGCGGGGCTGGCGGCGCTCTCCACGTGGCTTCCTCCGGTGCTGCAGAGTTCGCTCGGGGGCAGCGGAGACGGTCACCAGGGTCGCCCGGTCCTCGTGATGCACGGCACCGAGGACCCGATGATCCCCGTCGACCGCGCCCGCGAATCGCGGGATGCGCTTCTCCCCTTCGGGCTGGACGTGAGTTACCGCGAACACGAGATGGGCCACGAGATCCGGCCCGAGGCGCTGCGCGACCTCATCACCTGGTTCGAGGACAAGGTCTTCCGGCGTATCCAGCTCGCCTAGGTCGAGCCGCGCCAGGGCCCGCAGGGCCTCGCGCGAGGCGGCCCANNGTCGTGGGTTCGAATCCCACCACCCCGACCACTCTCGCCCGTCCAATCCCCGAGACGCGCTCGAGGCCCACCCCCTGGGGCCAGGCCGCGAAAATTCCTCGCTCCGGATTTGACATCGGACCGGTGGGCCCCAGGCTTCCCCTCATGCAGACGACGACCTGGCGACACGAATGCGAACATTGCGGGGGCCCCGCGATCGGGGCGGCCACGATCGGGTGGCGACGCGTGTGTGAGCCCTGTTTTGGGCGTGTCCTCTGGCACGGCTTCCGCGAACGCCACCCGGGTCGGCCCCGGGAACGTCGACACGGTTCGGCTGCAACGCCCGAGCTGATTCAGCCCGTCGCGTTCCGGCCCCAGCTCTCGCGGGTCGGCCAGGGCCTCGCGTTCGCGAAGCCGCTCGGCTCGATCCTGACCGAAACGCGCTAGGCGGCGCTCGTCGCCGCGTCCACCGCCTCGCCGGTGCGGCGTGAAGACGCCCACCAACACAACCCCGCCGTCACGAATTCGAAGCAGAGCGCGAACACGTGAAAGCCACTCCAGTGGCCCTCGACGAGCAGACCGACGAGCCGACACAGACCGACACCGCCCAGCAGGAAGGCGTAGGCGATCAGGGCCTGGTTCCANNAAGGCTCCAAATCCCAGTTGGAGCCCGCCGTACAGCGCGCGGATCTCGGTGGTGGCGCCGAGCGCGCTCGCGTCGAGACCGGGCGGGTCGGTCATGGTCGATGGCTGCACCATCGCGGCCAGTCCGAAAGCCACAAAAACGATTCCGAGAATCCAGAGCAGTGTGCGCGGAGTGTTCACGGCACCCTCCCACATGTGGATCGCAGGGCGATCCGGCAGGTGGACCGCGTCGGCGACCTGATGGATAGATCGCGAAGGCGATCCGCCGATACGGTATCGCGGATCGCACCGCTCGGGTGTGTCAGGGCCGCCGCGCCGCCTGGGATCGCCGCCCGAGCAGCCAGATGAGCCCTGCCGTAATCAACCCACCCGCGTTCGCGGCGGCGTCGAGCCCGGAGCCGTGCCGCCCCGACACCAGGGTCTGCACCCCTTCGAGTCCCACCCCGAAGAGGAAGAGCGCGCCCAGGGCCAACCCGAAGCGCCGCGATTCGGGGAAGGCCCACGCGGCCAGCAGGCCGTTGATGCCATACACCAGCGTGTGCGCCCATTTGTCCGAGATCAAACCCGCCGCCCGCGGGAGGCTCGGCGCGACGCTCACCGCGATCGTGGCGACGAGCGCCGCCGCAAAGAGCGTCGGCGGGACCCAACGCGGGATCCGCTCGCACAGGTCGCGGATCAACTGCCCGGCAGGCAGGCCCCTGTGCCCCCCATCCCGCAGTAGCCGCCGGGATTCTTGGCCAGATACTGCTGGTGATAGTCCTCGGCGAAGTAGTACTCGGGTGCCGGGGCGAACTCGGTGGTGATTTCGCCGTAGCCGCGCTCCGCCAGAACGGGCTGGAACGCCACACAGCTGGCGCGCGCACGCGCCGCCTGCTCGTCGCCGAAAGTGTAGATCGCCGAGCGGTACTGGGTGCCGACGTCGTTGCCCTGGCGCATGCCCTGGGTGGGATCGTGGTTCTCCCAGAAGACCTTGAGCATCGCGTCGTAGGAGGTGCGCGCCGGGTCGAAGACCACCTGGACCACTTCGTTGTGGCCCGTGAGGCCGCTACACACTTCTTCGTAGAGCGGGTTGGGGGTGAAGCCGCCCGCGTAGCCGACCGAGGTGCTGTAGACACCGTCGCTTTCCCAGAATTTTCGTTCGGCGCCCCAGAAGCACCCCATGCCGAAGATCGCGAGCTCCATTCCGTCCGGGTAGGGCGGACAGAGCGGTGCGTCGAGGACGTAGTGACGCTCGGGTACCGGAACCGCGATCGCGCGGCCCGGTAGGGACTGGTCCGGAGACGGCATCTCGGTTTTTGCGAAGGCAATGCTCATGGCGTTCTCCTTGTGCGCTAGCGCGGCTTCCCAGGTTCCCACAACCGGGCCGGACGCGCCCTTGGGGTGCGGTTGCGCACGTCTTGCCCGCGTTCCGCGAGGTGTGCACTTTTCAAACTGCGTTTGCAACCCCGCCCGGTTGCCGCCGGTTTTGCGCCCCCGCGACGCGTTCGTGCCGCGGTTCTCCGCTTCCCGGGTTCAGGTGGACAGGGTATCGTGAGAGCCCATGACCACCGCTTCCCCCGAACTCCGCGAGAAGATCGCACACACCATCCGTTTCTTGTCGGTCGACGCCGTCGAGCAGGCCAAGAGCGGCCATCCGGGCGCGCCCATGGGTCTCGCGACGGCGGCGCTCGAATTGTGGGACGGTCATCTGCGATTCGACCCCGGCGATCCGAGCTGGGCGCTGCGCGACCGCTTCGTGCTCTCCGCCGGGCACGCGTCGATGCTGCTCTACAGCCTGCTGCACCTGTTCGGCTACGACGTCTCGTTGGACGACCTTCGCCGCTTCCGTCAGCTCGGCGCGCGCACGCCGGGCCACCCGGAGTACGGCGATACACCCGGGGTCGAGACCACGACCGGCCCGCTCGGACAGGGATTCGCCAACGGCGTCGGGATGGCGCTGGCTGGCCAAATGACACGCGCTCGCTTCGGCGGTGACGGGGACGGGCCGGGGCAGCACTTCGTCTACGGCATCGTGAGCGACGGCGATCTGATGGAGGGGATCTCGGCCGAGGCCGGCTCGCTGGCCGGTCACCTCGGCCTCGGCAACCTCATCTATCTCTACGACGACAACCGGATCACGATCGACGGGGCCACCGACATCACCTTCACCGAGGACGTCGCGGCGCGCTTCGGGGCGCAGCGTTGGCAGGTCCAGCAGGTCGACGGCGAGGACAGCGACGGACTGCGCGCGGCGATCGGAGCGGCGCGAGAGGACACCGAACGCCCCTCCCTCATCGTGATGAGGACGACGATCGGCTACGGCAGTCCCAACCTCGCCGGCACCTCGAAGACCCACGGCGCGCCGCTGGGACCGGAGGAGAGCGCGGCGACGAAGGCCGCCGCCGGGTGGCCGGACACCCCCTTCCACATTCCCGACGACGTGAGCGCCTACTTGAGCGAGCGGGTCGCCGCCAAGCGCGCCGGACGCGCCGAACGCGACGCGCGCTTCGAGGCGTGGCAGGGCCGCGAACCCGCCCGCGCCGAGGCGTACGCGAGCCAGTGCGAGCGCGCGCTCCCGGCAGACCTCGTCGACCGACTCGCGGCAGATTGGGGCAAGGCCGCGACGCGGGTGCATTCGGGCGAAGCGCTGAACCGCGTCGCCGCGGACGCCCCCTTCCTGGTCGGCGGGTCTGCGGACCTGGCCGCGTCGAACAACAGCCGCATCGGCAACGCCGGCGACGTCGCCACCGGAGACTTCGCCGGGCGCAACATCCACTTCGGCGTTCGCGAACACGCGATGGGCGCCATCGCCAACGGCATCGCGCTCGACGGCACCTTCGCGCCCTACGCCGGGACCTTCCTGGTCTTCAGCGACTACATGCGGCCGTCGATCCGGCTGGCCGCGCTGTCGGAGCTGCCGGCGATCTTCGTCTTCACCCACGACTCGGTCTTCGGCGAAGACGGTCCCACCCACCAGCCCATCGAACATGTCGACGCGCTGCGCTCCATCCCGAACCTCACTGTGTTCCGGCCGGCGGACGGGCTCGAGACCGGGATGGCGTGGGCCTGGGCCCTCGAGCGGGCCGAGGGGCCGGTGGCGCTCTGTCTCACGCGGCAGGGGCTCCCGCCGCTCGAACGACCGTCGGGCTTTGCGCCGCGCGACGTGTGGCGCGGCGCGTATACGGTGGTCGAGACCGACGGAGCGCCCGACGTGGTGCTCCTCGCTTCGGGCTCCGAGGTCTCGATTGCCTGTGAAGCCGCCGCGAAGCTCTCGTCGGAGGGCACCCGGGCGAGAGTGGTGTCGCTTGCCAGTCTCGAACTCTTCGCCGAACTCCCCAAAGCCGAGCGGGAGGCGATCGTGCCGAGCGACGGCACGGTGGTGGTCGCGGTCGAAGCGGGGCGGGGCGAGAGCTTGCAGCGCTATGTCGGCCCGCGCGGCATGGTGTACGGCATCCAGCGCTTCGGGGCGTCGGCCCCGGCGGCAGACCTCGCCGCAAAATTCGGCTTCACGCCGGATCAACTCGCCACCCAGGTTCGCGAGCACCTCTCCCACGCGTAGCGGCGGTCCGCCGGCGCGGCGCCGGGGTCGGCTAGTGGTAGTCGTGCGAGGGGAGTTCGAGACGGCCGGCGGCTTGCGCCGCCGAGCGCGCGCTCGCCGCGTCGCTTTCGGGGACGGGCAGGGGTTCGAGGTTTCGCACGCGGACGTGAATCACACCATCGACATTTTGCACCGGCCCCGCGATCTCCACGAGTGAAGAAGTGTGGAGGGGGACCCGGAAGCGTTTGAAGGTGTCCGGGTCGAGGACCGCGTTGGAGGTGCCTGTCTCGTCCTCCAGGGTGAGAACNNGACCCGGGGCGCTGACGAACGATGATGCGCCCGGCGGTCCGCACCGCCCGCCCGTTGCGAACCTCGCGGAGCCCCTCCGCGGTGACGATGCCGCGCCTGGCGAGTTCGGGGCGCAGGTGGGACAGGATGTGGGGCCCGGTGCTGATGCCGCTGTTGCGGTAGTCGGCGAGGGTTTCTTCGAGTACGTCCATCTCGGGGAGGGGGGAAGAGGCAGGCGGCGGGGGGGTTCCCGCGAAGAGAGAACCGGGGTCCCGTTCGAGGGCCGCCACCNNGCTGCTTCGAAAGGGGGCCTCGCAGCGCGCCGCTTCGATGGTGTGCGCGACGTCTTCGCGCAGACCGTGGGCGAAACGCAAGCCGATCCGCACTGCGGGTCCCGGCGCGGTGCCTTTGGTGCCGGACGCGGCGGGCTCGAGGTCGCAGTTCCACTTCGAGTGCGCCACATCGATCGGGCGCACCTCGACGCCGTGGTGCTGGGTATCGGCCACCAGACTCGAGGGGGAGTAGAANNCCGTAGAGCGCGAAGGAGGTGATGCTGCGCACGATCATGTCCTGCATCTCCCCCGTGATCTGACGCGCCGTCATCCCGTCGCGGAGTTTTTGTTCGATGTCGCGCATACGTTCCTCGGAGCGCTTGAAGCCCATGGCGCGGCGCAGCTCCTCGGCCTCGCCGCCGCTGAAGCCCGCGGCACTCATGGCGATGCGCAGCAGCTGCTCCTGGAAGAGCGGGACGCCCAGGGTGCGTTTCAAGATCGGCTCGAGAGAGGGATGGGGATACACGACGGGCTCCCGGCCCGCGCGGCGGTCGAGATAGGGGTGCACCATCTTTCCCACGATGGGGCCGGGACGGATGATCGCCACCTCGACCACCAGGTCGTAGAAGCGCTCGGGCTTCATGCGCGGCAGCGTCGCCATCTGCGCGCGGCTCTCGATCTGGAAGGTGCCGATGGTGTCGGCGCGCTGGATCATCGCGTAGGTCGCCGGGTCGTCCGGAGGGAGTTTGGCGAGATCGACCTCGACGCCCTCGTGCCGGCCGATGAGCTCGATGGTGTTTTCGAGGGCGCAGAGCATGCCGAGCCCCAGCAGATCGATCTTGATGATGCCGAGGTCGGCGCAGTCGTCCTTGTCCCACTGCACGACGCGGCGGTCCGCCATCGCGGCGGGCTCGATGGGCACCACCTCGTCGAGGCGTCCGGCGGCGATCACGATGCCGCCGGTGTGCTGGCCCAGGTGGCGGGGCAGCCCGCGCACCTCACCGACCAGCGCGAGCAGCTTCTNNGACAGCCCGCGGCGATGACGATGCCCCCGCTGTGTTGCCCGAGGTGACGGGGGAGGCCGCGCATGCCCTCGACGAGTGCGAGCAGGGACCGGATGCGCGGCGCATCGGGGTCGACCCCGGCTTCGCGCAGGAGGGCTTCGGTGTCGTCGCTGCCGTCGCGGTGGGCGAGGGTGGAGAGCGCCTTTGAGAGAGAGTCCAGGAGGTCGCTCTCGAGCCCCAGGACTTTTCCGACTTCGCGAACTGCGAGACGCGTCCTGTAGGTGATGGCGACGGCGGTCATCGCGGCGCCGCGCTCGCCGTAGCGGTCGAAGACGTACTGGATGACCTCCTCGCGCTGGTCGCCCGAGGGCAGGTCGAGGTCGATGTCGGGCCACTCGCCGCGCTCCTCGGAGAGGAAGCGCTCGAAGAGCAGCTCCATCCCGACGGGATCGACCGCGGTGATCGCCAGCGCGTAACAGACGGCGCTGTTGGCGGCCNNCCACGGGCGTAGCGCGCGATGTCCCAGACGATGAGGAAGTAGCCGTCGAGCTCCAGGCGCTCGATCATGCCGAGCTCGTGGTCGAGCTGGCGCCGCACGCGACCCGGAAGGGGAACGCCGTAGCGTTCGCGGGCTCCCAGGTAGGTGAGATGACGGAGCCAGGTGGCGGGGGTCTCTCCGGGGGGCACCGGGAAGTCGGGGAAGCGGTAGTCGAGATGGTCGAGACGAAACGCGCAGCGTTCGGCGACAGCCCGGGTCGCCCGGATCCACTCGGGGCGATCGGCAAAGCGCGCTGCGGTGTCGACGGGTGCGCGCAACGCGCGCTCTGCATTGGGGGCGAGCAAGCGCCCCGCGGTATCGAGGGTCGTCTTGTGACGCAGGCAGGTGAAGATGTCGTAGAGGGGGCGTTCGTGTGCTCTGGCGAAGCGCACATCTCCTGTGGCGACGAGGGGGATGCGCGCGGCCTCCGCCATGGCGGCGGCGCGACGCGACTCGGCCTCGAGCGCGCGGTCGAGTTGCCGTGAGATATCGACAAAAAGTCGGCCGGGTCCGAAGAGGGCGCGCGCGCGATCGAGAAGAGCCGGGGTCGTCCCGCGCGCCCCGCGCAACAGACACACGAGATCGCCGCAATGGGACTCGAGCTCGTCCCAGGAGGCACGGGCCTCGCCCTTTTCGCCGCGGGCGTGGGCGAGAGTGAGGAGCCGACAGAGGCGCCGATAGCCGGCGGGCGATTCGGCCAGGAGCAGGAGTTCGCCTCCAACTGGGGATTCTGGGGAATCTGGGGAAGCCGGGGAGGCCGCGGCCCTTGGGTCAACCGCGGCACTGGGGGCACCCGCGGCACCGGCGGCCGCACCCAGGTTCGCGCTGTCGGCGTCCGAGGGAGCGCCGGGGACGTCGACACTCCCGACCTCCACCCGCGCCCCGACCAGGGCCTCGAGTCCCACCCGCGCGGCGGCCTGGTGAAAACGAGGCGTCCCGTAGAGGCCGCGCTGGTCGCAGAGCGCCATGTGGCTGTGCCCCAGCGCCGCGGCCTGCTCGGCGAGGTCCTCGGGCGCAGAGGCGCCTTCGAGAAAGGAGAAGGCGCTCGCCGAACGCAATTCGACGTAGTCACAGGCAGCCATTTCTGATTTTCGTCTTTTTTTCGCCTCGGCGTCAAGCGAAAAATCAGGCCGCATCGAGCGGGGCTAGGCCCGTCGCCCCCGCACCGAGAGATAGAAA
>JABAHO010013462.1_pt1 | contig 11197 bp, 12 predicted proteins | sample 7062071 | NCBI WGS metagenome assembly JABAHO01 (sample SAMN14534356, study PRJNA622989) | marine sediment metagenome | biome: marine biome [ENVO:00000428]; feature: marine pelagic biome [ENVO:01000023]; material: deep marine sediment [ENVO:00002113] | place: India: Gulf of Kutch | collected...
CATGTCACCCAGGATCTGGCGGATCGTGCGGCACTGAGCGCGAGCCAGGCAGAGGTCGACGGATTGTTCGACGAGATCGTCTTGCCGGTGCGCGAGGGCTGTGTCGACCTCGAGGCCGTAGCCTGAACCCGATCAGCGTCCGCTGACGTCCGGGAACCGGCCCGGCATCATCGGCAGCACACTGACCAGTTCGCCCGGCTCAGCCGTTCCCGTTCCTGATCCGATCCTCGCCCAGCAATTCGCCGTGGCAAACGGCGCAACCTTGAACGATTCCTGTCCGGGGAGAATGGTGACGGCGAGCGTCGCATCGGGGCTGAGCCAGGCTCGTGCCTTTGCATAGAAGTCGAAACCCTGCCGGCGCTGGACCGGTGTGGCGAGGCGCGCGGGCAGGGGTGTTTCGGGCTGTGCCCCGCACAGCGCGCGCAGTGCGCGTATTGCGAAGAGCCGGAATCCGAGCGCAGCGGCTACCGGATTGCCCGGCAATCCGATGGCGACCGGGCCCTCAGTCGGATGCAGACGCGCGAAAAGCACCGGCTTGCCGGGTCGGATCGCGACTTTGTGAAACAGGATGTCTGCGCCGAGCGATTCAAGCGCTGGTAGGACGAGATCCCGCCTGCCGGCAGAAACGCCACCGGACGTCAGTATCAGGCCGGCACCCTCGGCCCTGCAGGCGTCGATGGCCGATGCAATCCTGGCCCCATCGTCCGGACAGACTTGGGTCGACACGACGTCGATGCCCATGGCGCTGAGCGCGGCTGTCAGATACGCGCCGTTGAGGTCGGTGATGCCGGCTTCGCCTGCGGCGTTGATCTCGCTGCCGGTGATGACGATGCCGCAGGCCGGGGGCCGGACGATCGATCCGTCATCGTCCTCGTATCCACTGGCGCTGACGATCAACTGGTGATGCGGTTCGAGCCAGGTTCCCGCGGAGAGCAGCATCTCGCCGGCGGAGAAATCCTCGCCCGCGCGGCGGACGTTGGTACCGTGCTCGACCGGCGCAGAAATCTCGACCGCAGCGTCGCGACGTGTGACGCGCTCGTACGGAACGACCGCGTCGGCGCNNGCACCGGTTGCGATCTCGACCGCTGCCATGTCTGGCAGATCACCGTCGGCCGGCTCGTCGCCCGCCATGGATACGCCTTTGACACTGAGCGCGATCGGCGACGATTCCGATGCTGCCGCCGTCTCGCCGGATCTGAGTGCAAATCCGTCCATTGCAGCGTTGTCGAAACGCGGTGCCGCACTCGTCGCTGCGAGCCCGCGCGGACAGGCACCGGGCGCTTCTTGTCGCGATACTACGGCGAGGTGCCGCAACTCGGCGCAGGTCGCGTCGATGATGTCGATGGCTTGCTCGTATTCGATCATTTCGCTACAGCGCCGGTCGTGTGGGTCCCCGGAATACGATTCTCGCAGTTTGATAACTCGCCCGTCGATGCCGTATGACAGGCATTCATCGGCACAATGCGGTCGGCGCGACGACGCCCCGGCTACATTACGCGCAAGCTCCGGCATTTTGAATGACTATTTTGGAAACCCGACTGATACTCAGCGTCGGTCGCAGGCCCACTGGATGCGCACAGCCTCGAGCACATCTGGTATCGCGTCTAGATTTCGCGGCGCCATGAGGTGTACGCCTGCAACGCCGGGGATCTGCCTGTAAATGTCTATCAGCTCGGCGCAGATCCGGATGCCTTCGCGGACCTCGTCTTTCGCCTGCTGCATTCTGCTGACGATCTCATCGGGCATCGCCGTCCCGAACAGTTTGTCACGCATCCACTGAGCCGAGCGTGCCGAACGCAGTGGTCCGACACCGATCAGGAAGTGCATCTTCGATGACAGGCCGTGTTCCCCGAGCCACGCCATGTAGCGTTCGAGACGCGCCGCATCGAAGCAGAACTGGGTCTGGACGAATCGCGCGCCCGCCTCGCATTTGCTCGTCAAAACCTCGGGGTCGCGCGCATTCCCGGGCTCCATGACCAGAGCCGCAGCGCCGGGATAGAAGTCCGGTGGCGTCTCGATGCGACGGCCGGTCAGCGTTTCACCGTCGTGGCTCATCCGGTGCATGGCGGCCAGTAGCTGCTTCGTGCTCAGGTCGTATACGGGCCTGGCATCCGCTTCATCGCCAGCCTCGACCGGGTCGCCGCCGAGCGCCAGAACATTCCGGATGCCGAGCGCTGCCGCGCCCAACAGATCGCTCTGAAGCGCGATCCGGTTCCTGTCCCGGCAGGTGAGCTGCAGGATGGGTTCGATGCCGTTCATTCTCAGGATCGCGGCTGCTGCCAGGCTCGACATGTGGACCCGGGCGCTCGCGGCATCGGTGACGTTCACGGCATCGACCGTGCCGCGCACGGCATCGAGTTTTCGCTCGAAGTCGGACGCGGATGCGGAAACCGGCGGGGCGATCTCCGCCGTGACTGCGAACCGACCGGATGCCAGGATGTCGGACAGCGATGCGGGGGATTCTGTGGCTCGGATCAGCTGACTCATCGCGATTGCGGGTAACCTCGCTTTGCTCGCAGAATCATTCATACACTCCGTCATTGGTGCTGTCGGTCGGGCCGACTCGGGACGGGAGCATAGCCGGGACGCCTGATCGCAAACAAGCCAATCGACCGTGCGCCGGCACGACTCGCGCGCGTGACAGAGCAGAGGCGCGTGATTAAGCTACGACGCGCCCATAGGAGCATCGACCGGCCACGAACACGCAATGTCCCCGTCGCCCCGGACATCAAACGCACGCAGCCTCCGGAAATCACTGTACGCTTGCGCGATGCTTCGCGACGGGGTCTGTGAGATCACGGTCCGCAGTCACGTGGAAATGCCGATGAAATATTTTGTAGAGCCCGACAGCCACCTTCATGCGAAAGGCGTGTCGCGCCCGCTCGCGAGGGGCGAGCAATGACGATGCCGATCGCGAAGGTTGGGGTTGTGGTCGTTGGCGCCATGCTCGCCGGGTCTGTGGCCGCGGCGGGTTTGCCGATCGACGAACCCGAGAACCATGGCATGTCGTCCGAGCGACTGGCGCGGCTCGAGAGGGTCATGATCGAGTACGTAGACACCGGGCGGCTGCCGGGTGTTCTGACGGCCGTGGCACGCAACGGGCGCGTCGTTCACTTTTCCACGTCCGGCATGGGCGACGTGAGGGCACGAAAGTCGCTTCGGCCCGACAGCATTTTCAGGTTCACGACGATGACGAAGCCGGTCACCACAGTTGCTGCGCTGATGCTGTTCGAGGAGGGCCGGTTTCTGTTGACTGATCCGGTCGGTCTCTACGTGCCGGCATTCGGGGCCATGCGGGTCATGACAGGTGGCAGCGCCGACGAGCCCGAGACCCGATCCGCTTCCCGGCCCATCACGATCCGCGATCTGATGACGCACACATCGGGACTGATCTATGGCGACCCGGATGGTGACGAGCTGGCCAGGCTCTACGCCGATGCCGAGCTGTTCGAAGCCCCTGACCTCGCAAGCTTCGCGGACCGGCTGGCCGGATTGCCACTGCGATCGGATCCCGGCACGCGCTGGCACTATGGCGCTGGCATAGACCTTCTGGGTTACGTCGTCGAGACAATATCGGGTCAGACGTTCGACGCTTTCCTGGAATCGCGGATATTCGAGCCCCTCGCCATGTCGGACACGGGTTTCTTCGTGCCGGATGAGAAGATCGATCGCTTTGCTTCCGCGTATGTCTACGAGGAAGAACGCGGTCTGAGACGCGTGGAGTCGGCACGACGAAGCCGGTATCGCGATACCGATGCGGTCCCTTTCGGAGGACGGGGACTCGTCTCGACTGCGGCAGACTATCTGCGGTTCGCACAGATGCTCGCCAACGGCGGCGAGCTGGACGGTGTGCGGCTCCTCAGTCCGATGACCGTCGACCTGATGATGACGGATCACCTCACGGGCCTGATGACGGATCGAGCGATGGGCGAGACCTGGCTCGCGATGACTGAGAATCGCACCGGCGACACGCGGCTGGGCTTCGGTGCGGGTCTGGGCGGTCTCGTACTCGTCGATCCGGTGGTTAACGGCGTGCCGGGCGCGTCCGGCCATTACGGCTCGAGCGGAGATCAGAATACGTATTTCTGGANNGATCGACCGGACGAATCGACTCGTCGGATTGCTGCTGACTCAGCTCAGCCCGTCCGGCACGCTGCCGCTCCACGCACAGATGCGCCAGCTGACTTACCAGGCACTGATCGAACCGGAGGCCCGCTAAAGGGGGATTCTCGCGCCCCGTATGCGGTCTGCATCCGGATCAGTCCAGACCACGACGATCTCGTCGCCATCCCGCGCCATTCGCGGGAATCCCGATTCGCGACTTCGGGACACCGTGGCGACGTCGAGCCGTCTGACCGACGAGAGTGTGGCGTCGACGATCTCGACGTGACGCGACATCCACGAAAGCGCGGCGTGCCGGTCGTCGAGCATCAGCGCGTCGACCCGTCCCGGCAGTGATCCGCGCGCAATGTCGCGGACATGTTCGAATGTTTTCCCGCCATCGTCGGACCACGCAGCGCGCACCACCGGTCGCCGCTCGTCGAGCAGCCACCAGAATGTCACGACGTCGGATGCACCGACGGAGATCGCGGGTCCATTGACCGGACAGGCCGGGAATTCGAAGCGGTCTTGTGAAGGATTGCCGAGGTCGGTCCAGTCTGTGGGACCGGCGAGACCGAGCCGGATATCGCGGATCTCGTCGGGTGACCGATCCCGGTAGGCGACGAGCCAGTCATTGCCGAGTCGCGCCGCATCAGTCTGGCAGCAGTCACATACGCGGTCATCCAGAACATTCTCACTGACGGCATTGCCGCTGCCGTCCAGTGCGCCGCCCATGAGCATGAGTCGCGCGTCATCGCCGTCGCTGTTTCGTCCGTCCAGCCAGACGAGTTCGACCCGATCTGGCGCATGACCGAACAGAGATACGAATCCGTGTTCCGTTTTCGTACTGTCGGAATGCGGCTGCACCGGCGAGGACCAGGTGGCGCCCTGGTCAGAGGAGACGGATACGGCTACGTCATACGCATACGCCGAGTCTCCGCTCCGGACCAGCCAGTGCGCGGCCCAGAGACCGTTCGCCAGCGATCTGACGGACGGGAAGTCGGCCCAGTTGATGAACCAGTCGGCGCCGCTGGCGACCGTAACGGGCTTCGACCACCCGCTCGACTCGAGTTTCGACCAGGACAGTCGCCAGTCGTCGGTTCCGGCCGGCTCGAGCCAGCTGAGAACGAGGCTGCCGTCCGGCGTGTTGCTGATGTCGGGGAACCGGCTGCCGATCGCGCCTGGCAGGGTCTCGCTGCGTATCGCGGTTCCCGAACTGTCGTCGGGTGCCGGGCTGCAGGCTTGCAACGCGATCAATGCCGCCAGCAGGGCGCAGACGGCGGGATTAGCGATGCGGACCACTTCCATGCGACCGAGACTACCGAATTTCGGTGACGCGTGTCGGATAGTGCCGCAGCAATTGCGCTAGAATATGCGTTCTGCTCGACCTGTATCGAGACATGGTCCGGATCGTACTCATCGCATTGCTGTCAGTTGCATTGCCCGCGCAGAGCCTGGCGGGCGCCGTGGCTTCGTGCCACGCGCAAGCCGGTGCGGCGGACAGCGTGCCCGCTGCTCACGAGGGCCATCAGGCGCATCACGACGAACATGCCGGACACGGCGATGCGTTGGACGACGAGGATTGCCAGGCTGAATGCGTCTGTGTGGTGATGTGTGGATCTGCCGCCAATACTGCCGTCGAGCGGCAGTCGACCGATGCAGTCTGGACGCTACTGATGTGGCAACCGCCCGAGACCGGACCGCCTCCCTCCGCCGATATCGCGGACTGGCTGAGACCACCCATATGACCTGATCGAAGAGCGGCGTAATGCCGCAATCGGTGCCGCCAGAGTGGCGTCGGCCTGCCGATCGATGATCGGCGCTTCAGAGGATCAGGACATGAAATCGATTACGTGTGCGATCGTCGTCATCGTGGCGGCGCTCTCGGGCTGTGCAGCGCAAACGGGACCATACGTCCAGGCTGCCGCCCATCCTGCCCACCCCGAGTCGGGCCAGGGCATGGTCAATCCAGTGTTGCGAGCGGGTGATATCGAATTGCCGCCTGCTGTCGAGGCGGCACCGGCATCCGGGCACGGGCACCACCATGGCCATTGAATCGGCAGCGAGGTGGGCGGCTGTCGCAGCCGCCCTCGGTCTGACCGTCGGCTGCGCGGCCCAGTTCCCGGAGATCGACGCGCCACTCGAAAACGAGGTGGAGCGCCGCACGGGATATGTCATCGACAAGCGCGACAGCGAGTCATCAGCGCCACAGATCGATAGCTGGCTGGAGGACGGTCTGGAGATCGACGACGCAGTGCGCATCGCGATGCTGAACAATCCAGTGATGCACGCGAATCTCGCGGAACTCGGCGTGGCGGCGGGCGAACTCGTCACAGCAGCCTCGGTTGCCAACCCGGTGCTCGAAGGCTCGTTCCTCGATTCGGCGGAATCCGGTTCGTGGACGATCGACCTGGGGCTCAGCCAGAGCCTCGTCAGCCTGCTGCAGATGCCCGCGCGGCGAAGGGCAGCGGAAGCCGGCTATGCGCTCGCCCAGACCGAGACCGTAACCGCGGTTGTCGACCTGATCGGCGCCGCCCGGCTAGCGTGGATAGAGGCCGCCGCGAGCGCCGAGCATGCCGCGCTGCTGACGGCGATCGTCGATGTCAGGACCGGTGCCGTGCGAGCGGCGGAGTCGCTCTACGCGGCCGGGAACGTTTCGCAGCGCGAGCTGCTGTTCGAGCGCTGGTCACTGGCGGAAGCCGAACTCGCACTCGTGGAGGCTGACAAGGCGCAGGTCGCAGCGAGAGAGACGCTCAATGCAACGCTCGGGCTTTGGGGTGAGCGCACCGGTTGGCTGATTTCAGGGCGGCTGGGACGTCCCGGGATTCCCGACGTTGCGACGCTCGAGGCGGCGGCGGTCGACGCGAGTCTCGCGCTGGATGCGAGTCGCCGGCGCATCGAGGCGCTGGCCCAGCAACTGGGCATAGAGGAGGCGTCGAGCATCGTTCCCGATCTCGAAATCGGCATCGAGGCGGAACGCGAGGAAGGTCATTGGTCGGCCGGACCGTCGTTTGAGATCGAGTTGCCTTTGACCGCTCGCAACAAAGGCAGAGTATTCGCTGCGCGCTCGGCACTCGAGGCANNGGCGATCGAGATCCGCGCGGCGGCCCGCACTCTGGCCCACGCTTACCAGTCCGATGCGGCGCGGGCCACCTACGTCGCCGATACGGTCATACCGATCGCAACGGGCCTGATGGCCGAGACCGGCAAGGCGTTCAATGCGATGGAGGCAGGCGTTTTCGATCTGATCGACGCGAGGCGCCGCGAGCTGGATTCCGCCCGGGCCGACGTCGACGCGCGGCGTGACCTTTGGATGACCTGGGCTGCTGTGGAGCAATTACTGGACGGCGGCAGCATCGGCAAGAGCGGTGGTGCCGGAGGCGCCGACACCGGGCTGGGCGAGCAGGCTGCCCCGGACGCCGGACATTGAGGAGAGTTTCGATGAGACGTAGACAATTCATTACCGGTGCCGCCGCTGGCGGCGCGATAGCTGCGACCGCAACCGGTCTGTCAGCCGATGACCGAGCCAACCCGCCGGTCTGGGATGCAAGTTACAGCGGGACGGAATTACCGCCACAGTCGCCCGGTGAGCCGGGCAAGGACTACAGACCAATCGTCACGCCGGACGGGTCGACACTCGAGTATCGCGTCGTCGACGGTGTGAAGGTTTTCCATCTGATCGCGGAGCCGGTCGAGCACGAATTCGCGCCGGGTCTCGAAGGGCGCTGCTGGGGCTATAACGGCCAGGTGCACGGCCCGACTATAGAGGCGGTAGAAGGCGATCGCGTAAGGATCTATGTGACTAACCGGCTCGATGCGCCAACGACCGTGCATTGGCACGGTCTGTTCCTGCCGGCCGGCATGGACGGTGTCGGCGGACTCAATCAGCGCTCTATCGCGCCGGGGGAGACGTTTCGCTACGAGTGGACACTGCGCCAGCACGGCACGTTCATGTATCACTCGCACCACGACGAGATGACGCAGATGGCGATGGGCATGATGGGCATGTTCGTCGTGCACCCGCGTCGTCCACCGCCCGGCTACGCGGTCGACCGCGNNTGAAGACGATCTCGTCGATCGTGATTTCGCGCTGATGCTGAGCGAGTGGCGTATCGATCCGGGAACGCGCCGGCCGGACCCCTTGGAAATGTCCGATTTCAACGTGCTTACGATCAATGCCCGCTGCTATCCGGGCACCGCCCCGCTGGTGGCGCGCACCGGGGAACGGGTTCGCCTGCGATTCGGCAACCTGTCGGCCATGGATCATCATCCGATCCATCTGCACGGGCATTACTTCCGCATCGTCGCAACGGACGGTGGTCCGGTGCCTGCCGCGGGCAGATGGCCGGAAACGACCGTCCTGGTGCCGACCGGGACGACCCGCACGGTCGAGTTCATCGCTGATGAGCCGGGTGACTGGNNCCCAGCTGCCCGATTACGTCAGCATGGGGCAGGACGGCATGGGCGAGCACGGCATGCACGTCGAGTCCATGCCTGGATCGGTACCGGAAAACAGCATCCCGATGGTGGGTGCCGCGGGTCCGTTCGACTACATCACGATGGGCGGCATGTTTACCGTACTCAAGGTCCGGGATGGACTGACCGGCGATGCAGATCCCGGCTGGTACGAATATCCACCCGGCACCCAGGCGGTCGCTGCAAGAGACGAGGAGCTCGAGCGCGATGGCATAGAGGTATGATTTCAGAGCGTGCCCTCAAGGCAAGCGAGGAGGAGTGAGATGCATTCAAGACTTCTGGTGCTCGCGTTCTGCGCGGTTATTTTCTCTGGTGTTCAGGCCACCAACTCACCACCGGAACTCGAGGGAGTGCTTGACGATGTCATGACCTGGCTCGACGGGTCATTCAGTTCGCGTCCCCAGCTCGCGCTGGAAGAAAAGTATGGTGCTCCGCCCGACGGCGTCCACTACGACTGGTATCGCGTATTCGCGAAAGTCGATGTGCCGCACATCGGGGACAATGTGATCTACGGTCAGTTGCACATGGGCTCTCCCGATGCGCCGATCGTGCCGGGTACGCAGATCCTGTATATCTCGACGATCGATGAAGCCAAAGGAGCCGTATCGATGAGCGGGCGGCGAATCGCCAATCCCGGCGATTACGAAGATGCCCACCTGGATCCGGAAAAGCTGAAGACCATCGCGATCGACCCCGAGTACGGCGGCAACTGCGATTTTCGCTGGCGGCGTCACGGCAAGCAGGTCGTGGGACGGCTCGCGCAGCCGGACGAGGACTTTATCGACGGCACCTGCTCGATGACGTCGAAAAAGAGCGGCCTGACCATGACCTGGGATGCCGAATGGGTCCTCAACGAGGACGAGCTGTGGATCTATGACAACGGCTACATCGACGGTACGGACTTGTTCCAGGGACGTGAGGATCGCACGCATGTCCGGCTCACACGCGTACGCAAATTCGAATGCCAGGTGGGCGATCAGAGCGTCGTCCTGCACGACGGACGGCGGGTCCGAGGCATCGGTGCCGGGCGGGCAACTGAAGCTGGCGCGCATCGGTCGCACCCTCGAACTCGCGCATCTGGGCGCCGACGGAGCCGTGCTCGGCATGGCTGTAGCGGTGGGTGATGCGGACCGTATAGCCATGGCACACGATGGATTCCAGGCACGATGCGGTACGCAATGAAGTACGTGCTGTGTCTCGCCGTTGCACTGGCGACGACCAGTATTGCGGATGAGCCGGATTCGGGCTGCGACGTGGCGTACGCGANNCTGCGACGTGGCGTACGGGAAGCGCGTATTCAGGACCTGCCTTGCCTGCCACACTGCCAGGCCGGGTGCCGGGCACCTGTCAGGACCCAACCTGGTCGGATTGATGGGGCGGCGTTTCGGCGGCGCGGACGGCTACGAGTATTCCGAGCCGTTCATGGCGTCTGAAGAAGTTTGGAATGACATTAATTTATTCTCTTATTTATCTGATCCACAAGGGTATTTACCTGGAAGTCGGATGATGTATGCGGGTATCAGCGAGCGCGAAGACAGCGATGCCATCGCCTGTTACCTGCGGTCGCTGGACGAGGCGTCATGACATCGCGAGCCAAGACGTTCGTCGATGCGCGGATGGTGCGGACGCACTAGAATATCGCCCATGTTCCGGTTGGAGGGCCATTGATGCCTGAGTATCGCGCACCCGTTAAAGACATGCTGTTCGTGCTGAACCAGCAGGCGGGTCTCGCGGACGTCGCCGCACTGCCGGGGTACGAGGACGCCTCGCCCGACCTCGTAGCTGCGATCATGGACGAGGCGGCGCAGCTGGCTGCAGAGGTCATCGCGCCGACGAACGAGGTCGGCGACAGACAGGGCACCGAGGTGCGTGACGGTCAGGTGCGCGTCCCGGACGAATTCAAAGCCGCATACGCGCAGTACATGGAAGGCGGCTGGCCGACACTGACTGGTGATCCAGAGTTCGGTGGCCAGGGTCTGCCTCACGTCGTCGGTATGGCCGTAGAGGAAATGTGGGTGGCGGCCAACATGGCCTGGTCGTTGTGCCCCATGCTGACGCAGAGCGCGATCCGAGCGCTCGAAGCGCACGGATCGGATGCGCTCAAGGCGACGTATCTCGAGAAGCTCGTCTCGGGCGAGTGGACAGGCACGATGAATCTGACGGAGCCGCAGGCAGGCACTGATCTGGCGGCCATCCGCACGAGCGCCCATTCCGACGGCGACGGATACCTCGTCACGGGGCAGAAGATCTACATCACCTGGGGCGACCACGACATGACGGATAATGTCGTGCATCTCGTCCTGGCACGAATCGCGGGCGCGCCTGAGGGCGTCAAGGGCATTTCGCTTTTCNNAACGGCAGCCCGACCTGCGTGATGGCGTTCGATGGTGCACGCGGATACCTCGTCGGCGAGGAGAATCGCGGACTCGCATGCATGTTCACGATGATGAACGCCGCGCGTCTCGGCGTCGGCATGGAAGGGCTCGCCATATCCGAGCGCAGCTACCAGCAGGCGCGGGAGTACGCACGGGAGCGTGTTCAGGGCACGAAAGTCGGTCATCCGGGTCGGGTCACGATCATCAATCATCCCGATGTCCGCCGGATGCTGATGACCATGAAG
>JABAHO010008807.1_pt1 | contig 11188 bp, 8 predicted proteins | sample 7062071 | NCBI WGS metagenome assembly JABAHO01 (sample SAMN14534356, study PRJNA622989) | marine sediment metagenome | biome: marine biome [ENVO:00000428]; feature: marine pelagic biome [ENVO:01000023]; material: deep marine sediment [ENVO:00002113] | place: India: Gulf of Kutch | collected...
TGACGCCGCCGAGCAGGCTCACACATGCGATCAGGCGCTCTTCCACGAGCGTGTGTGCGATGGCCTCGGCGCGTCCCCGGTCGGAGAGGGTCGACCACGCGATGCGGACCGGGTTTTCGGCTTCCATGGGTTCAGGGTATCGCCGCGGGCGGAGCGCGGCGACGCGTGGGCGGGCACGCCCGGATCGGCGGGCCTCAACGCGGGCGAGTGAACCCGTCGGGGTGGCGAGACTGCCACCTCCAGGTGTCGGCGCACATGTCTTTGAGGGCGCGGTTTGCGCACCAGGCGAGTTCGCGGTTTGCCTTCGCCGGGTTNNGGCGTAGCAGCACGCGATGTCGCCGTCGCGGCGGTCGGTGATTTCGTAGGGCACCGGGTTGCCACAGGCCGCCGAAAACGCCTCGAGGACTTCGAGGACGCTGTACCCCTCTCCGCGTCCGAGGTTGTGTACGGCGAAGCGCGGGCCCTCTTCGAGGTGGGCGAGGGCGCAGACGTGGCCCTGAGCGAGGTCGACGACGTGAATGTAGTCGCGGACGCCGGTCCCATCCGGGGTCTCGTAGTCGTTCCCGAAGACCCGAACCACCGGGCGCCGACCGGTGGCCACCTGGGCGACGAAGGGCAGGAGGTTGTTGGGGATGCCCACGGGATCTTCGCCGAGGTCGCCGCTCGGGTGCGCCCCCGCCGGGTTGAAGTAGCGCAGCACCGATACGCGCCAGTCGGGGTGGGCGTTCCAATGCGCGCGCAGGATTTGTTCGACGGTGTATTTGGTGTGGCCGTAGGGGTTGGTGGGACCGGTTGGGGCGTCTTCGGCCACCGGGACCTGGTCCGGATCCCCGTAGACCGTCGCCGACGAGCTGAACACGAAAGTCGAAACGCCGGCTGCCGTCATCGCCTCGAGGAGGCGGATCGTCCCGACGACGTTGTTGTCGTAGTAGCCGAGCGGGTCGGCGACCGACTCCCCCACGGCCTTCAGTCCGGCGAAGTGCATCACCGCGTCGATCGGTTGCGCGGCAAACAGAGACCGCAGCGCGGCGGGATCGCGGATGTCTCCTTCGACGCGGCCCACCGCGCGTCCGCCGATTCTTTCGATCGCATCGATTGCCGCGGGCGAGCTGTTGCAGAAGTTGTCGAAGATCAGGACGTCATGCCCCGCAACCAGGAGCTCGACACAGGTGTGACTGCCGATGTAACCGGCGCCACCGGTGACCAAGACCTTCGCCATCTCTACACCTTCCTCCCGGTCGCCGCGAGCTCNNCGTTGTCGTACACCGCTTCCACGCCGGCCACCAGGCGCTCGCGGCTGAATCGCTCTTCCACCAGTCGCGTCCCCGCTTCCGCGCGCGCGCGTCGCTCGTCGTCGGGCATATAGAACACTTCCTCGATGGCTTTGCGCAGGGCCTGTGGATCGCCCGGTTCGACCAGGGGCCAACCCACACGCCCGAGAACCTCGGGCACTCCGCCGACGGCGGTGGCGACGATCGGACAACCCGAGGCGAGCGCCTCGAGGACGGTGATCGGCAGACACTCCCAGTTGGAGGGGAGCACCATCATGTCCGCGGCGCGCAACAGGGTGTCGACGTCGTCGCGTATGCCGAGGAAGGAGATCTGGTCCCCGATCCCGAGGGCCTCGGCGCGGCTGCGCAGGGGCTTCTCGAGATAGCCGTCACCTACCAGGACACAATTCAGATCGTGTCGCAGCGAGGGGGGTAGGGCCGCCACGGCTTCGAGGAATCCCATGTGGTTCTTTTGCGGAACCAGGCGGGCGATCACGGCGATCAAGCGCCCCGTCCGCGGAAGGTCCGCGCGCTCGCGCGCTTCGCGCTGCGTCATGGGCTTNNGACCGCCTCGGGCCGAAGGCCCTCCACATCGAGTGCTTGATCGCGATCGAACTCGGACACCGTGATGATCCGGTCGGACCAGCCGCCCAGCAGGCGGTCGCTCATCCCCTTCACCGCACCTTTTTCCGTCGCGGCGGTGTGGTCGTGGGTGATGACGATGGGAACCCGGAAGGCCTTGCCAAAGATGCGGGCCCAGAAATTCGAGCCGCTTTCGTGGGAGTGGATGATGGAAACGCGGGGGAGCACCCGCCAGAGCGGGCGCCACGCACCGATCGAAAAACGCCCCGCGCGGTCGAGCTCGAGGAGGGGGACGCCCGCACTTCGCAGGAGGGTGGTCTGCCCCAGGCTCGGGGCGGTGCGGGTCGTACACACCCAGGGTTCGAAGCGGTCCCGGTCGAGCCCGAGGGCGAGGTCGACCACCACCTGGGCGGCGCCGCCGCGGCCGAGGCGATCCACCATCAGCAGGACGCGTTGCGGAGGCATGATCAGCCCACCCCCCGCGCGCGGCGGGCCGAGCGGCTCCGCATCTCGAGGGCGTAGGCAAGGGGCCCGCGTCCGAAGATCGAGATCGCGTACGCCGCGTAGGCGTTCAGGGCCATGGGATCGCGCGCAATCGCTCGGGCGTACATGCGCCGCCCTTCGCTGGCGCGACCCGAAAGGCAGTTCCACACCCCGATCAGGAAGTGCATACGCCCGCTGGTGCGTCCGGGGACATCGAAGTCGTCNNGTCGTGGATTCGATAGTGCACGAGCGGAAGGTCGATCGCCTCGAAGGTGTAGCGCTCCGCCACCCGGAGCCACATGTCGTAATCGAGGCACCCGGGCAGATCCGTGTCGAAGGGGCCGATTTCGTCCAGACACTGCTTGCGCACCATCGCTACCGAGGGCCGGAAATTGTTCAGTTCCACCAGTTTCTGTCGCACGTGTCCCGAGTGGAGCGCCCGTTCCTCGCCCACCACCAGGCCGGTGGCACCGTCGACTTCGACGAGGCTGGTGTACACGACCCCCACCGAGGGCGGCGAGGTCTCGAAGCGGTGGACCTGCTTCTCGAGCTTGTCTTCGACCCACTCGTCATCGTCGTCGAGAAAGGCGAGATAGCGGCCCTTCATCTCCCGCACCGCGGTGTTGCGCGCGCCGCCTTCTCCGAGGTTCTGCTCGTGGCGCACATAGCGGATGCGCGGATCTCCGTAGGAGGCGACCACCTCCTCGGTGTCGTCCGGCGAGGCGTCGTCGATCACCAGGAGCTCGAAATCCGTAAAGGTCTGGCGAAGGACGCTTTCGATCGCGCAGCGCAAGAGGTCCGAACGGTTGTAGGTGGTGATGGCCGCGCTCACGGTCGGCGCAGTTTTCATGTCTGGACCTCCGAGGGCGCTCCGCTCGGTGTCGGCGCACGATCGTCACGCGTATGCACGTCACCGGCAGCTGTCGCGCAGGGGCCCACTCCGAGGAACGATTCCGCGACCGCCGCGATCCGCTCGCCGCTGCGTCCGTCTCCGAAGGGGTTCGATCCGCGGAACACGTCGTCGACCCACGATCCGGGGCGCCATGCAGTCTCGAGCTCCCGCTCCAGGTGTGCCGCGCCCCCGTCCACCAGGCGCGCGACGCCGGCCGCGAGGGCTTCCGGACGCTCGGTGGTCTGGCGCAACACCAGTAGCGGGACCCCCAGCGAGGGCGCTTCTTCCTGCACACCCCCTGAATCGGAGCACACCAGCGACGCGTGACCAAGCAGGTAGGTGAAGTCGGCGTAGCCGAGCGGGGGCAAGAGTCGGACGCGCGGAACGCCCGCCAGGATGCGATCGGCCACCTCCCGAACGGCCGGGTTCGGGTGCACGGGAAAGACCAGCATCGCGTCGCTGTGGCGCTCTACAAAGCGCCGTAGCGCGTGCAGGTTGTCTTCCATCGCGCCGTCGAAACTTTCGCGCCGATGGGTCGTCATCAGGACCAAGCGGTGGTCGCGCGCCTCGNNCCGAAGAGGGTTCGGCGTGATCGAGCACCCATTCGAGCGAATCGACCACCGGGTTTCCGGAGACGCAGATCGTGTCGTCCGGAACCCCTTCGGCGAGGAGCACCGCCCGGTTGGCCTCCGTCGCGGCGAAGTGGAGGGTGGCGAGGCGTGAAATCAGACGGCGGTTCATCTCTTCCGGGAAGGGATTGCGCGGATGGTCCGTGCGCAACCCGGCCTCTACATGGCCGACGGGGATTCCCGCATAGAAGGCCGCGAGGGCCCCGGCAAAGGCCGTCGTCGTGTCGCCCTGCACCAGCATCAGCGCGGGGCGTTGTTCCTCGAGAAGGGGCGCGAGCGCCTCGAGCAAACGATGCGCAACTTGCGTAGGGCTTTGCGCCTCGCGCATCACGTTCAGATTGTCTTCGATCGAAAGCCCGAAAAGATCGACGAAAGAGTCGGCTAGCTCACCATGTTGCCCACTGTGGACGACCCGACTGTGAAGCCATTCGGAGGCTTCGAGGGCACGAACAACAGGTGCGAGTTTGATGACCTCGGGACGAGTCCCGAGAAGGGTCAAGACCAACGGGCGATCCACATCATCTCCAGGTGATCCGCTTGCCGCCCGGAACTGAACAGCCAGGTTTGACAGGGCGGATCGTACGCGCAACAGCTCAGCGAACTCGAGGCTATCGAGTCGAGGTACCAATGTCTTCTACAAACTTTGAAAACCGATCGACCATGCCGTCCGACGCGGGCGTCGATCTCGCTGAGTACATGGGAATTGCGCGGAAACGTTGGAAGCTCATGGCTTTCATCGTGTTCGTCTTCCTTATGGGTGCGTCCGCCTTCGTGTTTCTGAAAACACAGATGTACACGGCCGGAACATTGATCCTGATTGAACGCGCCGCTCATAACGTGATCGATATCGAACGGGTGGTGACGGAAATCGGGAACGCCTCGGATCACGGGAACTTCTACAACACACAATACGAGTTGCTCGAAGGGCGTGGTCTCGCGGAAGCAGTGATCCAACGAGAAGCGCTGCCGATCGTTCCGCAGATCTATTCGAATCGGCTCGAGGTGGTCCCGATCCCCGACAGCCGTCTCGTCGAAATCAATTTTTCAGACCCCGACGCGGAAACGGCCGCGCGCGTGGCGAACAGCCACGCGGCTCTCTTCATCGAACGCGGTCGAGCGATGCACGCCGCGGCGACGTCGGACGCCGCGGGGTTTCTCGACGAGCAGCTCCTCGAGCTCGAGCAGAAACTCCGGGACTCGGAGGTGGCACTGGCGGAGTTCCGCCGCAGCCACAAGTTGATGTCGCTGGACGAGAGCAACAGCCTCGTCGTCGGCCGCATCGAGGACCTCAACACACAGCTCGGTCTCGCGACGCAGGACCGGGTGCGCTTCCAGGCGCAGGCGGAGTTCATCCGCGAAAACGGTGCCGCCGCCCACCCGGACATCCGCTCGAAGGAGAGCGTGGTGTTGCTCCGCGATCAGCTGAACGAGCTCATCGCGCTTCGCGATACGGGCACGCGGCCGACCTTGGGTGTGGGCGCGAAGATTGCCGACCTCGAGCGACGGATGGATGAAGAGATCCGCGCGGCCGCGAATGAAATCCGCGCCTCGGCCAAAGCCGCGGCGAATCTCGAAAAGAACCTCAAAGAAGAATTGGCCCGCGAGAAGGCGACCGCGCGGGAGTTGAAAGACGTGTCCGTGGAGTACGCCATTCTGGCGCGGGAGGTGGACACCAACCAGAAGCTCTACGACGCGGTGCTCGAGCGCAAAAAGGAGCTCGGGATGGCGGCGGTGCTCCGCGAGTCCAATATTCGCGTGGTCGACCGCGCCCTCGTCCCGAAGGAGCCGTCCAACCCGCCGGCGTCGCAGGTGTACGCCTTCGCGATCCTCTTCGCCCTGTTGTGTGCGCCGGCCGGGGCGGTCGCGATCGAATTCTTCGACACGCGAATCAAGAAGCCCGAGGAGATCGAGAATCTCCTCGGCCTCCCGCACCTGGGTTCGGTCCCGAACTTCTTGCACGCCCGGACCCGGAGGCAGCAGAAGCTCCTGGCGGCGAGTGGAGGCGCGCAGAAGGCCGTCGTTCCGGCGGGGCAGCCGCTGGGGGGCGCGCTGATCCGATCGCAGGACCCGAGGGTGGTGATGGAATCCTATCGGGCGGTGCGGACGAACATCCTGCTCTCGCGCGCAGGAGACCCCCCGCGAACACTGCTCGTGACGAGTGCTCGCAAGGGCGAAGGAAAGACGGTCACCTCGCTCAACACGGCGGCGATGCTTCGCCAGATGCGGGCCCGTGTTCTCGTGGTGGACGGGGACCTGCGGGCGCCGAGCTGCCGCACCGTCCTCGGGCGCAAGCCGGCGATCGGCCTCACCGAAGTGTTGGCGGGCCACTGCGAGCCGGAGGATGCGATCCAGCAGCTTTCGGAAGGCTTCGCATTCCTGGACGCCGGCTCGGAGACGCCGCCGGATCCCGTCGAACTGTTGAGCTCGAGCCGGATGCGGCAAGCGCTCGAGATCTTCCAGAAGGACTTCGAGTACATCGTGATCGACGGGGCGCCGCTGCTCCCGGTGAGCGACTCGGTCGCACTCTCACCGCTCGTCGAGGGCGTCGTGCTCGTCGTGGACAGCGAGACACCGAAAACGCTCGTGGCTCGCGCCCACGCCAAGCTGCGCTTCGCCCGGGCCAAGACGATCGGGGTCGTGCTGAACCGCTTCGACCCGAAGGCGGCTGGCGATCCCTACGGGTACAACTACGGATACGGGGACGACGACTAGGTCGCGGTGCCAGGACGGGATGGCACGAGGCGCCGTCTGGTTGATCGTTCCCGCGCCCTAGACCTGGGGCGAGAAGCACGAAGCCAGCGATTCGAAGGACCGCCTCCCCAGGGCACTCCCGAAGCTCGAACCGCCGCTCGAGCAGGGGTAGGGGACGGCGTTGCTCCGACGTGGCTTCCCAGCCCGCGAGATCTTCAGCCACTCATTCGCACCGTAAACCCATGCTGCCTCCCGTGCCGATACCGGAGGATACAGGCGCCTCACGGCGCGCATCGAACTCTGCGCGATGTCGTCGAGGGATCCCTGACTGCGTCGGAGTTCGGTTTCGCTGAAGCTGCCTGCGCGGCGACGGGAACCGTTCCCATCAAAGGGTCGGTTGTGGTCGCCTCTGGCGTTCGGGTCGAGGGCCTCCACGACAGATCCAATAGGAGGGGATGCAGCGAGCCGCTGATTTCTCCGAGGGGCGTGAGCCGGCGGTAGGCGCCCGCAAGCGGACGCGTCGCCGTCGAAATCACACCCAAGAAACCGCCGGGGCAAGGCGTCGGCACATGCGAATCGGCACCGCGGCTCGCGTGGCGCATGTGTTTCGCGCACCGCGACTCAGGGTTTTGCGGGAACCGGCTGCTTGGCAAACTCAGGGCTTTGCGGGTACCGGCCGCTTGGCGAACTCCGGCAAGAGGTCCTCGAGGAGGTCGACGACCTCGCCGGCGTCGACCGGGAGCCCGTCTCGTTCGATGGCGACCAGCCGGTCTTCGAGCATGTCGAGGTCCACGGACGCGAAGGGCTCGATCTTGAGGATGTGGTCGACCGCCGACGGACGGGCCTTTTCCTCGTCGAGTGACAGCTCTTCGTACAGCTTCTCGCCCGGCCGCAGGCCCACGAAGGTGATTTCGACGTCCTGGTCGGGGACCCGGCCCGAGAGCCGGATGACGTTGCGCGCGAGGTCGACCAGCTTGATCTGATCGCCCATCTCGAGCACGTACCCCGCGCCGTGTTCTCCCAAGGCGGCGGCGTGGAGCACCAGGTCGACCGCCTCCGGAATCAGCATGAAGAAGCGCTGCATTTCCGGGTGGGTGACCGTCACCGGGCCGCCGCTCTCGACTTGTTGCTGGAAGCGTTCCAGAACACTCCCGTTGCTCCCGAGGACATTCCCGAAGCGGACGGTGAAGAACGCGGTGTCGCTCTGTCGCGCGCGATGTTGCACGACCAGCTCGGCCAGGCGCTTGGTCGCGCCCATCACGCTCGACGGGTTGACGGCCTTGTCTGTCGAAATCAACACGAAGCGCTCGACGCCCACGGCCTCGGCGGCGTCGGCGACCCCACGGGTCCCCAGGACGTTGTTCAATACGGCCTCGTGCGGGTTTTCCTCCATCAGCGGCACGTGCTTGTGGGCGGCGGCGTGAAAAACGTCCTGCGGGCGATGCCGCGCAAACAGCGCCCGCATCCGACCTGCATCACCGACGTGGNNGGGCCGGTAGGTTTCCATCGTGCGGCGCAGACGGCCCGTGTCGCGGATGTCGCCAATCACCGGGCGGATCACGGCGGACAGGCCGTTGTCGCGGAGCTCGCTGCTGACCGCGTGGAGGTTGTTCTCGTAACGCTCGTAGAGCACCAGCACCTTTGGATCGAGGGCGGCGATCTGTCGACACAGCTCGGACCCGATCGACCCGCCCGCGCCGGTCACGAGCACGCGCCGGCCCGCCACCATTTCCTCCACTGCGCTGCGGTCGAGCCCGATGGGCGCCCGCTCGAGGAGATCGTCGACAGAGAGCGCGCGGAGCTTGGGGAGGGTTCCGGTGTCGCTCTCGAGGAGTGCCGAGTAGCCGGGGAAGGTCTTGATGGCAATCGCGGTGTCTTCGAGGTCGCGCAGCAATTGCCGCGCCAGATCGGGCGTGGTCGTCGCCTCGGCGACGACGATCTCGTCCGGGGCCGTAGTTTCGACGTGTCGGCGGATGTCCGAGATCGGGCCGAGCACGCGGACGCCGTGGATCCGACGCCCCCATTTCTGGGGGTCGTCATCGAGGAACCCGAGAAGGCGATAGGGCGTGTTGCGGTCGTCGCTGAGGCTTCGCGCCAGCGCCTCTCCGCCGTCACCCGCCCCCACGATCAACAACGAACGGCTCTCGGCGCGCGGGTGTTCGGAGCGCACCATGCGGCGCACCATGCGCAGCCCGCCGAGTGCCACCACCAGGAGCAGCGTGTCGATGATGATCACCGCGCGGGAGTAGGCGGTGATCTGGAGGGCACCGTAGACCCAGAGCGCCCACGCGCCGGAGCTCACCGCGCCAGCGGAAACGATCTTGCGGAGATCCCACAGACTCGTGTAGCGCCACAGCCCCTCGTACAGGCGGTAGGGGACGAAGGTGAGCGCGCGGATTCCGATCAGCCACGGAAGGGTCTGCAGGAACAGAGACCACTGCGCCGAGGGGATCGACCCGTCGAAGCGGAGCCAGAAGGCGAGGTAGTTGGCACACGCCACTGCACCGAGATGGATCGCGATGACCACGGCGCGCCGGATGAAGCGGAGGGTGCCGGGCCGCGCTTCCGTTTCGTCGTCCGATCCGGTGGTCGGCCGGGGCGCCGTATCGAGCATCCGGTTCGCCATTCCGGCGAGGGTGCGCAAAATCAGGCCGAGGTCGTAGGTGAGCGAGGCCCGTTCGAGATAGCGCCGCGAGAGCTGGATCTTCTCCGGAAGCACCTCGCGCACATAGGCCTCCTCTGGGTCGGGGTGGCCCGCGAGCTGGCTCCCTTCGTCGATGAAGCGAATCGTCGCGAGCTCGGTCAGGCCCGGACGGACACGCAGGATGTCCTCGTAGTCGTCGCGGTACTGCTCGACGTAACGAGACACCTCGGGCCGGGGCCCCACGACGCTCATGTCGCCGCGCAGGATGTTGATCAGCTGCGGGAGTTCGTCGAGCTTGGTGGCGCGCAGCACGCGACCGACCGCGGTGATTCGCTCGTCTCCGTCGCTCGTGACGAGCGGGCCCGAGGCGCCGTCGGTCATGGTTCGGAATTTCAGGAGCGAGAAGATCCGAAAGTCACGCCCGACCCGTTCCTGCCGGAAGAGAATCGGCCCGGGCGAGGAGATCCGTACCAGCGCCGCGATCGCGGCGAAAAGGGGAAGGCAACAGAGGGTGACAGACGCAGCAGTTACCACATCAAAGGCGCGCTTCAGCATCGGAGCTTGAGTCACCTCGGCTTCCGGTTTGGTGACCGGTTTCAACCCCCATGGCGAGAAAAATCAATTTTTAAAAGAAAGATTCAAGCGCCTGTAACCCACCTGCACGTCGTCTGCGAGCACGCGCACATGCAACCGGCCACCAAAGAGCGGAGCGTCGTTCGCCAAACAAAAAAAATGCACGACACGACGAAAATTTTTGCGGAGTGGCGCTTTGGACGCGTACCCGGAAAACCCGCAGCGGATGTTCTTTCTCTTCCGCGATCGGCGGTTAATCTGGGCCCACCTTTGAAGCCCTGCCCGTCGAGACGTCGACGAAGACGCGGTCGGCGATCAAGCGGAAGCGGAATCTTGACGTGACCAAACAGCCTGTCCGAGTCGTGCTGGTGTCACCCGTCCCCCCTCCGACGGGTGGGATCGCGACGTGGACGGAGGTGTTGCTCGACGCGTTTGCGGACGAGGAAGGGGTGGAGCTGCGACACGTCGACGTCGGAGGCTCGTGGCGGCGTTTCGCGCGGCGCTCGCGCGTCGTCCGATACGTCGGTGGTGTGCTCCAGGCGGCTTGGGATCTGGCCCGCGTGGTCGCTCGGCTCGCCGTCTTTCGCCCCGATGTCCTCCACCTGACCTCCACCGCCGGTCCCGCGTCGATCAAGGACTTCTCGATGATGTGGCTCACTCGCCTCTTCGGCGCGAAGGGCGTGATCCACTACCACACGGGCCGGATTCCGGCGGACACCGCGCGGGCGGGCCTCGGCAACCGATTGACCACTGCAGCGATGCGCAGTGCACACGCAGTATTCGTGCTCGACGAGACCACCCTCCGCTGCGTGCGCTCGCTGCCCGGTATGGCACACCCGGAGAAAGTGCCGAACCCCTTGGCCATGGATCCGATCGACCGCGAACTCGCGGCAGCGGGGCGTATGAACGCTCCTGGCGCGTCTTGCAGCGGGACCCGCTTCGGGTTTCTGGGTCGCGTACTGCCGGAGAAGGGCTTGATCGAGTTGGTCGAAGCCTGCGCGCGAATCGAGGGATGCTCCCTCGATGTCANNGAAGCCTGCGCGCGAATCGAGGGATGCTCCCTCGACGTCATCGGGCCGGTATCGGCAACTTTTGCGCAAGTCCTCGAAGACCGCGCCCGGGGCGGAGATTGGCTCAAGCTTCACGGCGTACAGCCGCGCGCGGAGGCCTATCGCCTGCTCTTGGCGTGTGACGTCCTCGTACTCGCGAGCCACACCGAGGCCTTTCCCTATGCCGTGCTCGAGGCCATGGCGCTCGGCAAGCCCGTGGTCGTCAGCGAGGTGGGCGCGATGCCCGAAATGATCGGGGCGGATAGTGACACCCCCTGCGGCCTATGTGTCACTCCAAGAGATGTGGACTCGTTGCATGCCGCGCTGCGTGAAATCGAGAGCCGCTCGGGGGAGTGGCGGGAACTAGGTGCACG